>Ga0209051_1001577_pt1 | contig 18793 bp, 12 predicted proteins | sample AraplaCvi_mMS_r2_2_FD_184286 | JGI IMG/M metagenome (GOLD analysis project Ga0209051, IMG submission 184286) | Arabidopsis root microbial communities from North Carolina, USA - plate scrape MF_Cvi_mMS_r2 (SPAdes) (version 2) | ecosystem: Host-associated > Plants > Roots > Endosphere | place...
ACACTACGTCTCCACGGCGCCCTTCGATCCCACCGCGACCGAGGGAATGGGGGCTGCGCAGTCGCGCATCCATCTCGCCTCGCAAAAGCATCTGATGTGGTGGAAGTTCAAGCAGCACCGGCTGGCACTCGCCTCGGGCGTCTTCCTGCTTTGCACCTATCTGATGATCATCATCGTCGAATTCATTGCGCCCTACGGGCTGCACACCAAGAATGTCGACTTCATCCATGCGCCGCCACAGCGCGTGCATTTCTTCCACAATGGGAGTTTCGTCGGCCCATTTGTCTATGGCCGCAGCATGTCGCTCGACCTCGACACGCTCCATCGCATCTACACCGACAAGCCTGACGATGTGCAGCCGATCCGTTTCTTCTGCCGCGGTGACGGCTACAAGTTCTGGGGACTGGTGAGCATGGACCGGCATCTGGTCTGCCCGGCGGTCGGCGGGCAGATGTTCCTGCTTGGCACCGATCGCCTCGGTCGCGACGTGCTCTCACGCATTTTGTACGGGGCTCGGATTTCGCTGACGATCGGCCTGATCGGCATTGCCATCAGCTTCTGCCTCGGGATCATCATCGGCGGACTTGCCGGCTATTGGGGCGGCATCTTCGACCTGATCGTCCAGCGCCTGATCGAGGTGCTGCAGTCGCTGCCGAGCCTGCCGCTCTGGATGGCGCTTGCGGCAATCATGCCGGTGACCTGGAGCCCGATCGTCATCTATTTCGGGATCACCGTCATTCTCGGGATCATCGACTGGACGGGACTGGCGCGTGCCGTGCGCTCGAAACTTCTGGCGCTGCGCGAGGAAGATTATGTCCAGGCTGCCCAGCTGATGGGTGCGAGCACGCCCCGCATCATCGGTAGGCACCTGGTTCCCGGCTTCATGTCCCATCTGATCGCCTCGGCGACGATTTCGATCCCGGGCATGATTCTCGGCGAGACGGCGCTGAGCTTCCTTGGACTGGGTCTGCGCCCGCCGATCACCAGCTGGGGTATTCTCCTGACCGAGGCGAAGAGCGTAAGCGTCATCGCGTTCTATCCATGGTTGCTATTTCCGATTATACCGGTCGTTCTGGTAATTTTGGCGTTCAACTTTCTGGGAGACGGCTTGCGCGATGCGGCAGATCCCTACAAATAGCGGCCAGCCCGGCGGAGCACCGCTCTGTCTGCTGACAGCGAGCGGAAACCGGCGGTGCTAGTATGACATCAAGCGCAGAAGGAGCGCCCATGGCCCGGCGCCTGGAAGATGCCCGTATCCTCATGTACAGCCACGACACGTTCGGGCTCGGTCACCTGCGTCGGTGCCGGGCCATCGCGCATGCTTTGGTCGAGGATTATCGCGGTCTCAACATTCTTATCATTTCAGGGGCGACGATTGCGGGTGCGTTTGATTACCGTGCACGCGTCGACTTCGTGAAAATCCCGAGCGTCATCAAGCTTCGCAACGGCGAATATACGTCGATGGCGAGCCATATTGACCTGTACGAAACGCTGAAGATGCGCGAATCGAGCATTCGCCATACTGCGGAAACCTTCCAGCCGGACATCTTCATCGTCGACAAGGAGCCGATGGGACTGAAGGGCGAGGTCGAGGAAACGCTTGCCTATCTCAAGGCACGCGGCACGGTACTGGTGCTTGGCCTGCGCGAGATCATGGATGCCCCGCACCTGCTCGATGCCGAGTGGAAGCGCAACGGCATCATGCAGAAGATCGACCAGTACTATGATTCCGTCTGGGTCTACGGCCCGCCGGATTTCTACGATCCGCTGGTTGGGCTCGACGTGCCCGCGAGTGTGCGCCGGAAAATGGATTTCGTCGGCTTCCTCCAGCGCAGCGTCTCGTCGAGCAAGACGTCGATCAATGCGCGCTCCGACAACTATATCCTGGTCACGACAGGCGGGGGCGGCGACGGATCGGATCTGGTTCACGATGTCATGAACGCCTACGAGCAGGACGCCAGCCTGCAGCTGAAGGCGCTCGTTGTCCTCGGGCCGTACATGCCGGCGGCCGAACGTTCGAAGCTCGTCGCCAAGGGTTCGCGCATTCCCTATATCGAGGTCATCGAGTTCGACAATCACATGGAAGAGCTGATCGTCGGTGCCACCGGTGTCGTCGCCATGGGTGGCTACAATACCTATTGCGAGATCCTGTCCTTCGACAAGCCTGCTCTGATCGTGCCCCGCGTGAAACCGCGCGAGGAGCAGTTGCTGCGCGCCCAGCGGGCGAGCGAACTTGGTCTCATCGACATGCTTCTGCCGGACCAGTCCGCGGATCCGGCCGTGATGTCCGAAGCGCTCAAGCGCCTTCCAAATCGCGCTCCGCCCTCAGAAAGCGGCTGTACCCTGCAGCTCCAGGGCCTTGATCACATCTCTGAGACCGTCGGTCGCTGGCTGGATGGCCGCGGCCGCCACCTGTCGGTCGTCGGGGCCGAGTAAAGTCCAGGATCCTGATGCAACGCCGCAAGATTCTCGTCGTTCTGAAAGGCTACCCGCGCCTCTCGGAAACCTTTATCGCGCAGGAACTGCTCGGCCTGGAGAAGGCCGGCTTCGACCTGACGCTGATCTCGATGCGTCGGCCGACAGACAAGAAGCGTCATCCGGTCCATGACGAGATCAAGGCCCGCGTCATCTACCTGCCGGAGTATCTCCACGAGGAGCCGTTGCGCGTCCTGAAGGGCTTTATTGCGAGCTTTGGCAAGCCGGGCATCAAGGCGCTTTGGAAGCGGTTCCTGAAGGACCTCAGACGCGATCTGTCGCGCAATCGCTTCCGCCGGCTTGGGCAGGCCTTCGTCCTTGGCCGCGAATGGCCTGACAACGGCGGCTGGCTGCATGCGCATTTCATCCACACGCCGGCCTCGGTCACCGAATATGCGAGCATCCTGACCGGCGTTCCCTGGACCTGCTCGGCGCATGCCAAGGATATCTGGACCTCGCCTGACTGGGAGCTGCACGAAAAACTCGGCAGCGCCCGCTGGACCGTGACCTGCACGCGCAGCGGATATGACCACATGCGCACCCTGACGCCGCGCAAGGATGCGGTGCATCTGAGCTACCATGGCCTCGATCTTGCACGCTTCGGCCATTTCGCTGGCGCGCGATCGAGGCGCGACGGCAGCGATCCGGCCGATCCCGTGCTTCTCTTGAGCGTCGGGCGCGCGGTGGAGAAGAAGGGCTACGAAACGCTCCTGAGAGCGCTTGCCCTGCTGCCCCCTGATCTCAATTGGCGCTTCGAGCATATTGGTGGCGGAGACAAGCTTCCAAGATTGCAGGCGCTTGCGAGAGAACTCGGTGTTGCCGGTCGGGTCACCTGGAAAGGGGCGCTTGCCCAGGAAGATGTGCTCGAGCATTACCGGCGGGCCGATGTCTTCGCGCTTGCCTGCCGCATTGCCTCAGACGGCGACCGCGACGGCCTGCCGAATGTGCTGGTGGAGGCGTCGAGCCAGCGCCTGCCCTGCGTGTCGACATCGGTATCGGGAGTTCCGGAGCTTCTGATTGACGGCGTCAACGGCATGGTCGTGCCGCCGGAGGATCCGGCGGCATTTGCAGCGGCGCTTGCTGCGCTGATTGGCGATCCCGCAAGGCGCATGCAGCTCGGCGATGCCGCAGAGCGGCGCGTGCGCGAGCATTTCGATCACGAGGCAAGCATCGACCAGCTTGGACAGCTCTTCGAGGAGGAGTGGCGAAAAGCCTCATGACCAGACAAAGCGTCTTCTTCTACGTCCAGCACCTGCTTGGCATCGGGCATATTGCCCGGGCAAGCCGCATTGCGTCCGCCCTTGTTCGCGACGGCTTCGACGTCACCGTCGTCACCGGCGGCCTGTCGGTCCCGGGCTTTCCGGGCGAAGGCGTCACCACGGTGGAACTGCCGCCAGTCGTGGCGAGCAATGCGGGTTTTAGCGGACTTGCGGATGAAAACGGTGTTGCAGCGGACGAGGCGTTTCTTGGCCGGCGTAGGGATATGTTGCTCTCGGCCTACGATCGCGCGAAGCCCGATATCGTCATCGTCGAGGCCTTTCCATTCGGCAGGCGCCAGATGCGCTTCGAGCTTCTGCCGCTCATCGAGGCGATCGAGCAATCGCATCCAAGGCCGAAGCTGTTGAGTTCGGTTCGCGATATCCTGCAGGAAAACCGCAAGCCAGGACGCAACGAGGAGACTGCAGCCCTCGTGCGGGATCATTTCGATGGCGTGCTGGTGCACGGCGACCCCGGCTTCGTGCGGCTGGAAGAGACATTTCCGCTGGCTGCCGACATTGCCGCGAAAGTGCACTACACCGGCATGGTGACAGCCCCACGGGCCGCAGAGCCGGCCGAGGTCTTCGATGTGATCGCATCAGCCGGTGGCGGTGCTGTCGGCATCGACCTGCTTCGGGCGGCAAGCGGGGCGGCGGAAAAGCTTCCGGAAACGCTGCGCTGGCTGTTGATCAGCGGCCCCAATCTTCCGGAGCGTGATTTTGCAGAGCTTGCCTCTGCTGCGCCTCAGAATGTCACGCTCCAGCGCTTCCGCAAGGACTTTCCATCACTTCTGCGGGGCGCGCGTGTCTCGATCTCGCAGGCGGGCTACAACACGGTCGGCGATCTCCTGCAGACGGACTGCCGGGCAATCCTCATCCCCTTTGTTGCCGGTGGCGAGACCGAGCAGACGGTGCGCGCGGAGCGGCTGAAGGCGCTTGGACTTGCCGATATCCTGCCGGAGGCCGGGTTGACGCCGGGGATCGTTGCCGAGGCCGTCGAGACCGCGTTGTCGGCGCTCCGGAGCAGTTCTGTGCCTCTCGACCTTGCCGGAGCAGAAAAGACGGCGGCAATCATTCGTTCACTGGCTGGCTGAAACCCTCGCACTTTTCGAAAGTCATGTGATATAAAAAACATCCCGGCGAGAATCGACATGACGACGGCACGTCGATTCGCCTTGTTTTCATATTGAAATCCGGCGGTCCGGTTGCATGGTCCCTATTCGGCATTCCTCATCGTTCTGCCGCAGGTCCATTGCCCCCCAGATTTCCCAGGCAACTGACGGTTAGCAATGGAAAAAAGCCTCGCGCGTTACATCTGGTCGAACACGCGGCTGCAGCAGCTCTGGATTCTGGGGATTGTTGCGGTTTCCATGATCCCGTACTTCCTGTCCTTCGACCTGCCGAAACAGATCGTCAACGGTCCTATTCAGGGGGCGGGCTTCGAGGGCGAGGGCGCGACGCAGACCTTCATGCGGATCGCCTACAAACTCCCCTTTGTCGGCGAAGTCGAGTTCTTCAAGGGCATTCAGCTCGACCGTCTGCAGATGCTGATGGGGCTGAGCCTCGTCTTTCTGGCGCTCGTGGTGCTGAACGGCCTCTTCAAATTCTACATCAACACCTACAAGGGCCGGCTTGGCGAGCGCATGCTGCGGCGTATCCGCTTTGAGCTGATCGACCGGGTATTGCGTTTTCCACCATCGCATTTCAAGCGCGTCAAGTCGGCCGAGATTGCGACGATGATCAAGGACGAGGTCGAGCCGATGGGCGGCTTCACCGGCGACGCCTTCGTCTCGCCTGCCCTGCTCGGCGGCCAGGCACTGACGGCGCTCGCCTTCATCATCGTCCAGAACTTCTGGCTGGGCATGATCGCTGCTGCCATCGTCGGCGTCCAGGCGGTCGTCATCCCGCGCATGAGAAAGCGGCTGCTCGAGCTTGGTCGCCAGCGTCAGCTGACGGCCCGTGAACTGTCGGGTCGTGTCGGCGAGATCGTTGATGGCATCGGAACGATCCATGGCAACGACACGTCGAACTATGAGCGCGCCGATATCGCCACCCGCCTAGGCCTGATCTTCTCGATCCGCTACGACCTTTACCAGTGGAAGTTCCTGGTCAAGTTCCTGAACAACTTTCTTGCTCAGGTAACACCCTTCCTGTTTTACGCCATCGGTGGTTATCTCGCCTTGCAGGGCCGGCTCGATATCGGCCAGCTCGTCGCCGTCATCAGCGCCTACAAGGACCTGCCGGGTCCGCTCAAGGAACTGATCGACTGGGACCAGATGCGCCAGGACGTGCAGGTCAAGTACCAGCAGGTCTACGAGCAGTTCAATGTCGAGCCGCTGATCGAGGGCAGGATCCAGGACCTGTCGCCGGAGGCGGTTGGCGCCTTGACGGCGCCGCTCGTCGTCACCAATCTGAGCGTCAGCGACGACAGCGGTGCGCGGCTGGTCGACCACGTTTCGGTCGAGATCAAACCGAACGAGACGGTTGCCGTGGTCGGCCCGAACTCCAGCGGCGCGGAAGCCTTCGCGGAAGCGCTCGGCCGCCTGGTATGGCCGGATTCCGGGCGCGTCACGATCGACGGCAAGGATCTCCTCGACCTGCCGGAGGCCGTAACCGGCCGGCGGATTTCCTACGCCTCCGCCGATGCCTATTTCTTCCACGGAACACTGCGCGACAACCTGCTCTACGGCCTGAAGCACGCGCCGCTCAAGGAGCCTGATTACGACGGCAAGGCCGCCCAGGAGGCGAAGTGGCATGCCGAGGAGGCCATCAAGGCCGGCAATCCGACGATGGACATCAACAGCGACTGGGTAGATTACCAGGCCGCCGGTGCGACGGGTCCGGACGACATTCTGACGGCAATCCGCCCGGTGCTCGACGCCGTTCTGATTTCGCAGGAAATTCTCGACCTTGCGTTGCGCTCGAACGTCGACACGACGGTCCATGTCGCGCTTGCCGAGCACATCGTCGAACTCAGGGAGACGCTGCGCCAGCGCATGCGGGAGTCCGAGAACGGCAGCATCGTCGTGCCCTTTGATTTCGATGCCTACAATCCCCAGGCGACGGTCGGCGAAAACCTTTTGTTCGGATCGATGAAGCGGCCGCTGATGAACAACCGCAGACTGGCGGCGCATCCCTATTTCCAGACGCTGTTCCGGGAGACCGGGCTGAGCAACGACCTGTGGGAAATGGGCCTGGAGATTGCGGAGAACGCGGTCGAGCTCTTCCACGACCTGCCGCCAGACCACCCGTTCTTCCAGCAGCTGACCTTCATGACGGCAGATGACATCCCGACCTACCAGGCGCTGCTGCAGAAGCTGCAGAGCCGGCAGTTCGACGACGCAACGCCCGAGGAACGTTCGGCCATCATCCGGCTGAGTTTCGCCTATATCGAGCCACGGCATCGTTTCGGTCTTCTGACCGAGGAGCTGATGGACAAGATCGTCAGCGCCCGCAAGCAGTTCCACGAGAAGATTCCGGATGATCTTGCAGCGGTGATCGAACGCTACGATCCGGAGAACTTCATCTCGTCCGCGAGCCTGATGGACAACGTCCTGTTCGGACGCATCGCCTACCAGCAGGCGGATGCGTCCGACAGCATCCGGTCGATGATGGGTGACCTCTTTGAATCGCTCGGCCTTGCCAACGACGTCATGTCGATCGGCCTCGAATTCGACGTCGGCTCCGGCGGAAAGCGGCTCACCATGGTGCAGCGCCAGAAGCTGAACCTTGCGCGCGCTCTCCTGAAACGTTCTGATTACCTGATCTTCAACAGGCCGCTATCGGCGCTTGATCAGCGCGTGCAGGACGCGATTACGAGGAACATTGTCGAGGGCCTGCACAAGGAAGGCGAAAAACCGGCCATCATCTGGGTGCTGTCGAACGCGAAACTGGCGGAGATCTTCGACCGGATCCTGCTCTTCGACAGGGGAACGCTGGCCGAGGCGGGCAACTTTCCGGAGCTTTCCGAGCAAAACGGTATGTTCAAGGAACTGTTATCGTAATACTCTAAGGAGGGACAACAAAGATGGCGCCCCCTGAGAGGCGCCACGGTCTAGCGCCGCGCACCGGAGAAGTGCGGCAGGGGTAGTACGTATATGCTCTTGAGAGATGAAGTCGAAATGCTGCGGCGCGTGCCAATCTTTTCAAGGATCGCGCCGGCAAAACTCAAGTTGTTGGCTTTCACATCCGATCGAATGTCATACAAGGCCGGACAGGATCTTTTCCATCAGGGTGATCCCGGTGACGCAGCCTATGTCATCTTGTCTGGTACCGCCGACATCCTCGTTCACTCGCCGGCCGGCGATATCAAGGTCGCCGATGTGGAACTGAACTCCATCGTCGGCGAAATTGCGATCCTGTGCGACGTTTCCCGTACCGCGACGGTGCGCGCCACCTCGTCGCTGGAGGTCCTGCGCATCAGCAAGGAACACTTTCTGAAGCTGCTCAGCGATTTCCCCGAGATGGCCGTCGAGATCATGCGCGTGCTCGCCGACCGCCTCAATCACACGACAGCGGAACTGACGGCTGCGCGCTCAGCCAAGCAGACGCAAGCTGCGGCGATGTAGTCTTCTCCGGCCGATCCGCTCAACGGCACTGGTCAATTGAAAAGACCCGCCTTGCGACTGCGAGGCGGGTTCTTTCTCGTGCCTGCGCGGCGAGTGATCAGTCGCGTTGTTCCAGTGCCTTGCTGAATGCGAGGGCAGCGAGCGTGCAGATGGCGCCTGACAGTAGGTAATAGCCGACGAAGGGCAAGCCGAAGCGGCTCGAGAGCGTCAGCGCAACGAGTGGCGCGAAGCCCGCGCCAACAAGCCAGGCGAGGTCGGAGGTAAAGGCTGCACCGGTATAACGGTAGCCCCTGCCGAACCGCGATGAAATCGAGCCCGTTGCCTGGCCGAAAGACAGGCCAAGAACTCCGAAACCGACGATCACGAAGGCATCCAGCCCCTTCGGGCCGGCTGCGATAAGGTATGGACCCACGAAGCTGAAGACCGCGATCAAGACGGCGCAGATGGCAAGCTGGGCGCGCCTGCCGATCCGATCGGCGATCATGCCGGAGACGATGATGGCGATCAGGCCAACGACGGCGCCGACGATCTGGACCACCATGAAGGCTCCGACCGGCTGGGTGCCATAGAGCGACGTCCACCCAAGCGGGAAGATGGTGACCAGGTGGAACATGGCGAAGCTTGCGAGCGGCACGAAAGCGCCAAGCAGGATGTCGCGACCATGAACGCGCAGCACGGAGTGGATCGGTGCGGCCTCGAGTTCATGCTGCTCCAGGGCAGTGCCGAACTCGGGCGTCATGACAAGGCGGAGCCGCGCAAACAGTGCGACGACGTTGATGGCGAAGGCGACGAAGAACGGAAAGCGCCAGCCCCAGCTCAGGAAATCCTCGCTGGAGAGGTTCGCGATGAAGTATCCGAAGAGCGCGCTTGCGAGCGCAAAGCCGATCGGTGCGCCGAGCTGCGGGATCATCGCATACCAGCCGCGGTGGTTCGGCGGCGCATTGAGTGCAAGCAGCGAGGCAAGGCCGTCCCATGCACCGCCAAGGGCAAAGCCCTGGCCGAGCCGGAAGAGCGCGAGCAGCGCGATCGACCATGCGCCGATCTCGGCATAGCCGGGGAGGAAGGCGATTGAGGCCGTCGAGCCCCCGAGCAGGAAGAGCGCGATCGTCAGCTTGACACCGCGCCCGTAGATGCGGTCGATCGTCATGAACACGACCGATCCGACCGGTCGTGCCAGGAATGCAAGTGAAAACAGCGCAAAGGAATAGAGTGTCGCCGTCAGTCTGTCGGGCGCGAAGGGAAACACAAGCTGTGGAAAGACCAGCACGGATGCCAGGCCGTAGACGAAAAAGTCGAAGAATTCGGACATGCGTCCGATGACGACGCCGATTGCGATACTGCCGGGTGAAACCGGCTTGTCGGCGTGGATGCGGCGCGCATCCTGCTCCATCGATGTCGACGATGGGCCGTAATGAGTCGTGGTACCTGCCATGCTATGCCTCCCTCGTTGAGGCACTCCTGTGGCAAAGCGCCTCACTAGCGATCTTGATCAAACTGCCGCGCTTATCAAGTCCGGAGGCGCTAAATAGTTCATCCCGCGTCCTGAAAATCGAAAGCCCGCGAAAAATGGCGCCCGCTGCGGAGAAATCGGCGCGGGAAAGCTGGCATGATCGGGGTTCCCGGTTATATTAGCCCCTCAAAATGATCTCGCGCAAAACGTTTTCGAGCCCAGATCGGGTTTTGACATCCTGCGCCACGTTGCTTATCCCGCAGTGCGGCAATTTGTGCTGCACTGCGACCAAACACCTCATGTTGCTATCAGGTACAGTGCTTTAGTCGCGGTTTGGATGAAACAACAAGAGCATAGAGACGTGCAAAAACTGCCAAGGTTTTCCCGCCATCTCCTCATTCTGCCCCTGCTTTTGACGCTGGCAGGGTGCAATTTGGTGGTCATGTCGCCATCGGGCGATATCGCAATCCAGCAGCGTGACCTGATCATCGTATCGACGGTCCTCATGCTGCTCATCATCGTCCCGGTCATCTTCCTGATCTTCTTTTTTGCCTGGCGTTACCGCCGGTCCAACACGACCGCCACCTACGATCCCGAATGGCACCACTCCACACGTCTTGAAGTCATCATCTGGTCGGCGCCGCTCGCCATCATCATTGCTCTCGGCGCGATCACCTGGATCAGCACGCACAAGCTCGATCCCTTCCGTCCGCTGGACCGGATCGACGCCGAGCGCGCCGTTCCTGCCGATGCCAAGCCGCTGACCGTCGAGGTCGTGGCACTCGACTGGAAATGGCTGTTCTTCTATCCCGAGCTCGGTATTGCGACCGTCAATGAAATGGCCGCCCCCGTCGACGTCCCGATCAGCTTCAGGATCACCTCCTCGTCGGTGATGAACTCCTTCTACGTTCCCGCGCTCGCCGGCCAGATCTACGCCATGCCCGGCATGGAGACCAGGCTGCACGCTGTCATCAACGAGGAAGGCGTCTTCGACGGCTTTTCGGCCAACTACAGTGGCGCAGGTTTCTCCCACATGCGCTTCAAGTTCCATGGTGTGAACCAGCAGGGCTTCGAACAATGGGTCGCGCAGGTCAAGGAAAAGGGCACGGCGCTGAACCGTGATACCTATCTGAAGCTCGAGCGGCCGAGCGAGAGGGAGCCGGTTCGCTACTTCTCGTCGGTCGACAAGGATCTCTTTGACGCCATCCTCAATATGTGCGCGGCCCCCGGCAAGATGTGCATGAACGAGATGATGCACATCGACAGGATGGGCGGCGGCGGCAAGGAAAGCGCCGAAAATCGCGAAAAGCTGCGCTACGACGACCGCCATCTCGGCGGCGGCGTGCATCCGGTGGCGGGCGAAGATTCCGGCGCTGAAGAGGCAAAGCCCGAGGAAGCAACGCCGGCCGGCGCTGAAGGCGGCAGCGGCCAGAGCACGCAGGGTGCGCCGGCGACCCAAAGCGCGCCGGCGACCCAGAGCGCGCCGGGTGCGCAGGACATGCAGCATGACGGGCACGCCATGCCCGGCATGGATCACGGGACCGGCGGTGCTGCGGCGCCCGCGCAACCAAACAACAACTAAGACCTGGCGCTTTGCGTCGATACGACATCAATGAACGGGTTAATCCATGTTTTCGAATCCTGACCTCCTGAAGTTCATCTTCGGTCGGTTGACCCTAGAATCGATCCCCTACCACGAGCCGATCCTGGTCGTGACCTTTGCGGTCGTCGCGCTTGGCGGCATCGCGCTTCTGGGTGTTGTCACGTACTTCAAGCTCTGGGGCTATCTCTGGCGCGAGTGGCTGACGAGCGTCGATCACAAGAAGATCGGCATCATGTACGTCATCCTCGCCCTCATCATGCTGCTGCGCGGTTTCTCCGACGCCATCATGATGCGCCTGCAGCAGGCGCTTGCCTTCAACGGCTCGGCCGGCTACCTGCCTCCCCATCACTACGACCAGGTTTTTACCGCCCACGGCGTCATCATGATCTTCTTCATGGCGATGCCGTTCGTCACCGGCCTGATGAACCTCGTCGTGCCGCTGCAGATCGGTGCCCGCGACGTATCCTTCCCGTTCCTCAACAATTTCTCGTTCTGGATGACGACGGCCGGCGCGATCATCATCATGATCTCGCTCTTCGTCGGCGAATTCGCCCAGACCGGCTGGCTCGCCTATCCGCCCCTGTCGGGAGCCGACTACAGCCCGGGTGTCGGTGTCGACTATTATATCTGGGGACTGCAGGTTGCCGGTGTCGGCACGACGTTGTCGGGCATCAACCTGATTGCGACCATCGTCAAGATGCGCGCACCCGGGATGAGCTTCATGAAGATGCCCGTCTTCACCTGGACCTCGCTCTGCACCAACATCCTGATCGTTGCCACCTTCCCGATCCTGACGGCGACGCTGGCACTGTTGTCCCTCGACCGCTATGCCGGCACGAACTTCTTCACGAATGACCTCGGCGGCAATCCGATGATGTACATCAATCTCATCTGGATCTGGGGCCATCCGGAGGTCTACATCCTGGTGCTGCCGGCCTTCGGCATCTTCTCGGAGGTCGTGGCCACCTTCTGCGGCAAGCGTCTCTTCGGTTACGCGTCGATGGTCTACGCCACCTGCGTCATCATGATCCTGTCCTACCTCGTCTGGCTGCACCACTTCTTCACGATGGGGTCGGGCGCGAGCGTGAACTCGTTCTTCGGCATCACCACGATGATCATCTCTATCCCGACAGGAGCGAAGATGTTCAACTGGCTGTTCACGATGTACCGCGGACGGATTCGCTATGAAGTGCCGATGCTGTGGACGATCGGCTTCATGGTCACCTTCGTTATCGGCGGCATGACCGGCGTTCTTCTGGCGGTACCGCCAGCCGACTTCGTGCTGCACAACTCTCTCTTCCTGATTGCCCACTTCCACAACGTCATCATCGGCGGCGTGGTGTTCGGCCTGATGGCGGGCGTCACCTACTGGTTCCCGAAGGCATTCGGCTACAAGCTCGACCCGTTCTGGGGCAAGATGTCCTTCTGGTTCTGGCTGATCGGGTTCTATTTCGCCTTCATGCCGCTCTATGTGCTCGGCCTGATGGGCGTGACGCGCCGTGTATCGCAGTTCGAGGATCCTTCCCTGCAGATCTGGTTCATCATTGCTGCCTTTGGTGCCGTGCTGATCGCCATCGGCATTGCAAGCTTCATCATCCAGCTCGTCGTCAGCTTCTTCAAGCGCGAGGAACTGCGCGATACGACGGGTGATCCATGGGACGGCCGTACGCTCGAATGGTCGACCTCGTCGCCGCCTCCGGATTACAACTTCGCGTTCACGCCGGTCGTCCACGACCATGATTCCTGGTACGACATGAAGGCGCGGGGCTATGCCCGTCCGCTGGAAGGCTTCAAGCCGATCCACATGCCGAAGAACACCGGCACCGGCGTCATTCTCGGCGTTCTCAGCATCGGGCTGGCCTTTGGCCTCATCTGGTACATGTGGTGGCTTGCCGTCCTGTCCTTCGTCGCCATGATCGCCGTATCGATCGGCCATACCTTCAACTACAGGCGCGACTTCTACATCCCAGCGGCGGAAGTCACCGAAACAGAGGGCAAGCGGACGGCGCTGCTTGCCGAGCAGGTGTAAGACCATGAGCGATACTGCCATCGACAAGGCCAATAAGCCTGAATTCTATCTGACCGAGGATCATCATCCGGAAGGCAGCACGATGCTGGGCTTCTGGCTGTACCTGATGAGCGACTGCCTCATTTTCGCGGTGCTTTTTGCGACGTATGGCGTTCTCGGCCGCAATTATGCGGCCGGTCCCTCGCCGGCCGATCTCTTCGATCTGCCGCTGGTGGCGATCAACACCTCGATGCTGCTGCTGTCGTCCATCACCTACGGCTTCGCAATGCTGCAGATGGAGCGCAAAGCCAAGACCGAGACACTGTTCTGGCTCGGCGTCACCGGCGTGTTTGGCCTGGCCTTCCTCGGGCTTGAACTCTACGAGTTCGCGCACCTGATCCACGAGGGTGCCGGCCCGACCCGCAGCGCGTTCCTGTCGTGCTTCTTCACGCTGGTCGGTACGCACGGCCTGCACGTCACCTTCGGCATCGTCTGGCTTGTCACGCTGATGGTGCAGGTGTCGATGCACGGTCTGATCCCGGAAAATCGTCGCCGCCTGATGTGCCTGTCGATGTTCTGGCACTTCCTCGACGTCGTCTGGATCGGCGTCTTCTCCTTCGTCTACCTTATGGGAGTTCTCGGATGACCACTCACGCACCCGCAACCGAGGACGCTCACGAGGCCCATCACGGCCACAGCCACGGGCATGAGGCCGCCCACGGGACCTTCAGGAGCTACATGATCGGCTTCGTGCTCTCGATCATCCTGACAGCAATTCCGTTCTGGCTCGTCATGGCCGACGTCTTCGAGAGCTCGACTGTCACTGCCGCCTGGGTCATGGGCCTCGCGGCTGTCCAGATCGTCGTTCACATGATCTTCTTCCTTCACATGAATCCGCAGTCGGAAGGCGGCTGGACGATGATGGCGCTGATCTTTACCCTGCTGATCGTGGCGATCGCGCTCGCGGGCTCCCTCTGGGTCATGCATCATCTGAACACGAACATGATGCCGATGACCCCCGAAATGATGAAGAACATGCCGTAATGGCATGAGCGGGCGGTGTTCAGCCGCCCGCCAGGTTTCTTTCTGGCATGGCCGACACCTTCCCCGACAGGACACAAAAACGGCACAGCGCCGCAGGCATCGCGATCTTCTGCGGCCTGATGGTGACGCTGACCGGCGCGCTGATCGCGCTCGGAATCTGGCAGGTCGAGCGGCTGGCCTGGAAGCGGGATCTGATTGCGCGCGTCGATGCCCGCGTCCACGCAGAACCGGTTGGCGCCCCGGCGCAGGCCGAGTGGGGCAAGGTCAACCGCGCCGATGACGAATATCGGCGCGTGACGGTTAAAGGCACGCTCGACAATGGCCGGGAGACGCTGGTCTATGCGTCGACGACGCTCGGCCCAGGCTACTGGGTCGTGACACCGCTCAGGCGGACCGACGACACCGTCGTCCTGGTCAACCGTGGCTTCGTCCCGACGGACCGACGCGATCCCTCGACACGCATCGATGGACAGGTGTCGACGCCGGTTGTCGTCACCGGACTGCTCAGGATAGCAGAGCCGAAAGGCACGTTGCTGAGGTCCAACGATCCGGCGAACGACCGCTGGTATTCGCGCGACGTGGCCGCGATTGCCGATCGGCGCGGCATCGATGGTGTTGCCCCCTATTTCATAGACGCGGACGCGACGCCCAATCCAGGCGGATTGCCTGTCGGCGGGCTGACACAGGTCGCCTTCCCGAACAATCACCTTGTCTATGCGATCACCTGGTTTGCCTTGGCCCTCATGCCTGCGGGACTGCTTGTCTTCGTGCTCAGAGGCGAGCGCAGGGCGCGAAAGGCCTGATCAGATTGCCCGGCTGCAGGGATAGACACGCTCGGCGACGTGTTCGGCGACCGCATAGGCCTGGGTGACGATCTCCGGAACAAGATCGATGTCGGGCAGACTGCCGAGACCAAGGGGGCCGACGGCAAACAGATCCTCTACGACAGACCCGTCGTCGAGCCAGGGGCTCCCGCGCTGATCGACGGCAAGACCGAGCGACAACTCGTCAGGCAGCGCCAATCCCTCCGTCAGCAGGCTTGCAATCAGGGGTGAAGCCAGCTGTGGCCCCCGGCAGCGGCAATCGAGGATGCGTTCGGCGTGCACGGTCTCATCCATGCCTGAACCGGCGGGCCGGAAAAACACGCCCCCCAGGCCCCGGCGACCGACGTTGCCGCGACGCAGAACCGTGTTGCCACTGGCGAGTTCCCCCTGCAGGCGGGCGTGAATTGCCTCCGGCAGCCGGTTGCGATGGCTGTCATAGATCGCCCGCAAATGCCGGTTGAACTGCTGCTTCTCGCGGGCTGGCAGGGCGCGCCACAGCGAGCGGGCATGCTTGCGCAAGCCGTTCATGACCGATTGCCAGCTGCGGCCATCGGCCTCCGCCTCGCGGCAGGCCTTGCGGATGAAGCGCAGGATGTCGGCCAGATTCGACGGCATGGCGTCGGCGGGAAAAACCGGATCGGCGGAGTTCGGTGTATGGCTCTGCGGCAGGAATCCGTGCCGGGAGAGGATGGTCACCTGACCGTCATAGCCGGCATCGCGCAATTGCAGGAGCTGATCGACGACCCTGATGCCGCTTCCAAGCAGGACAGTGTGGGGACGCCCCACCAGGCGACGGGCCCTCACCGGCGAAGGCTCTTCCTGGACATCCTCGGCCTCTGGCAATCCGTAGCCGGTCGCGAGAATGACGACATCGAAGAGCGGATTGGCGGGGTTGGCGCTCTCGAGGAGATAGCGGGCGCCATGGGTGCGCCTGATGGCCACGACCGGTTCCGGGCAGACCTGGACGCTGATATCCTTGCGGGCGGAGAGTGCTTCCGAAAAGCGCTGGTAGACATAATCGCTGAAAATGGTCTTCGGCACGAAGATCTGGCGGAACCCCGGGATGGCCGCGGGCACCGCGGCACGGAATTCCGCGTTGCTACAGAGCCAGTCATTGAAGTCATCCGCATCGCCGGTCGAGACCGAGAGATCGCGAACGCGCGTGTTGAGGATTGTCGAGGCACGCGACGAGGAGAGCGCCTGTCCGCCGCTCACGGAGGAGTTGGGATCGAAGAGTTGCAGGTGAAAGGGCGTGCGCACCCTCTTCATCAGCGCGATCGCCGTCATCATTCCGGAAAAACCGCGCCCGACAACGGCGATGCGCGGGATGGCGGACGCTCGTGCTGCCGCCGATGATTTCGAGGAAAACAGGCCATGAACCGTCATCTCAACTCCCCTGCGACCTTGCGCATCGTGTCTCGATTGGTTGCAACGCGGACAATCCGCGCCGGTTTTGTTCCCGCGGTTTTAAACCGCCTATAGTCTATCAAACTGGTCGTGTATGAGAGCTTCAAAAGATCATTTTGGCAAGCCCTTTGTTCCCCTGCCCGCCTGTCGGAGACGCCAAGTGACTGAGTTGTCCTGGTAATTTGTCGTTTATGGGTGCGCTGATCGGGGGCCTGCGAAGCCAGCCTGCTGCTCACGATAAAATAACCAACTGGTGAATTCTTGACTTGAAGGGCCCAAAGGAATCGGCAAAAGTAAGGGTGCTAATCAATCCCTTCATGGATTCCGCTCGTTCGGACAGGCGTCCGACCACACCTCTGTATTGGAACATTACCGTGAGCAGCGATGCTTTAACACGCACGACGAAGCCATCGGCCTCGATGGCGAAGGCGACCGCGGCGGGCTGGGGCAAGGGCCTCTTCACGCTGGTCCGCATTACCGTCATGGCGTTTCGCCATCCCTGGCAATCTGGCCTTGCGATCAGTGCCACCCTTGTTGCCTCGACCTTCCAGCTGATGATCCCGCGCCTGCTTGGCCAGGCGGTCGATCACACCCAGGTTGCAATGGCTGGCGGCCAGGCGGGACAGGTGGCACAGGATGCGCTTTTGACGACGGCGCTTCTGCTCCTGGGCGCCAGCGTCCTTCGCGGCCTCTTCACGATGGTCCAGAACTACTACAGCGAGAGTGTCGGCCATCACATGGGCTACGAGCTCAGGCTTGCCTGCTACGAGAAGATTCAGCGGCTTTCCTTCAGCTTCCATGACAGCGTCCACTCGGGCGACCTGATCACGGTCGGCCTGCTCGACCTTGAAGGCGTGCGCATGTATTTCTCGACAGCCCTCGTCCGCATGGTGCTTCTGACCATGCTGATCGGCATCGGCGCCTACATGCTTCTGACCACCGACCTCTTGCTCGGCCTGCTGGCGCTGAGCTTCGTGCCTTTTGTCGCCTGGCGCTCTTCGGTCACGCAGTTGCGGCTGCGCGCGACCTGGCTCGACCTGCAGGAGCGGCTTTCCGTCCTGACGCGGATCATGGAGGAAAATCTCGGCGGTATCCGGGTGGTGCGGGCCTTCGCCGCCCAGGCGCACGAAATGATGAAGTTCGAGACGGCCTCGAAGAATGCCCTGGCGCTCGCCCACCAGCGTGTCGGTATCCGCGTCATCAACACCAGTGCGATGACCTTCTCCTTCTTTGCGGCGATGGGCCTCGTGCTCTGGATCGGTGGCGGCAAGGTCGTGTCGGGCGAGATCACCGTCGGTACACTTGCATCCTTCCTGACCTTCATGACGATCCTGCAGATGCCTGTGCGCCAGCTTGGCCTGATGGTGAACGCCTTTGCCCGCGCCTCGACCTGCGGGACTAGGCTCTTCAACCTGCTCGATCTCGAGGTTGCTGTGCGCGATGCGCCCGACGCGAAGGATCTGCTGATATCGGACGGTACGCTTCGCTTCGAGAAGGTAAGCTTTGCCTATCCCAGCTCGCCGATGCATACGGTCCTCAGCAACGTCTCCTTCGAGGCAAGGCGCGGCGAAACCATCGGCATCGTTGGCCCGCCGGGCAGCGGCAAGTCGACGCTCGCCCATCTCATCCCGCGCTTTTACGACGTCACGGAAGGCAGGATCACCATCGACGGCCAGGACATCAGGAAGGCGACCCTGCAGTCGCTTCGCCGGTCGGTCGCCGTCGTGCAGCAGGATTCCTTTCTGTTCACCACCTCGATCGAAAACAACATCGCCTATGGCGACCCCTGGGCCAAGGAGAGCCGCATCGAGCGCGCCAGCGAAAGCGCCCAGCTCCACAACTACGTTCTCGGCCTGCCGACGGGCTATGGCACGGTCGTCGGCGAGCGCGGTGTTTCGCTCTCCGGCGGGCAGCGCCAGCGCCTGACGATCGCGCGGGCGCTGATGCTGAAGCCGGCCGTCATGGTCTTCGACGATTCGACCGCTGCGATCGATGCCGCGACCGAGCAGCGCATCCGCACCGCGATGCGCAAATACGCGGCCGATCGCGTCACCATCATCGTTGCCCACAGGCTGAGCTCGCTCATGCATGCCGACCAGATCCTGTTTGTCGAGAACGGAGAGATTGTCGAGCGGGGAACGCATCAGGCGCTGCTGGC
>Ga0209051_1001578_pt1 | contig 18790 bp, 11 predicted proteins | sample AraplaCvi_mMS_r2_2_FD_184286 | JGI IMG/M metagenome (GOLD analysis project Ga0209051, IMG submission 184286) | Arabidopsis root microbial communities from North Carolina, USA - plate scrape MF_Cvi_mMS_r2 (SPAdes) (version 2) | ecosystem: Host-associated > Plants > Roots > Endosphere | place...
GACTGCCTCGGCGGTGTGCTGACCACCCTCGGGGACGCGCTCGGGGAGATGACGGAGTACTTCACCTCGCTGGTCGAGCGCCGCCGGACCGAGCCGACGGACGACACCGTGTCCCACCTCGTCGCCGCCGGAGTCGGCGCCGACGGCGACGTATCGGGTCTCCTGTCGATCCTGTCGTTCACCTTCACGATGGTCACCGGCGGCAACGACACCACCACCGGCATGCTCGGGGGCGCGGTGCAACTACTCCATCAGCGGCCGGACCAACGCCGAATTCTCGTCGAGAACCCCTCGCTGACAAGCGATTCCGTGGACGAGTTCCTGCGACTGACCTCCCCCGTTCAGATGTTGGGCCGCACGGCGACTCGCGACGTGACGATCGACGGCATCACGATTCCGCGGGGGCGACGCGTGATGTTCCTCTACGGCTCTGGCAACCGCGACGAACGTCAATACGGCGACGACGCAAACGAACTCGACGTCACCCGCAGGCCGCGGAACATCCTCACCTTCAGCCACGGCGCGCACCACTGCCTCGGCGCCGCCGCGGCACGCATGCAGTCGCGCGTCGCCATCGAAGAACTGCTGGCAGCCATCCCGGACTTCGAGGTCGACGAGGACCGGATCGACTGGGCCCCAGGTGCTTACGTACGGCGTCCGCTGTCGATGCCGTTTCGGGTGGCCTGATGGCGGGCGACTGGCTGGCCGACCGCCGCTCGGAGGCGGCCGCGGACCGCATCCTCGACGCCGCCGAGCGCCTGTTCACCGAGCGCGACGCAGCGAGCGTCGGCATGGGCGACGTCGCCACGGCGGCGGGGTGTTCGCGTGCCACGCTGTACCGCTACTTCGAGAATCGCGACGCCCTCTACACCGCGTACGTGCACCGCGAGACCCACCGGGTGTTCCGCGACGTCGGCGAGCGCGTCAGGACCACCGGCGACCCCGGCGCCCGACTGCTCGACGCCATCGTGGCGGCCTTGCACGAGGTACGCGAAAACCCCGCCCTCGCTTCGTGGTTCGCCCCAGCACAGCGGCCGATCGGTGGCGAGATGGCCGAGCGCTCAGAGGTGATTCAGGCGCTCACCGAGGCGTACCTCCGCGCCCTGGGTTGGGACGACGACCGCGTCGAGCGACGCGCCCGCTGGGTGGTGCGCGTCATGGTGTCGCTGCTGACGTTCCCGGGCCGAGACGACGCCGACGAGCGCGCGATGCTGGCGGAGTTCCTCGTACCCGCGGTCGCCACCGCCAGCGCGCGCTAGCGACTACTGCCGCGCCATCGCCACCCGGAACCGTTCGTCGGGGTCGACGTAATGGTCGGCGTCCTTGGCGTCCTCGCCGAGATCGATGCGCACCCAGTCGATCGACCCGCTGAACCGGCTGGTGTGGGCGGTGTAGTCCGGGCTCACCGTGGTGCCGGATTCGTAGCCGACGTCCGTCGTCTCGTCGGCCGAGAAGATGAAGCCCTGCGTCCGGTCGACGCGGCCGCTGCCGACCTCCCTGCCGTCGTAGAACAGCGACACGTCGCCGCCCCTGCCCATGCCGCCGCCGTCATAGGTGAACTCCATCCGAACCTGGACGGCGCCGGTGGGCACGGGCTCGTTCGCGACAACCTGGTAGGACTCGATGCCCAACACGTTGTAGTGGAACGTGGCCCGCCCGTCGTGGGCGTAGAGGCTCCAGCCGCCGAACCGGCCACCCTGGGCGATGATGACGCCGGCCGCGCCGTCGTCGGGTACCACCACGTCGGAGGTCACCGCGAACGACTTGTTCTTGACGTCGACGACGCTGTTCTCCGACAACCGACCCATGCCGGCGAACAGCATCTGACTGTTGCCCTTGATGAGTGACGGCCGCCCGGCGGTCGCCGGGTTGATCCGCTCGATCTGGCGGTCGTCGAGCGGCAACACGTTGTACTTGACCGCCTCGATCAGCCACAGCCGCTGCAGCTCGTGGAGCTTCTCCGGGTACTCCGCGGACAGATCGTTGGCCTGCGTCCAGTCGACGTTCCCGTCGTACAGTTCCCAGACGTCGTCGTCGAATGCCGGCATCACCGCGTTGCCCATCGCCCACGGCGTGCGGTGTTTGGTCACCGCGCTCCACCCGTCGTGGTAAATGCCGCGGTTGCAGAACATTTCGAAGTACTGCGTCCGATGCCGCTCTGGAACGTCGCCGTCTTCGAAGCTGTACAGCATGCTGGTGCCCTCGTACGGGCTCTGCATGACGCCGTTGACCATCGTCGGCGCGGGGATGCCTGCGGCCTCCAACACGGTGGGGGCGAAGTCGATGACGTGGCTGAACTGGTTGCGGTGTCCCCCCTTGTCGCCGATGCCGTTTGGCCAGTGCACGATGGTGCCGTTGCGGGTTCCGCCCCAGTGTGATGCCACCTGCTTGGTCCACTGGTACGGCGAATCCATGGCCCACGCCCAGCCAACCGCGTAGTGGCCGTAGGAATCCTCTCCGCCGAAGTCGTCGATCTTCGACGCAAGGAACTCGGGAGTCTCGATGTCCGCCATGCCGTTGAAATTGGCCATCTCGTTGAACGCCCCCTGCAGCGTGCCCTCCGCCGACGCTCCGTTGTCTCCGATGATGAGGTAGACGAGGGTGTCGTCGAGCATCGGTCCGAGGGAGTCGAGCAGTCGGCCGACGTGATGGTCGGTGTGCTCGAGAAATGCGGCGTAGACCTCCATCTCGCGCTCGAGCGCGGGCTTGAGCGCGGGATCCATCTCCTCCCAGGCCGGAATCTCCGCGTCACGCGGCGTCAGCACCGCGTCGGCCGGGATCACACCCAGTTCCTTCTGACGTTCGAAGGTCAACTCCCGCTGACGATCCCAGCCGTGGGCGAACTTCCCGCGATACTTCTCGATCCATTCCTTCGGCACGTGGTGCGGGGCGTGCGTCGCACCAGGCGCGAAATACACGAAGAACGGCTTGTCGGGCAGAAGCGCCTTCTGCTGGCGCACCCAGTTGACGGCCTTGTCGGTGAGGTCCTCGGTGAGGTGGTAGCCCTCGGCGGGAGTCTTGGGCGGCTCGATGGGGGTGGTGCCCTCGTAGAGGGCCGGGTCCCATTGGTTGTTCTCGCCGCCGATGAAGCCGTAGAAGTACTCGAAGCCGCCGCCACCGGTCGGCCACGCGGTGAAGGGTCCGGCTGGGCTCGTCTGCCAGACCGGCACCTCGTGGCACTTGCCGAACTGTGCCGTGGAGTAGCCGTTGAGCTTCAGCGTCAGCGCCAGCGGCGCCTTGGTGTTCGGCAGCACCGACGTGTAACCCGGTGCCGCGGTGGCCGTCTCGGTGATGTTGCCCATCCCGACCGAGTGGTGGTTGCGCCCGGTCAGCAACGCCTGCCGGGTCGGCGAGCACAGTGCGGTGGTGTGAAAGCGGTTGTACTTCAAGCCGCCCGCGGCCAGCTTCTCGAAGTTGGGTGTCCGACACGGGCCGCCGAAGGCGCTGCTGGCGCCAAATCCCACGTCGTCGATGAGGATGACGAGGACGTTTGGGGCGCCCTCGGGGGGGCGCACGTCGCGGATCGGCGGGTAGCTGGTGTCCGGGTCCTTGGCGTCATACGTCGTCAGCCCAACGTGGGGGACGTCCGGGATGGGAAGGATGTCACGCCTCACCTGCGCCTGCTCCATGGGACTCATTGGGCATCCGATCGCCGAAGGAACCGCCGCACTCCGGCGGTGCGCCACAGCGTATGCGCCGGGCACCGGTCCCGCGGGACATTCCTCGCGCGCGTCCGATCTTGATTCGAGTGCGCGTCAGCCCGCCCAGTAGGCGTGCGCCTTGACGGCCTTGCGCGGTATCTCGTAGTCCTCGCGGAGGACCTTGGCGATCGCCCGGGTGGTGCGGTTGTCACAAGCCACCCAGCCGAAGTGGTCCGGCGCCGCGAAGGCCGACGATCGGACGGCCTCGACCAACGCCTCGCCGCCGTTCTTGCGGTCGATCCACGTGACGTCACCCCCGGCGACGGGCAGCTCGCGGTCGTCGTCGTGGGAGGACTCCAGGAAGACCTTGGCCGGCACCTCGGTACCGCCCCCCGTCGCTTCGCTCGCCAGGGCGATGGCGTCGAGCAGCGAGTTGATCGCAGGCAGCGACGCCGTGTCACCGACGACGACGTAACCGGCGGGCGCGGGTTCCGGGAGCGCGAAGTCGCTGCCGAGCACCGTGACCTCGAGGGTGTCACCGGGTTTGGCGTCGCGCGCCCAGGCGGTCGCCAGTCCGTCGTGCATGGCGAAGTCGACGTCCAGAGTCCCTGCCTCGGGGTCGGGGTTGACCAGCGTGTAGCCCCGCTGATGGGACTTGGTGCCGTCGGGGAACCAGCCGCGGACCCACATCGTGGGATGGATCGGGCGCTCGGCGAGCAGCTCCTCGGCACGGAAGTGCAGGCGAAGGTAGTTCGGCGTGACCTCGGTGCGGCCGATGACCGTCAGGACGTAGTCGCCTCCGCGCCAGAGTCTTACGAGTGCCCCGGAGAATCCGCGGGATGGTTTGCGTTCGGCCATGGCCGCCTCCAATCAAGTTAGGTAACCCTAACTCAACGGGTGGGGTGGGCGGTGGGCTACGTCCGCACCCGGGTCGCGCGGTGCAGCAGCCACGCCAGCGGCACGGTGACGATCATCGTGACCACGAACAGCCACCACATGGAGCCGGTGTAGATCGGGAAGCGCAGGATCTCGACCATCACCAATTCCATGGTGACGAGGTGAATCAGGAAGATCTCATAGGAGATTTCACCGAGGAAGACCATTGGCCTGCTCGCCATGAACCGCTGGTACCAGCCGCGCGCGCCGTCGGGCCCGCGCAGCGCCAGCGGGGCCACCACCAGCGTCGAGATGACCGCGTAGAACACCGTCTTGATCAAACCCTCGCGGAGTTCGGCGGGCGAGGTCGTCGGGGCCCCGGCGATCGGCGTCGACGCGATGAGATAACACGCAATCGCCAGCGGTATGCAGATCACCGCGTACGCGCGGACGCCGAGCGGCAGCAGCGCCGCGAGCAGCATGCCGCCGAGGAACCACGTCAGATACGTCGGCAGCCACAGCGGCGCACCGTCGGGAAGGACGTCGGTGGTGTGCACCAGCGTCAACCAGGCCGGGCTGACGAACGCCAACGCCACCAGCCCGAGGATCAGGCGCACCGGATGCCACTGTCCGCGGCACACCACCACCAGCAGCAGGTAGGCCAGGAACGGAAGGGCAACGTAGAACGCCGCCTCGACGGCGAGGCTCCACATTTGCGTAAGACCTTGGTGCAAGTACGAATACAGGTAGTCGTCGGTGTAGATCTGCGTCAGCGTCAGGTTGCGAAACAACCCCATCCACGTGTGGCCGGGATTCGGCCCCGCGGTGCGGAAGTGATACACCAGGTACGCCGCCAGCACCGTGACGACGTACGCGGGCATGATGCGCCGGACCCGATGCCATGCGTAGCGACTGACCGACGGCGGCGGTCGACCGTCCGCGGCCGCCCGCACCCACGGCGCGAACAGCAGGAAGCCGGACAGCACGAAGAAGATCGGCACGCCAATCTCCATGCGGGAGTAGATCAATCCCACGTAGCCGTGGGTGTACTTGCCCGTCGTGTAGGCGGCATGGGTCAACATCACGAGAATCGCGGCGACCGCGCGAACGCCGGTTAGAGAGGCGACTCTGCCCCGGCTTGCCGACTCGAGGCCGCCAACGTCAGTGTCGCGCCCCGTCACTTCGGCTTGTGGTGGTGACTCGGACCCTCTCGACCTGGACGATCTTGTTTGAGATCGATGAGCACACCCGAAATCCTGGTGTTCTCGAGCTTCTTCAGAGTTTCCCTGGACAGCTTCGCGGGCAGCTCGACCGTCGAATGGTCCATCTTGATGGTGATGTGGCCGAAGTCGCTGCGGTGCAAGCCGCCCTCGTTGGCGATCGCGCCGACGATGGAACCCGGCCCCACCTTGTGCCGCTTGCCGACCGCGATGCGGTAGGTGGCCAGATCACCTCGGACGTTGTCGCGGCGCTTGCGCGGCCCGCCCTCTCCGCCGGCGTCGCGGTCCGGGCGCTCGCGGCGCTTCTCCGGCGGCGGCTCCGTCATCAGGAACTCGCCCCCACCGCGACTCTGCACGGCCAGGGCCGCGGCGATCTCCGCCGTCGGCACGTCGTGGTCGCGCTCGTAATCCTCGATCAACTTGCGGAACAACTCGATCCCCGGGGCGTTCAGCGCCTCGGTGATCGCTTCGCGGAACTTCTCCACGCGCTTGTCGTTGACGTCGTCGACCGACGGCAGCTGAGACTCGACGAGCTTCTGCCGGGACACCCGCTCGATGGAGTTGAGCAGATGCTTCTCGCGAGGAGTGACGAACAGCACCGCCGCGCCCGAGCGTCCGGCCCGGCCGGTGCGCCCGATCCGGTGCACGTAGGACTCCGGATCGTGCGGGATGTCGTAGTTGAGGACGTGGGAGATGCGCTCCACGTCCAGACCACGCGCCGCGACGTCGGTGGCGATCAAGATGTCGATCGTCCCGTCCTTGAGCTGGCTGATGGTGCGCTCACGGACGGCCTGGGCGATATCACCGTTGATGGCCGCGGCGGAGAAGCCCCTGGCGCGCAGCTTCTCGGCGACCTCCTCGGTGGCCTGCTTGGTGCGGACGAACACGATCATGGCCTCGAACGGCTCGACCTCGAGCAGCCGGGTGAGCGCGTCCATCTTCCGCGGGCCGGCCACCTGGATGTAGCGCTGCGAGATGTTCTCCGCGGTGGCCGTCTTCGACTTCACGGTGACCTGTACGGGATCGTGCAGGTACTTGGAGGTGATCTTGCGGATCGCGGGCGGCATGGTGGCCGAGAACAGCGCCACCTGCTTGTACTCGGGGGTGTCGGCGAGGATCCGTTCGACGTCCTCGGCGAAGCCCATCTGCAGCATCTCGTCGGCCTCGTCGAGCACCATGTAGTCGAGGTGCGAGACGTCCAGACTGCCCTTCTCAAGGTGGTCGATCACCCGGCCGGGGGTGCCGACGACGACCTGAGCGCCGCGCTTGAGGCCGGCCAGCTGCGGGCCGTAGGACGAGCCACCGTAGACGGGAAGCACGTTCACCGGCAGGTGCGCCCCGTAGCGGCTGAAAGCCTCCGCGACCTGCAGTGCAAGCTCGCGCGTAGGCGCCAGCACCAGGGCCTGCGTGGTGCGGCTGGTGGTGTCGATCCGCGACAGGATGGGGATCGCGAACGCGGCGGTCTTGCCGGTGCCGGTCTGCGCCAGTCCGACCACGTCGGAGCCGGCCATCATCGCCGGTATCGTCGCGGCTTGAATCGCCGACGGCGACTCGTAGCCGACGTCGGCGAGGGCCCGCAGCACCGCCGGGTGAATCTGCAGGTCAGCAAAGGTTATGTCGGCGCTCGTCGCGTCGGAGTCTTCAGAGCTCATCGAGGTGGCAGTCTACGGGTAAATGCCGCTCCCTCCCTCATGTCGTGGCGGCTTCGACACTCCGAGCCGGTACGGTGGCGCAGCGTGAAGGGACCAGTGAGGGTGCATCGGTGGTTCGCAGTCCTGGCCGCGGTGGCGACACTCGCCGGCTGCGGGGCAAGCGATTCGACCGTCTCCAAGACCCCGGAGGCCACCGTCGCCCCGGCGCAGACGGCCCCTCCCGCTCCCGCCCCGACGGTCGCCTCCGGTCCTTCGCAGGCGCCTGCCCCCGCCGATCCCTGCGCGGTCGACCTCGCCGCACCGGAGATCGCCAAGGCCGTGTCCGAACTGCCACGGGACCCCCGGAGTGGACAACCGTGGAGCCCCGAGCCGTTGGCGGGCAATTACAACGAATGCGCGCCGCTGTCGGCAATCGTGATCAAGGCGAACACCAACGCCGCCAATCCGAACACCCGCGCCGTGTTGTTCCACCTCGGCAAGGTCATCCCGACCGGCGTTCCGGACACCTACGGCTTCAACGGCATCGACGACACCGCGACGACGGGCGACACCATCGCGTTGATGTACCTCAACGAGACCAGCAAGCTCAAGAGCGTGGTGCGGTTCCGGTGGAATGGCAACGGCGTCGAATTGATCGGCAACACGGGCTAGTTCGTCACGGGGCGACGTCGGACGGCTGACCTACAGTCGAGTTCGTGTTCGTCCTAGCCGATGGAGACGACCGTGTCGTCTACAGCGCATCCGATCTCGCCGCCGCCGCGCGCTGCGAGTACGCCTTGTTGCGCGCCTTCGACGTAAAGCTTGGACGGAGCCCAAAGGTCGTCGTCACCGACGAGTTGCTCGAGCGAACGTCGTCCCTCGGCGACGACCACGAACGCCGTCAGCTCGACGACCTCCGCGCCGAGTTCGGTGACGTCAGCGTCATCGGCCGCCCGTCCTACACCGCCTCGGGGCTCCGCTCCGCGGCCGAGCAGACGATGCGCGCCGTCGAGAGCCGCGCGCCGGTCATCTATCAGGCGGCGATGTTCGACGGCCGCTTCGTGGGTTTCGCCGACTTCCTGATCCTCGAAGACGGTCTGGACGGCGACCGCTACCTGCTGCGCGACACCAAGCTCGCCCGCTCGGTCAAGGTCGAGGCTCTGCTGCAGCTCGCGGCGTACGCCGACACCCTCGCGCGCCGCGGCGTCCCCGTGGCCGACGAGGTCGAACTGGTGCTCGGCGACGGCGCCGTGTCCCCCTATCGGGTCGACGAACTGCTTCCCGTCTACCTCCCGCGGCGCGCGGCCCTTCAGCGGCTGCTCGACGAGCACCTCGCGCGCGACAGGCCGGTCAGTTGGGACGACGACGACGTCCGCGCGTGCTTCCGCTGTCCGGAGTGCAGCGTCGAGGTCCGCGCCCGCGACGACCTGCTGCTGGTCGCCGGCATGCGGGTGAGTCAACGCTCCCGCCTGATCGACTCCGGCGTCACCACCGTGCACGACCTCGCCGAGCTGGACGCTGCCGTGCCGGAGCTGTCCGCCCGCACGGTCAAGGCCCTCACCGCACAGGCGCGGCTGCAGGTCGCCGACAGAGTCATCGAGAACGGCAACGTGAAACCGCCCTACGAGGTGGTCGACGCCCAGCCCCTCATGGTGCTTCCCGACGCCGACAAGGGCGACCTGTTCTTCGACTTCGAGGGTGACCCGCTGTGGACGGTCAACGGCAGGGACTGGGGTCTGGAGTACCTGTGGGGCGTGCTGACCGCGCAAGAGGAGTTCACCCCGTATTGGGCCCACGACCGCCCCAGCGAGCGCCAAGCCCTCGTCGACTTCCTGACGATGGTGCGCAAGCGCCTCAAGAAGTACCCGGGCATGCACGTCTACCACTACGCCGCGTACGAGAAGAGCACCCTGCTGCGGCTGGCCGGCCGCTACGGGGTCGGCGAGAACGACGTCGACGAGCTGCTGCGCAACGGCGTATTGGTCGACCTCTATCCGTTGGTGCGCAAGAGCATTCGCGTCGGCACCGAGAGCTACTCCATCAAGTACCTCGAGCCGCTGTACATGGGCAACGAACTGCGCGACGGCGAGGTCACCACCGCGACGGACTCGATCACCCAGTACGCCCGCTACTGCTCGCTGCGTGACGAGGGCAAGGTCGACGACGCGGAGATCGTGCTCAAGGACATCGAGGACTACAACCGGTACGACTGTCGGTCGACGCGCCGGCTCCGCGACTGGTTGGTCGCCCGCGCCATCGAATCCGAGGTCCCCCCGCGCGGGCCGCAACGCGTGCGTGGCGCCGCGGCCGACGAAGCCGTCGAGATCGCCGACGCCCTCGAGCGCCGACTCATGCGCTTCGCCGGCGACGGGTCCGAGCCGCGCACCCCCGAGCAGACCGCCGTCGCGATGGTGGCGGCCGCCAGGGGTTATCACAAGCGGGAGGACAAGCCGTTCTGGTGGGCGCACTTCGACCGCGTCAACAACCCGGTCGACGAATGGTCCGACAACGGCGACGTGTTCGTCGCGGACCGCCACGAGATCGTCGCCGACTGGCACCAGCCGCCGCGGGCCCGCAAGCCGCAACGGCACGTCCGGCTCTACGGTGAGATCGCCACCGGCGAGCTGGGCAGGAGCATGTACGCGCTCTACGAGCCGCCCGCTCCCGCGGGTTTCGCCGACGATCCCGACCGCCGCGGATTCGCCAGCGTCGAGGTCATCGGGTGCGACGACCCGGAGGCGCCGACGGAGGCGCTCATCGTGGAGAAGCAGCCCAAGGACGGCGAAGTGTTTGCCCAGGTGCCGTTCGCGCTCACGCCGGGGCCACCGATCAACACCAGGCCGCTGCAGGAATCCATCGAGGCGACCGCCGTCCTGGTCGGGGCGGGCCTGCCGAATCTGCCAGCCGACGCGGTCGTCGACGTCCTGCTTCGCCGCCCACCGCGCACGGTCAGCAGCCGCCCGCTCCCCCGCACCGGCGACCCGGCGGCCGACATCACGGCCGCCCTGCTGGAGCTCGACTCGTCCTACCTGGCGGTGCACGGCCCGCCGGGCACCGGCAAGACGTTCACCTCCGCCCAGGTGATCAGCCGACTGGTCACCGAGCACCACTGGCGCATCGGCGTGGTGGCGCAGTCGCACGCCGTTGTCGAGAACCTGCTCGGATGCGTCGTCGAGGCGGGGGTCGATCCGGATCGGGTCGGCAAGAAGAAGAGCCCCAACGCCCCGTGGCGCGACGTTGCCGAGAAGGACTACGCTGCGTTCGTCGACGACCCCGCCGGGGGCGTGATCGGCGGTACCGCATGGGATTTCGCGAACGCCGGCCGGGTCCCGCGTGGCTCGCTCGACCTGCTGGTCGTCGAGGAGGCGGGCCAGTACAGCTTGGCCAACACCATCGCGGTGGCCAGCGCCGCCAGAAACCTGCTGCTGCTCGGCGACCCGCAGCAGCTGCCGCAGGTGAGTCAGGGCACCCACCCCGAGCCCGTCGACCACTCGGCGCTCGGCTGGTTGGTCGACGGCCACCACACGCTGCCCCCGGAGCGCGGCTACTTCCTCGAGTTCTCCTACCGCATGCACCCCGACGTCTGCGGTCCGGTGTCCCGGCTGTCCTACGACGGACGCCTGCGCGCCAAGGACGACGTCAGCGGGGCGCGGCGCCTCGAGGGCGTGACTCCCGGCGTCCGGCTGCTCGAGGTCGACCACGACGGCAACTCGACCGACAGCCCCGAGGAGGCCGACGCCATCGTCGCCGAGATCCAGGGGCTGCTCGGCACCCCGTGGACCGACGGCGACGAGACCGTCCCCCTCGACCAGGGGCACGTGCTGGTCGTCACCCCGTACAACGCCCAGGTGGTGACCCTGCGTCGCAGGCTCGACGCCGCGGATCTGACCGAAGTGCAGGTCGGCACGGTCGACAAGTTCCAAGGTCGGCAGGCGCCGGTGGTGTTCGTGTCGATGACGGCGTCGTCGGCCGACGACGTACCGCGCGGAATCTCGTTCCTGCTCAACCGCAATCGGCTCAACGTGGCCGTGAGTCGGGCCAAGTACGCGGCGGTCGTCGTGCGGTCCCGGCTGTTGACGGACTACCTGCCGTCCACTCCCGACGGCCTGATCGAACTCGGGGCGTTCCTGTCCTTGACCTCCGCGTCGGCGGAGCCGACCATCCACCTGTGATACACCGACGGGGTGAGTGACAGCCTGACCGACCAGCTCGCGGCGATCGTCGGCGCCAAGTACGTCAGCACCGATCCCGACGTGCTGGCCGGTCGCTGCGTCGACTACACCGGGCGCTATCGCGGCAGGGCGGCCGCCCTGGTCCGGCCCGGCTCCGACGACGAGGTGGCCGCGGTGTTGCGGGCGTGTCGGGACGCGGGCGCGTACGTCACCGTGCAGGGCGGACGCACGTCCCTGGTCGCCGGCACCGTGCCCGAGCACGACGACGTGTTGCTGTCGACCGAACGACTCTCGGCCGTCGGCGAGGTCGACGTCGTCGAACGCCGCGTCCGCGCCGGCGCGGGCGCCACCCTGGGTGCGGTCCAACGCGCCGCCACCGCGGCGGGCCTGGTGTTCGGCGTCGACCTCGCGGCCCGCGACTCGGCGACGGTCGGTGGCATGGCGTCGACCAACGCGGGCGGTCTGCGCACCGTGCGCTACGGCAGCATGGGCGAACAGGTGCTCGGACTCGAGGTGTCACTCGTCGACGGATCGGTGGTGCGCCGCCACAGCGAGGTGCGCAGCGACAACACCGGGTACGATTTGGCGTCGCTGTTCGTCGGCGCCGAGGGCACCCTCGGGGTGATCACCAGCCTCGACTTGCGGCTGTATCCCACTCCGGCACAACGGGTTACGGCCATCGCCGGATTCGACGACCTGGATGCACTCGTTGCCGTGGGGCGCGAATTCCGCGACGTCGATGGCATCGCCGCACTCGAGCTGGTCGACGCGAGGGCCAGTGCGTTGACCGCCGAGCACGCCGGCGTTGGCCCCGCCGTCGACGGGGCGTGGCAGCTGCTGATCGAGCTGGCGGGCGACGTCGACCTCACCGATCGGTTGGCCGACCTGCTCTCCAACGCCGAGCTGGCTGGAGAGCCCGCCGTCGGGGTCGACACCGCGACGCAGTTTCGCCTCTGGCAGGTGCGCGAGGCCGTCGCCGACGTGCTGGGCGTCTACGGCCCGCCGCTGAAGTTCGACGTCTCGCTACCCCTTTCGATGATCAGCGAGTTCGCCACGGCGGCAACGGCATTGGTCGCCGAGCATGCCCCGGACGCGATACCGGTGCTGTTCGGCCACGTCGGCGAGGGCAACCTGCACCTGAACCTGGTGCGGTGCGTACTCGACGCCGACCGCGAGCGGGCGCTGTACTCGGCGATGATGTCGCTGATCGCCGACAGCCGGGGCAACGTCAGCAGCGAGCACGGTGTCGGCACCAAGAAGCGGGACTACCTGACGATGTCGCGAACCGACGCGGACGTGGCGGCGATGCGCGTGCTCAAGACGGCCTTCGACCCGGACGGCCGCCTGAATCCCGCAGTGCTCTTCGGCTGAGAGTCAGTCAGTCCCGGAACCGCATCGAGTGCTTGCCGTAGGTGCCCGCGTCGTCGTCCGGCGGCACCTCCCGACGGGAGTGCCTGCCCGATGGAGAAGCATCAGCCGGAGCCGCTTCTGGAGCCGTCTCGAAGAGTACGTGAAACCCGTTGCGGGCGTGCTCGATCCGGTCCGGCTTGGGCGCGACGCCGGATCCGTCGAGTTGGTCGTCGAGCAGGTCGCGCCAGGGGGCATGTCCGTTGCGGGCGGGAATGGGCTCAGGGGTCCGGTAGGACTCGCCGACGGTGATCAATTCGGGCACGGTGTCGGGATCGGGATCTTGGATGGGGTGGACGGCAAGCGGGGAGGTGACGCTGTCGTCGGCACGCCACTGCTCGGCGCGGTGCGGGTCGTCCCACTCCTCATCGCCTGCCGAGAAGAAGTCGGGCGAGAAATCGTCTGCCGGGGAGTCGTCTGACGAGGACCAGTCGACCGTGTACTCGAAGTAGTCGTCGTCGTCGGGAAAGTAGTCGGGTTCGACCGGAACGGCGGGGGTGACCGGTCGGTCCTCGAGGGCCGAGCCGTCCCCGAAGCCCCGGAGGAACAGCGCGGCGACGACGCCGAACAGTGCGACGAACGCGGGCAGCAGCAGCGACCGCGACAGCGCCTCGGCGAACGGCTCGTGCAGGAAGCTCGGCAACCGTGTCACGGCCGCCTGCCCGACCGCAGGATCGGACTGCGCAGGCAGCCACGCGCTGATCTGCGACGTCATCAGTGCGGCGATGCCAGCACTGCCAAGCACACTGCCCACCTGCCGAGTGGTGTTGTAGACACCGGAACCGGCGCCCGCCAGCCGGGGCGGCAGGTTGCGGGTGGCGGTGGCCGCGAGCGGGGACCAGATGAAGGCCATCCCGACGCCCATCAGGACCAACGGCAGCTCGAGTCGCCAAATCGGAGTTGCCGGCGTCATCTCGAACGACAGCCAGGTCAGCGCGATGGCCACGGCGGAGAAGCCGAACCCGATGAGGGGCCGTGGGTGGGACCGGTCGACGAGTTTGCCGACGAAGGGTGCCAGGACACCCGACATCACCGCCATCGGCGCGGTGAGCAACGCCGATCGGGTTGGCGAAAGCCCGCAGACGGCCTGGGCGTAGAACATCACCGGCACGATCATCGACGTGACCGTGAAGCCGATGACGGCGATGCCGAGGTTGGACAGGCTGAAGTCGTTGTCCCGGAAGATCCGCAGCGGTATCAGCGGCTCCCCGGTCTGGACCGCCTGCCAGTAGACGAACGCCCCCATCGCGACGACGCCCGCCACGAGCGTGCCCCAGATCCACGGCGCCCAGTGGTGCGACTGGCCCTCCTGCAGCGCGAACACGATGAGGAACAGGGCCACGCCGGAGAGCAGGACGCCGATCACGTCGTACCCGCGCTTCTCGGTCGGCAGGACCGGGACGAAGATCAGCGCGAGGACCAAGCCCAGGACGCCGATCGGCACGTTCACGATGAAGATCCACTGCCAGCCGAGGCCGTCGACCAGGACACCGCCAGCCAGTGGCCCCACCAGCGTCGCCACGCCCGCGGTGGCGCCCCACACGCTGAGCGCGACACCGCGTCGCTCCGGCGGGAAGACCCTGGTGATCGTCGAGAGCGTCTGTGGCGTCAGCAGCGCCGCACCGACGCCCTGTACGACGCGCGCGGCGACCAGCACCTCGATGCTGCCCGCCAGCCCACACCACAGCGACGCGGCGGTGAACACCGCCAACCCGGCCAGGTAGAGGTTGCGCGGCCCGAACCGGTCGCCGAGCCGCCCCGCGAGCAGCAGCGGCACCGCGTAGGCCAGCAGGTAGGCGCTGGTCACCCAGATGACCGCGTCGTAGTCGGCGTGCAGCGCGTCCATGATCGACGGGTTGGCGACCGAGACGATGGTGGCGTCGAGCAGGATCATGAAAAAGCCGACGAGCAACGCCCACAACGCGTTCCACGGGTTGTCGGTGCGGGGCCTGAGCAACTGCAGCGCCGACGTCATGGCCGCGCCTCGATCGCCGTGGCGGCATGGGTCATCATCGGGAATGTCAGTGTCTGCGGCATCTACTCGACCAAGCGTTGCGGAGCTAGAGAGCCGACGCTACGGATCAGCAGGACCGACGACAAGTTGGGGTCACGCCGCGTCGGGCACGGCGCCGGCAGGCAGCGCGTCGCCCTTGGCGGAGGCCGTCGACCCCACGGCGAGCAACGCCAGCAGCGCGATGACCGAGCCAGCCGTCATGACGGCGGCAAGGGCGAGTTCGTCGTTGCCGAGCACCCCGACCAGCGGCGCGACAGCCGCACCGAGGCCGAACTGGCCTGCGCCGAGGAGGGCCGCCGCGGTACCTGCCGCGTCGGGATGCCGAGACAGGGCCACCGCCGGCGCGTTCGGGATGACGAAGCCCATCGCGGCCAGGATCGCCCACACGGGCAGCACGAAGGCGTAGATGCCGCCGACACCTGTCGCGGCCAGCGCGACGAACACCGCACCGGCGAGAACCGAGGCCGCCAGTGCCCAGACGGTGATGGTCTGCGGCGTGAAGCGGCGCAGCAGCACGACGTTGAACTGCGTGGCTCCGATCAGCGCGACGGCGCCTGCGCCGAACACCAATGCGAACGCCTGCTGGTCGAGGCCGTGGCGGCCCTGAAGGACGAACGAGGCGCCTGCGATGTAGGCAAACAGACCCGACATCCCGAGCGCCGCCACCAGCACCAGGATGACGAAACGCCGGTCGCGCAGCAGTTCGCCGTAGGTGCCGAGGATTCCGCGGATGCGCAGCGGCCTGCGATGCGACACCTGCAACGTCTCGGGCAGCGCCAGGGCGGCGAGCAGCAGCAGCAAACCGGCGAGCACCACGAGCACCGCGAAGACCCAGTGCCAGGAGAAGCGGAGCAGGACGGCAGCGCCAAGCGACGGCGCGATCACCGGCGCGACACCGAGCACCAGCATCAGCCGCGACATCACGGTTGCCGCCGTCGAGTCGGTGAAGAGGTCGCCGACGATGGCCAGCGCGACCACCATGGTCGCGGCCGCCCCCACCCCCTGCAAGCCCCGCGCAACGCCGAGGACGACGATGTTCGGCGCGACCAGGCACACCAGGGACGCCAGCATGTGAAGCACGATTCCGGCCATCAGCGGACGCCTGCGGCCCAATGAATCGGACAGCGGACCGATGATCAGCTGGCCGAGCGCCAACCCGGCCAGCGTGCCGGTCAGCGTCAGCTGAACCACCGACGACGACACCGCATAGTCGTCGGCGATCTGGGGCAGGGCCGGCAGGTACATGTCGATCGTCAGAGGGCCGAGGGCGACGAGAAGACCGAGCACCACGATCATCCGAGCGTTGCTCGGCACCTTCTTTTCACCAGCCGCCCCAGCCTGGTTGGGTGCAGCGTTCTCAAGGTCCACGTATCCAGATGCTGCCATGAAACTGTTTAGCAAGGGTTACGAGCATTTTCTTCCCTGAGCGAACGGTGACCGCCGTCACCGCCGGGCACGCCGACGCCCCGCAGTACGTTGGAGGTGCAGGACGACGGACTAGCCTGAACGAGCCAGTCCGCAAACGGGGAGGCCCAACCATGAGCGCTCGCTCCGGTGCCAAGAGTCAGGTACCCGCCAAGCTCGACGACGATCCAAGCGTCGCGGCGCGGGCACTGTCCCAGATCATCGAACGCGGCGCCCGAGTGCAGGCCCCGGCCGTGAAGGCCTACGTCGACCGGCTGCGCGAGCACAACCCGAACGCCTCCCCCGCCGAGATCGTCGGCAAGCTGGAGAACCACTACCTCGCCGCGGTCATGGCCAGCGGCGCGGCCGTTGGCTCGGCAGCGGCGTTCCCAGGCATCGGCACGCTGGTGGCCATGTCCGCGGTCGCCGGTGAAACCGTGGTGTTCCTGGAGGCGACGGCCGTGTTCGTGCTCGCCGTCGCGGAGGTCCACGGCATCCCGGCCGCCCATCGCGAGCGTCGGCGCGCGCTGGTGCTCGCGGTGCTGGTCGGCGAGGACGGCAAGCGCGCCGTTGCCGACCTCATCGGAACCGGACGCACGGGCGGCGGCTGGCTGGCCGACGGGGCGGCGTCGTTGCCGTTGCCCGCGGTGTCGCAGCTCAACGGCCGGTTGCTCAAGTTCTTCGTCAAGAAGTACGCGCTGAAGCGTGGCGCCATCGCGTTCGGCAAGCTGCTACCCGTCGGCATCGGTGCCGTGGTCGGCGGCGTCGGAAACCGGGCCATGGGCAAGAAGATCATCTCCAATGCGCGCGGCGCGTTCGGCAATCCACCGCCACGGTGGCCTGCGGCGCTGCACGTTCTGCGCGGTTTGGAGCAGTAAGGGGCACGTCCCACCGGGACGTGCGCACGCCGCCATCGACGTCGGCTCCAGGTAACTAAGGGCGTTGGCCGTTACTGGTCGCTGCTGAAGCGCTAGCCTTTATGCGGCGAGAGAGCGAGCGGCAGACGGCGCGCCCGCGGAGTTAGAAGGAATCGAGGCGAGTAGCTGCCGTGAGCAGTTCACCTTCACCATTTGGACAGAACGAATGGCTTGTCGAGGAGATGTATCGCAAGTTTCGCGAGGATCCCTCGTCGGTCGATTCGAGTTGGCACGAGTTTCTCGTCGACTACTCCCCGGAGCCGTCGACGGAGGCGAGCGCACCGCCGTCGACCGCCAACGGCAAGGCCGAGGCACCGGTGAAGGCAGAGGCCGCGCCCGCCGCGAAGGCCTCGCCCGCCAAGGCTGACAAGCCCACGCCGAAGCCGAAGGCCGAACCCGCCAAGGCCGCACCCGCCAAGACCGCGACCAAGACCGAGTCGAAGCCGAAGGCCGAACCCGTGAAGACCGAGTCCAAGACCGACTCCAAGCCCGAGCCCGCGAAGGCTGGCGACGAGGACGAAGTGACGATCCTGCGCGGCGCGTCCGCCGCCGTCGTGAAGAACATGAACGCCTCGCTGAGCGTGCCGACCGCCACCAGCGTGCGGGCCATTCCGGCGAAGCTGATGATCGACAACCGCGTCGTCATCAACAACCACCTCAAGCGCACCCGCGGCGGCAAGATCAGCTTCACCCACCTGCTGGGCTACGCGATCGTGCAGGCCATCAAGAGCTTCCCGAACATGAACCGGCACTTCGCCGAGGTGGACGGCAAGCCAAACGTGGTCACGCCGGCGCACACCAACCTGGGTCTCGCCATCGACTTGCAGACCAAGAATGGCCGTCAGCTCGTCGTGGCCGCCATCAAGCGTTGCGAGACAATGCGTTTCGGGCAGTTCATCGCCGCCTACGAGGACATCGTGCGCCGGGCGCGCGACGGCAAGCTCACCGCGGAGGACTTCTCCGGCGTCACCATCTCGTTGACCAACCCCGGCACCATCGGCACCGTGCACTCCGTGCCGCGCCTGATGAGCGGGCAGGGCACGATCGTCGGCGCCGGTGCGATGGAGTACCCGGCCGAGTTCCAGGGCGCCAGCGAGGAGCGGATCGCCGAGATGGGTCTCGGCAAGCTGATCACGCTGACCTCGACCTACGACCACCGCATCATCCAGGGCGCCGAGTCGGGCGACTTCCTGCGCACCATTCACAACCTGCTGCTCTCCGACGACTTCTTCGACGAGATCTTCCGTGAGTTGGGCATTCCGTACGAGCCCGTCCGGTGGCGCACCGACAACCCCGACTCGATCTTCGACAAGAACGCGCGGGTCATCGAACTGATTGCGGCATACCGCAATCGCGGTCACCTGATGGCCGACATCGACCCCCTGCGACTCGACAAGACGCGCTTCCGCAGTCACCCCGATCTCGACGTGCTCACCCACGGGCTGACGCTGTGGGACCTGGACCGGGTGTTCAAGGTCGACGGCTTCGCGGGCAAGGAATACAAGAAG
>Ga0209051_1001579_pt1 | contig 18789 bp, 13 predicted proteins | sample AraplaCvi_mMS_r2_2_FD_184286 | JGI IMG/M metagenome (GOLD analysis project Ga0209051, IMG submission 184286) | Arabidopsis root microbial communities from North Carolina, USA - plate scrape MF_Cvi_mMS_r2 (SPAdes) (version 2) | ecosystem: Host-associated > Plants > Roots > Endosphere | place...
CGCCCTCCGGGCCGGCGCGGTAGACGCAGCGCCGCCCCAGCTCGCTGGGAGCGGCCTCGCCCTCGTAGTCGCTGTCGATGCCGTAGCTCGGGTCCGAGAACCACACGCTGCCGTCCGACTTCACGACGACGTCGTTCGGCGAGTTGAAGCGCTTGCCCTCGAAGTGCGAGGCGAGCACGGTGCGCGAGCCGTCGTGCTCGGTGCGCGCCACGCAGCGTGCGAGGTGCTCGCACGTGACGAGGCGGCCTTCGCGGTCGACGGTGTTGCCGTTCGAGTTGCGCGCCGGCTGGCGGAACACCGAGACCGAGCCGTCGGTCTCGTCCCAGCGCAGCATGCGGTCGTTCGGGATGTCCGACCACACCAGGTAGCGCCCCGCGGGGAACCAGGCCGGGCCCTCGGCCCAGCGGCAGCCCGTGTGCAGCCGCTCCACGTGGACGTTGGGGATCGTGAGCCCCAGGAACGCGGGGTCGAGCACGTCGAAGGCGGCGTCGGAGGTGGCGGACATGGCGCGGGTCTTTCGTGGCGGTGCGGGTCAGGCGGACGGCTTGCTGCCGCGGCCGTAGATCAGCAGCATGCCGATGATGACGAGGCCGTAGGTGACCTGGCGACCCATCTCGGAGATCTGCATCACCGACAGGATCGACTGCAGCAGCGTGATCAGGATGACGCCGACGACCGTGCCCAGGTACGAGCCGCGGCCGCCGAGGATGCTGGTGCCCCCCAGCACCACCGCCGCGATCGCCGGCAGCTGGTAGGCGTCGCCCATGCCCTGGAAGGCCTTGGTCGAGTAGCCCGTCAGCAGCACGCCGGCCGCTGCGGAGCAGGCCCCGGCCATCACGAAGCAGGCGAGCGTCACGAGGCGCGTGTCCACGCCCGAGAGGAAGGCCGCGCGCTCGCGGTTGCCGATGGCGTAGATGGAGCGGCCGAGGGTCGTGCGGCGCAGCATGAACAGCGTCGCGCCGCCCACCACGATCCACACCAGCAGGGCGTTGGGGACGCCGGCGATCGCGCGCCCGGTGGCGAGCGCGTGCATGGCGGGGGTCGCGCGGTCCAGCGGCGCATACCCCCCGGTCTGGAGCACGATCAGGCCCTGGGCCACCGCGTTGATGCCGAGCGTGAAGATCATCGAGGGCACGCGCAGGTAGGCCACGCCGATGCCGTTGGCCAGGCCGAACAGCGCGCCGCACGCGATGCCGAAGGGGATGGCGAGCGCGCTGCCGGCCTCGCCCCACCAGCCGGCGGCGGCGGTCGACATGATGCCGCCCGTGGTCACGAGCCAGGGCACCGACAGGTCGATGCCGCCGAGCAGGATCACCAGCATCGCGCCCGTGGCGACGACGCCGAGGAAGGACGCGGTCTGCAGCTGCAGCAGCAGGTAGTCGGACGAGAGGAAGTTGCGCGAGTAGAGGCTGCCCACCAGCAGCAGCGCCACGGTGCACAGGGCCCCGGCGACCACCGGTGCGTGCTGCGAGGATCGCAGTCGAAGGGCGAGCGCGCTCATGGGGATCACCGGTACAGGTCGAGGCGGTCGGTCATCTTGAACAGCCGCGCCGCCCCCAGGCTGACGGCGGTCAGCAGGATCACGCCCTGGAACAGCGGCTGCCACAGCGGCTCGAGGTCGAACACGAACAGCAGGTCGCCGATCGTGCGCAGCAGGAACGCGCCGAAGATGGAGCCGATCGCGCTGCCGGAGCCGCCCGCGAGCACGGCGCCGCCGATGACCACGGCCGCGATGGAGTTCAGCGTGTAGACGCCGCCGATGCTCGCCGACGCCTCGCCCGAGTAGGTCACGAACGTGAGCATCAGGCCGCCGAGCGAGGCGAGCAGGCCCGACAGCGTGTAGGTGACGATGCGCGTGCGGCCGATCGCGACGCCCGACATGTAGGCCGCCGGCTCCGACGAGCCGATGGCCAGCGCCGCGCGCCCCACCACCGAGCGCCGGTAGGGCACCCACACGAGCGCGACGGTGGCCAGGAGCACCAGCAGCATGGCCGGCACGCCGCCGGGCGCGGCGCCGGTGAGGGCGTCGGCGATGTCGGCCTGCACGTCGCCGCCCGGCACGGGCCGCAACCCCAGCGACAGGCCGAAGTAGACGACGCCCGTGGCGAGCGTCGTGATGATCGGCTGCAGGCGCCCGAACACGATGACGAGCGCGTTGACCAGCCCGCACGCCGCGCCCGCGAGCAGCACGCAGGCGATGCCGCCGAGCGCCTGCAGCGGCGTGCCCACGACGAGGTGGGAGGCGAGGCAGTTGGCGAGGACGAACACCATGCCCACCGACAGGTCGATGCCGCCGGTCAGCACGACCAGCGTCTGCGCCATCGCCACGATGGCCAGCAGCACGCCCTTGTTGGCGGCGGTGGTCAGCACCGGCACCGTCCAGCCGGCCTGGTGCTTGCCGATGTACAGCGCGAACAGCAGCACGAACATCGCGGCGGCGGCGAAGGTCGCGCGGTGCTCGCGCAGGAAGTAGCCGCGGTCGCCCGTCATCAGGCCGCCTCGCGCGCCAGGTTGAGCGCGCTCGCCACGAGCGCATGCTCGGTCAGCTCGTCGCCGGCGAGCCAGCGCACGATGCGGCCGTCGAAGAAGACGGCCACGCGGTCGCAGCAGCCGATCAGCTCGGCATAGTCGGTGGAGTACAGCAGGATGGCCGCGCCCTCGTCGGCCAGCTTGCGCAGCAGCACGTGGATCTCCTGCTTGGTGCCGACGTCGATGCCGCGCGTCGGGTCGCTCAGCAGCAGCACGCGCGGCGCGTTGAGCAGCCACTTGCCGATCACCACCTTCTGCTGGTTGCCGCCCGACAGCGTGCCCACGGGCACGCGGGCGTCGGCGACCTTGATCTGCAGGCGCCGCACGATGTCCGCCACCGCGCGGCCCTCGCGCGCGCCCGAGAGCACGCCGCCGCGGCTGACGCGGCCCAGGCTCGCGTAGCTGAGGTTGTCGTTGACCGACATCGGCAGCATCAGGCCGTCGGTCTTGCGGTCTTCCGGCACCAGGGCGATGCCGACCCTGTCGCACTTCGCGTGCCGCGGATTGCGCACGGCGACGGGCTCGCCCGCGATGCGCACCTCGCCGCGCGTGCCGCGCAGCACGCCGAAGAGCGCCAGGAAGAGCTCGCGCTGGCCCTGGCCGTCGAGCCCGCCGAGGCCCACGATCTCGCCCGGGCGCACCGCCAGGTCGACGTCGTGCAGGCTGCCGTTCCAGGACAGGCCGCGCACCTCCAGCGCCGGCGTGGCCGCGGCCGGCGCCGGGGTGGGCGGCCGCTTGGGCGGGTACGCATGCGCGATCTCGCGGCCGATCATCATCTCGACGATCTGCGCGTCGCTGCGCGTGCCCGCGGGGAAGGTCGCGACGTGGCTGCCGTTGCGGAACACCGAGCAGTCGTCGGCCAGCTCCGTGATCTCGTTCATGCGGTGCGAGATGTAGACGATGGCCAGGCCCTCGTCGCGCAGGCGGCGCAGCAGCGCGAAGACCTTCTGCACGTCGGCCGCGGTGAGCGCCGAGGTGGCCTCGTCGAGGATGAGCACCTTGGGGTCGCGCGCGAGCGCCTTGGCGATCTCCACCATCTGGCGGCGCGAGAGCGGCAGCGAGTCGACCGGGGCGAGCGGATGCACGTCCTCGGCGCCGGCGCGCGCCAGGGCCTCCTCGGCGATGCGGCGCTGCGCGCGCCGGTCGACCAGGCCGAAGCGGCGCGGCGGGTCGATGATGCAGATGTTGTCGGCCACGCTCAGGCTGGGCATCAGCGAGAGCTCCTGGAAGATGCAGGCGATGCCGCTCGCGACGGCCTCCTTCGGATGCGCGAAGCGGCGCTCCACGCCCTCCAGCAGGATGCGGCCGGCGTCGGGCCGCACGATGCCGGCCATCACCTTGATCAAGGTCGACTTGCCGGCTCCGTTCTCGCCCAGCAGGGCATGGATGCGGCCCGGCTCGACCGACAGCCGCGCGTGCTCGAGCGCGCGCACGCCCCCGTAGCGCTTGGCGATGTCGACCAGCTGCAGGATGGGAGCCACCGGCCGCGCCCCTGGCCTTCAGTTGTTCTTCTCGTCGTTGGCCATGATGTCCTTGGCCGTCAGGTTGACGCCGCAGGCGGGGAACTCGTTGGTGGTGAAGAAGTTGTCCGTGAGCTCGGGGTAGTAGTTGACGTCCGCCTTGAAGTCGGGGTGGCTCGCCTGCGGGATCGGCACCGAGATCAGCTGCGGCACGACCTTGCCCTGCAGCGCGGCGGTGGCGGCCTTCATCGAGATGGCCACCAGGCCCGGCGACTGGCCGATCGAGGCGCACAGCAGCCCGTCTTTCGCGTTCGCCGCGCACAGCTTGCGAAAGCCGTTCTCGTCCGCGCCGGCGACCGGGATCAGCGGATGCTTGGCGTCCATCAGCGCGCGCACCGCGCCCGTCGAGCCGGCCTGCACGAACATCGCGTCGAAGTGCTTGTGCACCGAGACGGCGTCGGCCACGGCCTTCTGCGCCGTGCCGTCGTCCCAGTTGCCGACGACCTCGACGATCTCGAACTTGTTGCCGCTGCCCTCGACGACGCTGCGGAAGCCCAGGTGGCGGTCGCGGTCGACGGAGTTGCCCGGCAGGCCGCGCACCTCCAGCAGCTTGCCGGTGCGGTTCTTGAGGTTCTTCAGCAGCCAGTCGCCCGACTGCGAGCCGATCGCCTTCTGGTCCTCGTTGACCATCATCACCTGGTCGGTGTCGAGCACGTTGTCGAAGGGCACGATCACCACGCCCGCGGCGTTCGCGCGCTTGATCACCGGCGCGAAGGCCGTCGGGTTGACCGCGAGCAGGATGATCGCGTCATAGCCCGAGTTGATGAAGTTGTCGACCGCGGCGATCTGCGCGGCGACGTCGGTGCCCGTGGAGACGATCTTGAACTCCTTGATCTGGGACTTCATCTCCGGCGTCGCCGCGTAGGCCTTCGCCATCTTGATCATCTGGATGCGCCACGTGTTGCCGACGAAGCCGTTGGCGAGGGCGAAGCGGTACGGCCCCTTCCTGGCCGGCCACTGGAAGTACTTCGTGCTGGCGTTCCACGGCTTGAAGCACCCGGGGTCGACGCCCGGGCCGCTGACGACCGACGGACCGGCCGCGGCCAGTGCCGCTCCCGACATCACGAACGCGGCGAACGCCGAGGCAATGCGACGAGATGAGTGCATGTTGTCTCCTCATGTTTGCGCTAACACGAACGACGATTCTCGATGGCCGCCCGGGCGCCCATCACCGGGCTAACCCTGACCGGCCGCTCATTTTTGACTTACGCCTGCACTGGTCATTTCACTCTATGATGGGCCCCCGGCAGCGGGCACGCTCGTTTTCCCGCAGGCCCCGTCGCATCCACCGGGACGCCTCCATGACGACTTCCATTCCTTGCGCCGACCCGTCGGCCTTCCTGCCGGACGACGGTTTCCGCGGCACGCTCGTCGCGCGCGTCTGGACGCCCGGCTCGCCCGCGGGCCCGTCGGTCGCCGCGCTGCGCGCGGACGGCGTGTTCGAGCTGTCCGCGGCCTTCGCCACCATGAGCGATCTGCTGGCGCAGGCCGATCCCGCCGCGGCCGTTCAGGAATGCGCCGGGCGGCGCGTGTGTTCGCTCGACGAGCTCCTCGCGGCGTCGTGCGGCGGCGAGCCCGATCCCGCGCGGTCCGTCCTGCTCGCGCCGTGCGACCTGCAGGTGATCAAGGCGGCCGGCGTGACCTTCGCGAGCAGCCTGCTCGAGCGCGTGATCGAGGAGCGCGCCGGCGGCGACGCCTCGCGCGCGCTCGACATCCGCACCCGGGTGGAGGCGTCGATCGGCACGAGCCTGGCCTCCCTGCGACCCGGCTCGGCGCAGGCCGCGGCCCTGAAGACGCTGCTCCAGCAGCAGGGGCTGTGGTCGCAGTACCTCGAGGTGGGCATCGGCCCCGACGCGGAGATCTTCACCAAGGCGCCGGTGCTGTCGGCCGTGGGCAGCGGGCAGGCCGTGGGCGTGCGCAGCGACTCCACCTGGAACAACCCCGAGCCCGAGGTCGTGCTCGCCGTCGACGGCCGCGGCCGCATCGTCGGCGCGACGCTCGGCAACGACGTCAACCTGCGCGACTTCGAGGGACGCAGCGCGCTGCTGCTCGGCAAGTCCAAGGACAACAACGCCTCGTGCGCGATCGGCCCCTTCATCCGACTGTTCGACGCCAGCTACGGCCTCGCCGACGTGCGCGGCGAGGTGCTGCAGCTGCGCGTCGCGGGCAGGGACGGCTTCGAGCTGCGCGGCACGAGCACGATGGCGAGCATCACGCGCGACCCGACCGAGCTCGTGGCGCAGGCGCTCGCCGCCCACCAGTACCCCGACGGGTTCATGCTCTTCCTCGGCACCCTGTTCGCGCCGACGCAGGATCGGCGCGAGCCGGGCAGCGGCTTCACGCACGACGTCGGCGACCTCGTCACCATCCGCAGCCCCGGCCTCGGCGAGCTGCGCAACGGGGTCGCGCACTGCGAGGACGCGCCGCCCTGGCGCTTCGGCGTGGGCGCGCTGATGCGCAACCTGGCGGCGCGCGGCCTGCTGCGCTGAACGCCGGCGCCGCGCCCGGCGGGCGAGCCCGAAAAGTCATGCTATAGTCACTTTCTTCGCGGCTGTAGCTCAGCTGGATAGAGTACTTGGCTACGAACCAAGGGGTCGTGGGTTCGATTCCTGCCAGCCGCACCAGAATCTAGGTTCTAGAAAACGGGTTGGACGCTTTGGCGTCCAGCCCGTTTTTCTTTGTCCGTCGACCCTCGGGGGGCGCGCGTCGCCGAAGACGGCGACCGCCTCGCGGCCAAGGTCGTGCCGACGCGCGTGTTGACAGCCGAGTTCGTTTGCGGAGAATGAATTCGCGCCGCGCCCACCTTTGCACGTTCCAGCGATGGATCGAGCGCCCCTGGGTGGGAAGCCGACGGATCGTCGGCCGGTGGCCTGCGGGGTAGCGCAGGTATCGCCCTTCATTCCAATCGGGAACGCATGCGCTTCGCATGCGACGGAAACGTCTGCGACTTCTGCCGATTCGGCAGGGATTCGACCGAAGGACACTCATGGCGCGCATCGACCGAGTCGCTCTCCTGTCCGTGGCCGCGGCGTCGAGCGGCCTGTGGGGCCTGGCCGGCTGCAGCCCGCGCGCGGCCCCGCCTCCGAACGCGCCGCCCGCCGTCTCGGTGGCGGCCGTGGTGCGCCATCCGGTGCAGGAGTTCGACGAGTTCACCGCGCGCCTCGACGCGCCCGAGACGGTCGACGTGCGCGCGCGCGTGGCCGGCGCCGTCGACAAGGTGCATTTCCGCGAAGGACAGGAGGTGCGCAAGGGCGAGCTCCTGTTCACGATCGACCCGCGCCCGTTCGCGGCCGAAGTCGCGCGCGCCGAGGCGCAACTGCTCGCGGCCCGCACGCAAGCGGACCTGAGTCGCAGCGAGCTGGCCCGGGCCGCGAAGCTCGAGTCGATCCACGGGGTGAGCCAGCAGGAGCTCGACCAGCTGCGCGCCGCCGCGCGCAACAACGAGGCGGGCATCCAGGCCGCCGCGGCGGCGCTGACGCAGGCGCGGCTGAACCTGGAGTTCAGCCGCATCACGGCGCCGGTGGCGGGGCGCACCTCGCGCGCCAACATCACGGCCGGCAATCTGGTGAGCGTGGGCGAGCCGGTGCTCACGACGCTGGTGTCCACCGACAAGGTCTACGCCTACTTCGACGCCAGCGAGGCCGTGTACCTCAAGTACGTGAAGGCGGCCCAGGCAGGAACGCGGCCGTCGTCGCGCACCACGGCGAACCCGGTGATGATGGGGCTCGCCGACGAGACCGGCTTCCCGCACGAGGGCCGCATGGACTTCGTGGACAACCGGCTCAATCCGGCGACGGCGTCGATCCGCGGCAGGGCGGTCTTCGACAACGCGGACGGCCGTTTCACGCCCGGCCTGTTCGCGCGCCTCAAGCTGATCGGCAGCGGCCGCTACGAGGCCACGTTGGTGCCCGATCGCGCGATCACGACCGACCAGACGCGCAAGATCGTGCTCGTGGTCGGGCCGGACAACATCGTGCAGCCGCGCGAGGTCAAGCCCGCGGCGCTGATCGACGGGATGCGGGTGGTCGAGGGCGTCAAGCCCGGCGAACTCGTCATCGTCGACGGCCTGCTGCGCGCCTTTCCCGGGGCGCCGGTGACGCCGCAGCGGCTGGCGCTCGACGCCCGCGGCATGCCGCTGCCCGAAGCACCGCCGGCGGGCGCGTCCGCCGCGGCCTCCGCGTCGGCCTCCGCCGCGCGATAGCCAGGGGCGCCGCATGGACATCTCCCGCTTCTTCATCGAGCGGCCGCGGTTCGCGACCGTCCTCTCGCTGTTCATCCTCATCGTCGGGCTGCTGTCGATCTTCCAGCTGCCGATCTCCGAATACCCCGACGTGGCCCCGCCCCAGGTCGTCGTGACCGCGCAGTTCCCGGGCGCCAACCCGCGCGTGATCTCCGAGACCGTCGCCACGCCCCTGGAGGAGCAGATCAACGGCCTCGAGGGCATGCTCTACTACGCCAGCCAGGCGACGGCCGACGGCAGCATGACGCTGACGGTCACCTTCCGTATCGGCACCAGCCCGGAGGCGGCCGAGACGGCGGTGCAGAACCGCGTCAACCGCGCCCTGCCGCGATTGCCCGACATCGTGCGCCAGATCGGGGTGGTCACCGAGAAGCAGTCGCCGAACCTGACCATGGTCGTTCACCTGGTCAGCCCGGACAACAGCCACGACACCTTGTACCTGCGGAACTACGCGCACCAGCAGATCCGCGACGAGCTGCTGCGCATCCCCGGCATGGGCTCGGTGCAGCTGTTCGGCGGCGGCAACTACGCGATGCGCATCTGGGTCGACCCGCAGAAGCTGGCCGGGCGCGGCATGACGGCCGGCGACGTGGTGGCCGCGGTGCGCGAACAGAACCTGCAGGTCGCGGCGGGCGTGGTCGGCGCGCCGCCGGTGCCCAAGGAGACCGACTTCCAGCTGGCCATCAACACCCAGGGCCGCCTGGTCACGGAGGAGCAGTTCGAGGACATCATCATCCGCACCGATCCGGCGACGGGCGCCACGGTACGGATCAAGGACGTGGGCCGCGTCGAGGTCGGGCCCGATTCGTTCTCGCTGCGCAGCATCCTCAACAACAAGGAGGCGGCGGCCATCGGGGTCTTCCAGGCGCCCGGCTCCAACGCGCTGGCGATCTCCGACCGCGTGCGCGCCGTCATGGAGCAGCGCAAGGCCGACTTCCCGCAGGGCGTGGACTACGACATCGTCTACGACCCGACGCGCTTCGTGCGGACCTCGATCGAGAAGGTCGTGCACACGCTGATCGAGGCCGTGCTGCTGGTGGTGCTGGTGGTCATCGTCTTCCTGCAGACCTGGCGTGCCTCCATCATCCCGCTGCTGGCGGTGCCGGTGTCGGTGGTCGGCACCTTCGGCGTGCTGCTCGCGCTGCACTTCTCGATCAACACGCTGACGCTGTTCGGCCTGGTGCTGGCCATCGGCATCGTGGTCGACGACGCCATCGTCGTGGTGGAGAACGTCGAGCGCAACATCGCCGACGGCCTCACGCCGCACGACGCCACGGTCAAGGCGATGCAGGAGGTGAGCGGCCCCATCGTCGCGATCGGGCTGGTGCTGTGTGCGGTGTTCGTCCCGCTGACCTTCGTGCCGGGCCTGTCGGGCCAGTTCTACAAGCAGTTCGCCGCGACGATCGCGATCTCCACCGTGATCTCGGCGTTCAACTCGCTGACGCTCTCGCCGGCGCTGGCCTCCATCCTGCTGCGCCCGCACGACGCACCCAAGGATCGCGTCATGCGCGCGATGGACAAGGTGTTCGGGCGCTTCTTCCACTGGTTCAACTGCATGTTCCAGCGCCGCGCGGCCGCCTACGGCCGCGGCGTGACCGGCCTGCTGCGGCGCAAGTCGCTGGCGTTGGTGGTGTATGCGGTGCTGCTCGGGACGACGGTGCTGCTGTTCGCGCGCATCCCGAGCGGCTTCGTGCCGGCGCCCGACAAGCAATACCTGATCGGGATCGCGCAGCTGCCCGCGGGCGCGACGCTGGATCGCACCGAGCAGGTGATCCGGCGCATGAGCGACATCGCGCTCAAGGTGCCCGGCATCGAGAACTCGGTGGCCTTCCCCGGCCTGTCCATCGCGGGCTTCTCGGCCGCGCCCAACGAAGGCATCGTGTTCTTCGGCCTGGCACCGTTCGAGGAGCGGACCAAGGCGAGCCTGTCGAAGGACGCGATCCTCGGCCGCGTCAACGGCGAGATCCAGGCGATCCAGGACGCGCGCATGTTCGTCGTGCCGCCGCCCGCGGTGGACGGGCTGGGCAATGCGGGCGGCTTCAAGGTGCAGGTGCAGGACCGCAACGGGCGCGGCGAGCAGGCGCTCTTCGGGGCGGTCTGGGGCACGCTCGGCGCGGTGTACGGCAACCCGCGATCCAGCATCGGCACGCCGTATTCCACGTACGACATCAACGTGCCGCAGCTGTTCGCCGACATCGACCGCACCAAGGCCAAGCAGATGGGCGTGGCCCTGCAGGACATCTACGACACGCTGCAGATCAACCTCGGGTCGCTCTACGTCAACGACTTCAACCGCTTCGGCAAGACCTACCAGGTGATCGTGCAGGCGGATGCGCCGTTCCGGCTGCACGCGGACAACGTGGGCGACCTCAAGACCCGCAACGGGCGCGGCGAGATGGTGCCGCTGGGCGCGCTGATGGACGTCAAGCCGACCTTCGGCCCGACCCGCGTGACCCACTACAACGGATTCCCCTCGGCGGACATCAACGGCGCGCCGAAGCCGGGTCTCTCGAGCGGACAGGCCGAAGGCGAGATCGAGCGCCTGTTGTCGAAGATGCCGCGCGGCATGAGCTACGAATGGACCGAGCTGTCCTACCAGGATCGCCTGACGCGCGACATCGCGCTGCCCGGCGGCGCGTCGATCCCGACCCTGGCCGCGGTGCTGCTGCTCTCGGTCGTGCTGGTGATCCTGGTGCTGGCGGCGCAGTACGAGAGCTGGAGCCTGCCGCTCGCGATCATCCTCATCGTGCCGATGTGCATCTTCTCGGCGCTGACCGGCGTCTGGCTGTCCCACTTCCCGCCCTTCGCGCAACTCGGCGACCTCAACATCTTCACCCAGATCGCGCTCGTGGTCCTCGTGGGCCTGGCCTGCAAGAACGCGATCCTGATCGTCGAGTTCGCCAAGGAACTCGAGGAGCACGGCAAGCCCATGCTCGACGCCGTGATCGAGGCCTGCCGGCTGCGCCTGCGCCCCATCCTGATGACCTCGATCGCCTTCTGCGCGGGCGTGATCCCGCTGATCCTGGGCAGCGGCGCCGGCAGCGAGATGCGGCGTGCCATGGGCATCGCGGTGTTCGCGGGCATGCTGGGCGTGACGGCGTTCGGCATCTTCCTGACGCCGGTGTTCTACGTGCTGATGCGCAAGAGCACCGAGAAGCAGCGCGCCCATGCCGCCGACCTGCGCCACGAGATCGACGCCGCCGCGCATCCCTTCCACCCGGGCATCGACGACGCCGACCCACCCAGGCCCAAGCACGGAGGCGTGCAATGAGACCGGCGCGCGCCGGGGGGCCTGCCGCGGCCTCGCTGCTCGCCGCGGCGCTGGCGGCCTGTTCCCACGTTCCCCCCCACGCGCTGCCCGTCCCGCCGCTGTCCGCGGCCTTCGCCAACCAGCCTGCCGATGCGGCCTCCGGCGAGCCGGCGGCGCAGTTCTGGCAGCGTTTCCAGGATCCGGAGCTCGACGCCCTGGTGGCGCAGGCGCTCCAGGCCAACCCCGACCTGCGCGTGGCGGAGGCCAACCTGCGCGAGGCGCGCGCGGTGTCGCGCCTGGCCGACGCCCAGCAGCTGCCCAGCGTCGACGTCGAGGCCTCCGCGGGCCGCCAGCGCGCGCGTGACTACACCGGCACCCCGCGCACTTCTTCCTTCTACACCGCGGGTTTCGACGTCGCGTGGGAGGCCGACCTGTTCGGCCGCCTCGGCGACGCGCGCCGCGCCGCCGCGGCCGACGTGCTGGCGAGCGAGGCCGGCCTGGGCTTCGTGCACCTGACGGTGAGCGCCGAGGTGGCGCGCAACTACTTCGAGCTGCGCGGCCTGCAGGAACGCCTGCGCGTGGCCCAGGCGGCGCTGCGCACCCAGCAGCAGGTCCTGGAGCTGGCGGCGGCGCGCGAGGACGCGGGGCGGGGAACGGGCTTCGACACCGAGCGTGCCCGCGCGCTCGTGGCGACCACCGCGGCGAGCGTGCCGGCCCTGGAGGCGGCGCTGCTGCGCTCGCGCTATCGCATCGCGGTGCTGTGCGGCCAGCCGCCGACCGCGCTCGACGCGAGCCTGGGCGAGCCCAGGCCGCTGCCCGGCCTGCGCAGCGTCGCGCTCGGCGGCATCGGCTCCCCGGAGGGCCTGCTGCGGCGCCGACCCGACATCCGTTCGGCCGAGATGCAGGTCGAATCGGCCTTCGCGCGCGCCGGCGCCGCGCGTGGCGACCTGTTCCCCCACGTCACGTTGGGCGGCACGATCGGGCAGAACGCCCTCACGTTCGGAACCCTGGGCGACGGCGCGTCCTATGCCTACAGCCTCGGCGCGCAACTGGCCTGGAACCTCCTGGACTTCGGCCGCCTGCGCGCCCAGGTCGCCGCCGCCGACGCGCGCGGCGACGCGGCGCTGTCGAGCTATGAGCAGACCGTGCTCGGCGCGCTCGAGGAGACGGAGGGCGCGCTCGCGACCTACACGCGCAGCCAGCGCCAGGCCGAGCTCCTGTTCGACGCGGCGCGCGCCGCCGAGAACGCCGCGGCCATCGCGCGCGAGCGCTTCCGCGTCGGGGTGAGCGACTTCCTCGCGGTGCTCGACGCCGAGCGCGAAGAGCTGTCCGCGCGCGACCAGCTGGCCCAGGCGCAGACCGCGGCGGCGACCTCGCTCGTGGGCGTGTTCAAGGCGCTGGGCGGCGGCTGGGACGATCCGGCCGCCTCGAAAGGCTAGCCGGGCGCCTGCCAGGGGGACGCTGGCCGCCCCGGCCCGGCCGGAACCGCGGCGTTGCCCCGGCCGGGCGGTCCACGGAGGTCGCCCCCCTAGTCCAGGCAGTCTGCGGACATGTGGGATGGCGACCCCACGCGTCGAAGCCCACGATCCGCGACACGCCCCGCCGGAAGTCGATCGCGCTTCGCGGCGGGCGCCGCGCCGTCCCCTCGAGGCGCGGCAAGGGCCGATGCGCGATCGTCTCCCCGGGGCGCACGACGCGGCGCGGCCGCGCGGCGACCTGCACAAGAAAGGTCTCCCATGCAGCACAGCTTCCTTCCCCGAGTGTTCGCCTGCGCCGTCGCCGGCGTGCTCGCCTTCGCGACGACGCTGGCCGGCGCCGCCGGCCCGCGCCGCGACGATGCGCCGCTGCAGGCGCAGCCGCAGTCCATCGTCGACTTCACGAAGGTGATCAACAAGAAGCTCATCTCCACCTCCGTCCAGGGCGACTCCGCCCGGTTCTCCCTCAACGCCGGCTTCAGCGACATCGGCGTGCCCATCACCTTCAACTGCGCCAAGGCCTGCCTGATCGTGGTGCAGGCCATGGTGCAGGTCGAGGAGCTCAATTCCTATTGGGCGATCTGCCCGACGATGGACAGCATCGACGCGGTCGACGGCTGCAACTGGCAGGGCAGCACGTCGACCGCCAGCAGCGTCTACGTCACCGGCAACGGCACGTACTTCTGGTCGCTCGCGGCCGGCAAGCACACCTTCCAGCCGCAGATCTACCTGAGCGTGGCGGGCGCCCTCGACAACTGGGCGATGACGATCCAGGAATACCAGTGAGCGCCCGTTCCCCCGGGTGGTGAGCCCCCCGGGCGCGGCGAGAATGCGCCGATGCACTTCATCGACATCGGCGTCAACTTCCATTCCTCGCAGCTCAAGGGCCTGACGACGGAGCTCGTCGCGCGCGCCGCCGCGGCGGGCGTCGTGCAGATCCTCGCCACCGGCACGTCGCTCGCGGCGAGCCGGCTCGCGCGCGACGTCGCGCATGCGCATCCCGGCGTGTGGGCGACGGCGGGCGTGCACCCGCACGACGCCAAGGGCTGGGACGCCCACGGCGCCGAGGCCTTCGAGGCCCTGTGGGCCGACCCGCGCGTGGTGGCGGTCGGCGAGTGCGGCCTCGACTACAACCGCATGTTCTCGCCCGCCGACGCGCAGCGCCGGGCGTTCCAGGCGCAGGCGCAGGCCGCCGTGCGCTGCGCCAAGCCCCTGTTCCTGCACTGCCGCGACGCCTTCGACGACTTCCACGCCCTGCTGCGCGACGCGCGTGCCGAGGGCGCCCACGGCGTCGTCCACTGCTTCACCGGCGGCGCGGCCGAGGCCGAGGCCACCCTCGCGCTCGGCTTCGACCTGGGCATCACGGGCTGGGTCACCGACGCCGCGCGCGGCGCCGAGCTGCGCGACGCGCTGCGCGTCATTCCGCTCGACCGCCTGCACCTCGAGACCGACGCGCCCTACCTGCGGCCGAAGAACGCGGGCAAGACGCGGCCGTACAACGAGCCGGCGCTGCTGCCCTTCGTCGCGCGCGCGGTGGCCGAGCTCAAGCGCGTCGACGTGGCCGAGGTCGCCGCGCACGCCGCGCGCAACGGGCGGCGGCTGTTCGGGCTGCCGGATCCCGCCGAAGCCTGACGCCGCCCGGGCGCGGCCGCGCCGCCTGCACCGGTGCAGGCGCGCCGTAAGGGTCGCGTCGGCCCGGCTGGTTTATCCTGCCCCGCAGAGCCTGGCCGCGGGCGCCGGGTGACGACGACACGGAGACAGCCATGAGCATGAGCCTGGGCATCGCCCCGGTCGACGGCCTTTCGCACGTGAAGGGCCGCACCGACCTGCCCCTGTCCGACGCGACCATCCACGGCCTGCTGGCCGACACGGCGGCGACGCGCCTCGACCGCCCGGCGGTCGTCTTCCGCGAGCAGGGCGTGCGCTGGACCTGGCGCGAGTTCCTGGCCGAGGTCGACGCCCTGGCCAGCGGCCTCGCGGGCCTGGGCCTGGCCAAGGGCGACCGCGTCGGCATCTGGTCGCCCAACCGCGCCGAGTGGCTGGTGACCCAGTTCGCCACCGCGCGCATGGGCCTGGTGCTGGTCAACGTCAACCCGTCCTACCGCCTGCACGAGCTCACGTACGCGCTGCAGGTCTCGGGCATGCGCGCCATCGTGTCGGCCGAGCGCCTGAAGACCTCGGCCTACCTCGAGATGCTGCAGAAGGTGCGCCCCGAGCTGCCGGCGCTCGAGTTCGTGATCCGCATGGGCGAGGAGAAGACGCCCGGCATGCTCAACTACGCCGACGTCCTGGCGCAGGGCCGCGCCGAGCCGCTGCCGGCGCCCGCGCTCGCCTGCCACGAGGCGATCAACATCCAGTTCACCAGCGGCACCACGGGCAACGCGAAGGGGGCCACGCTGACCCACCACAACGTCGTCAACAACGGCCGCTTCATCGCGATGGCGATGGACTTCTCCGACCGCGACTCGCTGTGCATCCCGGTGCCGCTGTACCACTGCTTCGGCATGGTGCTGGCCGTGCTGGCCTGCGTCTCGACGGGCGCGACGATGGTGTTCCCCGGCGAGGCCTTCGACCCCGCGGCCGCGCTGCAGGCCGTGGCCGAGGAGCGCTGCACCGCGCTGCACGGCGTGCCGACGATGTTCATCGCCGAGCTGGCCCACCCGCGCTTCGCGGAGTTCGACCTCTCCACGCTGCGCACCGGCATCATGGCCGGCTCGCCGTGTCCGATCGAGACGATGAAGCAGGTCGTCTCGCGCATGCACATGGGCGAGGTCACCATCGCCTACGGCATGACCGAGACGAGCCCGGTCTCGTTCCAGAGCTCGACCGGCGACCCGCTCGACCGCCGCGTGACCACCGTGGGCCGCGTGCAGCCGCACCTGGAGTGCAAGGTGGTCGACGCCGACGGCCGCGTGGTGCCGGTGGGCGAGAAGGGCGAACTCTGCACGAAGGGCTACTCGGTCATGCTCGGCTACTGGGGCGACGCCCAGCGTACCGCCGAGGCCGTGGTCGACGGCTGGATGCACACCGGCGACCTGGCGACCATCGACGCCGAGGGCTACTGCAACATCGTCGGCCGCGTGAAGGACATGCTCATCCGCGGCGGCGAGAACGTCTACCCGCGCGAGATCGAGGAGTTCCTGTTCCGCCACCCCCAGGTGCAGTCGGTGCAGGTCTTCGGCGTGCCGGACACGAAGTACGGCGAGGAGGTCTGCGCCTGGGTCGTGCTCAAGCCGGGCGAGTCGGCGACGGAGGAGGACATCAAGGCCTTCTGCCGCGACCAGATCGCGCACTACAAGATCCCGCGCTACGTGCGCTTCGTCGACGAGCTGCCCATGACCGTCACCGGCAAGGCGCAGAAGTTCGTGATGCGACAGAAGATGATCGAGGAGCTGGGGCGGGCCGACGCGCGGACGGCCTGAGTCGGGGACTGGCCTCCGGCCTGTCCCCGTGTTCGCGACGCCGCCAAGCCAGCATGGGGGGCAGCCCGAAGGTCTAGCGCAGGAGCGGTTCGGCCAGCTTCACCGCCGCCGCCGGGAGCGGCACGTAGTCCAGCCCGCTCGCTTCGGCGCCGCCCGACTCCAGCCCCCAGCGGAAGAAGCGCAGCACGTCCGCCGTCGCCGGCTTGCCCACCGGCACCAGCACGTAGCTGGCCCCGACGATGGGCCAGCTGGCCGGGCCGGGCGCGCCGGTGAGATCCTGGGCCAGGTCCGCCGGCCCCTGCCAGCGCGCGCCGCGCACGGCGGCCTCGAAGCTCTCGCGGCCCGCGCGCACGCGCGCGCCCTCGCTCGCGGGCAGCACCACGTCGGCGAGTCCGTGGCGGCGCGCGTAGGCGTATTCGACGTAGCCGATGGACCAGCGCGTGCGCTGCACCAGCGAGGCCACGCCCTCGTTGCCGCGGCCCGCGATGCCGGCGGGCCACTTCAGCGCCGGGCCGCGGCCGACCTCGGCGCGCCAGGCGTCGTCGCCACGCGCCAGCCAGCGGCTGAACAGGTCGGTGGTGCCCGAGGCGTCCTCGCGGTGGACGACGGTGATGTGGGCGTCGGGCAGGGGGACGCCGCGGTTGAGGGCGGCGATCGCCGGGTCGTCCCACTTGCGGATGACGCCGCGGTAGATCGCCGAGAGGGTGGCGGCGTCGAGGGCCAGGACGCCCGGCGCGAGGCCGTCGATGTGGACGACGGGCACGACCGCGCCGATCACCGCCGGGAACTGGCGCAGGCCGTGGCGCTCGAGCTCGGGTGCCTCGAGCGCGACGTCGCTGGCGCCGAAGTCGACCTCGCCGCGCTCGACCCGCTCGAGCCCGAGGCCGGAGCCGACCGCGTCGTAGCGCAGCGTGCAGCCGCAGGCGCTCGCACCGGCCTGCGCCCAGCGCGCGTAGACCGGCGCCGTGAAGGTGGCGCCGGCGCCATGCAGCTCCGCGGCGGCGGCGTGGCCGGCGAGGACCACGGCCAGGGAGAGCACGAAGCGGGCGAGGGGACGCATGGGGGGGAAGGCTCGGCGCAAGGCGGACCGGCCAGTGTCGTCGGCCGCCGTGGCGCGCGCGTGACAGCGACATGCGCCTGACACGCACCCGCGCCACAGTCGAGCGCATCCCATGAAGCCTCCGACCCCGGCCCAGCGCACCGCCGCACTGATGCTCGCCGCGCTCCTGGGCGCCTCCGGCGCCCGCGCGGCGCACCCGATCCAGACCGAGGACACCGGTACCCAGGGCGCCGGCAACCTGGAGCTGGAGAACGGCTTCGCGCGCGAACACGACGGCGACGCGGGCGCCACCGTCATCGCCAGCTACCAGCCCCAGCTCTCGGTCGGCCTGGCCCCGACCCTCGACGCCATCGTGCAGCCCGCGTGGGTCTCGCGCCGGACGCGCGGGGCGGCCGCGCTCTCGGGCGCGGGCGACACCAACCTCGACGCGAAGTGGCGCTTCCACGGGGCGGATCCGTGGTCGCTCGCCGTGCGCGCCGGGCTCGAGCTGCCGACCGCGCGCGCCGGCCTGGGCCTGCCGCACGGGCAGCTGGGCGAGCACGCGCTGCTGGTGGCCACCTGGGACGCCGCGCCCACCACGCTGCACTTCAACCTGGGCGCGAACCACGTGCCGCCCGCGCCCGGCGTGCGGGCGACCTCGGCGGTGGTCTCGGCGGCGGTGCTGCAGGCGATCGACGAGCGCTTCCTCGTCACCGTCGACAGCCAGTTCACGCAGGATCCCTCGCCCGCGCGCCGCGCGTGGCCGGGCGACGTGCTCGCCGGGGCGATCTGGACGCTGCGCCCGGGCCTCGACGTGGACCTGGGCTACGAGGCCGGCATCAACGCCCGGCCCTCATTGCGGACCTGGTTGGCGGGACTGACCTGGCGCTTCTCGCTCTGAAGCCGGGCGCGCTCAGCGCGCCTCGCGGCCCTCGAGCGACAGCCCCAGCAGGGACACGATGAGCATCGCGAGCGTCGGACGCCAGCGGTGACGCGGCGGCGGCGTTGGTTCGGCGGCGGCGCCGACAAGGACGGCATAGACCATGTTGGTTCTCCGTTTCGAGTCCCCCTCCACGCTCGTTCCGCGCCGGACTCGGGGCGGCGGACAGCGAAATGGTGCGCCTGTGCCCGTGACGGCGCCACCCCCATTGGCGGGAAGGCCACCTAATTCGTGGCGAATTGCGCAATCGGGGCGCCATACGGCCTTCGGTACGGGCCGCCCCCCCAGGCGTTCAGCGCGCCCGGGTGCGGATCCGCTTGCGCACCGGCGCCGCGGGCGCCACGGGCTCGGGCGGAGCCGTGCGCTCGCGGATG
>Ga0209051_1001581_pt1 | contig 18750 bp, 17 predicted proteins | sample AraplaCvi_mMS_r2_2_FD_184286 | JGI IMG/M metagenome (GOLD analysis project Ga0209051, IMG submission 184286) | Arabidopsis root microbial communities from North Carolina, USA - plate scrape MF_Cvi_mMS_r2 (SPAdes) (version 2) | ecosystem: Host-associated > Plants > Roots > Endosphere | place...
CGCCAGATTATAGAAGCCGGGCGTAATCACCTGCTGGTCCACCAGCGCAATCAACAGCGCAACGACAAAGCGGACGATACCGATAAGGACGAGCATACCGAACAGTTCGGCGCCATGCGCGGCAAGGAGACCGCTCCAGCCTTCCGCCGGCTTGATCGTCGCAAGTATGTCCACGAGCCGTCCGACGAACCAGAAGAGCGCCGCTTCTATCGCCGCCGACATCCCGCCGAGCACGAGCATCGCAACGAAGGGCGCCTTAGCCTGGCCAATATAGAACCAGATGAATCCCGACGTTGAGCGCGGCGGCTGGATGTTTTCTCGCGGCGCAAAGGGATTAATCCAATTTTCGAAGGCATGGAGGAGTCGTTTTATCAGCATAAATGCGATATAGGCTTATTAGCCAGAGCGGGAAAGCAACGGCTCCAGGGCGCAACCTTATATTTTCGTAACAATCGGTAACAACAGCGGCATCGCTGTTGAATGCGACTGACCCCGCCACAATCTCGGGGTACAATGGGTTTTTACGGGAGACGGCCGCGATGCAAGCAAGGAAGACAGTCATGTCAAGTATTCCGCTGCCCCTTGCGGAACGACTTGATGCAATCGTCGAACAGCTGGAAATATCTTACGACGAGGCTATCGCCGAGGCGATCTCTGTGTGGGTCGATCGCGAGGAAGAGCGACGTCTGTTCGCGTTGCGTGCGCTTGCATCGACCAACAGCATGCTTGTCGAAGGAAACCGCGTGAAAGACTGGGCTGACAGCCTCTGAACCGACAGACGTTCGCGAAGAATAGAAGCCCTCCCGGCATCCGCAGGGAGGGCTTCTGGTTTATTCGGCCGCCTCTTCGCTCTCTTCCGAGTGATCTGCCAGGAAGCCGCCGGATTGGCGGTTCCAGAGGTCAGCGTAGACGCCCCCCTGTTCGACAAGCTCGGCATGCGCGCCAGCCTCGATGATCTTGCCCTTATCGAGCACGATCAGGCGGTCCATCTCGGTGAGCGTCGACAGCCGATGCGCGATCGCAATCACCGTCTTGCCTTCCATCAACGCAAACAGGTTCTCCTGGATCGCTGCCTCAACCTCGGAGTCGAGCGCCGATGTCGCCTCGTCGAGCACCAGGATCGGCGCGTCCTTCAGAAAGACGCGGGCGATCGCGATGCGCTGGCGCTGACCGCCGGAGAGCTTCACGCCACGCTCGCCAACCTGCGCGTCGAGCCCCTTGCGGCCCTGCATGTCGGAAAGCCCTTCGATGAACTCCCAGGCATTCGCTCGCTTGGCGGCCTCGATGATCTGGGCATCGCTCGCCTCCGGGCGGCCATAGGCAATGTTGTCGCGGATCGAACGGTGCAACAGGGACGTATCCTGTGTCACGACGCCGATCAGTTCACGCAGGCTCTCCTGCGACACAGCCGAGATGTCCTGTCCATCGATAGTGATGCGGCCCGCCTCCAGGTCATAGAAGCGCAGCAGCAGGTTCATCAGCGTCGTTTTGCCCGCGCCGGAGCGACCGACAAGACCAACCTTCTCGCCCGCCTTGATGTCGAGGGAGAGATTGTCGATGACGCCTTTGCCCTTGCCGTAGTGGAAACGGATGCGCTCGTAATGGATTGCACCCTTCTTCGCCGACAGTTGCTGCGCGTCAGGCTTGTCGACGATGTCGTGTTTCTTTGTCATCATCTCCATGCCGTCATAGACCGTGCCGATGTTCTCGAACAGCGCCGAGACTTCCCACATGATCCACTGCGACATACCGTTGACGCGCATTGCAAGACCAATGGCGATGGCGATCGCGCCGACCGAGATCTGTCCGTTCAGCCAGAACCAGATGGACAGGCCTGATACAACGAAGAGGGCCACGCAGTTGTTCATATAGACCGCTATATGAAACAACGTGACGCGGCGCATTTGCGAGTGGACGGTTCCTAGGAACTCCTCCATGCCGCTCCGCGCATAGGTCTCCTCACGGCCGGCATGTGAGAACAGCTTGACCGTCGCGATGTTCGTGTAGCTATCGACCACCCGACCGGTCATCATCGAGCGCGCGTCCGCCTGCTGTGCCGCGATCTTGCGAAGCCGCGGCACGAAGTAGGAAACGATGCCGATATAGACGGCGAGCCAGACGAGGATCGGCACCATCAGCCGCACGTCGGCGGCCGCGATGACGATGATCATCGACAGGAAATAGGTGACGACATAGACGAAGACATCGAGGATCTTCATCGTCGTTTCACGAACGGCAAGCGAAGTCTGCATCACTTTCGTCGCAACGCGTCCGGCGAATTCGTTGGCGAAGAAGGTCATGCTGTGACGCAGCAGGAAGCGGTGCATCTGCCAGCGTGCGATCATCGGGTAGTTGCCGAGAAGCACCTGATGCATGATAAGCGAGTCCAGGCCGGCTGCCAGCGGCAGACCGATCAGGATCAACGCTCCCATCCACGCGAGCCTCGGCCACTCCGTCTGCAGGAATGTCGCCTTGTCCGCCTTGGTCAGCCAGTCCACGATGTCACCGAGGAATTGAAAAAGTGCCACCTCGCCGACGGCAATCAGCGCCGTCAGGACCGCCATGATGGCGAGCCACGGTGCTGCCGGCTTCGTGTAGTGCCAGCAAAATGCAAAAAGGCCGTTCGGGGGAGCAACCGGCTCCTCACTGGGGAAGGGATTGAGTCGCTGTTCGAACCAGCCAAACATGAAAATGCTCCGAAACTTCGCAGTTCCGGCCTCCCGGCTCGCGCAAAAAGGCGCTTAAGCTCATATGGGAACCGGACGTTCACGGGGCGAGGCCACGACAGCCGCGCAATGGATTAGAAATGGGAATTCAGGAAAGAAATGGCACTAGGCGTGCCAGATCGCCACTCGCGGGTTCACGCGTCGAGAGCGCATACGCGGCAACATTTCCATCTGGCGCTCCCTTCTGGCGATTAAAAGATGTGCACCCTTAACGCGAAACAAGCTCAATTTCCAGTCCCGACGGGCCGGAAATTGAACATTTATCGGCCAAAATGCGTCCTGTTGCGCCAAAATCACAGTTGCAATAGGTGTCTCCCGAGAAAACAGAAAAGACGACATTCGCGATGGCCGACCTCAGACTAGCCCTTTATCAGCCTGACATTCCTGGTAACACCGGCACGATCTTGCGGCTTGCCGCCTGCCTCGGCTTTGCCGTTGACATCATCGAGCCTGCGGGCTTTGACATATCGGATCGCAATCTCAAGCGGGCCGGGATGGACTATATCGCTGCTGCGGCCCTCACCCGCCACGTCAATTGGGATCGTTTCGAAAACTGGCGAAAGTCCACCGGCCGCCGCCTCATACTGGCATCAACCAAGGCGGCCGAACGCTACACCGACTTGCAGTTCCGAGCCGACGACATTCTCCTGTTCGGCCGCGAGAGCTCCGGCGTCCCCGATCACGTGCACGCAGCAGCAGACGCCCGGATACTTGTCCCGATGATGGAAGGCCAACGCTCCATCAACGTCGCGGTCTCGGCTGCGATGATCGTCGGAGAGGCCATGCGGCAGACCGTCTGGCGTTGACTTCTGACCTCGCTGACGCAAATGCCGATGCAGCCTTAGAACATGTCGCAAACGGCGTTGTGAATTTTTCCAAGCGGCGTATAGTTTTTAGCCGGACAATGAACTCACTGTCCGGAAAGCTATGTTTTCAATCACTTGACAAAGAGAGATTCGAACAGAACGGCGCTTGTTGTCAAAAAAACGCAAGAGAAAGGCAGCATGGAATCCACGATCGTTATGATCAATCTGTTTGGCGCGGTAGCTCTGCTGCTGTTCGGCCTTGCACAGGTGAAGGACGGTGTTTCTCGAGCGTTTGGAGCGCGGTTGCGCACCGGCCTTGCCACCGGCACGCGCAGCGGCCTCCGCTCGTTCGTGTCAGGCTTCTTCGCAACGATCGCGCTGCAGAGTTCGACGGCGACGGCGCTGATGGTCGCCTCTTTCGTCGAGCGCGAATTGGTGAAGCCGCGCATGGCGCAAATCGTTCTGCTCGGTGCCAACGTCGGAACCGCCGTAACCGCCTGGATCGTCGCCACCGGCATCGAGTGGCTGTCGCCGCTGGTGATCCTTGCCGGCACAGTCCTGCATCGCAGCGGCTCGTCGTCGCGCCAGAGCGGTGGCACGGCGCTGATCGGCATCGGCCTGATGCTGTTGTCGCTGCATCTGTTGAGCAGCGCCACCGAACCGATGCGGCAGTCGCCGGCGCTCGGCGCCTTCATCTCCCTGCTCGACAATGCCTGGCCAGTCGCATTGGCCTTTTCCGCCGCCATCGCCTTCATTTCCTCATCGAGTCTTGCCGCAGTCGTCCTCATTCTCTCGCTGGCTTCGACGGGCATCCTATCCGTAGGATTGATCATCGTGCTGGTGCTAGGCGCCAATCTCGGCGGCGCCATTCCGCCCGTGATCGCCTCACTAGCCGGGCCCGCGGCGGCCAAGCGGGTCACGCTCGGCAATCTGATCGTGCGTGCCATCGGCTGCCTGATTGCATTGCCGCTTGCCGGCTATGGCGCGGATCTGCTCGAAACATTGCCGCTGACGCAGGCAAAACTACCGGTCGATGCGCATCTCGCCTTCAACCTTATGCTGGCAGCGCTGGCCTGGCCGTTCTCTCGCCCACTCTCGCGGCTCATGCTGAGACTGGTGCCGGAAGAGGCCCAGCCGGACGGTGGGCCACGGTATCTCGACCAACACGAGCTGGCGACGCCGGTCGTTGCGCTTGCCAGTGCGACGAGGGAGGTCCTCGGCGTCGGCGATCTGATCGAACGCATGCTGATACGCGCGTCGGATGCCTTCGAGGCCACCAATCTGGAGAATCTCAAGGAAATCCCGTCGCTGGAAAGGCGGGTCGACAGCCTGCAACAGGAGGTAAAGGTCTACCTTTCAAAGCTCGGCCGTGCCGGTTTGAGCGAAGAGGACGGTCGCCGCTCGATCGTGATTATCGACTACGCGATCAATCTCGAACACATCGGTGACATCATCGAAAAGGGTCTCATGCCGCAGGTGACCAAGAAGCTCTCGCTCGGCTTGAAGTTCTCCGAAGAAGGCTATGAGGAACTGAGGAAGCTGTTCCACCTGACGATCGACAATCTGCGGATTGCCCAGACGATCTTCGTCACTGGCGACTTCAATCTCGCTCGGCAATTGATGGAGGTGAAGGTCGAGGTTAGGCGAATGGAGAAACAATCCTCGGAGCGGCATCTGGAACGCTTGCGCGATGGCCGCGCCGACAGCCTTCAAACAAGCTCGCTCCATCTCGATATGCTGCGCGACCTGAAGCGGATCAACGCCCACATCGTCTCCGTCGCACACCCAATCCTGGTCGAGAGCGGCCTCCTGATTGAAAGCAGGCTCAAAGGTGCGGCTGAATAGCGCTCAATCGGCAGATGGCAACCGCCGCATCGTGAATTCGATCTGATCGCCTTCGAGCTGTCGCCAGCTCTCGACTTCCGTCCAATACGCGGCCTTGGGGTATTCGTCGAACCATTCGCGCGCCTTGGCGCGGGCATCGAGCAGATTGAGACAATATGTCTGTCGTACGAAACGATCGTTCTTCCGGGGTGTGCCTTCCGCCCGGTGGGTAGCAATCCGTCGCTTGAGACCATCGAACGACGGAGGTCCAGGAATTTTCGTCATGAGCCTACCTCTGTAGGAAAAAGGTAATATCGAAAATCGCTTTTTGCTAGTCGAATCTGAGGAAGCCTCAGGCCGGTCCACTGCGCTGGTAGGACCCTGCCCTACCTGCTATCAGAGCAGCAAAGACGAAGGCACGAGTCGATCGTCGACCCGCTCGGAGAGAAACAGAATGGAAAGACCCGAACTTCCGATTGGCCTGCCTGACGATATCGAAGAGAAGAAGTCGACTGCCCGGGCATGGTTCGAAAGTCTCCGCGACACCATCTGCGCGTCTTTTGAAACGCTGGAAGACGAGGTCTCCGGCCCGCTTTCGGATAGAGAGCCGGGCCGCTTCGTGGCCAAGGACTGGTCCCGCGAAAACGGTGCAGGTGGCGGCGGCCGCATGTCGATGATGAACGGTCGCGTCTTCGAGAAGGTTGGCGTGCACACCTCCACCGTATATGGCGAATTCGCGCCGGACCTCCGCGCCCAGATGCCGGGCGCCAAGGAGGATCCACGCTTCTGGGCCTCGGGCATTTCGCTGATCGCCCATCCGGTCAACCCCAACGTGCCTGCCGTTCACATGAACACGCGCATGGTGGTGACCTCCAGCCGCTGGTTCGGCGGTGGCGCCGACCTGACGCCGGTGCTCGATCGCCGCCGCACCCAGGAGGACGAGGACAGCGAGCTGTTCCACAAAGCGATGGAGATCGCCTGCCGCAGCCACTCCGGCGTCGCCGATTATGCGGCCTACAAGACGTGGTGCGACGAGTATTTCTTCCTCAAGCACCGGAACGAGCCACGCGGCATCGGCGGCATCTTCTACGACTGGCTGCATTCAAGCGAGGAAGCAGGCGGGTGGGACGCCGATTTTGCCTTCACCCGCGACGTCGGACGGGCCTTCGCAATGGTTTATCCACGGATTGTTCGTTCGAACTTCAATAAACAGTGGACAGACGCGGATCGTGACGAACAATTGATTCGCCGTGGGCGCTATGTTGAGTTCAATCTCCTCTACGATCGAGGTACAATCTTTGGCCTCAAGACAGGAGGAAACGTAGAGTCCATTCTCTCATCCCTGCCCCCTCTCGTCCGCTGGCCGTGACCGCGCAAATAAAGACGACCGCGGGGCTTAAATTCGGAGACTGGACCACTAAGTCTAAAGGTGTACGCGTAACAATCGGAGGAGGATTGTCATGACGATACAAACTAGCTCTGCGGCATCCGCGACTGCCCATGAGCCGCCCCCACCCGCCGATACGCCGGAGTTTCTATACCGGATTGCCGAAGGGTTCAGGGCAAAGAGTGGATCAGACCTCCCACTTTCATGCTTTATCCAGCAAGTGAAGCTTCAACTGGCCAGTGGCAAGACGCCGGAAGAACTCGATCGTCTGGCCACGCGCCAGGACAACAAAGCAGCGACCGATTGCTACAGATCCTGGGCAATGCCCGAATAAGGATAAAATGACCACCCGGCCGGTCCTTCGCGCCGGCCGGCTCCGGAACCTTCCTACCGTTTCGAACATTCACGCATTGCAGCACCGCGCAATGGCATGAAATCCGACAGAAGGAGGAAATAATGAGACTCTTTGAATGTGGCACGCTCGTCCCCGGATGCGACTGGCATACCCGGGCGAATGATGATGCCGAAATCGTCCGTCGTGTCGTTGAGCACATGCGTAGCGCCCACGGCGAGACTGTCATCCGTGAAAACATGGTCGACAACATCAAGGCTCGGATCCGCAACGAAGCGACCGCGGCCTGAACTATCTGGTCAGATCTTTCAGCCGGGCGAGTAACGCCGCCCGGTCTGGCGAGAAATTTTGCTCGACCCAGAAGTCCTCCAGTGACAAAAGCATCTCGCCCACCCTCTTCCCGGCCGCCACGCCTGCATCCATGACGTCGCCGCCATTGATCGGAAACTGAGGTTTCTTCCAGTTTTCGGCGTGGTTCAGCAGATTGCCGAGCCTTGCCGAGCGAGCCATCTCCTGCATGTCGCCTTCTGCTTTGCCGCGCGCGGTAGCTAGCGCCAGCTTCAAGCGCGTCTTGATCCCATCCGCGCCGTAGCGATAAAGCAGCCGTGCGAAGGCGGACGACGATAATTCGTCGTTGACAACAGGCCCCTTGGACCAAGCCTTGAGGTAGGCGACCTCGGCATTGGCGAGCTTCAGGCGGCTTGCCATCTTCTCCAGCCGCTCGGTATCGGGAGGAACGATGGCGGCGAGGCGCAAAAGCGGGTCGGGCCGCCAATCAAGTGCCCGCTCCGTGTCGATCAACGCCGGAATGGTATCGATGCCCCATTTCTCCGTTTCCGGGAGGATCTCAGTGAGCACGCCCACCTGCCGCATCCAAAGGAGCGCCCGCCCAGGATCCTCGGCGCTCAGCAATTTGCGGAGTTCCGACCATACCCTTTCGGCGGAAAGCGTCTTCAGTTTGGAGCGAGCGGATGCGCACGCCCTCAAGCCGTCGGCGTCTGGACGGCCAGTGCCGTAGTAAGCAAAAAAACGGAAAAAGCGCAGGATACGCAGATAGTCCTCGGCAACACGCGTCGGCGCATCACCGATGAAGCGGATGTTGCGCTTCTCGATATCTGCAAGGCCACCGACCAGATCGATGACATCGCCCTTGGCATCGACATAGAGCGCATTGATCGTCAGGTCACGGCGCTCCGCGTCCGTTTGCCAATCCGAACTGAAGGCCACCTTGGCGCGCCGCCCATCGGTTTCCAAGTCGGCCCTCAGCGTCGTGACCTCAAAGGGCTTTCCGTCGATAACGAGCGTTACAGTACCGTGTGCAACACCGGTCGGAACGGCCTTGATTCCCGCAGCAGCCGCGCGCTCGATGACCTGTTCCGGCGTCAGCGTTGTTGCCACGTCAATATCGCTCACGGCGAGACCCATGAGGCTGTTGCGGACGGCACCGCCTACGACACGCCCCTCGCCTCCATCGGCGTTGAGCAGCGAAAAGACGCGCGTCAGAGTCGGGTCCTTGAACCATGCCTCGTTGCCAAGGTTGGTCATGCATAGAGCCTTTCATAGAGGGTGCGAACGATGCCGGCGGTAATGCCCCAGATCATCCGGCTTTCATAGGGCATACGGTAGAAATGCCGCTCTAGTCCGTCGAGCACGCGCTGGTCACGGCTATGGTTGGCCGGGTTCATCAGAAAAGACAGCGGCACTTCGAAGACGTCATCGACCTCGGCCGGGTTGAGTTTCAATTCGAAGCCACGCTGGACCACAGCAAGCACCGGCGTAATACGGAAACCGGTCGATGCAAGGTAGTTCGGAAGCCGCGCTACAGTCTCGACAAAGGAACCGTCGATACCGATCTCCTCATGGGTCTCCCTGATTGCAGCCTTTTCGGCGGAGCCGTCGACAGCGTCGATCTTCCCACCCGGAAACGCGATCTGCCCTGAATGCTTACGCAGCGTCGCCGTGCGCTGGGTGAAAATCACATGTGCATCGTCACCATCGTCGATGACAGGCACCAGCACCGCGGCATCGCGAAGTTTGAAGCTTTCCACCTGCGAAACAATGTCGGGGTTGAGAATATGATCGCCGTGATCGCGCCAGGAAAGATCCACGGGGCCGCCGGTCTGGTGAAGCGCGCGCCGGCGAAATTCAGCCGCCGAATAGAGCGAACGGTTTTCCGTCAGGACATTGGTCATCGGGAGAGTGCATCCAGTTCGGCGACCGGCATGACGGGAAAGGTAACTCCCCCGGAGCGAAGGCAGAACATCGTCGTGCCGTCAACATCGAGACGTTCGCCACGTTCGACGAGTTCGTACATGATGGGGCGGGAGATCAGTGCCTCCAATTGGCCGCGCACATGAAGATAGGGTTTCAACTCGCTGTTTTCGCCGTGGATTGCAAAGCGGAGCGGATGCTCCGGCCCAGCTTCGACAACATCGCCGACATTCGTCCGGAAGGTCAGTAGCGGCGCCCCATCCCGTTCACCGGCATTCATTTCAACGGCCACGAACGGCGCATCCACAACGCGAATACCCACCCTTTCCACAGGCGTCACAAGGTAAGTCTTCCCGTCCTTGTCCTTGCGCAAGACTGTTGAAAACAACCTGACGAGTGGCGCCCGACCGATCGGCGTTCCCATGTAGAACCACGTGCCATCCGCTCGGATTTCCATGTCGATATCGCCGCAGAACGGCGGATTCCACCTGTCGACTGGCGGAAGACCCCGGGCTTTGCCACCAGCATCGCCGGCGGCGCGCGCAATCAGCGCGGCAAGACCGGCCGCGTCCGTTGTCGCCTTGATCTCTTCGGCTGCCATTCTTCTGTCCCGGTTTGTCTTTAACTCCAGAAGGTCACGAGATAGTCATTCGGAACGAACTTGTCAGCCCGCAACATCTCCATAACTCTATCTGGTATGACGCTTGCGTGTAAGCCTGACGATTCGCGACGAATGATATCAGCCGCTGGAGATGCCTTATGGGTATGATGAAGACCGACGCCCCCCTCGATGAAAAGGCGATCATCGCCGCGGCCGAGAAGGCCCTCGCAGATATTGCCGCTGTTCGGGGCGAAGTCTCCAAGGTCATCTTCGGCCAGGAAAGCGTCGTTGAGAACACTCTTCTCGCGGTTCTCTCGGGCGGTCACGCCCTGTTGGTCGGCGTGCCGGGTCTCGCCAAGACGAAACTCGTCACAACGCTCGGCGAAGTGCTCGGCCTTGCCTCCAACCGCATCCAGTTTACACCAGACCTCATGCCCTCTGATATTCTGGGTTCTGAGGTCATGGACCAGGATGACAGCGGCCGCCGCTCCTTCCGCTTCGTCAAAGGTCCGGTGTTTGCCCAGCTGTTGATGGCCGACGAAATCAACCGCGCGTCGCCGCGCACGCAATCGGCCTTGCTGCAATCCATGCAGGAATACCATATCACCGTCGCCGGCCACCGCTACGACTTGCCCGTGCCCTTCCACGTCCTTGCCACCCAGAACCCGCTGGAACAGGAAGGTACCTATCCTCTGCCGGAGGCACAGCTCGACCGCTTCCTTCTTCAGGTCGATGTCCACTACCCCGAACTAGCGGCCGAGCGGCAGATCCTGCTTGAGACGACGGGCATCAGCGAAACCAAGCCGCAAGCGATCCTGAATGCAGAGCGCCTTGTCGAAATCCAGACACTGATCCGTCAGATGCCTGTCAGCGAAACCGTTGTCGACGCCATCCTCGCGCTCGTCCGCTCCGCCCGTCCAGGCCAGGGCAACGCCTCGACGGACAAAAACGTCGCCTGGGGTCCCGGCCCGCGCGCTGGCCAGGCGATGATGCTTTGCGCCCGCGCTCGCGCCCTATATGAGGGCCGTCTCGCACCATCCGTTGACGACGTCCATGCGCTCGCCGAGCCGATCCTGCAGCACCGCATGGCACTGACATTCGCAGCGCGGGCGGAAGGCATGTCGGTTCGCGATGTCGTTGGCGGGCTGGTCAAGCAGGCCAAGGGATAAGGAAGCGTCTGCGTGGCACCCATCGGACAGATCGTCAATCCGACTTCGGGCACCGATGCCCTTGCTCGCGCAAGGCAGCGGGCGAGCCTGGTGCCGGATTGTCTGGTGGAGGCCAAGCGGATCGCGAATAGCGTGATCGCCGGCTGGCACGGCCGCCGCAAACGTGGCATTGGCGAGAACTTCTGGCAGTTCCGCCCCTATAGCGAAGGCGAGAGCCTGTCCCGCATCGATTGGCGCCGCTCGGCACGCGACGACCACACTTACATCCGCGACCGCGAGTGGGAGGCAGCCCACACGGTCTGGCTCTGGGCCGACATGTCTCCCTCAATGATGTACAAGTCGACCTTTGGAAACGCCTCCAAGGAAGGTCGGGCTCTCGTCATCATGCTTGCGCTTGCCGAGATCCTCGCACGCTCCGGCGAACGCATCGGGTGTCCCGGCGTCATGGAACCGATTGCCGCACGCAACGCTGCCGAACGGCTCGCAACAGCATTGATGCATGCGCCGCTGAGTGGAGGACTGCCCGACACGGCCATGATCCGCGGCTGGAGCGAACTCGTGCTGATTGGTGACTTTCTTGACGATGCAGCCGCAGTCATGGCGCGCATCAGCCCCTTGGCGCGGCGCGGTCTGCGCGGCCACGTCATCGAGATCGCCGACCCGGCCGAAGAACTTTTCCCTTATGATGGCCGCACCGAATTCACTGATCCAGAGACAGGCTCGAAGCTGACTTCGGGCCGCGCCGAGCATGTTCGCGAGGCCTATACCCACGCCTATCTCGGCCGTCGGTACGATCTCGGCCAGGCGCTGCGCCACATGGGCTGGACCTTTGTCAGCCATCGGACCGATCATCTTGCCTCTGAAGCGCTGGTGGCCGTTCATATGTATCTGTCCGGAATGCCGGCAAAGGCGACGCATGGAGGGCAATCATGAGCGCGCTCCCCTTCGCATTCGCCTACCCGGCAATCCTCGGCGCGCTTCTTGCCTTGCCGATTATCTGGTGGCTGCTCAGATTGACGCCACCGCGCCCTAAGACGGAAGTCTTCCCGCCTCTGAAAATCCTTGCAACAGTCCTGAAGCGCGAGGAAACGCCGGCACAGAGCCCTTGGTGGCTGACCCTATTGCGCATGCTGTTGGCCACGGCCGTCATTCTAGCTATCGCTGACCCGGTCTTCAATCCGCGGGCGAATTCAATCGCTTCCGGGGGCCCGCTCGTGCTTTTTGTTGACAACGGCTGGGCCACATCGCCGGATTGGGATCGCCGCGTGAAGACAGCGGAAGCGCTGATCGATGACGCCGAAGCGGCCGGAACGCCGGTTGCCATCGCCTTCACCGCCGATCCAACGAATGACGCGGTACCGGGAACGGCCGCGACGGCCCGCGACAAGCTGCGGGCCGCTGAGCCGAAGCCGCTTGTACCGGATCGGCAGCGCGCGTTCGAAGCTCTCCGTGCCGCACTGAACGGCGCACATCCCGGTACCCTCGCCTTCCTGACGGATGGAGCGGCTGCGGGCGATAACGACGCGACCGTCCGCCAGCTCTCCGACCTCTCGCCGGCTCAACTGCGTTTGGTCTCAGGTGACGCGACCGAGACGCTGGCAATTACGTCGGCCAGCAATGCCGCCGACGCGATGACGGTCACCGCAACCCGCCTCAATAGTGCCGCTGCCGCTTCGTATCCCATAACGGCGCAAGACACTCAGGGGCGTGCGATCGCCGCCGGCGCGATCGATTTCCAACCGGGTCAGAGCGTCGCGACCGGATCGATCACGGCGCCGTTCGAAATGCGCAACGATTTCGCGCGCGTCAGCATGGATAACCACGCGACGGCTGGCGCCGTGCATCTTCTCGACGACGGCTTCAAGCGTCGCCGCGTCGTCCTGCTGTCCGGCGAAGTCGGCGATACGTTCCAGCCGCTGCTTTCGCCGCTCTATTACATTCAACGCGCCCTGCAGCCCTACGCCGACCTGATCGAGCCGAACACACCCGATCTCGCGACGTCGATCCCGGACCTGCTGTCGCAGAACCCATCCGTCATCATCATGGCCGATATCGGTCGGCTTCCCCAGCAGACCTATGAGCCGCTGCAGCGCTGGATCGCCAATGGCGGCACGTTGGTCCGCTTTGCCGGACCGCGTCTTGCCGCCGCTCCCGCTGACGACCCCTTGGTTCCGGTCATATTGCGACAGGGTGAACGCGCCCTCGGCGGCGCTCTGTCCTGGGCCGAGCCGCAGCCGCTGGCGGAGTTTCCCACCTTCGGCCCGTTCGCGGGAATGCCAAAGCCCACGGATGTCACGGTCAAACGCCAGGTTCTTGCTGAACCGACGCCAGATCTTGCCGAGCGCACCTGGGCGAGCCTCGCTGACGGTACGCCACTGGTAACGACGAAGCCGATCAATGCCGGCCGCATTGTCCTCTTCCACGTCAGTGCCGAGGCGACTTGGTCCGACCTCCCGATCTCAGGCAATTTCGTCGAAATGCTGCGCCGCCTCGTCCAACTGTCACGCTCGGGTGGTGTCACCGCCGAAGCCGGTGCTTCCACGGCAGAAGCCTTGCCGCCCTTCCGCCTCTTGACCGCCAAAGGCGCGTTGACGACGGAGACCGGGACGGCGCGTCCGTTGATCCCCAGCGCCAAGGTCACCCCAGTTGCCAGCTTTGACAATCCTCCCGGGCTCTACGGCTCCGAGGAAGGATTTACCGCGCTGAACGTGTTGCCGAAGGATGCCGAGTTGAAGCCTATCGATACGTCGGGCATTACCGTTGTGCGCGAAGGGTTGATTGGAGGGGAGACATGGTCTGCAAAGCCTGCCCTGTTCCTGATTGCCTTCCTGCTCCTGTTGGCTGACAGCCTGATCGTGCTGTTCATGAGTGGTGCCTTTTCGCGCCTTCGCCCAACGGCGCGCGCGGCAGCGCTTGTTGCCGTGGCGATCAGCGCCGCCTTCTTCCTCCAACCAGGGCAATCGCGAGCCGACGACGCAAAGCCGGGCGACGATCAGATTTTTCAGCGTCTCGACAATACGCACCTCGCCTATGTGGTTACCGGTGAGCAGGAGGTGGATCGGCTCTCCGAACGAGGGCTTGTCGGCCTGACGGACTTCCTGACCTATCGTACCACGCTGGAACCGTCGCCACCGGTCGGCCTGGACCTAGCGAAGGACGAGCTTTCCTTCTATCCGATCATCTATTGGCCTATTTCGGCAACCGCCCCCATGCCCTCGTCGGCAGCGATCAACAGGATCGACGCCTATATGCGCGCTGGCGGGACGGTACTCTTCGACACCCGCGACCAGTTCAGCGCGCTCGACAACAACGGCGGTTCGGTCAGCGCCAACGGCGAGCGACTGCAGCAGATCCTTGCCAACCTCGATATCCCGCCGCTCGAGCCGGTACCCTCGGACCACGTGCTGACGAAGTCCTTCTACCTGCTATCGAGCTTTCCCGGCCGTTATACCGGAAGCCCGCTCTGGATCGAGGCGCGCCAGGAAAACCGCGCGGCCAATGCCAAGTCGACGGCGACGGCCGATGGCGTTTCTCCAATCCTCATCACGGGCAACGACTTTGCTGGCGCCTGGGCCGTCGATGACAACGGGGTGCCCATGCTGCCGACAGTCCCGCCTGATGAGACACAGCGTGAGTACGCCTACCGCAGCGGCGTCAACATCATGATGTATATGCTGACTGGCAACTACAAGACCGATCAGGTCCACGTTCCCGCTCTCTTGGAACGGTTGGGCCAGTGACATGACGATTGATTTTTCGCCCTTCATTCCTTGGCCGCTCCTGGCGGGTCTGGCGATCATTGTCCTGGTGACCGCAGCATTTGCCATTTGGCGCCGTGTGCGCGGCGCCTGGGTTCGCTCGATTGCCGCCGTTGCTTTGCTGGCCGCCCTCGCCAATCCGCTGTTGCTGCAGGAGGATCGCGAACAACTGTCGACTGTCGTGCCGGTCATCGTCGATCGCAGCCAGAGCCAGCAGACGCCCGAACGCATCAAGATGACCGACGATGCTCTGGCGCAGTTGAAGGAGCGCCTCGCCCGCTTCCCCAATGTCGAACCACGCTACGTCGACGCAAGCGAACCAGAGGACTCCGACGCGCCGTCGACGCGGCTGTTCAACGCGCTGTCTGCGGCCGTCGCGGATGTACCGCCCGCCCGCATCGGCGGCGCGATCATGCTGACGGATGGCGAAGTCCACGATGTCCCCGGCGTCAACCAGGCGCTCGGCTTCGACGCCCCGATCCACGGCTTGATCACCGGCAAGGCCAACGAATTCGATCGCCGCATCGAAGTCGTTAAGGCACCGCGCTTCGGCATCGTCAACGAGGAGCAGCAATTGCTGCTGCGCGTCTTCGACGACGGCCCGAGCCCCGGTGGAACCGCTGACGTCACGGTGAAGCTTAACGGCAATGAGATCGCCACGCTCCAGGCAACACCGGGACGCGACACGCCTTTTTCTTTCAAGGTCGAGCGCGGCGGCAGCAACGTCCTCGAATTTTCGGTTGCCGGCCTTCCCGGTGAGGTTACCGAGGCGAACAACCGCGCCGTCCATGTGATTGACGGCATTCGCGAGAACCTGCGCGTTCTGTTGGTCTCCGGCGAGCCGCACGCAGGTGAGCGGGCGTGGCGCAACCTCCTGAAGTCGGATGCGTCTGTGGATCTGGTGCATTTCACCATCCTGCGTCCGCCGGAAAAGCAGGACGGTACGCCGATCAACGAACTATCGCTGATTGCTTTCCCGACCCGCGAGCTGTTCGTCGACAAGATCAAGGACTTCGACCTGATCATCTTCGACCGCTACCAGCATCGTGGCGTCCTGCCGATCCTCTATTACGACTACATCGCCCAGTATGTGGAAAACGGTGGTGCCTTGCTGATTGCCGCCGGACCCGAACATGCCGGCCAAGATTCGATTGCGCTGACGCCGTTGTCGTCCGTATTGCCGGCCGCGCCGACCGGCCAGATGATCGAGAAGGCCTTCTATCCCAGGCTCTCGGAGGAAGGCCGCAAACACCCGGTCACCCGCGGTCTCGATGGATCCGCAGACGAGCCGCCGCATTGGGGCCGCTGGTTCCGCAGCGTCGATGTCGAACAGCCGCAGGGCCAAACCGTAATGGTCGGCGCGGACAACCATCCGCTGCTCGTTCTCAATCGCGCCGGACAGGGACGCGTCGCGATGCTGCTCTCCGATCAAGGCTGGCTCTGGGCGCGCGGCTTTGAAGGCGGTGGCCCGCACGTGTCGCTCTATCGTCGCGTCGCGCATTGGCTCATGAAGGAACCAGCCCTTGAGGAAGAGGCGCTGACTGCACGGGCAGCCGGCCGCACGCTGGAGATTACGCGGCAGACGATCGGGGGAAACCCTGGCGATGCGACGGTCCGCTACCCCTCCGGCAAGACGGAAACACTGCCGCTGACGCAAGCCGAGCCAGGTCTCTTCAAGGCGGAAAAGAAGATGGACGAGATCGGCCTCTTCGAAATCAGGAACGGCGAAATGACGACGCTCGTTCATGTCGGCGCGGTCGATGCTCCGGAATTCAAGGCGATGATCTCGACGACCGATGCATTGAAGCCCATTGCCGACAAGTCGAAAGGCCTCGTCACCCGTGTTTCCAACAATGACGGCGCGATCAGCATCCCGCCGATCTTGCCGGTTCGTGGCCAGATCCGAGTTGCCGACAACGATCGTATGCAGATCCACCTGACAAACGAAACTGTGCTGAAGGGCATCAACACCCTGCCGCTGTTTGCCGGTTTTGCCGGCGTCGGCATCCTGCTCCTTGCCTTCGGCGCCATGTGGTGGCGCGAAGGGCGTTAGCGGCATGGCCGAATTTGAGCTAACGGGCTCGCCCGCAGCCGATGATCTCACGACGATCGGCGACGCACTCTCGGCCTTCAACGTCCATGACGTCGGCCCTGCCGAGCGCCAACCGCTTGCGGTTCTCATCCGCGATACCGACGGCAACGTCTCCGGTGGGCTTTCTGGCTATACTGCCTGGGGCTGGCTTTTCACCCAGTTGCTGTACATTCCCGACAACGAACGCGGTAAGGGCATGGCCGGCAAGATCCTTGCCCTGGCCGAAGAGGAGGCAATCGCACGCGGCTGCCACGGTGCCTGGATCGATACCTTCAATCCACAAGCGTTACGGGCATACCAACGTCAAGGCTACGAGATATTCGGCGAATTGTCTGAGTTTCCAAAAGGCCGAACGCGCACATTTCTGCGCAAGGTGCTGGCCGAAGTTAGCTGAGCGCAGCCAGCCGCGTCTCCGTATCGATTGCCGTCGTGGCTATTGCTGCCACGACCAATAGGCCCGCGAACAGGCCGATGGCCAAGCCCAATCCACCTGAAACGACGTATGCCATCAGGGAAGGCGCAAGCAAACCACCGAGGCGCGCCATCGCCCCTGCCGATCCCATGCCAGTTGCTCGCGATGCGGTGGGGTAGAGTTCCGGCGTATAGGCGTAGAGTGCTCCCCAGGTTCCGAGCAGCGCGAAGCTCATAACCAGCAGCGACGCGCCGACAAGCATATCGCTTGGAGAAACGACAAAGAGCAGGCACCCGAGCGCCGACAGCAGGCAGAATCCGATCAATGTCGGCTTGCGGCCCCAGGCCTCGACCCCATAGGCGGCAAGCGCATAACCTGGCACCTGCGCAAGTGCAACGAACACCAGGAAGCCGTATCCGCGCACAAAGCCGAACCCATCGCCCGCCAGCTTCGCCGGCATCCACGTGAAGACGCCGTAGTAGGAAACGGAAACCAGGAACCAGATCGCCAGGATCAACAGGCTGCGGCGGCGCAACTCGTCGGAGAATATGCCTTCCGCTGCATATGGCGTTGCGACGATTTCGTCGTCCGACGGCAGGGGCGCTTTCTGATTCACAGCCAGCATCCTGTTGACGATCACCTTCGCCTCGGCTGTCCGTCCGGTCCGTAACAGGTAAAGCGGTGATTCAGGAACGAAGAAGCGCAGCGTAAGACCCACCAGGGCCGGCACAGCCGTGACCGCGAAAATATAGCGCCAGGGGTCGGTCACTCCGGCAACGCTCGCAGCCCAGGCGGCCAGCGCGACAATCAGCGTTCCGATCGCCCAGAAACCTTCGAGCGCGACCAACCAGCGGCCACGGCTCTTGGCAGGCAGGAATTCGGCCATCATCGCGTAGTCCACCGGCAGCGTGCCGCCAACCGCCATGCCGGTGAGGAATCGCAATGCAAGCAGAGCGACAAAACTGGGAGCGAAGATAGAAAGAATGCCGAAAAGCGCATCGAAGGCGACCGTCACGATCAGCACTTGGCGGCGTCCGACCCTGTCGGCAAGCCGCCCGAAGGCGACGGCTCCGATAAGCATGCCGAGAAAGAATAGTGTACCAGTCTGCAGGGCTTGCGGAACGGACAAGCCGAAAGTGGCAGCGATAGAAGCTGCGGTGAAGCCGACAGCAAGCACCTGCATGGCATCCGCCGCCCACACAAGACCGAAGATACCGATCAGGCGTCGCTGGAACGCCCCGGTGCCGGCGCGATCCAGCGCCTCGTCCATGGAAATGCCGCTCATGCTCTAGCCCTTCAAGCCACTGAAAGATCACGCAAAGCGCGCTTCAGGCATAAGGCTCAATACCGCACGCGACCTATTTTCGCCAGCCAATAGTTCCCTTGAGCCTGATATGCGCATCCTCGGCGAG
>Ga0209051_1001583_pt1 | contig 18715 bp, 15 predicted proteins | sample AraplaCvi_mMS_r2_2_FD_184286 | JGI IMG/M metagenome (GOLD analysis project Ga0209051, IMG submission 184286) | Arabidopsis root microbial communities from North Carolina, USA - plate scrape MF_Cvi_mMS_r2 (SPAdes) (version 2) | ecosystem: Host-associated > Plants > Roots > Endosphere | place...
GGTAGATTCCCACGCGTTACTCACCCGTCTGCCGCTCCCCTTGCGGGGCGCTCGACTTGCATGTGTTAAGCCTGCCGCCAGCGTTCGTTCTGAGCCAGGATCAAACTCTCATGTTGAGAATTCAATCATTGGCATTACGTCACGTTCTGAATCGACGAGAACTTCACACCTGTTTTCTAAACGCCAAACCGAAATCCAACGTCAAAAACCAGTGTAACTTCTCTTGATAAACGTGACCGCCAAAGTCTCTTTCAAAGAACCGAAATCTCTTCCGATCCCGCAAGCTCCGCCGCCCACGTTTCTCTTTCTTCTCTATATTCAATTGTCAAAAAACCGACGACACTAAGCCGTCACCAAAACCCGCTCCAAACTCGCGCCCAGAACACAAACCAGCAATCGCCAATCCGCTTGAGTTTCTTTAGAACGAAAGACTTCGTCGCCAGCAGCGCCGCCGCCCTCGTTCAGTGAGTGGGCTTATAGAACTAACCCTCCCAAACAGTCAACAGGCCATTTCGAAAAAACTGATTTTTCTTTTATGCAATTGTTTTCAAATGATAATTTTCCAACGACTGGGAAATGCGGTCGTTTCCCGGATTCCGACCGGCCTGACATGGCTCGAAAAATGAACCTTCTTCGACTTTTCCGGGGAAGAATGCTCTTTCGTCTCCTCGGCGCCCCGACATCATCACAATCTGCTGGTCTTAAGAGACACATGATTCACACGGGCAAATGCAGGCAGACTGCCTTTCCCTGGGCGATTTGACTTCCATGCCCAAAATATGCACATCTTTCGCCCCAGCCAGGATGGCCGAGAAATGCTTCCAGAGACGTCGAATGTAAGGACGCGGACCCGACTGCCATGATGACGGAGAAAATGATGATCCGCTCGTTAGGCAACGAGCCTCCGCTTCTGGCCGACGGCAGGCGTGCGCCCGACCGCCGTGAAGTGTCTCTCCGCTGGCTCTCGGGTACGTTCCTCACCGGCATTACATCCTCGGTCCTGATGGGCGTCGCGCTTTTTGCCGCCCTTGACGGCCGCCAGCAACTGGCAATCCCCGCCGAAGCCTATGCAAGTGCTGCGGCAGACGCGCACGAAGATACGACGGTGGTGCGCGGCGGAAGGCTGATCGCGCCTGCCATCGCCGCAAAACCGTCCGACCGGGCCATCATGGAAGTTTCCACAGTCGTCCACGACGGCGAAAAGGAAGTCGTACGCCGCCAGCCCTTCGCGCATGTGAAGATGACGCTGGCCGCCAACCACGTGGCGACCGAGGACTATCCCGACTTCGATCCCCTGGCGATCTTTTCCGCCGACGAACCGCAGCCCGCCCCGCAAAGCCGCACCGGCGCGATTTACGGCTCCGATGTCGAATCCGAAGTCAGCCTCAAAACCGTTTCCTTCCCGACCGGCAAGACGAGCATGAAGATGGCGTCCGGCCTGTCGCTCGAGGAGGTCGAAGAGAATGTGCGCTCCAATGGCTCGGTGCTGACGGACGGCAACACCCAGCTTGCGGCCCTCTATTACGTCGATCCGCGCCGTTTCTCCAACGAGGATGCCGATGTCGATCTGACCGCCGGTCTCTCCGCCCGTGTGCTCGAACAGAACATGACCGTCTCCGCATCGGAATCGATCACGCCGCAGACCGAGGAATTCGCCGACGACATCCTGCCGGTCCGCGCCGACACGCCGATCGCCAAGGCGCTGACGGATTCAGGCTATCCGCAGCAATATGCCGACGGCATTGCCGGTTTTATCTCGCAACAACTGGGTTCCACCGATCTCGACAAGGGCGACGTGCTGCGTATCGGCATCATTCAGAAGGGCGAACAGGCAAAGATCATCCGGGCCAGTGTCTATCGCGGCACCCGCCATCTCGTTACCGTCGCCGTCGACGACAAGGGCAGATACGTGCCCGGCAGCGAACCGCCGATGCTGGATGCCATCGCCACCGCCTTCGATGACAATTCCTTCGCGCCGCCGCCGGGCCAGAACCTGCCGCGCGTCTATGACGGCATCTATCGCGCTGCCCTTTCCTACGGCATGACCAAGGATATGACGGCGCTGATTATCAAGCTGCTTGCCAGCAATGTCGATTTCCAGGCGCAGTTGAGGCCGACCGACAGTCTCGAAGCCTTCTTCTCCGTCGCCGACAGCGCCGGCCAGGCGACCGAGGATTCCGAGCTGCTCTACGTTAACGCCCGTTTCGGCGATACGCAGACACGCTTCTACCGCTTCCAGGATCCGGAGGACGGCACGGTCGATTATTTCGACGAGAACGGTAAAAGCATCCGCCAGTTCCTGCTGCGCAACCCGGTCCCGAACGGCATTTTCAAATCCGGCTTCGGCATGCGCCGTCACCCGATCCTCGGTTTCGCCCGCATGCACACCGGCGTCGATTGGGCGGCACCCCGCGGCACCGCAATCATCGCTGCCGGCAACGGCACTGTGGAAAAAGCCGGCTGGGATTCTGGCGGTTACGGCAATCAGACGATTATCCGTCACGCCAACGGCTATGAATCCTCCTACAATCACCAGAGCGCCATCGCCAAGGGCGTTACCCCCGGCGCCAAGATCCGCCAGGGCCAGGTGATCGGCTGGGTCGGCACGACGGGCGAGTCCACCGGACCGCATCTGCATTACGAGCTGATCGTCAACGGCACCAAGGTCGATCCCCTGCGCATCCGCCTGCCGGGCGGCAAATCGCTGCAAGGCGAGGCGCTGGCGAAATTCGAGGACGAGCGCAAGCGTATCGATACGCTGCTGAACAACCAGACGTCCGACCAAGTGGCGAGCAAATAATCGCTAAAGCGCGTCGCGATCTTTCAGATTCGCTCCGTACACTTTGGCTTTTTGTTTTTACGCATGACGTTGCCGCAAAAAGCGCTGCACACTTTTGCGCGACATGCTTTAACCCTTGCGTGGTTTCGCACCCGCCAGACAAAAATGGCGGCCGAAGCCGCCATTTCTCATTCATCCGGCAAAATCGGCCTATGCCGCTTCGCTCACCGTCTGACCAGTCCTGAACTGCAGCCGGTCGGAACCATTCGTCACCTTCACCGTCGATCCGTCCGGCACCTGGCCGGACAGGATCTGCTCGGCGAGGGGATCCTGCACGAATTTCTGGATAACCCGCTTCAGCGGCCTTGCGCCGTAGACCGGATCATAACCCTTGTTCGCCAGCCAATGGCGGGCGTCCTCGTCGAGGTCGATGACGATCTTGCGCTCGGAGAGCAGCGCCACCAGCCGCTTCAGCTGGATATCGACGATCGCGCCCATCTCCTCGCGCTTCAGGCGGTGGAAGAGGATGATCTCGTCGATGCGGTTCAGGAATTCCGGCCGGAAATGCCCGCGCACGACCTCCATCACCTGCTCGCGAACCGTATCGCTGTCGTCACCGTCGGCGAGCTGCGTCAGATATTCGGCGCCGAGGTTCGAGGTCATGATGATCATCGTGTTGCGGAAATCGACAGTTCGGCCCTGGCCATCCGTCAGGCGTCCGTCGTCCAGCACCTGCAGCAGGATGTTGAAGACATCGGGGTGGGCCTTTTCGATCTCGTCGAACAGCACGACCTGATAGGGCCTGCGGCGCACGGCTTCCGTCAGCGCTCCACCTTCGTCGTAACCGACATAGCCGGGAGGCGCACCGATCAGCCGGGCCACGGAGTGTTTCTCCATGTATTCCGACATGTCCATGCGCACCATCGCCGCTTCATCGTCGAAGAGAAAGCGGGCGAGCGCCTTGGTAAGCTCCGTCTTGCCGACGCCGGTCGGGCCGAGGAATATGAACGAACCGATCGGCCGGTTCGGATCCTGCAGGCCGGCACGCGCACGGCGCACCGCACGCGACACGGCCTGAACCGCATCACCCTGGCCGATCACCGATTTCGCCAGTTCGTCTTCCATCCGGAGCAGCTTGTCGCGCTCACCTTCCAGCATCCTGTCGACCGGAATGCCGGTCCAGCGGGAAACGACGTGGGCGATGTTGTCGGGGATCACCACCTCCTGCACCATCGCGCCGCGTTCGCCATCCTGCTTTTCGGCGTCGACCAGCTGCTTTTCCAGATCGGGAATGACGCCATAGGTCAGCTCGCCGGCCCGTTGGAATTCACCCTTGCGCTGGGCGATCGCCAGTTCGTTGCGGGCATCGTCGAGCTGCTTCTTGAGATCGGCGGCAAGGCCGAGCTTCTGCTTTTCCGCCTGCCAGCGGGCCGTCAGCGCATCGGCCTCCTCTTCGAGGCCGGTCAATTCGGTGTCCAGCCGCTTCAGCCGGTCGGCCGAGGCGACGTCGGTTTCCTTCTTCAGCGCCTCGCGCTCGATCTTCAGCTGAATGATGCGGCGATCGAGTTCGTCGAGTTCTTCCGGTTTGGAATCCACCTGCATGCGCAGCCGCGCCGCCGCCTCATCCATCAGGTCGATCGCCTTGTCGGGCAGGAAACGGTCGGTGATATAGCGGTTGGAAAGCGTCGCCGCCGCCACCAGCGCCGCATCGGCGATGCGCACCTTGTGATGCTGCTCGTATTTTTCCTTGAGGCCGCGCAGAATCGAGATCGTGTCTTCGACCGTCGGCTCGTCGACGACGACCGGTTGAAAGCGGCGGGCAAGCGCCGGATCCTTCTCGACATGTTTGCGATATTCATCGAGCGTGGTCGCGCCAACGCAATGCAGCTCGCCGCGGGCAAGTGCGGGCTTCAGAAGGTTGGAGGCGTCCATCGCCCCATCCGCCTTGCCGGCACCGACCAGCGTGTGCATCTCATCGATGAACAAGATGATCTCACCGTTCTCAGCCTGAACCTCATTGAGCACGGCCTTCAGCCGCTCCTCGAATTCGCCGCGGTATTTGGCACCGGCAATCAGCGCGCCCATGTCGAGCGCCATCAGCTTCTTGTCCTTGAGCGATTCCGGCACGTCACCGTTGACGATGCGCAGCGCCAGTCCCTCGACGATGGCCGTCTTGCCGACACCGGGCTCCCCGATCAGCACCGGATTGTTCTTGGTGCGGCGCGAAAGCACCTGGATGGTGCGGCGGATTTCGTCGTCGCGGCCAATCACCGGGTCGAGCTTGCCCTCGCGGGCCTCGGCGGTGAGATCGCGTGCGAACTTCTTCAGTGAATCGAAACCCTGCTCGGCATTGGACGAATCCGCCGTCCTGCCCTTGCGAATGTCGTTGATGACCTGGTTCAGACCCTGCGCCGTCACGCCTGAATTCTTCAGCGTCGAAAAAGTCGAAGCCGAGGATTCGATTGCCAGCGCTTGCAGCAGGCGCTCGACGGTGACGAAGCTGTCGCCGGCCTTCTTTGCCGCCTCTTCAGCGGTCGAAAGCACTTTGGCGAGTGGCTGGGCCAGGTAGATGTTGCCGTTGCCGCCGGAAATTTTCGGCAGCTTGGCCAGCGCCGCGTCATTGGCAAGGCGGGCAGCCTTGGCATCACCGCCGGCGCGATCGATTAGCGAGGCGGCCATGCCCTGATCGTCGTCAAGCAGGACTTTCAGCACATGTTCGGGCGTAAATTGCTGGTGACCCTGCGCCAGCGCATAAGTCTGCGCCGACTGGATGAAGCCGCGCACCCGTTCGGAATATTTCTCGATATTCATATTCTACCTCCATGGATCGCTCTGCCCTGATGAGGCGCAGACCGATGATTGAGATCGACCCCCTGAAAAGGCAGGCCGCGCTTCACCCATCTCTGATTTGAGCGAAGCAGTCGAGGAGAATATGGTACCCTGTTCTGCGAGTTTAAAGAGCCGACAAAACGAAAATCCCCGACACGAGGCCGGGGATTTTCGTTGCAATTCTAACAGATGGCATGAACCTCGCGCCTCCCTCGAAGGAGAAGCGAAATCCTCATTCCGATGCGGCGTCGGCCAGAACCGGCGCCTCGCCGGAGGCACCCTCGCCCTCGGCGGCGGCTTCGCCCTCAGCGCCGCGACGCGGGCGACGGGGACGGCTGCCGGTGCTGCGGCGGCGGGGCTGGCGCGGCTGGCCGGCGGAGCCTTCCTCGTCCATGGCGACCTCGGCCGGAATGCCTTCGATCTCCGGCTGCGGGCCGGTTCCGTCGATCACCTCGGGCTGGGGCGCCGGTGCAGCCGCCGGAGCAGGCGCCGGTTGCGGCTGTGCCTGCGGCCGATGCTGCTGCCTGTTCTGCGGCGGCTGGACGATAACGACATCGTCGCCGTCATTGTCGTTGTTATCCATATCGTCGCCGTCGCGATCCGAACCGTCGCGGTCTGCACCATCGCGATCATACTCGCCGCGATCGTCGCGCTGGAAGCGTTCCTGCATCTGCGCCTGGGCGCTGGCGATGATACGATTATAATGCTCAGCGTGCTGGAGATAGTTCTCGGCAATCACGCGGTCGCCGGAGCTTTGAGCATCGCGGGCAAGCTGGGCGTATTTTTCGGCGATATGCTGGGCAGTCCCGCGAATTTTCACATCGGGGCCGGAGCTGTCATAGGTCCGGGTCAGCGGATTGCCGCCCTTGCGGTTGAAATTGTTATTATTGTTATTTCCACCGCCGCCGTTGTTATTATTGTTGTTACCACGCCCTCGACCGCGCTTGTTCTGCTGTCCTGGCCTCATAGATCGTTCACCTGAATTCTCTGTTTGTGATGGATACATGGCACCAACCGCCATGACCGGAAAACCGGGTCAGGACCTTTGTGCCGCGAGCATACTGCGCCTTTGCGCCGACCTGCCGCTTGGTTCTCAAGTCAGTTTGACTGATTCACGCGTTGGATCGTGTTCAACCGTTGAAACTCTCGTTTAAAAGAGCGGACCCCCGAGGCAAACCAAGTACCGAACGAATCTCGTTCATTCCTATCTGCCCAACACGTGACCGCAACCTATATTGCTTCCCTGGGAAATCCAAGCCTTTTCTTCGCAATAACAAGAATGTCCCGCTCAATGCAGCGATTATCGCCTGTCACGCGAGCGCAAACACGAGCACTCTATCGTTCTGACCATAATCTTTTACGGATTTGAGGCACTTGAAGCCTTTCGCTTCAAAGATCGCCATCACATCGTTGCGCTGATCGTAGCCGATTTCCAGCCCGACGACCCCACCGGGCCTCATGAACCTTGCCGCATCCTTGGCGATGGCGTGGTAGGCGTCAAGCCCATCCGGGCCGCCATCCAGCGCTGCGACCGGATCAAATTTCGTCACTTCGGGAGCGAGATCGTGAATGACATTGGAAGCAATATAGGGCGGATTTGAGACAATCGCGTGAAACGAACCCTGGATGCTCTCGAACCATCTCGACTGCACGGCCTGAAAACGATCCTGCAACTCGTTTTTTTCTGCATTCGATCTTGCTGTGCGAAGTGCATCCGCCGATATGTCGCTTCCGACACCCGACGCATCGGGACATTCGCTCAAAAGCGCAAGGCATATCGCCCCGGTCCCGGTTCCCATGTCAAGGATATGGAGATGGCCTTGTGTCTTTGCAAGGTCCTTGAGATAGGCAAGCACCGTATCGACCAGGATTTCCGTATCCGGCCGGGGTTCCAGCGTTTCCACCGAAAGGACAAGCGGCAGGCCGTAGAATTCCCGCTCGCCGAGAATGCGGTGCACCGGCTCATGGCCGAGCCGCCGCTCGACCGCCTTGGACATCACCTCCGCCTGCTCAGACGAAAGCCTCTCGGCCGATCGCGTCAAAAGCTCGGTCGGCGATAGTTTCAGAAGGCCCGCGACAAGCAAGCGCGCATCGGTTGCCGGGTCGGCGATACCCGCCTCGGTGAAGCGGCGGCGTGCTTCGGCGAGCGTATCGGCAACCGTCGAGCTCATTGCTGCTCGCCGAGCTGCGCCAGCTGGCTTGCCTGGTAATCGGCCATCAGCGCATCGACGACCTCCTCGATTTCGCCTTCCATCATCCGATCGAGCTTGTAGAGCGTCAGATTGATGCGATGATCGGTTATGCGCCCCTGCGGGAAATTATAGGTGCGAATGCGTTCGGAGCGGTCGCCGGAACCGACCTGGCTCTTGCGGTCGGCCGACCGCTCGCTGTCGGCCCTCTGCCGCTCGGCATCGTAGAGCCTGGAGCGCAGCACCTGCATCGCCTTGGCGCGGTTCTGGTGCTGCGATTTTTCCGAGCTGGTGACAACGATGCCGCTCGGCAGATGGGTGATGCGCACCGCCGAGTCCGTCGTATTGACGTGCTGGCCGCCCGCACCCGAAGAGCGCATCGTGTCGATGCGGATATCCTCCGGCCGGATCTCGATGTCGATCTCCTCGGCCTCGGGCAGCACCGCAACCGTTGCCGCCGACGTGTGGATGCGCCCGCCTGCCTCGGTCTCAGGCACGCGCTGCACGCGATGCACGCCGGATTCGAATTTCAGCTTGGCAAAGACCCCGCGGCCGGTGATCGTCGCGATGATTTCCTTGTAACCGCCGGCTTCGCCCTCGCTTGCCGAGAGCACTTCCACCTTCCAGCCTTTCTCCGCCGAAAAACGCTCATACATGCGGAAGAGATCGCCGGCAAAAAGGGCCGCTTCCGATCCGCCCGTGCCGGCGCGGATTTCGAGGATCGCGCTCTTTTCGTCCGCTGCGTCCTTCGGCAGAAGCAGGATCTGCATCTCCTGCTCGAGCGCCTCGATCTGCTCTTTCACCTCGGGCAGCTCCAGCTCAGCAAGGTCGCGCATCTCGCGGTCGACCGACTTGTCCTCGAGCAGCGTTTCGAGATCGGCAAGCTCGGCATTCGCCTTCTCATAGGCGCGGATCTTCGTCACGACGGGCTGCAGCTCGGAATATTCGGATGCGAGCTTCACATAGACGTCGGCAGCCGGGCCGGCCGACATGCGCGCTTCGATCTCGCCAAAACGGCGTTCCAGCTCGCGCATCTTTTCAACGGGAAGCTTCGCCACCCTTCACTCCGATTCTTCTTAACGTCTGCCTAAAGGGGAATATTGTGGCTCTCGGCGAAGCGGGCAAGCACCTCGCGCATCGGCGTCGTGGCGTGGACATCGTCCAGCACCTCGGCCATCGCCGTTGCCAGCGCCCCGACATCGAGCCCGAGCAGCATCGCCTTCACCGGTCCGATCGAGGCCGGCGACATCGAGATCGAGCGGAAGCCGATGCCGAGCAGCGCCATTGCCGAGATGGGCTTGCTGGCGAGTTCGCCGCAAAGCGTCACCGGCGTCCTGTTCCGATCGGCGCCGCGCACGATGTCGCGCAGAATGCGCAAAAACGGTTTGCCGAGCGGGTCGAACCGGTCCGAGACCCGCGCATTGCCGCGATCGACCGCCATCGAGAACTGGAAAAGGTCGTTCGAACCGACCGAAACGAAATCCACCGCCTCCATCAGCTCGTCGAGCTGCCAAAGCAGTGCAGGCACCTCCAGCATCGCTCCGAATTGCAGCTTGCGCGGCAGCCCGTGGCCGAAACGCGACAGATGCTGCACTTCCTTCTGCAGCAGCTCGCGCACCACCTTCAGCTCGGAAACCTCGGTCACCATCGGCACCATCAGCTTCAGCTCGGTATCGGCCGAAGCCTTCAGGAGGGCGCGCAGCTGGGTGCGCAACAGCCCCGGCCGGTCGAGCGACAGCCGGATGGCGCGCCAGCCGAGTGCGGGATTTTCTTCCTCGTGACCGCGGAAATAGGGCACGACCTTGTCGCCGCCGATATCGAGCGTGCGGAAGGTGACGGGGCGGCCCGCCGCCTGTTTTATCACATTGCGATAGAACTGCTCCTGCTCGTCCGCCTTCGGCATGGTGGAGGCGATCATGAACTGCAGTTCGGTGCGGAAGAGGCCAATGCCCTCGGCACCCGATTCCGAAAGCTGCGGTAGGTCGACCAGCAGCCCGGCATTCATCATCAGCGCGATCCGCTGCCCATCCTTGGTCACCGGCTCGACGGCGCGCAGCGCCCGGAACTGCTCCTGCCGCCTGGCGCGGAAGCGAACCTTTTCCTCGTAGGAACGTCGGTGATCGGCCATCGGCCTGAGATGCACATGCCCCTCGTCGGCGTCGATGATCACGGCATCGCCGTTCTCGGCGAGCGCCACGACACCGGCCGCCTGGCCGATGACCGGGATACCCATGGCCCGCGCAACGATCACCACGTGGCTCGTCACCGCGCCTTCTTCCAGCACCAGCCCGCGCACATTGGCGCGCGGATAATCGAGCAGCTCGGCCGCCCCCATGGCGCGCGCCAGGATGACCGCGTCGTTGGGGAAACCTTCGGCGGTCGTCCGTCCGGTATACCCGGTCAATTGTCTGAGCAGCCGGTTCGCCAGATCCTCGAAATCATGCATGCGTTCGCGCAGATAGGGGTCGGTCAACCGCATCATCCGCGCCTTGGTGTCGCTCTGCACCTTCTCGACCGCCGCTTCCGCCGTCAGGCCGTTGCGGATCGCCTCCTCAAGCTTGCGGACCCAGCCCTGGTCATGCGCGAACATGCGATAGGTTTCGAGCACCTCGCGGTGCTCGCCTTCCATCGACACGTCGCGGCGTGACAGCATGTCGTCGATCGAGATCCTGAGCGAGCCCATGGCTTCGGCGAGCCGCCGGATTTCCTTCTCCGCATCTTCGTTGAGCAGGTTGGTGACAACGATGCGCGGCTCGTGCAGCACGACATAACCGAGGCCGATGCCGTCATTATAGGTGTCGCCGTCGACGGTTACCGAACGCGTCAGGTCGAGTTCGAGGCCCGGCTTGGTGATCTTTTTCAGCTCGCCGGTGGCGATCATCTCGGCGAGCACCATCGCCGTCGTCTCGAGCGCTTCCAGCTCTTCCTCGCGATAGGTACGGCTCGCCTTGTTCTGCACGACGAGAACGCCGAGCGAGCGCCCGGTCCGAAGGATCGGCACGCCGAGGAAGGAATGGTAGATCTCTTCGCCGGTTTCCGGCAGGTAGCGGAAGGCAGGATGCGACTGTGCATCGGAAAGGTTCAGCGGCTGGGCCGAGGCAGCAATCGTGCCGACCAGGCCCTGCCCCATCTTCAATTGCGCCAGGTGCACGGCTTCGCGGTTGAGGCCTTCGGTGGCATAGAGTTCGAGCACGCCATCGGCGCGCAGCACGTAAACCGAGCAGACCTCGGCCACCATGTTACCGGCGATCTGGCGGACGATCCGGTCAAGACGATCCTGCGGCTCCAGCGGCTCCGCCATCAACTCGCGCAACCGCCTGAGCAGCACGCGCGGACCGCCGGAAAGGTCTCTCATGGCGTCTCAAGCTCCCGAAACAAAGCACTCAGTCCCGGCGGGCCGGCCCTCGTCTCCTCAACCTGAAGGGGCAGGCCGCCCACTGGGAATCAATTCTTATCCAGACCGTAGCAGGAATGCAAAGTCCTGACAGCGAGTTCTGCATAAGGACCGTCGATCAGGATGGAAATCTTGATCTCGGAGGTGGTGATCGCCTTGATGTTGATGCCTTTTTCGGCAAGTGCACGAAATGCGGTAGCAGCAACGCCGGCGTGGCTGCGCATGCCGATGCCGATGACCGAGACTTTCACCAGCCCCGATTCGTTCTGCACGACATCGTAGCCGATCTTCTCCTTATGGTCGCTAAGCACCTTGATCGCCTTCTCGACGTCGCCCGATGGCACCGTGAAGGTCATGTCGGTCTTCGACCCATCCTCGGAGATATTCTGGACGATCATGTCGACATTGATATGGGATTCGGCGAGCGGCCCGAAGATCGCCGCGGAGACGCCCGGCCGGTCGGCAAGACGGCGAAGCGAGATCTGAGCCTCATCCTTGGCATAGGCGATGCCGGTGACTACTTCCTGTTCCACGATTTCATCCTCGTCACAAATCAGCGTTCCGGGCGGGTTTAGCAGATCGCCCATGCCCGGAGCATCGGGATCTTCGAATGACGAGCGCACGAAGGTGCGCACCTTGTGCACCATTGCGAGCTCGACCGAGCGCACCTGCAGCACCTTGGCACCGAGCGAGGCCATTTCGAGCATTTCCTCGAAGGCGATCTTCTTCAGCCTGCGCGCCTTCGGCACGATGCGCGGATCGGTTGTGTAGACGCCGTCGACGTCGGTATAGATATCGCAGCGATCCGCCTTGACAGCCGCCGCGATCGCGACGGCCGAGGTGTCCGATCCGCCGCGGCCAAGCGTCGCGAGCCGGTTGTCGGGTCCCAGTCCCTGGAAGCCGGCGATGACGGCAACCTGCCCCTCGCCCATCCGCTTGACGATGCCGGAACCGTCGATCTCCATGATCCGCGCCGCGCCATGGGCGTTATCGGTGCGGATCGGGATCTGCCATCCCTGCCAAGAGCGCGCATTGATATCCATCGCCTGCAAAGCGATCGCCAGCAGTCCCGAGGTTACCTGCTCGCCGGAAGCGACCACCGCGTCATATTCGCGCGCATCGTAAAACGGCGAATTGGCGCCGATCACCTTCGGCATGCCCTGCACCCAGCCGACCAGCTCATTGGTCTTGCCGGACATGGCCGACACCACCACCGCCACCTCGTGGCCGGCGTCGACTTCGCGTTTGACATGGCGGGCGACGTTCTTGATGCGGTCCAGGTCAGCGACGGACGTGCCGCCGAATTTCATTACGATGCGTGCCATATGCCTCTACCACGACTGGCGCCGGGAAAGCGGAAAACCGGACCCGGCATCACGAAAGCTCTGGGGCGGACCGCTTGGCCGGAGAGCCGGCTCCCGACTTCTGGAACCGCTCTAAAAGCCCGGGTCCCCAAGGCCCCAAGTTGCGGCGTCTCTTAGCGAGTTTGGCGGGGGGAGGCAAGCGCGCACGACAAAAGCGGTTGGCGAGCAGCTCCGCGCTCCTCAGTCCTCTGGTCCGCGCCCCTTGACTTATGCCTCCGATCGTCCGACTTCACATCCTGCGAACGAAGGAGTGGACGATGACGGAAGGCGCCAGAAGCACGATCGACCAGGGCGAAGTGGACCGCTTCTCGGCGATGGCAGCGGAATGGTGGAGCCCGACCGGCAAGTTCAAACCGCTGCACAAATTCAATCCCGTCCGCCTCGCCTATATAAGAGACAAGGCCTGCGAGAATTTCGGCCGTGATCCGAAGAGCGCGCGTCCGCTGGAAGGTCTGCGCGTGCTTGATATCGGCTGCGGCGGCGGCCTGTTGTCCGAACCTGTCGCCCGGATGGGCGCTTCCGTCACCGGCGCCGATCCGTCCGAGAAGAATATCGGCATCGCCTCGACCCATGCCAAGGCCTCCGGCGTTTCGGTCGACTATCGCGCCGTCACCGCCGAGGAGCTCGCCGACGCCGGCGAAACCTTTGATATCGTTCTGAACATGGAAGTGGTCGAGCACGTCGCCGACGTCGAATTCTTCATGACGACCTGCGCAAAAATGGTCCGCCCCGGTGGCCTGATCTTCGTTGCGACCATCAACCGCACGATGAAGGCGGCAGCCCTTGCCATCTTCGCCGCCGAGAATATTCTGCGCTGGCTGCCGCGCGGCACCCACCAATATGAGAAGCTGGTGCGCCCAGAAGAGCTGGAAAGGCCATTGACGGCAAGCGGCATCGAGATCACCGACCGCACCGGTGTCTTCTTCAATCCGCTGTCGAACCAATGGAACCTGTCCAAAGATATGGACGTGAATTATATGCTGTTGGCCAAGCGGTCTGCATAACTCCACCGGAAGGCCAGACGCGCGGACGTCAGTTCACATCCTCGGGCAACACGGGAATGGCAGCAATCTCGATGCCCTCTTCGAGCAGCGCCTGCGCCTCGTCGACCGTCGCCTGGCCGATAATGCCGCGGGCATCCGCCTCGCCATAATGGATCTTGCGGGCTTCCTCGGGAAACTGCGTGCCGACATCCTCGGAATTGGCCTTGACCGCCGCGACCGCTTGCTTGAGCTTTTGCAGTGCCTCCTGGCGCATGGCATCCATCGCCAGCGTCTGCCTCTCGTCCTTCCTGCGTGCCGTCGATACCGAAGGTGCCATCAACAGCTTGGAGACGGCGGCGGAATGGCAGACCGGGCAGGTCAAGAAACCGGTCGCGACCTGGCGGTCGAAATCGGCGCTTTCAGAAAACCAGCCTTCGAATTCATGGGCATTGTCGCAAGTGAGGGAATAGCGGATCAAGCGGCGACGCCTCCGGCGACTGCCCCCGCAATCTTTTCGATCGAGAATTCCCGGCCGTTCCTGAGGTTCGGGATCTTGTCATGCGCGGCCTTGACGGCGCTGGGGTCGATCTCGGCAATGATGACCGCCTCGCCGGTGGCGCCGGCCGAGGCCAGCACCGTGCCCCAGGGATCGACGATCATCGAATGGCCGAAAGTCTCGCGCCCGTCCTCGTGCCGGCCGGCCTGCGCGGCGGCAATGACAAAGACGCCGTTCTCGATCGCGCGCGCCCTGAGGAGGATCTCCCAGTGCGCCTCGCCGGTCTGCTTGGTGAAGGCAGCCGGAACCGTCATCACCTCGGCACCGGCAACCGCCTGAGCGCGGAAGAGCGCCGGAAAACGCACGTCGTAGCAGATCGCAAAGCCCATTTCGGCAAAAGGCAGCGACAAGACGCGCGCCTCCGAGCCGGCCGTATAGGCGGCACTTTCACGCCAGCTCTCGCCATTGTCGAGGTCGACATCGAACATGTGGATCTTGTCGTAGCGATTGAGGATCCTGCCGTCGGGGCCGAACAGGAAGCCGCGATTGGCGATCTTACCATCGGCAAGGGCGATCGCGGTCGAGCCGACATGCATATGGATGCCGAGTTCCCGGGCGAGTTCGGAGCCGGTCTTGACGATGATGTCATGCGTCTCGTCTGTGAGCACCGCACGCGCCGCCGCGCGGTCGCGCTGCAGCATGCCGGTCATCTCAGGCGTCTGCACATAGGTCGCGCCCTGGGCGACAGCCTCGCGCACCAGCCGCGCCATGGCGGCGGCGTTCTTAAGCGGGTCGACCCCGGAGCACATCTGGACGGCGGCGGCCTTGAAGCTCATCGGTTCGTCCTCAGGCCGCCAGCATTGGATCGAGCTTGCCGGCCCGATCGAGCGCAAACAGATCGTCGCAGCCGCCGATATGATCGGCGCCGATGAAGATCTGCGGAAAGGTGGTGCGGCCGTTCGACTTGCCGATCATTTCCTGGCGAAGGTCCGGTGAATATGTCGCATCGTGCTCGACGTAATCTACGCCCTTTTCTTCGAGAAGGGACTTGGCGCGGGTGCAATAGCCGCAGAACTGCCGCGTATAGATGGTGACGGGTACCATAATCTCTCCAGACGGATGCCGGGTATTTCTGTCATATAGGCTCGGAGAGAGCCCTTGCAAAGGTCAAAACCGTTATGTCGGCCGCACCTGCCTTGCGCAGCGTCCGGCTTGCCGCGGCGACCGTCGCTCCAGTCGTGTAGACGTCGTCGACGAGGACGATGCGCTTGCCGAAAATGTCGTTTTCGCAACCCTTGGCAATCGCGAAAGCGCTCCTGACATTATCCTCGCGCGCCTTCGCGCCGAGGCCGACCTGCTGGCTGGTGCGCTTGACGCGAATAAGCGTGGCGGCCAGCAGCGGCTTGCCTGACAGCCTTGCCATGTGACGGGCAAGTTCGGCTGCCTGGTTGAATTTGCGCGCCAGCATCCGGGTACGGTGCAGCGGCACCGGGATCAGCGTGTCGCAGCTTTCAACCGTCCCGTCGGAGGCGCGCAGCATCCAGGCGGCCATCATCGGCGCCAGATCGGTGCGATCGCGATATTTGAGCCGATGAACGAGATCACGCACCGCACGGTCGTGCGTTGCCGCCGACCGCAACCGGTCGAAGGGCGGCGGGTTAGCGATCGCCTCGGCGCTGAGGATGCCGGCGCCGAGATCGTGCGAGAAGGGAATGCCGAGCACCTCGCAATAGGGTCGTTCGATGAAGCGGATGCCGGACCAGCATTTCGCGCAGAGCCCGCGATGGCCGCCGGTGGAAATGCCGCAGACGGAACAGGCTGGCGGATAGAGAAAATCGGCAAGCGCCGAAAACGGCCGCAAGAGCTGCGCCCGCAAGAACTCCACCCGTGTTTCGCCATCGATCGGCCCCATGCGGCAGAGAGTAGCCTGTTCTCCGCGAAAGGAAAATCGCCTTGCCGCTGCTACAGAGCGGGATTAAGGACATCGTTATGGAAACGATCTTCGATAAAACCCTGATCGCCGCGCATCGCCATCGCGCGCTTGCCAATAACGACCCGAAAGCCGCCTTCCTGCTCGATATCGCCGCCGAGGAAATGGCCGAGAGGCTTGCTGTGGTCGAGCGGACCTTCGAAACCGGCGTCGAACTGCATGGCACGACCGGAGCCGCCGCCCGTGCCGCGTTGGCGACCGGCAAGATCGGCAGTATGATCCGTGTCGAAAGCGAGAAGGCCTATGCGACCCAAGGCGAAACCTTGACCGAGGCGCCGCTCGAAGATGTGCCGCTCGAGCCGCAATCGACCAATCTCGTCCTTGCGCCACTTAGCCTGCACCTGACCAACGACACGCCTGGTGTTTTCATCCAGATCCGCCGCGCCCTTAAGCCGGACGGCCTGTTCCTGGCTGCGATCCCCGGTGCCGGCACGCTGCAGGAACTGCGCGACGTGCTGCTCGCCGCCGAGGTCGAGATGACAGGCGGCGCAAGCCCGCGCGTTATTCCCTTCGCCGATGTGCGCGATATCGGCAGCCTGATGCAGCGCGCCGGCTTCACGCTGCCGGTGATCGACGCGGAAAACTACACGGTACGCTATGATTCGCTCTTTCCGCTGATGCGGGATCTCCGAGCCATGGGCATGAGCAATCCGCTTGCCGCCCGCAGCCGCATACCGCTGACGCGTGCCTTCTTTCTGCGCGCGGCAGAGATCTACGCCGAGCGCTATTCAGATCCCGACGGACGTATTCGCGCGACCTTTTCGATCATCTATGTCTCCGGGTGGGCTCCCCACGAGAGCCAGCAGAAGCCACTTCAGCCGGGTTCGGCCAAGGCACGCCTTGCCGATGCGCTCAACGTGGACGAGCACAAGCTCAGGCAATAGAGCGCGACGCCGAAAACTGTGAGCGGTTTCGGACAACATCACGCTGCAACAGTTGAGCCAACTGCTGCTTCAGTTGACGGTCATATTGTTGTTGATCACGTTGAAGACGTTCTGCAAGGCGCCGGTGAAGAAGCCAAGGCCGGAGACGAGCGCGGTGCAAATGATAGCGGCGATCAAGCCGTATTCGACCGCCGTCGCACCTGCGTCGTCCGCAAGAAATGCTTTAAAAATACGCATTACCCCAACCCTTAGCGCAAACTGAAAGCAAACGAGCATTCCACGACCATCACGTGATGGCCGGCATTTTCAGCAACCGGCGCCGACGCCGTAGCCCTGGACCACACAGACAGAGCCGGGCGTATCCTGGAGGACGCTGCGGCGGATCGTATAACGCTTGCCGCTTTCGCTCTTCGGGATCGATCCCGTCGTCATCGTATCGAATTCCGCCGGTGCGCTGGCAAAGACGCTCTTCTTCGAGGAATCCGCAAGCATCGGTGTCAGGATAAGCGTCAGGGCGACCACCGCCGTGCCGAACAAAAGGGCGATATTGAGCGCACCCGTCCTGCGCGAGGCAGACGAAACCCGTTCCTTTTCCCGGACAGCTTTCCAGAAATCATCGTCCATGACGTCAAGCCTTTTAATACACGCACGCCAGATGCTTGATTGAGGCCGATCTTTGGCAGAAGGTGTTAAACGATCCATTAATATCCACAGCCGAAAACGATGTGGCACAATAATAATCAGATAACGCTAAAGTAAATCCTGCAACATCGGGATGAGCGGCTCGTCAGCCGGCGGCATCGGATAGTCGCGTAGTGCCTGCGGACGCACCCATTTTAGCGCCTGCCCCTCCCGGCCCTGGGGAATGCCCTCATAGCGCCGGCAGATATAAAGCGGCATCAAAAGGTGGAAGGTCTCGTAGGAGTGGCTGGCAAAGGTTAGCGGCGCAAGGCAGGCGATCTTGGTGTTGATGCCGAGCTCTTCCTCAAGCTCGCGCACCAGCGTTTCCTCCGGCGTCTCACCGGGCTCGACCTTGCCGCCGGGAAACTCCCACAACCCGGCAAGCGACTTTCCCTCGGGACGTTGTGCCAACAGGATGCGCCCATCGGCATCGATCAGCGCACAGGCGGCGACCAGCAATATCTTCCGGCCTGCCTCGCTCATCGCGGCTCCTGCTGCCAATAGCAATAATGATAGGCGTCGCGAAAACCCAGGCGCTCATAGAGTGCGATGGCCGGGCGGTTGGACAGCTTCACCTGCAGCCAGGCCGAACGGGCGCTGCGCATGCGCGCCCAGCGCAGCGCCGAGGTGAGGATTTCCGTGCCGAGCCCCTCGCGCCGCCGCGCCTCGGAGACCGAAAGCGACATGATCCCGGCAAGGTCATTGTCCTGGACGCAGAGCACGGTCGCAAGCGGGCCGTCCGCCGCATTCTCGATCATGAACAGGCCGGATGGCGGCTTGATCGCCGAAATGATTTCGGCAAGCGCCGGCTTCAGCCTCAGTGGCGCCCGGTCGACGGCGAGGTTGGCGTCGACGAAACGGCCGACATCGTGAGTCGGCAGGTGATCGAGCGTATCCGGCAGCTCCGCCTCGGCAAGGTCGCAGGTCATCACCACCGTATCGTCGAAGCGCGTCCAGTTCTGCGCGCGCAGAAGTTCGATCAGCACCGGCGAGGCAAGCGGCGTCTGGCGAACCACAGCGGCGCGGCCATAGGCCTCGAACTTTCGGCGCGCCTTTTCCAGGCGGATTTCGACATCGCGATGATCCGAGGGATCGAGCGGCACGATCGAATTCAGCCGGTTGGACG
>Ga0209051_1001586_pt1 | contig 18664 bp, 21 predicted proteins | sample AraplaCvi_mMS_r2_2_FD_184286 | JGI IMG/M metagenome (GOLD analysis project Ga0209051, IMG submission 184286) | Arabidopsis root microbial communities from North Carolina, USA - plate scrape MF_Cvi_mMS_r2 (SPAdes) (version 2) | ecosystem: Host-associated > Plants > Roots > Endosphere | place...
CCTCGTCCGGGATCTTCACGCCGTACTTGTCTTCGGTCTGAACGGCGATCTCGACCATCGACAGCGAGTCGATGTCCAGGTCGTCGACGAAGGACTTCTCGGGGGTGACCTCAGACGGCTCGATGCCGGTGACCTCTTCGATGATCTCCGCGAGACCCGAGATGATTTCCTGCTGGCTGGCGCCCACTGTGGCTCCTTCTATTCTGTGTGTTTCTCGGTGCATCGACACCCCCTGCTGGAGTGCCGACATGAGTTTTCTGGCTTAGAGCTCGGAGAGCCCGTCCAGGTCTGCGGGTGTCTTGACGGCGTACGTCGGTACTCCCCGAAGTTCTCGTTTGGCGATGCCCACCAACGTTCCCGCGGGCGGGAACTCGATGATCGCGGCGACCTCGCGCTGGCGCATGGTCTCGGTGCACAGGTCCCAGCGCACCGGCTGCGTGAGCTGGGCGACCAGCTTGGCGATGGCGTCCGCCGCCGAACCGACCGGTTGACCGTCGGCGTTGGACAGCAGGCTGGTGGTGGGCGCACTCGCGGTGACGGCGTCGGCCGCCGCGGAGTAACCGTCCAGTGCCGATGCCATGAAGTGCGTGTGGAACGCGCCCGCCGTGGCGAGCTTGCGTACCCGGGCCTTGGCCGGCGGATCCTCGACCAGCTTGTCGAGGGCAGAGATGGCGCCCGCGGCGACGATCTGTCCGGCGGCGTTGCGGTTGGCGGGCACCAGGTCGAGTGCGTCGAGGCGTGCCAGCACCTCCGCTTCGTCACCGCCGAGCACCGCGGCCATTCCGGTCGGCTCGACGGCGCAGGCCTTCGCCATCTCGGATCCGCGGGTCGCGGCCAGGCTGACGGCGTCGTCGGCGGAGAGCACTCCGGCGATGGCGTATGCCGCGATCTCGCCGACCGAGTGACCCGCGACGACGGTCTCGGCTCCGGCCAGCAGGCCGCGCTTCGTCATCTCGAGGTGTGCCAGCAGGGTGGCGGCGACGACGAGCGGTTGCGTGACCGACGTGTCGGTGATCTCCTCGGCGGTTGCCGTGGTGCCGAGCCGGGCCAGGTCGAGGTTGATCGCTTCGGACCACGAAGCGATGCGCTCGTCCGCGCCAGGCAGCTCCAGCCACGGCGAGAGCATGCCGGGGGTCTGCGATCCCTGTCCGGGAGCGAGCAGCGCAAGCACGGGTGTTTGGGGCACGGATTAAGAAAACACTGTGAAACCGGTTTTGCGCGGTGTAAGAGATTATGAACCTGGTCTTATGTTTTTGTGGGGAACCTACAAAACGGCATGTGATGGGACTGCAACGAGATCGTATTGCGACCAATCATCCGAGAAACGAAGCAACATCACGGTCGCGGCGAGCTGTTACTTCGGCCACCGAAGAGTTTGTCGTGCTGGCGTGGGTCGTCTGCCGACCGAGCCTGCCGACCGTCGACGCCACCCGTAGAACGTAGGCGTCGCGAGGCAGTGTGGGATCGCGCCCGGTGAAGTCCGCGATGCGTTTGAGGCGGTAGCGGACGGTGTTTGGATGAACGAACAATTTGCGTGCGCACGCCTCGATTGCGCCCCCGGAATCGAGGTAGGCGTCCAGGGTCTCCGTCAGTGCAGGACCGGCTTCGGCCAGGGGTCGCATCACGTCGGAATCGAGCGCGGCGATGGCCGACGGGTCACCGAGCAGGGCCCGTTCCGGCAGCAGTTCGCGAGCCGACACCGGTCGCGGCGCCCCGCTCCAACCGGCGACGGCGTTCATGCCCGCGATGGCCTCCGCGGCGCTGTAGTGGGCGGCCACCAGTGACGCCGCGAAGGGGCCGATGACCACCGGTTCGTCGGCGAACACCCCGAGCAGTTCGCCGAGGAACTTGTCGGTCGGGGTCAGATGGCCCGAGACGATCGCCACCAACCAGGTGCCGTGCACGTCCGACAGCGCCGCCCGCCCGTTGCGGGTGACGATCTCGTGGACGTCCTCGCTGGCGAACTCGGCGCGGCCCGGTTGGGGAAATCCGACGAGCACCGTCGCCGGCGCCGTGGCGTCCCAGTTCAGTGCGGCGGCCTGGGACTGGAGCTGGGGGCCGATGTCGCCGCGGACCACCGCGTCGACGACGTTGGCCTCCATCCGGGTGTCCCACGCCCCCCGAGCCTCGGCGGCGTCGGCGTAACCGGACGCCGCGGCGAACGCCAGGTTGCGGCTGTAGCGCAGGATCCCGATGGTCAGCGCCGTGGTCTGGGCCTCGTTGCGCGCCAGCATGGGCACGGCTTCCTCGAAGTGCTCCATCGTGACCCGCACCATGTCGACGGTCTGCCGCAGCGCGATCCGACGGGTGAGCTCCTGGGGGACCAGCGCGAACGCCTCCGCGGTGTAGCCGACGTCGCCGCGTGGGTTGCGCATCCACTCGGCGAAGTTGACCAACGCCGTCTGCACGACCAGCTGAACGCTGGCGCGCTGGGACGCCTCCAGGTCGGCGAAGAACGGCAGCCGCTCACCCATCACGTGGACGGCTTCGGTGGCGAGGCGACCCGAGTATTGCTTCACGCGACGGACGAGCGATTCGGGTACCGAGTCCAGCACTTCGAGTGACGACGCGCCGGGATCGTCGACCTGTTTGTCAACCACGTCTAAAACATACGCGCGATTACTGGTGGAAACCTCTAAATCGGCGCACCACTTCTCCGTTGAGTGTGCGGTGAGACCGCGTTTTCGCGTCCGAACGCGATCTCACCGCACACTCGACGGGTTGGAGCGGGCTGGGAGCGGCTACGCGCCCGGCCCGGGGTCCGACGTCTGCACCGGAGCCGCCATCACGTCGTCGATCTGGTACTGGTTCGCAGCGGCGATCGCCACCGACGGGTCGATCTCGCCGTCCCGCGCCAGGGCTTCCAGCACCGCCACCACGACCGACTCGGCGTCGGTGTTGAAGTACCGGCGCGCGGCGGGTCGGGTGTCGGAGAAGCCGAAACCGTCGGTGCCGAGCGTGACGTAGGTGTTGGGCACCCACGGCCGAATCTGCTCGGGAACCGCACGCATCCAGTCCGACACCGCGACGACGGGGCCTGCGGTGGACTCCAGCACCTTGGTGACGTAGGGGACCGGGGCCTTCTTGTCGGGGTGGCGAAGCAGTTCCTTCTCCACGGCGATCCCGTCCCGGTTCAGCTCACCCCAACTGGTCACCGACCACACGTCGGCCGCGACGTCCCAATCCGCCGCGAGCAGATCCGCGGCGCGCAGCGCCTCGGGCATCGCGACGCCGGAGGTCAGGATCTGCGCGACGTTACTGCGCTTCTCCTTCGCCGCCCGGTACCGGTAGATGCCCTTGAGCAGGCCCTCGGGATCGAAGTTCTCCGGCTCGGCCGGCTGGACGTACGGCTCGTTGTAGATGGTGATGTAGAAGAAGACGTTCTCGGCGTCCTCGCCGTACATCCGGGCCAGGCCGCTCTCCACGATGTAGGCGATCTCGTAGGCGAACGCCGGGTCGTAGGCCACCACGGCGGGATTGGTGGACGCCAGCAGCATCGAATGCCCGTCCGCGTGCTGCAGACCCTCACCGGTCAGCGTCGTACGTCCCGCGGTGGCGCCGAGGACGAAGCCGCGAGCCATCTGGTCGGTCGCCGCCCACAGCCCGTCACCGGTGCGTTGGAAGCCGAACATCGAATAGAAGATGTACAGCGGAATCATCGGCTCGTTGTGCGTCGAGTACGACGTGCCAACCGCGGTGAACGACGCCGTGGACCCCGCCTCGTTGATGCCCTCGTGCAGGATCTGGCCGAGGTCGCTTTCCTTGTAGGCCAGCATCAACTCGGCGTCGACCGAGGTGTACAGCTGGCCGTTGCGGTTGTAGATCTTGAGGCTCGGGAACCACGAGTCCATGCCGAACGTGCGGGCCTCGTCCGGGATGATCGGCACGATGCGCTTGCCAATCTCCTTGTCCCGCAACAACTCCTTGAACGTGCGGACGATCGCCATGGTGGTGGCGACGGACTGCGTGCCCGACCCCTTCTTGAGCGACTTGTAGACGTCGCGGCTTGGCAACGGCAACGCCTTGGTCTTGTTGCGTCGCGCGGGCACGAAGCCGCCGAGGGTCCTGCGTCGATCCAGCAGGTAGCGGATCTCGGGGGCGTCCGGCCCGGGGTGGTAGTACGGCGGCAGGTACGGGTTCTCCTCGAGCTGCGCGTCCGTGATCGGAATGCGCTGCGCCTCGCGGAAGTCCTTGAGATCCTGCAGGGCCAGCTTCTTCATCTGGTGGGTCGCGTTGCGGCCCTCGAAGTGCTTGCCAAGCGTGTAGCCCTTGATGGTGTGGGCCAGGATCACCGTCGGCTGACCCTTGTGCTCCATCGCGGCCCGGTAGGCGGCGTAGACCTTGCGGTAGTCGTGGCCACCGCGCTTGAGGTTCCAGATCTCGGCGTCGGTCATGGGGTCGACCAGCGCCTTGGTGCGCGGGTCACGGCCGAAGAAGTGGTCGCGGACGTAGGCGCCGTCGTTGGCCTTGTACGTCTGGAAATCACCATCAGGCGTCGTGTTCATCAAATTGACCAGGGCGCCGTCCTTGTCGGCGTGCAGCAGGGCGTCCCACTCGCGGCCCCACACCACCTTGATGACGTTCCAGCCCGCACCGCGGAAGAACGACTCCAGCTCCTGGATGATCTTGCCGTTGCCGCGCACCGGTCCGTCGAGGCGCTGCAGGTTGCAGTTGATGACGAAGGTCAGGTTGTCCAGACCCTCGTTGGTCGCCACCTGAAGCAGGCCCCGGCTCTCCGGCTCGTCCATCTCGCCGTCGCCGAGGAACGCCCACACGTGCTGATCGGAGGTGTCCTTGATGCCGCGGTCGTTCAGGTAGTGGTTGAACCGCGCCTGGTAGATGGCGTTCATCGGGCCGATGCCCATCGACACCGTCGGGAACTCCCAGAAGTCGGGCATCAACCGCGGGTGGGGGTAGGACGGGATGCCGCCACCGGGATGCGAGTGTTCCTGACGGAACCCGTCGAGCTTGTCCGCGGTTAGCCGGCCCTCGAGGAACGCGCGCGCGTAGATGCCCGGCGACGCGTGGCCCTGGATGAACACCTGGTCGCCACCACCGGGGTGGGACTTGCCGCGGAAGAAGTGGTTGAAGCCGACCTCGTACAGCGCCGCAGACGAGGCGTAGGTCGAAATGTGGCCGCCCACACCGACTCCTGGGCGCTGCGCGCGGTGCACCATGATCGCGGCGTTCCACCGGATCCAGGCGCGGTACCGCCGCTCGACGTCCTCGTCGCCGGGGAACCAGGGCTCCAGCTCGGTCGGGATCGTGTTGACGTAGTCCGTCGACGTGAGCGCCGGAATGGCGACCCGCTGTTCGCCAGAACGCTCCAACAGGCGCAACATCAGGTACCGCGCGCGGGCCGGTCCGGACCGTTCGAGCAGAGCGTCGAAGGACTCCAGCCACTCGCTGGTCTCTTCCGGATCGATGTCGGGCAGGTACGAGGCAACGCCCTCGCGAATGACGCGGACCCGGTCGGGTTCGCTTGCGGTGCCAGAGTTTTGGGCCAGGTCCTGGCGCGCGAACTCGGTGGTCAACTGCAACTCCTCGGTAGACGTGATCGGGGGCTCGTGGCCCCGTCACACGTGATTTTCGTCGTCATCTATAGCGACGTGTCCATCGTGCCCCTATCGTGCCGTAGATGCTCGGGCGGGGTGGGGCCTACTGGGAACCGACGACCAATCGGGCCAACCGGTACGGTCTGCAGACGTGACGACATGGCGGCAGGCGGTGCGGTTGCGTGCCCTCTGCCGCGTCGCCGGGGTCTCGGCCGGGCTCGCGATGATCGTCGTGGGATGCACGTCCATCACCCAGGGAACCGCCACCTACGACGCCGCCGAAGCCCCCGAGTACCGCGCGTCCGTCAAGTCTTCGATCGCCGTGTCGGAATCCGAACGGCAGGTCGCGGTGACCAAGGCCGCCGTCCACACGTCCTGCGACGCGTTCGGCTCCAGCAGCGTCGCCGCCGTCGACGCGATCAACGACTACGTCGACGCCTTCAACAACGACGCGCCGGACGCACCGGGCAAGGTCGTGCCGGCCGTCGACGCGCTCAACCGCAGTGCCGACCAGGTCACGGGCAGTCTGTCCGGTCCGCTGTCGCCGGATCTGACCAAGGCGCTGAACGGCTGGGCGGACTCCTCGCGGAAGATGGCGGGGGTGCTGGCAGGCAACCCTGGGCCCGACGAATTCAACGTCGCGATCGGCGAACTCAACGACGCCAAGACCGCGGCGGGAACCGCCTGTGAGGCCGCATATTGAGACTTTCGGCGTGCAGGCGTCGAGCGAATGCCCACGGCGTGCGACGATAGGAAAAAGTTTGACACGCTGGCTGAAGGAGGAACAGGTGGTTGCGGCGGACTCGCCGAACTACGCCCGAAAGCTGGGCATCGAGAAGAATCAACTCGTCCAAGAGCTTGGTTGGGACGAAGACACCGACGACGACATCCGGTTCGACATCGAAGACGCATCTGGTTCCGAACTGCTGGATGAGGACGCCGAAGACGTCATCGACGTCGTGCTGCTGTGGTGGCGCAACGACGACGGCGACCTCGTCGACCGACTGATGGACGCCATCACGCCCCTCGCCGAAGACGGTGTGGTGTGGGTGGTGACGCCCAAGACCGGACACCCAGGACACGTCAAACCGTCCGACATCGCCGAATCCGCGCCGACGGCCGGTCTCATGCAGACCTCCTCGGCCAACCTCGGAGACTGGATCGCCAGCAGGCTGGTCCAGCCGAAGTCGGGTCCCACGGGGCGGCGCTGACGACCGTGCTGAACGTGGGCGCCCCGGCGCCCGACTTCACGCTGAAGGACCAGGACGGTCGACCCGTGACGTTGCGGCAGCACCGCGACGTCACGGACGTGCTGCTGGTGTTCTTTCCGCTTGCCTTCACCGGCATCTGCCAGCGCGAGCTCGACGACATCCAAGCCCACCTTGCCGACCACGACGGCATCCAGGCCCTCGCGGTCTCGGTGGGTCCGCCGCCCACCCACAAGGTGTGGGCGAAGCAGAGCGGCTTCACGTTCCCCTTGCTGTCGGACTTTTGGCCCCACGGCGAGGTTGCCCAGGCGTACGGGGTGTTCAACGACGACGCGGGCTTCGCCAACCGGGGCACCTTCGCCGTCGACCGGGCCGGCATCGTGCGGTACGCCGCGATGAAGGGGCCGGGGGAGACGCGAGACCAGTCCGTCTGGGCCGAAGCCCTGGCGGCGGTCCGAGGCGGCTGACGGGATTTCCCGTCGTGGCGCTCGGCCGTGTAGCTTGTCCCAGCACGGGCGTGTAGCTCAGTGGTAGAGCTCTGGTTTTACACACCAGCGGTCGTGGGTTCGATCCCCTCCGCGCCCACTTCGCCGGGATTTGCTGCTATGCAGCTCAGACCGGTTCTTCGAGTTGCTGAACGTCGTCACCTGGCCGGTCTGCCCACATTTTGCCCACACTCGCACGAGTCCGCGCCGAGTCGAGCGCCGTCGCGACGGCCTCCAGGTCGTCGTCGAAGAGGTCCGCGTAGATGTCCAGCGTCATTGCTGCACTCGCGTGGCCGAGCATCCGTTGCACCGCCTTCACGTTGGCTCCGGCCGACACCGCGAGGCTGGCCGCGGTGTGCCGCAGATCGTGCGGAGTCACCCGCGGCACGTCGGCCGCCACGCACGCCTTGTCGAACCAGCCCGAGCCGGTGTGGGGCCGCTCGAGGTAGTCGCCCGACTCGCCGGGGAACAGGAGATCGTCGCGGCCCTTGCCTTCGCACTGGCGGGCCAGGTGGGGGAGCAGGAACGCGGGCAGGGGCACGCTGCGTTGCTTGTGGCCCTTGGTCGTGCCGACGTGAATGGTCGAGCCGACCTGAACGGCGTTCTCCGAGACGGTGGCGCGCTTGCGCAGCATGTCGAGATCGCGGACCCGTAGACCGGTCGCCTCGCCCCATCTCAGACCGGTGTAGGCGAGAAGCAGCACCAGGGGTCCGTACTGACCCGCAGCGCTGGCCAGCTCGGCTACCTGGTCGTGGTTCAGGAACACCGGCCGCTTGCGTGTCTTGCGTGGAAGTTTTACTCCCGCAGCGGGATTCGTCGCGATCATGCGATCCTTCACCGCGTCGGCCAGTATCGCCGACAGCACTTGGTGGGTCCGCTGAACCATCGACGCGCCGAGTGCCTTCGTGTCGGCGTCGCCGTGGCTCAGATCGGCAATCCATTGCTGAACCGCGCTGGGCCGAATGTCGCCGAGTGCGACCGTGCCCCACCTCGGTTCGATCCGAATCCGCCACGTCGACTCCAGCACCCGGTAGGCCGAGGGCTTGAGGTGGCCCCGCTGGCCCTGTAGCCACGCCGCGCCGAGCTGGTCGACCGTCGTGCGGGCCAGCGCTGGCGCGACGTACTCACCGCGGCTCTTGGCCACCTCCACCGTGTTGGCGAACAGCTCCGCGTCGCGCTTGGTCCGGAAACCGCGCTTGTCGGTCTGGCGCTTGTCCGGCGTCCGATAGCGCACCCGGTACCGCTTGCCCGCGGCGGTTTGGTAGGCCTCGATTCTGGCCATGGTGCTATCCCTTCCCGATGCGGTTGCGGTAGGCCGTCTGGCGGCACGCCGGTGAGCAGTAGCGCGCATCTCGCCGCGCCTCGAATTCCGATCCGCACTGATCGCAGGCCGTCACAGTCTTCGCCGTGGGCCGCCGATAGGCCCGCTGGCGGCACGTCTCGCTGCAGACGATCAGCTTGCGCCGCGGGTCCCGACGCACCGCCACCCGCAGGCCGCAGGCCTCGCACCGGCCGCTGTCGAGTGGGCCGTCCGGTGGCCTGACCGTCGCCGTGGTCTCGGTCGCGCACTCGGGGCACACCGGGCCGTCTCGCCACACCTTGCGCCGGTTCACCCGGCAGGCGTATTCGCACCGGACGGCGGGGTGGCGCGCGGTCGGCGCGCTCTCCCGTCGGCAGGCGGGGCAGGTCAGTCGTGTTCGCATATCCGTCACGCTACCGGAGTGCTCGAATATCCGTAACGGAATGTCATGGACACTGACGAGATACTTGCGCAGTTGTCGTGCTCCACAGAACACTGTAGATCGTTGCTGAACTCACCCCAAAATACTTGCTAAGCAAGGGAATACGACATGACCCAAGTATCACACCGTAGTGCCAGCAGAGAGCGTGTCGGCACCGCGACCCGCACCGTCCAGAACGGTCGCGAGACGCTGGCGAAGCCAGAGGACGTCTCCGCCTACACGGGCGAGAGCCTCGCCACGCTGGCCAACAGGCGGTTCCGCGGCACGGGTCCGAAATTCGTCTACCTCGGCCGGTCGGTTCGCTATCGCTGGTCGGACGTGGACGCGTGGCTCGACGCCAACACCCGCACGCAGACCGGGGACTGAGACGACCGCAGCCCGTCCGGCGGACCGAACGGGCTGCAGCGAGCGTCATCCACGACCAGGCGAAAGACAAGGCCAATGCTACGGCAATCAGCACACCCGGCGGCACCTCGTGACCGTTGACGTACCGCTCGTCGAGACTCCCCGCCTGCCACCTGCCCCCGACGGCTGTGCCCCCGAGGACTGGCCCGACGACATCGTCGTCGAGGTCTTGGACGGCCTCGATTGGGTGGAGCGCTCGGCCGTCACGTTGGGCACGCTGGAGACCGCTGAGGCGTCGCAAAAGGCCGTGTGGCGGAAGTTCGCAGACGGGGTCCGCCGCCGCGTCGATGAACGCAAGGGCATCCACGTCAGCGCTGGCCATGCCCCCGAGCCTGACGACGATGAACAGCGCGTGCGACTCACCAAGTGGCGTGCCGACATCGAACAGAAGGTGCTCGCCGAACTGGCGGCGACGACGACGGAGGTCAACGACAGCGCACTAAACCCGAAGGCCCTCCGCCTGGCCCGCGTGCTGAAAAACACGCCAGCGGAGCGAAATCGACTGCGGGGGTTGCTACGTGACGCGTGCTATGCCAACGGCTATATCCAACGCGACGGCCTCTCTGACTTCGAGAGAACTGTCGACTCGGCATTCCGCAAGGCCGACGAGGACGGCCCGGTATACCCGCCGGATCGCGACGACTTCGGCTCGCCCGTCACTGACTTCGCCCCCGGTGAGGTCCCCGTGTTCCGCGAGCCAGTCCCCAACACCGACGAGGACGACATCCAGGACGACGACGCGTCTCGTCCGGTCTACGCGAGCAAGCTGCTGACACGGTCGGATCTCCGGCTGCTACCGGACCCCGAGCCGTTGATCGACAACGTGCTCGACCAGGGCACCACGGCGCTGCTGTACGGGAAGCATGGCACCGCCAAGACGTTCATTGCGCTGGACTGGGCCGCCAGTGTCGCCACCGGCCGATCGTGGCAGGGCAGGGCGACGGCGCAACGTCGAGTGCTCTACGTGGTCGGTGAGGGCGCGTTCGGATTCAAGGGCCGTACCGACGCCTGGGAGAGGGGTTGGGGAACCCCCATCGGCGACGAGTGGCTGTCCATCCTGCCGACGCCGGTCAACCTGATGAGTGCGGTCGACCGAGCGAACCTCTGCTCACTCGTCAGCTGGGGCGGCTACGGCCTCGTCGTGCTCGACACTCTGGCCCGCTGCATGGTCGGCGGCGACGAGAACAGCGCCAGGGACTCGGGCATCGTGGTCGACGCACTGACCAACATCCAGGCGGCCACCCCGGGCGGCCGGGGTGTCGCGCTCGGCGTGCACCACTCCGGCAAGGACGGCAAGACCCTTCGGGGAAGCTCTGCCTTCGAGGGCGGCGCGGACACGGTGTACTTCACGTCCAAGGACGATTCGGTGATCGGTTTGACCTGTCAGAAGCGCAAGGACGGCCCCGATCACGATCACCACCTACTGCAGCTCGACCCGTTCCCGGGGACCACCAGTTGCACCGTAAAGGCGTTTCGCGGTGAGACACCCACTGAGACAGCCGACCGGACGAAGACGTTGCGTCTCATCGTGTCTCAGCATTTCGTCTCAACCGGGGTGTCGGGTGCAGAGCTTCGCCGCATGGCCGTCGAAGAGTGTGGTTTGTCGCGGGCCAGCTACTACCGCGCCGTCTCTGACCTGCTCGAATGCGGGTATCTGACCAACACGGGTACCGACCAGCGGCCGTTTTACAGGGCGAGCCAATGACCAATATCGCAAATAGGTGTCTCACCGGTGTCTCACGGTGTCTCACGACCGGTGTCTGTCTCAGTCTCACGTCCGTCTTATAGGACGTGAGACGTGAGACACCTGAGACGAATTCACGAGACGACAGCGACCCACCCAACCCCCGAGAGGATCGCCCACATGGCCAGCGTCACCGGCACCGGCTCACACCCGTATCCGAACGTCCGACGGTCGCGGTCCAACGCGGGAACGTGGGAAGCGCGCCATCCGGTCCACGGGGCGACCAAACACCTCGGCACGTTCGCGACGCCTGAGCTGGCGCGGATCGCGGTGCTGACCGCGCAAGCCGAACACCTCGAGTCGAAGGCCTCGGCCTACCGGGCGGAGGCACAGCGGCTGCTGTCAGCCCCCCCTGTGATATCTGGCGCTGAGATCGCTTCTGCGGCCGATTCTTCGGGCGAGTGCCCCGTTACCCCGCCGCGGTCTGATTCGCGCTCCCACGGCTCACAGGGCCGCCGCCGCGACCTGGCCAGCTCGACGGCACTCGCCGCTAGGGCCGACGACCACCCGAGAGAGGACGACGACATGACGACCGGAGGCCCCAACCGATGAACACTCCTGATGAGATGTGGGACGCGTCCGAACGCGTGTACGCCCGAGCCCTCGGCCACGACGAGCGCGTCGAGGTCAGCTTGGAGTTCATCGGCCGCGCGTTGTTGTCCCTCGCCGCCGCGTCCCTCGCCGCGTCCCTCGCCGCGTCCCTCGCCGCGATCAACGAGCGGCAGCTCCTACGGGAGGAGTCGTGACCACCACGACCACCGGCGAGATGACCGAGGCGGAGTATCACGCTCGTCAGGAAGCGTCGCGTCGTCGGGTGCGCGAGTTGGTGCTCCGGCACTTGGCTGAGGCCATCCACCCCGTGGCGGGTGCGGAGCTGCGCCGCAAGCTCAAGTCCGTCGACCGTCACCATCTGATGCCGGTGCTCCACGGCCTTGCCGGGAAAGGCCTCGTCGTGGTGCTCAAGGCCAGGGGTGGCGGTGTCGACGGCGTCAAATATGCACTGGTGGGCAGGGGTGGACGCAGCCCGCGTCGGCTGCGCAATCAGGACGTGCCGTGCGACCAGCCGTATTGCTCCCGTCGGCGGCGAGCCACCGGGCCGTTCTGCGGTGCCCACGTCACGCCAGAGTCACGCGCCCTGGCCGATCGCCGGCTACCTGCCCAGTGATTGCTGTTGCAGCACAACAGAATTTGACCGCGTGCCTGTCAACGAACGTGCGGCACAACACAATTGAGAGGACATCATGACCGCGGAGAACGACGGCAACCCCCGTTTCTGGGGTGCGGGCACCATCCTGACGAGCTGGCTCGACTGGCAGACGTGGCAGAGCCACGGTGTCTTCGACAGCGATCGGCCGGTCTTCGTCGCCTTGCTCGACGCCGCCGAGCTGCTCGCCGGACGCGACGCCGAGGCGGCCATGCGCAGACTCACCACGTCGGGCCACACTCCGCGTGAGGTGACCGCGGCCGGGGTGCAGCTCGTCGCCACCGTGTTCCGACTGGCAGAGCCGGGGCTGGTCGACGACCTGCGCCGTGTGGCCACGTCAGGCCGGGTTGGCGACGCACTGTCGCTGGCGGTCCTGGAGGTGGTCTCGGCGGCCGAGGTGCTGGCCAGCTTCCAGGCCACGCCGCTGTCCGAGCGCGTACCGGATGACTGCGGCCCGCTGAACGAATTACTCGACGGCTCGGCGACGTCGATTGCCCGCCACGCTCAGGCGGCCTTGTGCGTGCTCGGCGGGTGGTGGGCCGAGCGGCGTGACGACTTCACCGAGCTGCGCCGTGGATTCCGCGACGGTGCGACGTCGTGAGCGCCGACGAGATCGGCCCTCAGCTCGACGACAACGGCATCCGCGGGTGGTTGTGCTTCACCCACTTGCCCTATGAGTTGCAGATGCGCGAGGACAGCACCCAAGCCGCGGACCTCGAACGGTGCTCGCAACGCTTCGCCCCGCGGCCGCTCAAGCGACCGGCGACCGACACCGAGCGATTGCTGTTACGGCACATTGGATTCAGTGACTTGCCCGACGACCTGACCACGGTCGTGACGTACCCGACGACCGGCGTCCGCAACCGACGCTGGCCCCAGCTGGAAACAGGAGACACCGCACCGTGAGCACCAAGACCGAGACCACCGACACCGACGAGGTCACGACGACCGACGTCGACACCGACGACCAGGACACCGACACCGACACCGGCGCCACCGAGACCGACGACGACGCCACCGACGACCAGGACGACGAGGCAGCCGCGGACGACGTGAAGGACGACGCGAAGATCGGCGGGGAGGCCGCCAGGTACCGTCAGCGGCTCCGCGCCACCGAGGCCGAGCTGGCCACTGCGAGGGATGCGCACGCCGCCACGACCGACGTCCTCACGCGGCAGCGCCAGGCCCTCGTGGACGCCACCCTGGCGGCCGCCGGGTTGGACGCCCGTCTACTTGCCGCCGCGGGGCACACGGTGGACGAATTCGTCGGTGACGACGGCCTCGTGGATCGCGCGAAGATCGCCGAGGCGGCCAAGGCCGCCGTGGTCGAGTTCGGCGTCCAACCCCGCCGGTCTGGCCCGCGCCCGAACCCTCAGCAGGGCAGGCCCGGTGGCTCGTGGGGTGGCAGTGCGACGTGGGCCACGGTGTTGGGTCAGGCTGGTAACTGACGCGTAGTCTGGCCTCCGCAGCGCGATCCCGAGGCCCGTAGTAGCCGGGGGCGCGTGGCACGTCGCCCCAGCGGGGCAACCGGCCGGGCCGTGTCCGTCCGTGAGTCATCAATCACGCACTCACAAAGGACATTTCCATGGCTCTATTGACGACCACCGGCGCTGGCATCCTCCTGCCCGAAGAGGTCAACGACCTCGTCGTCGTGCCCGTCACCCGGCGATCGGTGGCCTACCAGGTCAGCACCGTCGTGGTGATCGGCAGCAACTCCTACCGCATCCCGATCCTGGCCGAAGACCCCTCGGCGTCGTTCGTCGCCGAAGGCGCGGAGATTCCGGCCGACGACGCCGACATCGACGAGCTGGAAGTCACGCCCAAGAAGTGTGCGGCACTCTCGACAATCTCGCGTGAGTTAGCAAGTGACACAATCAATCCCGGTGCACAGGACATGATCGGCGAGGCCCTGGCCCGCGACTCCGCCAAGGTGATCGACCGCGCATTCTTCGGCACCACCACGCCGAACGGTCCGAGCGGCCTCAAGTCGTTGACCGGGGTTGCCGAGATCGACGCCGGGTCACTGACCAACCTCGACGCGTTCGCCGAGGGCCAGAGCATGGCCGAGACCGTCGGCGCGGCGACGTCGTTCTGGGTGGCCTCCCCGGCGACGGCGCTGCAGCTCGGTCAACTCAAGGAAGCGACCGGCTCCAACCGTCCGTTGCTCCAGCCTGATCCGACCAAGCCGGGGCGGCGACTGATTCACGGCGTGCCGCTACTCGTCAGTGAGGCCGTGGACGACTTCACGGTGTGGGGCATCCCGCAGGCCTTCAGCTTCGTCGTCCAGGCCCAGGAGGCGACGCTCGACGTGTCGACCGACGCGTTCTTCACCTCGGACAAGGTGGCGGTGAAGACGACGCTTCGCGTGGCATTCGGGTGGCCGCACAAGGAGGCCATCGTCAAGATCGAACACGGCGGTTCGTAGTGAGTGAATTGTGCGACACCGACGATGTGGCGGTCCGCCTCGGTCGTGACCTGACCGAGGCGGAGCTGGCCGCGGTGCCCGCCCTGATCGCGGAGGCCTCCGCACTGGTCGCCGGATACCTCGGTCGCGAGTGGGCGGACATGGACGCGGTGCCCGGCGCTGTCCGCATCGCATGCTCGCGGATGGTCGCCCGTGCGATGACGGCAGGCTCGGTCAACCTGCCTGCGGGTACGTCGGAATTCGGCTCGGCCATGTCGGTCATGTCCCACACCGTCAAGCTCGGCGACGACGTGGTGATCGGCAATCCGTGGCTCAGTCGGACCGATCGCACCACGTTGGCCCCGTACGTGATGCGCGCTCACGTGGTCAACGTTCCGATGTATCACGTCGTCGAGTGAGCTAGACCCCCGGTTCCCGCTACCACTGGTCCGGCGTGGGTCTAGAGGCCGGGGTCGAGGGCAAAGGCCGTTTCCGTTGAGCAACAGCGGGGGCGGCCTTTGTCGTCCTGGCCGGTAGACCATGACGTGTGCGAATGTCGTTGCAGTGCAACGAGGTAGCGACCCGACGCGGTGCCGAATGTCGTTGTGGTGCATGGCCGTTGATGGTTGGTCGGTGCGCGAGATCGCATGCGCTGCAACGGGTCTCGGTGTGCGCGCATGCGTGAAAACGTATGTGGCAGTGGGCAAGTGGGGTGGGGGGTTAACCCCTCGGACCCCCTTGGGAGGTCGCGCGGTCCCCGTCTCGCTCCTCGTAGGCTCAATTCAGGGGTTTTTGGCGGCGAAACCCGTTTTTCGCTCTGACCCGCATTTTCACCACATAACCGCAGGTCAGAGGTTGTTTTTGGGCCATCCGCACCCCGCGAAAGTGCTCATGCAGCACATGATTCACCGCACTCCCAGCAAACCCCCGACAGGCACGTCGGCGACCACGTTCGAGCATGTCAAAGGTGGTTTTCGAGACGCCGAATATCGTTGACAGCAAGTCACTTTCGGGTCATTGGCGCATCACTTCGACGACGTCAAAAAGTGGTCTACTGCAACGGTTTTCGGCACTGTCCGCGGTATCGCCGTTCGGCCGGTGTCGGGTGTCGAAATTCCAGGTCAATCCCGGCGTCCACCCCTGCTCACGCGGCCACCTCGACGGTGCCCGAGTCCTGATTCCATCGCACCACCCACGCTGACCCGACGAGTCCGGCCAGGCCGCCTGCACCCGCGGGGCGGTACTGGGCATAGACCAGCACCCCCGGCGCGCTGGTCAGGGTCACGTCGAGATTGGTCCTGTAGCGGTGCGTGGCGTATCCGGCAGTGCCGAGTGCCACCTGGCCCGCGTCGACGCCGTGCGTGCCCGCCACGGCCGCCGCGACGGCCTCTCTGGTCAGCTCAGGCATGGCTCGCGGCCTCGGCGTGCTCGGCGCAGCGTCCGCCCGCTTTGGTGGAGCGCCACACGGCGTCGGCGGCGCAATCGGCGACGGCGCAGACCCCGATCGGCGCGTCGCCCGGCTCTCTGACTTCGACGGTCTGGCCGCCGACGGTCCACGTTCTCATCCGACCATGGTCCCACGTCGCGAATCTCGTTACACAGCAAATACTTTCGCGATGCGCACCGCGGCCGCGAGGTAACGTGGCGATCGTCTCTCAGGGGTGGGAGACGCACACCGGCCCGCCGGTGGTCGTGACTGGTTCCCGTCGAGGAGTCGCGACTACCGGCGGGCTGTCGTCGTAAGATGGCCAGCACTGCGACACGCCGCCCCACGGGTGTAATCGGATGCACCACGGGGGCGAGTCAGCCGAGGCCCGCTTCCAAGCTGGCGGGCCGTCGCGGGATGTACGCGTCGCCCGCGTTCGGTTGTTGCAGTCAGCCGGGCGCGGGCCACGCGGTCGCCGGGCCAAGGGCCGCAGACCCGTTCGCCGTCGCCGCGCGAAAGCCAGTGGTCAGCGGCCGTGTCCTGATTGCCAGCGGTCAGGGCGGCCGCACCCCCCTGTCTGTCCCTCATTCAGTCGGCCCGTCGATCTCTTTGGGATCAGTGGGGCCGGGAACATCTGTCATTGTCGGCCCGCTGATGATCTGGCCAGTTTTCATGTCCATCTTGACGACCATCACCTGGCGTCGACCGGCTGGATCTATAGGGGCGAACCCGGGCGGTACCTCAGTCTCGATCAGCTTCTGGGTCATCGCTCGAATCATCTGGCCGTAGGGCGATTGCTCGATCACCCTCATCACCTTGTCAATCGGAGTGACGACGGCGATCCCCATGTTGACGTACTCCGTTGACAGGTCCCCCGACACCTTTCCCGCTTCTACGGGTGCGTTCCAGTGAGCATTCATCACGCCGAGTAGATACAGCACCGGCCTGTCATCGCGTCGGTATTCGCGCCTGTTCTCGACCTGCACAAACGGTCCGACGTCGACCATGACGGGTGATCCACTCAGGCCGCCAACGGAGCGAGACTCCACGAGGTAGGCCTGAATTGGCCCGACGCGGGTCGACACGGGTTCCGTCGGGACGGCGCAAATATTGCCGAACCTGACGACCGGCTCGTTGCGTTGCTTGCCGTGGTGATTGACGAACAGACCGGCGAAGGCAACCTCGTTTCCCACCCCGATTTGCTCTAGCGCGACGACGTCCTGGGTCGCCGCAAGCTCGGTGCCGATACAGAGGAAATCGAAGTCAGAGGAGCCCGGAAGCTCGTCCCACTGACAGAATGCGATGTCGATGATCTCCTCTGACATGTCGGGTTTGAACCACTTCTCGGCGGCCACCTCGACGAGACGAAAGCCGCCATCCCTGGTGTTCACGCGGAGATAGGTCTTGTGGTCGTCGCTGTCGCGCTGCGCGTTGGCCACGACGTGCAGGGCAGTCACCACGACGATCCACCGAATCGGGGGCGTCTCGTAACTGAGGAAGAATGCAGTACCGACCGGCTTTGAGGCACCACCGAAGGTCGCGTAAACGAAGCACACGCAGTCGCGATATACGGGTGGGATGAGCATCGGTTCAGTCAACGCGCTGACACCGCGGCGCAGTCGGAGCCACGCCGCATCACCGCGGTAGCTGGCCAGCTCGGCGGCTCCGGTCGGCCATCCAACGCGACGGCCTGGCCGCCGTGCCCACATTTTGCCCACAATCGGAGTCAATCTAGCGGTAACCCCGGTTATCTCGGGTTATGCGTATGTGCAGATAGAGGCCACTTTCGGCCCTCTCACCAGGTAGCTGCGGTGGGTTCGATCCCCTCCGCGCCCACCATCATCGTTGCAGTGACCGGCCGACGGCGAATTCGCCGATCGGAGTCCGGCACCCGTACGAGCGCTAGTAGCGTGACGACATGCCCTCACTGAAGCTGACGCTGCCAGACGCCGATGCTGCGGACCAGGTGGAGACGGAAGTTCTGTCGACCGTTTACCAGAAGCTCGCCGAGGTGGATCTGACGCCGAGCGAAGAGGCGTCCGCCGACGCGACCGTCCACCATCTGAAACCCCGCGGCTCCGTGTCGATGGAGAAGTCGGGCAACGTCATCGAAGTCAAATTGCACAGCGTCGACGTGGACAAGAAGGACCTCTTCACCGCCGTCCTGGCCGATCTCGAGCAGCGCAACGACGGTCTCTCCGGGGAAATCGACTAAGTCGGTTCAGCCTGCTCATCCACGGCTCGGCGGCCGGTGCAAGGATGTCCAGCGATGAACACTCCTGAACCCAACCTCGTCGCAGGCGTGCCCCGCGGGCGCATCGTCGTCGCGTCGATGGTCGGCACCACCATCGAGTTCTACGACTTTTACGCCTACGCCACCGCGGCCGTCACCGTCTTCCCGCACCTGTTCTTCCCCAAGGGCAATCCGACGACGGCACTGCTGGCGTCGCTGGCCACCTTCGGCCTGGCGTTCGTCGCCCGTCCGCTCGGG
>Ga0209051_1001588_pt1 | contig 18639 bp, 11 predicted proteins | sample AraplaCvi_mMS_r2_2_FD_184286 | JGI IMG/M metagenome (GOLD analysis project Ga0209051, IMG submission 184286) | Arabidopsis root microbial communities from North Carolina, USA - plate scrape MF_Cvi_mMS_r2 (SPAdes) (version 2) | ecosystem: Host-associated > Plants > Roots > Endosphere | place...
TCGGACCCAACGGATCGGGCAAGTCCAACGTCGTCGACGCCCTCACCTGGGTGATGGGCGAGCAGGGCGCCAAGACCCTGCGCGGCGGCAAGATGGAGGACGTCATCTTCGCGGGTACGTCCTCACGCGCGCCGCTGGGCCGCGCCGAGGTGACCCTGACCATCGACAACTCCGACAACGCCCTGCCGATCGAGTACTCCGAGGTGTCGATCACCCGCCGGATGTTCCGCGACGGCGCCGGCGAGTACGAGATCAACGGCACCAGCTGTCGGCTGATGGACGTCCAGGAACTGCTGAGCGACTCCGGCATCGGCCGGGAGATGCACGTCATCGTGGGCCAGGGCAAGCTCGCCGAGATCCTCGAGTCGCGGCCCGAAGACCGTCGCGCGTTCATCGAGGAAGCCGCCGGGGTGCTCAAACACCGCAAGCGCAAGGAGAAGGCGGTCCGCAAGCTCGACTCGATGTCGGCGAACCTCAACCGTCTCAGCGACCTGACCACCGAGCTGCGCCGTCAGCTCAAACCGCTTGGCCGCCAGGCCGAGATGGCGCGGCGCGCGCAGACCATTCAGGCCGACCTGCGCGACGCGCGCCTGCGGCTGGCCGCCGACGACCTGGTCGCCCGGCGCACCGAGTTCGACGACACGAACCAGGCCGAGACGACGCTGCGGCGCGAGCACGACGAGATCACCACGCGGTTGGAGACGGCGACCTTCGAGCTCAATGCGCACGAGGCGGCGGTGGCCGATCTGAGCGGTCGAGCCGAGGCGGCACAGCAGACGTGGTTCCGGCTCTCGGCCCTCGCCGAACGCGTCAGCGCCACCGTGCGGATCGCCAGCGAGCGCACCCAGCTCCTCGACGCCGACGTCGAGGCGTCCCAAGGCCCCGATCCCGACGAGCTCGACGCCGAGGCCGAAATGGTCGCCGAGCACGAGCAGGAGTTGCTCGCCGAGCTCGAGGAGTGCCGCGCCCGCCAGGAGGCGGCGCGCGCCGAACTCGGCGAACGCGAGCGCTTGGCGGCCGAGGCCGAACGTGCGCACCTGGCCGCCGCCCGGGCCGAAGCCGACCGCCGCGAGGGGCTGGCCCGGCTCTCGGGCCAGGTCGACACCATGCGGACCCGGGTGGAGTCGATCGACGAGGGCGTCGCCCGACTCACCGTCAGCCTCGAAGAGTCCGCGATGCGTGTCGAACAGTCCAGGACCGCCTTCGAGACCGTGCAGAGCCGGGTCGGTGAGCTCGACGAGGGCGAGGTCGGCCTCGACGACCAGCACGACCGCACCGTCGCCGCCATGCGCCTGGCCGACGAGCGGGTCTCGGAACTGCAGGCCGGCGAGCGCGCCGCCGAACGTCAGGTGGCGTCGCTGCGGGCGCGCATCGACGCCCTGTCCGTCGGCCTGGACCGGCGCGACGGTGCGGCGTGGCTGCAGAAGAACCACGGCGGGTCGGGACTGCTCGGTTCGGTGGCCACGATGCTGCGGGTGCGGCCGGGGTACGAGGCCGCAGTCGCGGCCGTCCTCGGTTCGGCTGCCGACGCGGTGGCGGCCGACAGCTTCGGTGCGGCCACATCAGCCGTCGCGGCACTCAAGGCAGCCGACGGTGGTCGCGCCGCGATCGTGCTTGGCGACTGGCCCGAAGTTCCTGCACCGCAGAATGATTCGGAGCTAGACCTACCCGCCGACACCGTCTGGGCGGTCGACCTGGTGGAGCCGTCGGAGCGCGTGCGCGGTGCCGCAGCGGCCATGCTCGCCGGCGTCGTCGTGGTGCCGGACCTCACCGCGGCGCTCGACGTGGTCGCGGCCCGCCCCCGGTTGCGGGCGGTGACCACCGACGGGGACCTGGTCGGTGCGGGCTGGCTCACCGGCGGATCGGATCGCAAGCCCAGCACGCTGGAGATCACCGGGGAGATCGAGAAGGCGCGCACCGAGCTCGCGGCCGCCGAGCGGCAGGTCTCCGAACTGTCGGCGGCGCTGTCCGGCGCGCTCGCCGAGCAGGCGGCCCGCCGTGACGCCGCCGAGGACGCACTCGCGGCGCTCAACGAATCCGATGCCGCGATCTCGGCGATCTACGAGCAGCTCGGCAGGCTCGGCCAGGAGGCCAGGGCCGCCGAGGACGAATGGCGGCGGCTCAACGGTCAGCGCAACGAGCTCGAGGCGGGCCGGATGAAGACCGTCGAGGAGATGGCCGCCCTCGAGGAGCGGCTGCACAACGCCCAGGAGGTGCCGACCTTCGACGCCGAGCCGGTCGACCGCCAAGAGTCGGTCGCGGCCGCCGAGGCCGCCAGGACCGCCGAGTTCGAGGCTCGGCTGGCGGTGCGCACCGCCGAGGAGCGCGCGAATGCCGTTCGCGGACGGGCGGATTCGCTGCGCCGCTCGGCGACGGCCGAACGCGAGGCCCGGCTGCGTGCGCAGCGGGCCCGCGTGGCCAGGGAACACGCGGCCGCCGTGGCGGCGGCGGTCGCGGAGTCGGGCCGTCTGGTCGCCGCCCGGTTGGCCACCGCGGTCGCCGTCGCCGGACGCACCAGGGACAGCCTGGCCGCCGAGCGCGGCCACCGCGTCGAGGCGCTCGACCGGGTGCGCCACGAGGTGAACGAACTCAGCGCCAGGATCACCGCGCTCACCGACTCGCTGCACCGCGACGAGGTCGCCAAGGCGCAGGCGGCGCTGCGCATCGAACAGCTCGAGCAGCAGGCGTTGGAACAGTTCGGCATGGCGACCGACGACCTCGTCTCCGAGTACGGCCCGCACGTCCCACTCCCGCCGACCGAGCTCGAGATGGCCGAGTACGAGCAGGCCAAGGAGCGTGGGGAGCAGGTCGCCGCGCCCGCGCCGATGCCGTTCGACCGCCCTACCCAGGAGCGCCGGGCCAAGAAGGCCGAGCGCGAACTCACCGAACTGGGCCGGGTCAACCCCCTCGCGCTCGAGGAGTTCGCGGCGCTCGAGGAGCGCTACAACTTCCTGTCCACCCAGCTGGAGGACGTGAAGGGCGCCCGCAAGGACCTGCTCGACGTGATCACCGACGTCGACGACCGCATCCTGCAGGTCTTCACCGAGGCCTACGCCGACGTGGAACGCGAGTTCACCCAGGTGTTCGCGACGCTGTTCCCCGGCGGGGAGGGGCGCCTGGTGCTGACCAACCCGTCGGACATGCTGACCACCGGCATCGAGGTCGAGGCCCGCCCGCCCGGGAAGAAGATCAAGCGGCTGTCCCTGCTGTCCGGCGGTGAGAAGTCGCTGACGGCGGTGGCCATGCTGGTGGCGATCTTCCGGGCGCGACCGTCACCCTTCTACGTCATGGACGAGGTCGAGGCCGCGCTCGACGACGTCAACCTGCGGCGCCTGATCAGCCTGTTCGAGCAGCTCCGCGAGGTGTCACAGCTCATCGTCATCACCCACCAGAAGCCGACGATGGAGATCGCCGACGCGCTGTACGGCGTCACGATGCGCGAGGACGGCATCACCACCGTGATCTCGCAGCGGATGCGCGGCCAGGAACTGGTTACCACGACGACCTGAGTCGACCACCTGAGTCGAGCCGGGGCCACCCTGAGAGAATGACCCGGTGACACAAGGTCAGCTGTTAGGTCTCTACATCGCCCTCGCGGTCATCGCCGTCCTCGTCGTGGTGGCACTCGTCGTCGGGCTGGTGCGGTACCGGCGGCGACGGATCAGCCTGTCGTCCGACGACACCACGGCCCTCGAGAAGCCGGTCGACAAGTCCGGCGGGTACACGGCGTCGTCGACGATCTCGTTCACCGAGGCCAAGGACACCGTCGCACCGCCCCCGACGAGACCCGAGAACCTGCTGGACGTCGAGGGGCTTCCCGCCGTCGGCGACGACGCGACGATCCCGCGCGACGCACCGAAGCGGTCCATCGCCGACGTGCAGCTGCCGGAGCCGCAGGCGCCCGAGGCACCACCCCGCTCGACTCCGGAAGCACCCGCTGCCGAGGTCGAGGCGCCCCCCGCGGCGCCGCCCGCCCTGCCGGAGATCGATCCGATCGCGCCCACCGACGGACGGCTGGAACGTCTACGCGGACGGCTCTCCAAGTCGCAGAACGCGCTCGGCCGCAGCATGCTCGGGCTGCTCGGTGGCGGCGACCTCGACGAGGACTCCTGGGAGGAGATCGAGGACACCCTCCTGGTTGCCGACCTGGGTCCGGTGGTGACCGAGTCCGTGGTCACCGCGCTGCGCGCCAAGATGGCCGCCGCCAGCGTCCGGTCCGAGGCCGATGCCCGAGCCGTGCTGCGGGAGGTCCTGATCAACGAGCTGCGGCCCGACCTGGACCGCGCCATCCGGGCACTGCCGCACGCCGACAAACCCTCGGTCCTGTTGGTCGTCGGGGTCAACGGAACGGGCAAGACGACGACGGTCGGCAAGCTGGCCCGCGTCCTGGTCGCCGACGGGCGCCGCGTCGTCCTCGGCGCGGCCGACACGTTCCGTGCCGCGGCGGCGGATCAGTTGCAGAGCTGGGCGGCCCGGGTGGGCGCCGAGGTGGTGCGCGGCCCCGAGGGCGCCGATCCGGCATCGGTGGCCTTCGACGCCGTCGACCAGGGCATCGCCACCGGCGCCGACGTCGTCGTGATCGACACGGCGGGCCGGCTGCACACCAAGACCGGCCTGATGGACGAACTCGGCAAGGTCAAGCGGGTGGTCTCCAAGCGAGCCGTCGTCGACGAAGTCCTGTTGGTGCTCGACGCCACGATCGGTCAAAACAGCCTGCCCCAGGCCCGGGTGTTCGCCGAGGTCGTGGAGATCACCGGGGTGGTCCTGACCAAGCTCGACGGTACGGCCAAGGGTGGCATCGTCTTTCGCGTCCAACAGGAACTCGGCGTCCCGGTCAAGCTGGTCGGCCTCGGCGAGGGCCCCGACGATCTCGCCCCGTTCGAGCCCGCCGCCTTCGTCGACGCGCTGCTCGGCTGACCACCGTCGTCGACGCCACAGACCGCTGACGAGGCGGTTAACCCGGACGAAACGCATTCGGCCGATCCGTTCACATCGGCGAAACACGGGCGGCTCATTGGCGAAACAACGAGTGCGCAAAGTCTTGGCCTAGGTCATCGGTGACTAACCGTGGCATGGGCGAAGGAGGAAACTGGGAGTGGACGGATTTCCGATAATGGGTGCGCCGGACACCGGCGACACGGCATGGATGTTGGCCAGCGCCGCACTCGTGCTGTTGATGACCCCTGGACTGGCCTTCTTCTACGGAGGCATGGTTCGCGCCAAGGGCGTGCTGAACATGCTCATGATGAGCATCAGCTCCATGGGCGTGGTCACGGTGCTGTGGGCGCTGTACGGCTTCTCGGTGGCGTTCGGCAACGACAAGTTCAGCTTCTTCGGCGACCCGACGCAGTACTGGGGGCTCAAGGGGATCATCGGCGGTAACGCCGCGGCGGCCGTGGCAGCCGATCCCAGCGCCGGCGTCGAAGCCTCTGACGCCGTGACCATTCCGTTGGCCGGCACCATCCCGCTGTCGGTGTTCGTGGCCTTCCAGCTGATGTTCGCGATCATCACCGTCGCCCTGATCTCCGGCGCGGTCGCCGACCGCCTCAAGTTCAGTGGCTGGCTGCTGTTCTCGGGCCTCTGGGTCACCGTCGTCTACTTCCCGGTCGCGCACTGGGTGTTCGCGTTCGACGGCTTCACCGGCGAGAAGGGTGGCTGGATCGCCAACCAGCTCAAGGCGGTCGACTTCGCCGGTGGTACCGCGGTGCACATCAACGCCGGCACCGCCGGCCTGGTGCTGGCCATCATCCTCGGCAAGCGCAGGGGATGGCCGGGATCGCCGATGCGCCCGCACAACCTGCCCTTCGTGATGCTGGGCGCCGGCCTGCTGTGGTTCGGCTGGTACGGATTCAACGCCGGATCTGCCGTCGGCTCAGGTGGTTTGGCCGGCGCAACCTTCGTCACCACCACCGTCGCCACCGCGGCCGCCATGTTGGCCTGGCTGCTCACGGAGAAGATCCGCGACGGACACGCCACCTCGCTGGGCGCGGCATCGGGCATCGTGGCCGGCCTGGTCGCCATCACCCCGTCCTGCTCGTCGGTGAACGTCGTTGGCGCACTGGTGATCGGTGTCGTCGCAGGCGTGTTGTGCGCCCTGGCGGTCGGACTCAAGTTCAAGCTCGGCTTCGACGACTCACTCGACGTCGTCGGCGTCCACCTCGTCGGTGGCATCATCGGCACCCTGCTGGTGGGCCTGGTTGCCGCCCCCGAGGCGGGCGCCGGTGTGGCGGGTCTGTTCTACGGCGGCGGTTTCGACCAGCTGTGGCGGCAGGCCGTCGGCGCAGGCGCGGTTCTGCTGTACTCGGCGATCGGCACCGCCGTGGTGGCCTATATCGTCAAGTTCACGATCGGGCTGCGACTGGACGAAGAGGAAGAGCACAACGGCATCGACGAGGCCGAGCATGCGGAAACGGCTTATGAACTCGCGTGACCGGGAAATAATCACAGGGGCAAAGAGTTTTCCGGAAAGGACTCTGACTAAATGAAGCTGATCACCGCGATCGTCAAGCCGTTCACCCTCGAGGACGTCAAGACGGGTCTCGAGCAGGCGGGCATCCTCGGGATGACCGTCAGCGAGGTGCAGGGCTATGGCAGGCAGAAGGGTCACACCGAGGTGTACCGGGGTGCGGAGTACTCCGTGGACTTCGTGCCGAAGGTGCGCGTCGAGGTCCTGGTGGACGAGGCCGCCGTCGACAAGGTGGTGGACGTCATCGTGCAAGCCGCCCGCACCGGCAAGATCGGCGACGGCAAGGTATGGGTCAGCCCGGTCGACACCGTGGTGCGAGTGCGCACCGGTGAGCGTGGGGCCGACGCCATTTGACGCACGAACGGTGATCTAGGCGTCGTCTCCCGGACACGCATCGAGCAAGTGGTTGACACATGACCAACGGCGAGTCCGGGGAGGACCGAGATGACCAGGCAGACACCAGATCCCGCCGCAGGCGCCCCTCGTTGGGTGGCGCCTGCGGCGGGATCGTCGCGTCCGGCGAAGGATTTGGCCACCGCGGCCGACCAGCTGCTCACCGGCGGCGCGAGACTGGACTCCGCGGCGTTGCGTGACGCACTGCTCGATCTGCACGAATTCTGGCTCACCACCAAGGCCGCCGAGATCGGCATCACCGCCACCAGCGGCTTCGCCATCGTCGCCACCGGCGGGCTGGGCCGTGGCGAGCTGCTGCCGTACTCGGATCTGGACCTGACCCTCGTCCACGACGACATGCCCCGTGACGTGGTCTCCCAGGTCGCCGAACTGCTCTGGTATCCCTTGTGGGACGCCAACATTCACATCGACCACAGCGTCCGCACGGTTCCGGAGGCGCTCAAGGTCGCCAGCGAGGACATCTCGGCGGGGCTGGCCATGCTCGACGCGCGACACATCGCCGGCGACTCCGACCTGTCCAACCTCCTGGTGGGGGGCGCGCGTCGCCAGTGGCGCACCGGGATCGCGCCACGGTTCGAAGAACTGGTCGCGCACACGCGAGCCCGTTGGGACCGCAGCGGTCAGATCGCGCACCGCGCCGAACCCGACTTGAAGAACGGCCGCGGCGGCCTGCGCGACGTGCAACTGCTCAACGCGCTCGCCATCGCGCAGCTGGCCGACGCGTATCCGAGCCGGTCGCTGGCCTCGCCGACGGGATCACTCGGCGACGCGCACCTCGCTCTGCTCAACGTGCGCACCGAACTTCACCGCGTCTCGCGCCGGGGCCGGGAGATGCTGCTGGCTCAGTACGCCGACGAGATCGGAGCCGCTCTGCACATCGGAGACCGGTTCGATCTCGCCAGGATGCTCAGCGACGCCGCCCGCACCATCAGCTACTACGTCGACGCCGGGATCCGGACCGCGTCGAATGCGTTGCCGCGCCGCGGTTTGGCCGTGCTGAGGCGGCCCGTGCGCCGCCCGGTCGACGAGGGCGTCATCGAATACGGCGGGGAGATCATGCTGGCCCGCGACGCCCGGCCCGAACGTGATCCCGGGCTGATCCTGCGCGTCGCCGCGGCCTCGGCCACCACCGGACTGCCGATGTCGTCGTCGACGCTGGCCCGGCTCGCCGAGACGGCGCCCGAACTGCGCACCCCGTGGCCCCGGCAGGCGCTCAAGGACCTGTTGGTGATGCTCGCCGCGGGCGGGGCCACCGTCTCCACGATCGAAGCGCTGGACCGAACCGGGTTGTGGGGCAGACTCTTTCCCGAGTGGGGCGCAGTGCGGGACCTGCCGCCCCGCGACGTCGTCCACATCTGGACCGTCGACCGGCACCTCGTCGAAACCATCTCGCGGGCAAGCGCATTCACCACCCGGGTGTCGCGTCCAGATCTGCTGGTACTGGGCGCCCTCGCGCACGACATCGGCAAGGGGCGCGGTGGCGACCACAGCGTCATCGGCGCCGATCTGGCCACCCAGATCGGCACCCGGCTGGGGCTGTGGCCGTCCGACGTCGCGCTGCTGTCCAAGATGGTGCGCTACCACCTCCTGCTTCCCGACACCGCGACCCGGCGCGACCTCCAGGACCCCAAGGTGATCGCGTCGGTGGTCGACGCGCTCGACGGCGACCCGGTGCTCCTGGAGCTGTTGCACGCGCTCGCCGAGGCCGACTCACTGGCCACCGGGCCCGGTGTGTGGGGCGACTGGAAGGCCTCGCTGATCGGCGATCTGGTACGCCGCTGCCGACTGGTCATGGCGGGGGAGCCGTTGCCCACGCCCGATCCGATCGACCCGCGGCACGTTTCGCTGGCCGCCGATCGCGGTGTGCACGTCGAGTTGACGGCGTCGGACAGCCCCCACGTCTTCGACGTCGTGATGATCGCACCCGACCGTCGCGGCCTGCTGTCCAAGGCCGCCGGGGTGTTGGCGCTGAACTCGCTGCGGGTGCACTCGGCGTCGGTCACCGTCCACGAGGGTGTCGCGATCACCACCTTCGTCGTCTCGCCCCACTTCGGCTCGCCGCCGGCGGCCGAGCTGCTGCGGGAACAGTTCATGCTGGCGCTGGCGGGGGACCTCGACGTGATCGGGTCGCTGGAACGCCGCGATCGCGAGAGCGCCACCGTGAACACGACCAGAGCCGGCGACATTCCGGACGCCGTGCCGATCAACGCACCCGCGCCGCCGCGGATCCTCTGGTTCGACGGCACGTCGCCGGGCGAGTTCGTGCTCCAGATCCGCAGCACGGACCGGGCCGGGCTGCTGGCCCGGCTCACGGCGGTCGTCGAGCGCGACGGCGTCGACATCGCCTGGGCGAAGGTGACGACGCTGGGGTCGACGGTCGTGGACGCCTTTGGCATCGTGGTGCCCGCGCTGGCGACCGACGAGGAGTCCGGGGACGAGACCCGCGACGTATCCGAGGCGCGCAAGGAACTCGAGCGCGACCTCTACGCCGTGCTTCCCACGCCCGCGCCGCCGAAGGCAGTGCCGGAGGCCAGCTAGCGGGCCGCCAGCTAGGCTAACCACGTGTTCGAATCGCTTTCCGACCGATTGACCGGGGCCCTCTCCGGCCTCCGTGGCAAGGGCCGGCTCACCGACGCCGACATCGACGCCACCGCACGCGAGATCCGCCTGGCCCTGCTCGAGGCCGACGTCTCCCTTGCCGTCGTGCGGGCCTTCATCGCCCGCGTCAAGGACCGTGCCAAGGGTGCGGAGGTGTCGGGTGCGCTGAACCCGGCTCAGCAGGTCGTCAAGATCGTCAACGACGAACTCGTCGGGATCCTGGGCGGTGAGACCCGCAAGCTGGCCTACGCCAAGACCCCGCCGACGGTCGTGATGCTCGCCGGCCTGCAGGGTTCCGGCAAGACGACCCTGGCGGGCAAGCTCGCCAAGTGGTTCAAGGGTCAGGGCCACACCCCGCTGCTGGTGGCGTGCGACCTGCAGCGGCCCGGTGCGGTGAACCAGCTCCAGATCGTCGGCGAGCGCGCCGGCGTCCAGGTCTTCGCGCCGCACGGGGGCACCGTCGAGGGCTCGGACGACTCGGCCCCCGGTGACCCGGTGGCCGTCGCCGCGGCGGGGCTCGCCGAGGCCAAGGCCAAGCACTACGACGTCGTCATCGTCGACACCGCGGGTCGCCTCGGCATCGACGAGGAGTTGATGAATCAGGCGGCCGCGATCCGCGACGCGGTCAACCCCGACGAGGTGTTGTTCGTCCTCGACTCGATGATCGGCCAGGACGCCGTCACCACCGCCGAGGCCTTCCGCGAGGGCGTCGGCTTCACCGGCGTGGTGCTGACCAAGCTCGACGGCGACGCTCGCGGTGGTGCCGCGCTGTCGGTCCGCGAGATCACCGGCGTGCCGATCCTCTTCGCCTCCGACGGCGAGAAGCTCGACGACTTCGACGTCTTCCACCCCGACCGGATGGCCAGCCGCATCCTCGGCATGGGTGACGTGCTCACGCTCATCGAGCAGGCCGAACAGGTCTTCGACGCCGAGAAGGCCGAGGCCGCCGCCGCCAAGATCGGCTCCGGCGAGCTCACCCTCGAGGACTTCCTCGAGCAGATGCTGATGATCCGCAAGATGGGTCCGATCGGCAACCTGCTGGGCATGCTGCCCGGCGCCGGCCAGATGAAGGACGCGCTCGCGGCCGTCGACGACACCCAGCTCGACCGGGTACAGGCCATCATCCGCGGCATGACGCCCGCCGAGCGGGCCGATCCGAAGATCATCAACGCCTCGCGGCGGCTGCGCATCGCCAACGGCTCGGGTGTCGCGGTGGCCGAGGTCAACTCACTGGTCGACCGGTTCTTCGAGGCCCGCAAGATGATGTCGCAGATGGCCGGGCAGATGGGAATGCCGTTCGCGCGCAAGGGTTCCTCGCGCAAGGCCGCCAAGGGCAAGAACAAGCAGGCGGGCAAGAAGAAGGGCCGGGGACCCACTCCGCCGAGGACCCCCAATCCGTTGGGCGCGGGCGGTGTGCCCGCCGGGTTCCCCGACCTGTCCAACATGCCGAAGGGTCTCGACGAGCTGCCGCCGGGGTTGGCCAACTTCGACCTCTCCAAGCTGAAGTTCCCCGGCCAAAAATAGGTTGAGGCTCCATCTGAGGGGTCGCGGCCTACCCGACGGCGATCCCGTCGAGTGGTGGGTCGTAGACGGCGTGCTCAGCGCCGAACCGGTCGCCGACGCCGAGACGGTGTTCGACGGCGGGTGGATCATCCCCGGTCTCGTCGACGCGCACTGTCACGTAGGCCTGGGTGCCGACGGGCCGACGGACTTCGACGAGGCGGTCAGCCAGGCCGAGACCGAACGGGATGCCGGCGCACTGCTGCTGCGCGACGCGGGTTCGCCCGTGGACACCCGCAGCATGGACGACCGCGAGGACCTGCCCCGCATCATTCGGGCGGGCCGCCATCTGGCGCGCCCGAAGCGCTACATTCCGCGCCTGCCAATCGACGTCGAGGACGAATCGCAGCTGCCGACCGTGGTCGCCGAGCAGGCCCGCTGGGGCGACGGCTGGGTGAAGTTGGTGGGGGACTGGATCGACCGGGGCGTGGGCGACCTCGCCCCGCTGTGGTCCGACGACGTGCTGGTGAAGGCCGTCGCCGCCGCCCACGCCGAGGGTGCTCGGGTCACCGCGCACGTCTTCGGAGAGGACGCGCTGCCCGGGCTGATCAACGCCGGCATCGACTGCATCGAGCACGGCACCGGCATCACCGACGACGTCATCGAATCGATGCTCGAGCACGGCACCGCGCTGGTGCCCACGTTGGTCAACATCGAGAACTTCCCCGACATCGCCGAGGCGGCGGCGAAGTATCCGACCTACGCCAAGCACATGCGCGACCTCTACGCCTCGTGCTCGGCGCGGGTGGGCGCGGCGTACGACGCCGGGGTGCCGATCTTCGCGGGGACCGACGCCGGCGGCATGGTCGCCCACGGGCGCATCGCCGACGAGGTCGCCGCGCTACGGACCGTCGGCATGAGTGCGACGGCGGCGCTTGGCGCGGCGTGCTGGGACGCCAGGGCGTGGTTGGGCAGACCGGCCCTCGAGCACGGCGCGTCGGCAGATCTGGTCTGCTACGCCGAGGACCCTCGGTCGCCGGGGGTGCTGAGCCACCCGGAGATGGTGCTGCTGCGCGGCCGGGTGTACGGCTAGTACACGTCGCGGACGTAGCGATGGGTCTTGACGAGGTCGTTGACGTAGGCGTGCGCCGCGTCGGCGTCCATCGCCCCGCAGCGGGACACGATGTCGCGCAGCGTCGCGTCGACGTCGCGGGCCATCCGCTTCTCGTCACCGCACACGTACAGGTGGGCGCCGTCCTGGAGCCAGTCGAACAGCTCGGCGGAGTTCTCCCGCATGCGTTGCTGCACATACTCCTTCGGCCCGGTTGGCCGGTCGCGGGAGAACGCGAGGTCGAGTCGGGTCAACGTGCCCGACGACACGAAGTCCTCCAGCTCGTCGCGATAGAGGAAGTCGGTGGCGCGGTGGCGGTCGCCGAAGAACAGCCACGACCGTCCCGTGGCGGCGGTGGCCCGACGCTCCTGGAGGAAGGCGCGGAACGGCGCGACGCCGGTGCCGGGACCGATCATGACGACGGGGACGTTGGGCGCCGGCAGCCGGAAGGCGTGATTCGGGCGCAGGTGAACCCGCAGCAGGTCCCCGCGCTCGGCGAGGAACGTCGAGGCCACCCCGCCGTGCCGGCGGTCCCCGCAGTGGTAGCGCACCGTCGCCACGGTCAGGTGCACGTGGTGGGGGTGCACCAGGGGACTGGACGCGATGGAGTAGTCGCGGGACTGCAACGGCCGCAGGGTGTCGAGGAGTTCGTCGAGATCCAGGTCGGCGGTCCGTAGCAGGTCGAGGACGTCCTTGCCGTCGGCCCATTCCGCGCTCCGAGCGGCTGCCAAGGATTGCAGTGCCCGCGACGGCGTGCGGATCTCGAAGTGGTCGGACAACAGGACGCCGAGCGGCTCGTCGTGGTCGGGGACGGCGTGACCGTGGTCGACGCCGAAGTGCGCCAGGATCGCCTCGACGAGCAACGGATCGTTCGTCGCGTGCACGGCGACGGAATCGCCTGCGGAATAATCGAATTCGAGTCCGGTGAGGTCGATCTCGTAATGGCGGACCTCGCGCTCGGAGGCCGGGGCGGTCAGTACCCGGTTCGCGGTCAACCGCGCGTCGACGGGGAGGTGACGGTCACGCGTCGGCGTGGCGGCTTCGGTCGTCGCGGCGGCGGCCGGCATCACCGGGGTGCGGGTGCTCTGCAACAGCTTCACCAGGTCGGTGGTCCAGGCCCGGGCGGGCTGCTCGTAGGCGCCGTCGACGTCGACGCGTTCGGTCAACCGGGTGGCGCCGAGTGCCTCGAGCCGTTCGTCGAGTAATTTGCCTGCGTTGCAGAAGAATTCGTAGGAGACGTCACCGAGGGCCAACACCGCGAAGTTCAGGTGCTCGAGTCGTGGGGTGTCATCGGCGCTGAGCGCTTCCCAGAACAGCACCGCATCGTCGGGGAACTCGCCGTCGCCGAACGTCGAGCAGACCACGACGAAGTGGGTCGTCGACTGCAGGTCGACGACGTCGACCTGGTTCAGTTCGACGGCTTCGGTCGGCACGCCGACGGCCGCGAGGGCCTCGGCGAACGTCATGGCGGCGTCCTCGGCGTTGCCCATGTCGGTTCCGAAGGCGACGATCAGCGAGAAGTCACGGTCGCGGGTCACGATGCTCCCTCGTCGAGGCGCGTGAAGACCGCGCGGCAGTAAGTTAGGGCGACCTTACTTGGATGTCCGTCGCCGTGGGGGCGTACCCACGGCGGGTCAGATCGTCGGCCGGCAGCCGAGTTCGGTGGCCACGGCGGTCATGGCCGCGGTCGCCGTGTCGGGGGTCATCAGCGCGTTGCCGCCCACGATGTGCAGGCCGTAGGCGTCCTCGAGGGCGACGAACGTCATCGCGAGCTGATCGTCGTCGAGCGCGGCGGTGAACGTCCCGGTCCGCCGACCCGCGGCGAAGATGCCGCGGTAGGTGTCCATCTGTCGCAGATACATCTTCTGCACCAGCTCGTCGTGCAGCGTGGAATTGCCTGCGAGGAAGTCGAATTCGTACAGCAGGCGCATGAGGGCGTCGTCCGGGCCGCTGGGCAGTCCGGCGCGGATCGCGATGCCGAGCTGTTGGCGAGGATCGTCGGACGCCGCGATCAGGCGGTCCCGCTCGTCGCAGAACCGCTCGACGCCGGCGGCGTGAGCCTCGACGAGCAACCCGTCGAGGTCGCCGTAGTAGTAGAGCACCGTGCCCCGGCTGAGCCCCGCCTGCTCGGCGACGTCGGTCAGGGACAGCGAGCGGAGTCCACGCTTGTGGCCCGCGGTGTAGGTGGCCTCGATGAGGGCCTGCCGCCGGGCTCCCTGGTTGCGGGGTCGGGCCATGGGTTGACAGTAATCCACGTCACGTGCGAGCCTTCTCGTCATTCTTCGACACCAACGTCAAAGAATTATTCGAGCCTGATGCTCCGACGAAACAGGGACCCCGAATGACCCACCCGAGCACGCTGCCGCCCGCGACCGCACCCGACCCCGGCAGCACGTCCGTCACCTATGAGGGCACGCTCTCGCGCTCGCTCGGCGTCGGCGGGAACGTGCTCATCACGCTGTCCGGCATCTCGCCGGCGTCGAGCGTCTTCGTGCTCGGCGGCGCCGCCCTGGCCGCGTACGGCACCGGGGTGTTCTGGGGCTTCGCCATCGCGGGTGTGATCAGCCTGCTGATCGCCTTCTGCTACGCCGAGCTGGCGTCGCGCCATCCCGTGGCCGGTGGCGACTACTCGCTGGTCAGCCGCACCCTCGGGCCCGCGGCCGGTGTCGCGATCTTCTTCGTCGGCCTGGTCACGCTGCCGCTGATCGTAGCGGTGTTCGCCCTAGGCGTCGCCGACTATCTCGGCGTCGCGATCGCGGGCCTGGACCCGGTCTGGACGGCGGTCGTGGTGACGATCCTGGCGACCGCCACCGCATGCCTGAACATTCGCACCAACGCGTGGGTGACCGGGGCGTTCCTCGTCATCGAGATGGCGGCGTTGGCCCTGCTGACGGTGCTCGGTCTGGTGCACGTCGAGCGCCCGATCACCGCGCTGTTGAGCCCGCAGGCCGTCGACGCCGCGACCGGCGGCCTGGCGCCACTCGGCATCGCCGGTCTGGTCATCGCCGTGACGCAGGGCATCTTCTCCTGCAACGGTTACGGCGGCGCGGTGTACTTCGCCGAGGAGACCAAGGACGCCCGCCGCACCATCGCCCGCGCCGTGCTGTGGAGTGCCGTCGTCACGATCCTCGCGGAGATCATTCCGCTCGTCGCCATCCTGCTCGGCACCGGTTCGCTAACCGATCTGTTCAGCGCGGACCTGCCCGTCGAAGCGTTCCTCGACGAGCGGGCCGGTCACGCCGTCACGGTCTTCGTGCTGGTGTCGATCGCGCTGGCGATCGTCAACGCCATCATCGCCATCGCGTTGCAATCGGGGCGGCTGCTGTTCGCCGCGGCCCGCGACCAGGCCATGCCGGCGAAGGTCGCCGCGCCGCTGACCCGGGTGTCGGAGACCGCGAAGATGCCGTGGGTCGCCACACTGGTGATGGGCGTGCTGGCCGTCGCCGGCTGCCTGATCCCCATGGACGTGCTGCTCAACGCGACCGGCTCGACTCTGGCGTTCAGCTACGGCTTCATCGCGCTCTCGGCGATCGTCATGCGCCGCGAGTCAGGGCGCGCGGGGTACCGGATGCCGCTGTGGCCGCTCCCGCCGATCGTCGCACTGCTCGCCATCGCCACGATCTTCGTGATGGGTCTGCTCGACCCGACGCAGTGGCTGAGTCTCGGCATCGCCGTCGGCATCGTCGCGGCCGGATTCCTGTACTACTACTGCTATTTGCGCTCCCGCGCCGGCACGCACCTGCTGCTGCTCGACGTCTCCGACGAGACTGCCGAGGACGGTGACCTCCGATGACCGACCTCCTCGTCACCGGTGCCCGCGTCCGCACGTTCGACGTCGCCGCCCCCTGGGCCGAGGCGGTCGGGGTCACCGACGGGCGCATCAGCTACGTCGGCAGCGCGGCCGACGCCCCCACCGCCGCACGCCACGTCGAGGCGGCGGGCCGCCTGGTCACCCCGGGCATCGTCGACGGCCACAACCACCTGCTGCTGGGCTTCGACGAGGACGCCGTGTCGCTCGAAGGGGCGCACGACCTGGCCGAGGTGCGCCGCCGCATCGGCGAATTCGCCTCGCGTCGAACCGATCTCGACTGGATCTGCGCCGAGAACGCGGTGTACTCGATCGTGGCGGGTCGTAGGCCCAACGCGACCGATCTCGACGGCCTGACCGACAAACCCATCTTCGTCACCACCTACGACCAGCACTCGGTGTGGCTCAACCGCGCCGCGCTGGCGGTACTCGGCATCTCCGGCGGCGTCGACGTCCCCTGGGGCAGGCCCGAACGCGACGACGCGGGTGACCCCACCGGCTGGGTGACGGACTTCTACACCAGCGCGATGACCGAGGCGGGTCTGGCTGCGCTGCAACGTGACATCCCGATGTACTCGCCGGAGCGCCGGTACCGCAAGCTGTGCTCCAGCATGCGGATGGCAACCGCCCTGGGCATCACCACCGTCGTCGAGCCGCAGGTGCCGCTCGCAGAGCTCCCGCTGTTCGAACGCGCCCTCGCCGAAGGCGTGCTCACCTCGCGCGTGATCGCGGCCCTGTTCCATCCGGTCGGTGCCGACGGCGAATTCCGGGCGCGCCTGCGCGCCGCCGTCGACGGCGCAGTGGTCAACCCGATGCTGGCGCTCGGCCCCGTCAAGCTTTACGCCGACGACGTCATCGAGCCGCACACCGCGCTGATGCTCGACGACTACGCCAACCGGCCCGGCGTCCGCGGCCGGCCCAACCATCCCGGTCGCGAACTCGTCGCCGTGATCGGTGAATTGGACCGACTGGGCTTCCAGACGCACACCCACGCCACGGGTGACGCCGGCATCCGGCTGACGCTCGACGCGATCGAACGGGCCGCCGGCGCCAACGGCACCCGCGATCGCAGGCACGGCATCGTGCACGTCGAGTGCCTGCACCCCGACGACCTTCCCCGCTTTCGCGCGCTCGGCGTGACCGCGGCCATGCAGCCCCGGCACTGTTCACCGGATCTGGTGGCGGGCACGTGGATGGACAACGTGGGAGAGTCACGCTGGAGCCGGGCCTGGCGATTCCGCAGCCTGCTGGAAACCGGTGCGACCGTGGCATTCTCGAGTGACTGGCAGGTCGGTGAGATGGATCCCCTGGTCGGCGTCTACTCGGCCGCCACCCGCGCCGGGCTGGACGGTGCGCAGTCGTGGACGCCCGACGAACGCGTCGGCTTCGACCGGGCGCTGGAGGCGTACACCGTGCACGGCGCGAGGGCTTGGCACGCCGAGCACGACAGGGGCCGGCTCGCGGTCGGCATGCTGGCCGACATGGTGGTGTGGTCCGACGATCTGTACGCCCACGAACGCGATCCGCGGGGACTGCTCGAGCAGCACGCCGAGCTGACGCTCGTCGGCGGGACGGTGGCGCACTCCGCGGGCGCGCTCACCGACCGGGTGGGGTCGCCGCTGCCGGTGGATCCGGTCACGGCGGGCACGGCCGAGCAGCACGTGCACTGCCACTGACGGCTCAGGCGGCTTGGCCGAAACCCCAGTCGAAGAGGTTGATCGCCTGCCCGTAGAGGTCGCCGGTGCCGTACATCAGCACCACCAGCAGACGTCGGCCGTTGCGCTGCGCGGCGGTGACCAACGTCTTCCTGGCGAGGTCGGTGTAGCCGGTCTTTCCGGCGAAGTCGCCCGGATAGCGCGTCAGCAGTTCGTTCTGCGCGTCGAGGGTCTTGCCGGGGAAGGGCGCCGTGGGGGAGCGGAAGATCTGGGCGATCAGGGGGTACTCGAGTGCCTGGCGGTAGATCAGCGCGAGATCGTATGGGGTGGTGACGGTTTCCCAACCCGGACCGTCGAGTCCGGAGGGCGACGACGCTCGGGTGCTGCGGGCGCCCAGGGACTGCGCCTTCGCGTTCATCGCCGCCACCGCGGCCCGCTGCCCGCCGAGCATGTCGGCGAGCATGTTGGCGGCGTCGTTCCCCGACACCATCAACAATCCCGAGAGCAGTTGGGTGGTGGTGTAGGCCTGTCCGGGCACCAGGCCGACGCAGGAGCACTCCACCTGGGTGTGGCTCTTGTTGGCCCGCGCAAAGGAATTCGGGTTCAGGTGGTCCAGCACGACCATCGCCAGCAGCGGCTTGATGGTGCTCGCGGGTGCGTGCGAGCCGTTCGGGTCACGGCTTCCCAGCACCTTCCCGCTGTCCAGGTCGGCGACCAGCCAGGCCTGCGCGGGACCGTCGGGCGGCGCGGCGACCGTGCCGGCGGGTTGTGCATCGGGAATCGCGAAGGCGACGGGTGCCATCGACGTCGCGGTGAGGGCGAGCACCACCAGGGCCACCGCCGCGATCGGTCGTCGCACGACGTGAGCCTAGGGACCGAAGAACTCGCCCAGCGCGCGATCAGATCTCCGTCGGGTCTCGTTCCTTCGCCGACACTCCGCTCGACGCAATCCTCGGCGTGTCGCGTCGACGGGCGTACGTTGGCCGCGCTACAGCGTGCCGATCCCCGCCGACCCGTCCTGCGCGAAGCCCCAGTCGAGCAGACCGGAGGCCTGATCCCAATAGGTCGGCCCACCCTCGACGACCAG
>Ga0209051_1001590_pt1 | contig 18627 bp, 16 predicted proteins | sample AraplaCvi_mMS_r2_2_FD_184286 | JGI IMG/M metagenome (GOLD analysis project Ga0209051, IMG submission 184286) | Arabidopsis root microbial communities from North Carolina, USA - plate scrape MF_Cvi_mMS_r2 (SPAdes) (version 2) | ecosystem: Host-associated > Plants > Roots > Endosphere | place...
TGCTCAAGGCCGGCGTCGCAGACCCGGTCAAGGTGACGCGCTCGGCGCTGCAGAACGCAGCCTCGATCGCGGCGCTGTTCCTCACCACCGAGGCCGTCGTCGCCGACAAGCCGGAGAAGGCGTCCGCACCCGCGGGCGACCCGACCGGTGGCATGGGCGGCATGGACTTCTAAGTCCCAGAACGAAGGAGAGCCCCGATGCGCTTGGCGCATCGGGGCTCTTTCGTATCCATCCCCAGTGTGGGTCTCGTGCACGGCTTCGCCTAGTTCTGCGTACGCAAGGCTCACTCTTGTCGGGGACCGCCGCGACGGTGGCGACAGTAAAACCTTCATCGGCAGGTCGAGTTCCCGAGAGGCACATTCGGGTCGACATGGCATGGCGTCGACGGAGGGTGGCGGTCGAATACGGCATGCTGGCGCGGCCTGCCGTCATCCTGGAGCGGATCCGCGGCACGCCGCGTGCCCGAGGCTGCCCTGTCTGACGCCGACCGTGGGCCTTGCGTACGCATATGGCGCGATCTGCGTACGCAACGCCCACGCTCGCCCTAGATGTCAACCAGCGGTGTCGGTTTGAGTAACAGCGTTGCGACGACGGCGATCGCCGCGGTCGCGACCAGGTAGCCGCAGGCGAGCCACGGGGTCCCGCCCGCAACGCCGATCAACGCCGTGAGGATCAGCGGCGTCAACCCGGACGCGTACACACCGGAGAGTTGGTAGACCGTCGAGAGGCCGGTGTACCGGATCCGGGCCGGAAACAGCGACGCGTACAACGTGCCCTGCGCCCCGTAGAACAGCGCATGGACGACGCCGAACACCACCACCATTCCAAGCGCGTACAGCCAGATGTCCCGGGTGTCGAAGAGGGCGAAGACCGGAAACACGGCAATACCGTAGGCGGCGATTCCGATGGCGTAGACGCGCTTCGGGCCGAATCGATCGGCCAACAACCCCGACACCGGGATGAGGAACGCCATCAGCAGCGCGGCGACGGTCACGGTGACCAACACCGAAATCTTGTCGAGCTTCAGGGTCCCGGTCGCATAGGAGATGGCGAACACGCCCCAGGTGTTGAAGGCGGCGCCCTCACCCCAGCGCGACAGCATTCCCAAGACGGTCGACCGCAGCGCCGGCGGCTTGAAGACCTCTCGCAGAGGCACCGCGACCCGGTCACCGCTGTCGCGGACCTTCTCGAAGGCGGGCGTCTCGGTGGCCTTCAGCCGGACCACGATGCCGAAGACGACGAGCACGATGCTGAACAGGAATGCGATCCGCCACCCGTACTCGAGGAAGGCGTCGTCGGGCAACACGTATTGCAGGAGTGCGAAGACGCCTGTGCCCAAGGCCAATCCGAGGGCGAGTCCGACCTGCGGGATGCTGCCGAACAGGCCACGCCGCCGTGGCGGACCATGCTCGACGGCGAGCAGGACTGCACCCGCCCACTCGCCGCCAAGGGCAAAGCCCTGCACGATTCGCAGGAGGAGCAACAGGATTGGCGCGAGGACGCCGATCTGGGCGGCCGTGGGCAGCAGGCCCATCAGTGCGGTCGCTCCGCCCATCAGGAACATGGTGAGCGCGAGCGTCTTCTTGCGTCCGATGCGGTCGCCGACGTGGCCGAAGACGAAGCCTCCGATGGGGCGCACCAGGAAGCCCACCGCGAAGGTGGCGAACGACAGCATGGTCCCGACGAAGGTCGTCTGGTCCGGGAAGAAGGCCTTGTTGAACACCAGGCTTGCGGCGGTGGCGTAGAGGAAGAAGTCGTACCACTCGATGGTGGTGCCGACCAGGCTGGCCCACAGCGCAGTGCGGGCCTGCGGTGAGATGGCGGGGGCCTCGTCGTCGGCCTGGGTGTTCATGACAGTCACGGGTGTCAATCACCTCACGCCTGAAGCCCGACGGCCACCCTTGCGCGCGCGGTGATTCGAATTGCCCCGCCGGCCAAGAAGACAAGATCAAAGAACTTGCAGGAACGTCAGTACTTTGGCTCGGAAGCGTCCTACAATCCGGAGGGCGGCAGGGGGCCGCCAGCTTACGGTGTGGGGCCGCAAGTGATCTTTGTGGGGGGAAATCACCATGGATGCAACCATTCGTCCTTTGCCAACCAAGCTTGCCGCTGCGTTCTTGGCCGCCGGCGTCATCTCTACCGGCGCCCTCGTCGCGCCGGACAAGGCGGCGCTGCCCGCCATCTCTGCCGACGTGGCGAACGCGTCGGTGATCACCGACGCGCTGTACCGACTCGGTGACGTGGTGGTCGGCGGAGCGTACGGCTACGCGATCACGCAGGACGCCGGTTCGTCGCTACCGTTCGACGTTGCCACGGCATTCGCCATCGCCGCGCAGAACCCGTCGCTGGCGCCGAGCCTGCTGAGTTGGTTGGTCAACCGATACGTCAACCCGTCCGACGACTACGGGTTCTTCACGTACCCGTCGGATTTCAAGGACTTCTCGCTCGAGGTGATCGCCAGCGCGTTGCCGTTCCCGCTGGGCCCGGCGGGCGCCGATCCGGGCTTGATCACCAACGGTGCCAACGCGATCGCCAATGCGATCAACGGGTTCCTCAGCGGCGTGCTGCCCGATCCGACGGGAGGTCTCGCCGCGACGGATGCGTTCTGGGCAACGGACGTCGGCAAGACGGTCGTCGCCGCCAACCTCGCGGTCACCGCGCCGGTGTGGGCGTTGTACAGCACCGCCTACTACCTCGGCTACCTGCCGGCCGATCTCGAGGCGACGTTCGAATCGGCGATCCGGAATCCCGCCGAGATACCGGGATTGCTGAGCAACCTGGTCTACGGCTTGGTGTCGTCCGACGGGCTCGTCGGCGATCTGATCGCGAACTTCTCGGCTCCGCTGCGCGCGCTGCCCGGTCCGATCGGAGTGTTGGCCGACAACGTCGTCGCCTCCTTGAACGCCGGCATCGACAACCTGCTGTCGGTCCTGCCTGCGCCGATCGAGCCGACGCCGTTCCCGTCGGCGGCAGCCAATGTGAACAGGGTCGCGGACACCACGACCGAACGGCAGGTGACCTCGCTTCCGGATCCGTCGGTGACCCTCGACAACGTCGTGACGCTGAATGCCCCCGATCCGGTCGAGAACCCGGTGGCGCCCTCGGGTGAGGATTCACAGCTGTCGAACGCGGGTGGCACGACAACCGGCCTCGTCAAGACCAACGAAACCGGACCTCAGGTCAACGTCGTGCGGGAATCCGTCAAGGTGGCGCCTGGTGACACGTTTGCGGGCGCGGGCACCGTCACGGGGTCCGACCCCGAGCCTGGGACCGTCACCACCGGCACCGTTACCACCGGTACCGTCCCCGCTCCGGGTGGGACGACCGCACCGAGCGAACCGCAGCAGAGTCCCGCGGATGCCGGTGCAGGCGCCGGCAACTCAACCGCCGGTGCCGCCGGCAACACGGGTGCCCCGTCGGAAAGCGCTGCCTGACAAGGGCTACCGGTCAGGCTGGTGCGGACTGTCTGCCCCGCACCAGCTTGCCCGGGCGCGCCGACGTCGGCACGCCGTTCTCCGCGATGACCTCACCGGACACCACGGTCGCGACGTAACCGTCGGCGGTCTGGTCGAGTCGACGACCACCCGCGGGCAGATCGCTGACGACCACCGGCTTGTGCAGTGTCAGCGCGGTGTGGTCGACGACGTTGAGGTCGGCCTTGTAGCCGACGGCGATCCGGCCTCGGTCGGCGAGCCCTGCGACCCTGGCCGGCGCCGACGTCAACTCGCGCACGGCTTCGGCCACCGTCAGTCGGCCCGATGGACGGTCCCGCGCCCAGTGGGCCAGCATGTAGGTGGGAAAGCTTGCGTCGCAGATCATTCCGTAGTGCGCGCCGCCGTCGCCGAGACCCAGCACGACGTCGTCGCGCTTCATCAGCTCGCCCACGGTGTCCAGTGAGCCGTCGCGAAAGTTGGCGAGGGTGATCAGCAACATGGCGTGTCCGTCGTCGTCGAGCACCCGGTCGTAGGCCTCTTCCAGCGGGCTGACGCCGCGGGCCCGCGCGCGCGAGGCGATGCTGTCAGCGCGGTTGGGCTCGTAGTTGGGCGGTTCGCCGAGAGGGAACATCCACTCCCAGGCCTGCGCGGCGAACATCAGCGGATGCCCGTCGGATGCCGGCGTGTCTGACAGAATGCGTTCCCGCACTTCGGGTTTGCGCATCTCGGCGACCCGCTCGGCGAGGGGGAGTCTAGCCAGCTCGCGGTAGCTGGGATAGAGGACGAACGGGTTGCCGGACAGTTCCAGGCCGATCACCAGGCCGATGGGTCGCGGAAAGACCTGCGCCGACACGTCACCACCGCCGGCATTGGCCTTCTCGACCAGGTCGAGGCCGTCGAGGAAGAACGGGTCGCCCGCATTGCCGATCGCCAGCGTGAACGTCACGGGCAGTCCGACGTCCGTCGCGACGCCGAACACCGTCTCCAGCGCAGGGCCGAAGTCGCCGGCGATCAGGTCGGGAACGAACTGGATGAGTCCCCCTCCGGCGTCCTTGATGCCGCGGGCGATCGCCTCGATCTCGTCGCGTCCGGCGTCGAAACTTGGTATGGGCTGGCCGCTTTCGCTCTTGTGCAGCGTCAAGCGGGACGAGGCGAAGCCGAGCGCACCGACCTCGACCGCCTCGGCGGCGAGCGCGCGCAACTGGGCGAGGTCGTCGGCGGTGGCGGGCTCGCGGTCGACGCCGCGCTGCCCCATCACGTAGACCCGCAGCGGTGAATGCGGGAGAAGCGCGGCCACGTCGATGTCCCTGGGACGGTCGTCCAGCGCGTCGAGGAACTCGGGGAACGTCTCCCACGTCCACGGCAGACCGTCCGTCATGACGACGCCTGGGATGTCCTCCACGCCTGCCATCAGGTCGACGAGGGTGTCGTGGTCCTCCGCGCGGCAGGGCGCGAAGCCGACGCCGCAGTTGCCCATCACGGCGGTGGTGACGCCGTGCGCCGAGGAGGGCGTCATGCGGTCCGACCAGATTGCCTGGCCGTCGTAGTGCGTGTGAAGGTCGACGAACCCGGGGGTGACGAGCAGGCCGGTCGCGTCGATCTCGCGCGTCCCGTCGCCGTCGACCGTGCCGATTGCGGCGATCACACCGTCGGACACCGCGACGTCGGCGACGAATGGCTCACCGCCGAGACCGTCGACGATCGTGCCATTGCGGATGATCAAGTCGAACCTCATTTGCCGAATCTACGGCGGTGTCGGTGGTTCGTGCCACGATGAAAATCATGATCGACCACTTCGGAATCGTCTGTGCCGACTTCGAGAAGTCCACGTCGTTTTACGACGCGGTACTCGCGACGCTGGGCTATACCCGGCAGATGGAGTTCGGGCCCGCGATCGGTTACGGCCGTGGCGGCAAGCCGGACTTTTGGATCGAGGACGGCGCCGATCGGGAGGTGGGCGCCGCCATTCACTTCGCGTTTCAGGCGGCCGGAGTCGACGAGGTCGCGGCCTTCCACGACGCCGCGACGGCGCTAGGCGCGGAGTCCCTCCACGCGCCGCGCCTCTGGCCCGAGTACCACCCCGGGTACTTCGGCGCCTTCGTCAGGGATCCCGACGGCAACAACGTCGAGGCCGTGTTCCACGGGGCGGGCGGGTAGGTCAGCTGGGCGGGGCCTCGGCCGGGCAGTCGCTGCAGACATCGCGGTTGCAGAGCCGGCAGAGGCGTCGCATCGCGTCCACGTCGTCGACGGTCACGCCTAGGACGGGCCGCACCAGACCGGCCACCAGGTGGACGTCGCGTTCGGGCATGACGGACAGCAGGTCGGCCACGGCTTGCTCCCGCGCTGCGGCCAGTCGACGTTCGGCAGCCACCCCGGACTCCGTGGGCATCAGGCGCACGGTCCGGCCCACGCCGTGCTCACGCGTGACCCAGCCGTTCTCGACGAGGCGATCCACCAGTCGCACGGTGCCGGGGTGGGTGAGGCCGAGGACGCGGCGCAGCTCGTCGATGCTCAATCCGGGGTCGGCGACGATGGCGACCACTGCCGCGGGCCCGCTGGCGGACATCCCGGTGGATTCCTCGACCGCGGCCCGCACCGCGTCGGTCACGGCGATCGCCCATGCTGCGACGACGTTCCGGTCGCGCCTATTCTGATCGATATGCATCACTCATATTGCCCTTTCGGGGAGGCGTTGGCCCGCTCATCACGGTCATGCGGTGCCACCCGAATCGTCGCACCCTTCTGCGGCGCGGCGGTGTTGGCGAGCGCGGCTCGATGACCGTCCTGCTCGCCCTGAGCTCGTCACTGCTGTGGGGCGTGGCGGACTTTCTCGGCGGCAAGGTGTCCCGCGGCCGCTCGACGATCGCCGTCGTGCTGCTGTCGCAGGCTGCCGGCTTGGTGGTCGCATTCGTCGTGGCCGCTGCAGCCGGATCGTTCGCCGACCCCACCGGATACGTGCCGTGGGCAGTCGGGGCGGGCCTGGCCGGAGCGTCGGCCGTGCTGCTGTTCTATCGGGCGCTGGCGATCGGGACGATGGGCGTCGTCGCCCCCGTCGCTGCGCTGGGCGTCATCATCCCCGTCGTCCTCGGGGTCCTCGGTGGGGTGATGCCGTCGGCGTTGTGCGTCGTCGGCATCGTGTGGGCGATCGGCGGTGTGGTCGCCACCGCGCGCCCCGCGGAATCCGCGCAGCGCGCCGGCCAGCACACGCGCTCGGTCGTGCTGGCCGTTGCGGCGGCCTGTGGGTTCGGCTTCCTGCAGTACGCGATATCGGGCGGAGCGGCGTATTCGACGGTGATGACGATGCTCGTCATGCGATGCACGTCCGTGCCGCTCCTTGCCCTCGTACTCGTCGTCGCGCGCCGAGGAGCCCATGGGGCGGCCGGTGGATTTCCGCGGCGAGTGGTCCTCCTGGTCGCCGCCATCGGGGTCTTCGACGTCGGCGCCAACCTGCTGTTCGCGGTGGCGACGGTCTCGGGCGCCCTTGCCGTCGTCGCCGTGCTTGGGTCGCTCTACCCGGCTGCCACGGTGCTCCTGGCTCGGGTCGTCGACCATGAATCGATGTCCCGGTCGCAAAACGTCGGCGTCGTACTCGCGCTCACCGGCGTCGCCATGATCGCGGCTGGCTCCTGAGGAGCGCGTACTCCGCGCCGGGTAGCGTCGCAACCATGTCTGATTCCGACATCTCCGTTGCCCGTGAGCTGCTTCGCGATTCGTTCACCCGGCTGGCCGAACACGTCGACGACCTGGTCGACGGGTTGACCGACGAGGTCGCCTACTACCGGCCCACTCCGAACGCGAACACAGTCGCCTGGCTGTTGTGGCACAGCGCCCGGGTGATCGACGCTCAGCTCAGCGAAATCGCCGGCGCCGACCAGGTGTGGTTCCGCGACGACTGGGTGGGCAGGTTCGACCTGGACCTGCCGAAGGACACGAGCGGCTACGGCCACGACGCCGACCAGGTCGCCAAGGTGCGTGCGTCGGCGGACCTGCTCGGCGGGTACTACCGAGCCGTGCACTCGATGGCGCTTTCGTACGTCGCCTCGGCCACCGCGAAGGACCTGGAGGCCATCGTCGACAAGCGGTGGACGCCTGCGGTGACCGCCAGCGCGCGCATCGTCAGCATCGTCGACGACTGCGCGCAGCATCTGGGTCAAGCCGCCTACATCCGGGGTCTCGTCGTCGACGGATGACGCCTGCGCTGAAGTGGTGGCCTGCCGTCGGCCTTCCGCTGATGGTGGCGCTTGGTCTGGTGGTTGGCGACCGTTCGACGCGCGTCGACGACTGGTTCATCCGCAACGGATGGGACGCGCACCCCGTTCTCGGCAAGCTCCTCTTCTTCACCGAACCGCTGCTGCTTCAGCTCCTGTTGGTCGGCGCGCTCGCGGTGGCGCTCTACCGACGGCGCTGGCGGTTGGCCGCGGTGGCGGCGCTGACGCCCGTGGCGGGCGTCGTCGCGGTGCGGGTGCTGAAGCGTCTGTTCGGCCGGGAACGCGAGGGCGCGCTGGCCTACCCGAGCGGGCACGTCACGGTGATGGTGACGGTGCTTGGGGTGGTGGTGCTGGTGTGGGGGGTGAAGCGGTGGTTGCTGTTGGCTGCTGCGGTGTTCGCCGTGCTCGGCACCGCAGGTCAGGCGTTCACGTACCACTACTTCACGGACACGGTCGGTGCCGTGCTCCTTGCCAGTTCGCTGGTGGTCCTGGCCGCGATGGCGGCGCAACTTGACGGGTGTCAACCCCGCTGCGATCTAGATCACAGCAACGGCTAGCATGAGGTCATGACAGCTACGCCAGAAGTCGACGCCGTCGCGAAGATCCTCAACCCCGCCACCGGCGCGGTCGCCGGTACGGTCCGCTGGTCGGACCCCGCCGACGTCGCCCGCGTCGCCGCGGGACTGCGCCAGTCGCAACGCGAATGGGAAGCCCGCGGCGCCGCCGGCCGCGCCAAGGTGATCGCCCGGTACGCCGTGTGGCTCGGCGAGCACCGCGAGGAGATCGAGTCACTGCTGATCGCCGAAACCGGCAAGTCGGCGACCGACGCGGCGCAGGAAGTGCCGCTGCTGATCATGATCGCGTCCTACTACATCAAGACGATGGAGAAGGCGCTGGCGCCCGAGACCCGACCGGCGTCGCTGCCGTTCCTGTCGATCAAGAAGATCGCCGTGCACTACCGGCCGCGTCCGATCGTGGGGATCGTCGCGCCGTGGAACTACCCGGTCGCCAACCTGCTGATGGACGGCATCGCCGCGCTCGCAGCAGGGTGCGCCGTGCTGCTCAAGCCGTCCGAGCGCACCCCGCTGACCGCTGAGCTGCTGCTGCGCGGCTGGCTGGACTCCGGCGCCCCCGAGGTGATGGCGATCGTCCAGGGCGCGCGCGAGGCGGTCGAGGCCGTCGTCGACAACTCCGACTACATCCAGTTCACCGGCTCCAGCGCCACCGGCGCGAAGGTGATGGAGCGCGCAGCCCGCCGGCTGACTCCGGTCAGCCTTGAACTCGGCGGCAAGGACCCGATGATCGTGCTCGAGGACGCCGACGTCGACCTCGCCGCGCACGCCGCCGTCTGGGGCGCGATGTTCAACGCCGGCCAGACGTGTGTGTCCGTCGAGCGGGTCTACGTGCTCGAGCAGGTCTACGACAAGTTCGTCGAGGCGGTCGTCCGCGACGTCAACAACCTGAAGATGGGTGCGGGGGAGGGCTTCGACTTCGGCGCTCTGATCGACGACAGCCAGGTCGACGTGACCGCGCGGCACGTCGACGACGCCCTGGCGAAGGGTGCGAGGGCGCTGACGGGTGGCACCCGGCCGACCGGGGTCGGCAGCTTCTACCCGCCCACGGTGCTGGTCGACGTCGACCACTCGATGGCGTGCATGACGGAAGAGACGTTCGGCCCGACGCTGCCCATCATGAAGGTAGCCAGCGTCGCCGAAGCGGTGCGGCTGGCCAACGACAGCCCGTACGGACTGAGCGCTGCGGTGTTCTCGCGCGACGTCGACCGCGCCAAGGACGTTGCGCTGGAACTGGATTGCGGTGCCGTCAACATCAACGACGTGATCTCCAACCTGATGTGCACGACTGCTCCCATGGGCGGCTGGAAGACCTCGGGCATCGGCGTGCGCTTCGGCGGCGCGGAGGGCCTGCGCAAGTTCTGTCGCCAGGAGGCCATCGTCGCCCCGCGGACCAGTGCCGGCGCCGGCGGCAACTACTACAACAACTCGCTCAAGTCGTTGAAGCGGATGAACGCGATGATGACGAAGTTCGCGCTGATCCGCCCGAAGCGCACGGCCAAGTAGCGGCCAACCCCAGGGGCGGTGGGGCACCGTCCGTTCACCTTGGCGTCACCCCCAATTGGGTCGGGGTCGCTAGGTTGCGCCGGTGACCCTGGACGCCCATGCCCTCGACCGCTACACCGTGCGCGATGACGACGACGACGATCCCCAGCTGATCATTCAGCCCACCGGCGAAGTCGTCGACACCTGGCGCGAGAACTACCCGTACGACGAGCGCATGCGGCGTGAGGACTACGAAGAGCAAAAGCGGCTGCTGCAGATCGAACTGCTGAAGCTGCAGAAGTGGAGCCAGACCAACGGGCTCCGGCACGTCATCGTGTTCGAGGGGCGCGACGCGGCGGGCAAGGGCGGCACCATCAAGCGGTTCATGGAACACCTCAACCCGCGCGGTGCCCGCGTCGTGGCATTGGAGAAGCCCACCGAACGCGAAACCACGCAGTGGTACTTCCAGCGGTACGTCAAGCACCTCCCGGCCGCGGGCGAGATCGTCATGTTCGACCGGTCCTGGTACAACCGCGCCGGCGTCGAGCGCGTGATGGGCTACTGCACCGGCAAGCAGCACGCCGAGTTCATCAGGCAGGCGCCGCTGTTCGAGCAGATGCTCGTCAACGACGGCATCAGCCTCACCAAGCTCTGGTTCTCCGTCACCCAGGCCGAACAGCGCACGCGGTTCACCATCCGTCAGGTCGACCCGGTGCGGCAGTGGAAGCTTTCGCCCACCGACCTCGCCTCGCTGGACAAGTGGGAGGCCTACACCGCGGCCAAGGAGGACATGTTCGCCTGGACGGACACCGAGACGGCGCCGTGGACCGTGGTCAAGAGCAACGACAAGAAACGCGCCCGCATCAACGCGATGCGCTACGTCCTGGGTAAGTTCGACTACGACAACAAGGATCACGAGGTGGTCGGCCGCGCCGACCCGCTCATCGTGGGACGCGCGCTGGCCGACTGACCGGCCCGCGCGCCGGACGGAAGGACGCACGCATGCGGTTGCTCGCGGCCTTCCTGCTGTGGGTTCTCGCCACCGTCGCCCTGGCCGTCGCGGTCCCTGCGACGTGGGCTCAGCACAATCTCGTCGACCGGGACGGCTACTCCGCTCTCGCCACGTCGGCCGCCAAGGACCCCGCGGTGCAGCAGGCGATGGCCGCTGCGCTCACCTCACAGCTGATGACGTTGTCCGCCAACGCCGGTTATTCGAGCGCCGACGTCAACGAGACCCTGTTGAACGGAGCGGCCCGGGCCTACACCAGCGGTGACGCGTTCCCCGGCCAGTTCGCGCTGGCCAATCAGGTCGCACATCGCTGGCTGTTCACCGACTCCGTCGGCGTGTCCGACGCGTCGGGACGGTGGGAGATCGACCTGTCACCGATGTTGGCGGACAGCTCATTTCAGCAGACCCTCGCCGACTACGGCATCAAGGCGCCCGAGACTCTGCAGATACCCCTCACCGAGAACATCTCCCAATCGTTGCGCCCCGGCAAGTTCCGGGAGGTGTCGAAGTGGGGCCCGTGGGTGAGTGTCGGCACCGCCGTTCTGGCCGGTGTGTTCGCGCTGCTGACGTTGGCGGTGGCCAGGCGGCGAGGTAAGGCCCTTGGCGCCCTTGGTGTTTCGGCGCTCGTCGTGGGAGCCGCCGGTTGGGCCGGCATCGAGGTGGGCAGGCGGTACGTCGACGACGGGCTCGCCGCCACCCCTGCCGACGTCAGGAACGTGGCCGGCGCCATGGTCGACCACGCGATCGGCAGTTTGCACCTGTGGCTGAACCTGACCATCGCCGCTGGCGCCGCGCTCGTGTTGTTCGGCGTGCTGGTGTCGATGGTCGGCGGATTGCGGCGCACCTAACCGTCGGGACGGACGATCCTGCCCAACTCCTCGCGATCGCTGACGTCGAGTTTGATGCAGGCGCGGTAGATGTGACCCTCCACCGTGCGCACCGACACCACCAACCGGTCGGCGATTTCGCGGTTGGTCAACCCCGCCGCGACCATGGCGGCGATCTCGCGTTCCCGCGACGTCACCGGCAGCGGGGCGGCCGCGGCGCGGATGGCGGGGGTGACGGCACCGCCGCACTGCGCAGCGAGACGAAGCGCCCGCGCGGCGGACTCCGAGGTGCGGCGACGGTCACCCGTGCGGTGGTGCACAGCGGCCGCCTGGGCGGCAGAATCCGCGGCGGACAAGAGGAATCCGGCGTCCTCGAACGCTGCGCTGACGGAGTCCAACGCCGCCCCGTCGGAAGTGGAAACAGCTGCGGCGTGGCGGGTGTACAGGTCGGCCAGCGGTCCGGCGATGCGGTTCTGAAGCGAGCGCAGCCGTCCGGCGACACCGCGGTCGCCGAGGCGGGCAAGGTGGTGCAGGGCCTCGCCCTCGACGGCATATTGGCCCACCCGGTGCGCCAGTTCAGCTGCGGCCCTTGCCAAGTCGAGCGCCGACCGCTCGGATCCCTCGGCAGCGGCCAGCCACGACCTGGCGATGATTGCCTGCGGCTCGTGGATCGCGACGCTCGGGCCGCGGTGCTCCGCCGCCTCGGCAAGGACTCGGGTGGCCCGCTCGACGTCGCCGAGCGCCGAATAACACTTGACCAGTAGAAGCCGAGCGGGGAGCCGCCACGGCAGTGAGGCTTCCGCAGCCAGCGCCGCGAGTGCCTGCTCGATCGCGCTGATGGCGTCGGGGAACCGCCCGCGGTACGTGGCGACGACCCCCGCGGTGATCCTGGCGATCGCCCACCCCAACCGTTGACCCGACGACGAGAACGTCGCGTAGTCCGCCGCCCGTTCGTCGGCCAGGTCGAGCCGGCCAACGGAGGTCAGCGACAGCACGTCGCCGTAGCGCACCATCACCTTGATCATGCCGTCGGTGGACTTCTGCTGTGCGCGGCTCTTCGCCGCTATCGGCTCGAACTCGTCACCACGGCCGGCCACCGGCATGGCCAATCCCGCACTGAACGCGGCGAATTCGAAGGCTTGCTTGGGCGCATCGGGATCGGACAGCACGGCCTCGGCGATGGCCAGCCCCTCGTCGATCCTGTTCTCGTGGACGGCGAGTGCGGCCGACGTCGCCTGGACGACGAGACGAAGTGCCGGGTGCTCGACGCGGTCGGCGAGGATGCGCATCACCGAATGTGCGTCGGCGACGGCACCCATGGACCAGAACAAGATCGACACCCGCGGGATGCCCCACTGGACCAGCTCGAGTTCGTCGAGGCCGTCGGGATCGAACCCGGCCAGAACGGCGTCGGCCTCGGCGGGACGGCCCTGCCACATCAGTGCCCGCGACAGCACTTCTGCGGCTTTGAGCCCGCCGTCGTGTTCGAGTGCGGTGCGGGCGAGCTGCTCGCCGAGCGGAATGTTGGACAGCGAGATCGCGTCCTTCGCGGCGGTGATCAACAAGTTGGTGTCCGGCACCTGATCGCTGCCGACGAAGAGCTGGGCCAGCCTGATTCGGGCGGCGCTGGTGTCGGCCGGTCCATCTCGCAGCGCGGTGACGATGGTGCCCCGCAGTCGCCGGGCCGACGCCGTGCCGGTGCGCTGCCGCACGACCTCGCCGTACAGCGGGTGGCTGAAGCGGGCGTTGAGCTGAACGCCGTCGCGCGTGACCCGGATCAGGCCCTGTTCCTCGGCGGCGTCGACCGCCGCTTCGCCCGCCAGAGCGCACAGGGTGTCGATGTCACATGGCTCGCACAGCGACAGCAGTTTCAGGGTCGTCATCACCTCGGCGGTGGCGCGGTCGAGACGATTGGCGAGCAGCGATGCCAGGCCCGAGGAGATGACGGTCGACCCGCGGAGCTGCCATACGCCGGAGACCTCGGTCAGGGTGCCCGCGTCGACCGCCCCCTCCACCAGGTGGCGCAGGAACAGCGGATTGCCGCCGGAGGAGTTCCACATGACGTCGGCGCTGAGACCTTCGAGCCGACCACCGAGCACCGTTTCAACCAGCGCGACGCTTTGTTGCTTGGACAGCGGGGCGAGTTCGAACCGCTTGAGGTAGCCGTCCTTCCATAGTGACGTGACCGCATCGGGGACCGGCTCACCGCTGCGGACCGTCGCGACGAAGCGGGCGGCCCCCTCGACGGCGAGCTGGTGCACCAGGGTGGCCGACAGGTCGTCCAGCAGGTAGGCGTCGTCCACTCCGATGGTCGTGTTCGGTTGTCCGAGAAGCGATTCCCGGGCCGAGGCAACCAGTGCCAGCGGGTCACGCGAGCCCGATGGGGGAACCTGATGAGCGAACACACCGAGCGGGATGCTGCGGGCCGATTCGGTGCAGGCGATCCAGTGCACCTCTGACGGCAACGTCGCGACCACGCTGCGGGCCAGGGTGGTCTTGCCGACGCCCGCCGGGCCGACGAGCACGACGCCGCCACTGCCCGGGTCGGTGAGCGCACGGCTGATCGCGTCGAACTCCGCTGGGCGATCCAGCATCTGCCATTGGCGCGCCATGCTCAGCGAGTCTAAGTGCCAGATCCGCGGCGCGTCGCCTATTCAGCAGGTCCTGCCGTGTGCCGCCGCGGCAGTGAGATTGCCTGCGCCACCGATCATTTGCTGGGTGGTGTTCAGTCGGGAAGTTCGGCGACGCTGGCCGGCTCGCGGCGCTCGACGCCGTTGCGCGCGTGCCGAAAATCGCTGGAGGCGTCGTAGACGAGCTTCTTGAGACGGTTGATCGAGCCCAGCGGACGGTGCGCGGCCAACCCTCGCCACGAGTTGAACGACAGCACGTCGTCGCCGTACCGCCGCCGCTCCGTCGTGTCGGGGTTCTGGGCGGGAAAGGTGAGCTTGGCGACGCCGCGGTGAGGCGAGCGTTCCTCTGGCCAGTCGACGGAGGCGTCCTCGACGGGCATGGCGTCGAGATCGGTGCACAGCTGAACCTGGAACTCGTACTCCGCGCCGCCGGTGCGGAAGAAGTCCACCACCATGTCGCGGTGGGCGTCGTCGCCAGCCATGGGTGGAACCACTTCGTGCTGAAGTGCTTTCACCGATTCCGACAGCGGGACCACGGCGAATCTGGCGATGTAGTCGCCGTACCGCAACGGCGAGGAGGAGAAGTAGGACTCCCCGAGCACCGGCGTGTTCGGCCTGGCGAACAGCTGCAGCGCCATGGGCAACTGCAGCCCGACGCGCGGCAGTATCCGGTTGCCGAGAAAGGCGAAGATGCGGCTCGCGAACTGCAATAGGCCATCGGGGGTGCGCGCCAGCAGCTTCGCCAGCGGCATGCCGCGCTTCAGGTAGGCCGCGGCGTCGGCGAACGGAAACTCGCGATGGGTGACCAGGATGAAGTCCTGAACGGCGGTGTCGTCGTCGGGCAGAATCTTGGCGCCGGAGACGCCGATGACCTTGATCCCGAGGCCCCTGATGCCCTTGGTCTGGTCGCTGCGAAGCGCACCCGCAGTGCTCGACAACCGGGCCACGACGGGGTAGCTGGCCGGCTCGGCGAACAACCCCTGCCTGAGCTCGTCGGGCAGGTCGGGGTAGACCGTCAGTTCGCCGCGCAGCAGCCCGTGGCCCTTGGCGTGGGCGTCGCGGACGCCGTGCCGGTACTTCTTGAATGCCCACACGTTGTTGTCGTGCAACGAGGCTGCGATCGCGTAGACCAAACCGGCTTCGTCGATGCCGGGTTGCTCGACGTCCTCGCGGTAGCGGACGTACGTGGCGTCGGTCATGACTGCTCCGTCCTTGCGGCCCGCCGGGGTCCACGGCGCGAAGGGATTCTTCACTCCCGCCAATGCGGGTTCGAGTTCGGGAAAGTGCCTCAGCAGCACGGTGCGCATGGAGTTGTCGGCGATCCAGTCCATTCCGGCCGGGGTGTACACCTCGGGTCGGAAGTCCCTGGTGAAGAAGCGGTCGCTTTCCAGTCGACGCGACGCCATCAAGATGAAGACGCGAAAGGCCGTGTCGCTGAACCCAAATCCCGGCGGCTTCGGCTCGGCGTACATGCCGACCACGAGGTCGACCCGTTCGACGTCGCCGTAGACCTCTTCGAGCTCGCGGGCCCACACCGGGTCGTCGGTCAGGTCTGCGAAGGTGGCGGCCGGCTTGAGCCGGAAGAGCCGACGAAACTCGTTGTAGCGCGGCACTCCTCGCTCGCGGACCCGCAGCACGTCCACCGCGGCGAGGTCGATCTCCCGGTCCTCACGCACCATCTTGGTCAGCTGGACGGGGTAGTTGTGCAGCGTGATGGCGCCGGGGTGCGACCGTCCGAACGAGTAGAGCAGGTCGGCCATCGGTGTCTCCGCCAGCCGTTCGCGGACCTTCGCGAACTCGAGGTCGACGAGTTGATGTTTGGCGAGCAGGCGATCGTCGGTCGCGGACCTGAACTCGTAGTCGTCGGGTAGCAGGGGATGCATGCGGTACACCGCGACGAATTCCTCGGTCAGGGAGTAGGGGACGTCGTGGTGGTCGGTGGGCGAGCCGGGGATGCCGGTGAACACCTCGTTGTCGGTGAACCGGCGGACGAACGGGTTGAGCCGCTCCCCGAAGACCCCAAACCAGTTGGCGCGCATCGCGAACTTCGTCGTGGGGTGGGCGATGATCGCAGGCGTCCAGTCGACCGTGTGAATCTTGGCCATCAGCGCCGCGTTGACCAGGCGGGCCCTGTCGTACAACTCCTGGTCGGTGAGGTGGGGATAGTGCCCGGCGAGGACGTCACAGATCGCGTTGTGCTCGCGCATGAACAGCGAGTGCAGCAGTGCCAGCCCGACCCAGAAGTTGCCGACGACACCGGTGGGGTCGAGGGTCGCCTCCAGCGCGGCGGGCGGCAGGCCGAGCTCGTCGACCTGCAGCTTGCCGTTCTCGAACGAGCGCAACGCGTCGGCGAATTCAGGTGAACTGCCGTAGATTTGGGACCCGTCCCACCAGTGGGTGTCGTCGGTGACGAAGGTCGGCGGGCCGTGGGGGTCGGCGTCGGGATCGGACTTGGTCCGCTTGATCTCCATCTGGTGTTCGCGGCCGTCGTCATCCTGCGTCGCGATCCGCCAGGGGTCGTCGTCCGAGGTCGGGTGGCTCAGCCAGTCGTGGACTTCGAACTGGATCCAGGCCGCCGCCAGCAGGTTGAGCGTCGTCGCCGGCTGAAATTCGTTGCGGCGCAAGAGGGTGCGGCTAACCAGGCTGGGGCTGGGGCTCAGCAGCGCGTCGTCGTCCTCCCGGTGCACCTCGGCAAGGGGCACGTTGCGCCCGAACCGGCAACCCTGGGCGCCCATCAGCGGGTCGACCAGGTCGTTGTAGGTGCCGTCGACGGTGCGGGCGGTGCGGTAGCGGCCGTCGCGTACCGGTGGCGGCGCCTTGGCTGGGTCGCGCCCGGTGTCGTACAGGTTCTCCGCGCGCAGTCGGTACCGCAGCCCCACCAGCACCGGGATGCCAAGCGCAGTGGGTAGTCGCGACCACCCGATCGTCGCGTCGACCCGCTCGGCGGCGCGGCCCAGCAGCTGAGCCGAACGTCGTCGCAGAGGAGGCCTGACACCTGCCATTCTCGAACGCTACTGCCGCTGGCCCCGTCGTCGGAGACTTTTCGGCCGGGTCAAGGGTCGGCGAGGGGCACGGCCGGAAGACGGTCCGTCACACGACGCTCACGGCAGGGGATCCGCTCCGCGGTGCGACGGGTCAGCGGTCAGGATGCGACCGTTGATCTTGATGTTCGGGGTGCGGAAGTACGCCCAGCCGCCCATCAGGACGACGGCCATCGCGGTGAACGCGATCGAGCTCTGCACGTCCGGCCAACCCGCGGCGAACAACACCGGAATCGCGATGATCGTCGCGCCCCAGTAGACGCGACGCTTCACTGCGCGCTTCGGCAGCGCCGCGGTGTTCCAACCCGGAAGGAACATCCCGACGAGGAGAATCGCCAGACCGGCCAAGAACAGACTCAGTGACAGGGTGCTCACGCCGTCGAGCCTATTCGCGGCTGCGAACCGCTAGCGCCAGTCCCGGAACGCTTCCATCAGACGGCTGCGGAATGCCGGGTCGACGTCGTCGTCGCCGGCTTTTCCGAGGGTGTTCACCGTCACGCGAAACTGCTGCAGATAGTTCTCACAGCCGTCGCAGTCCAACAGGTGCAGGTCGAACCGCGCCCGGGTGTCGGGGTCGAGCGAGCCGTCGAGATAGGCGGTGACGAGTTCGACGAGGTCACGGCAGTCCATGGGTTCGGTACTCATCGTGGATCCCCTAGATAGTCCTCGAGCTGGGCTCGGACGGCGGCCCTGCCCCGGTGCAGCAGCACCCGTTGGTTCGCGACGCTGATGTCCAACAGTTCGCATACCTCGGCCGAATCGAAGCCGAGCATGTCGCGCATGGTCACCACGACGCGCTGGCGTTCGGGTAGGTCGTCGAGTGCACGTCGCGTCACGGTCACCAACTCCGCGCCGAGAGCGGAGCCCTCGGGGGTCTCCGGGAACGGTGACGGCTCCTCGGTCTCGCGCCAATGTCCAGACCACTGCTGCCCGGCGGCGCGGAAACGGGCGGGGTCGACGGTCCCGCCGGTGAACGCCGCGATCGCGACGTCGGCGTCGCGGCGTTCGCGGACGCCGCGACGCTTCGCGATGTTGATCATCACGGCAAAGAGCCAGGTGCGCAGCGACGACCGCCCCTCGAAGGCGTCGATCCCCTTGAGCAGCGCGATCCAGGTCTCCTGCACCACTTCCTCGGCGATGGCGGCGTTGGGCACGTAGCCCCGCGCCACACTCAACATCGACGCAGTGTGGCGGTCGACCAGCTCGGCGAAGGCCACCTCGTCACGGGCACGCAACGCCGCGATGAGAGTGGCTTCATCGGGCGGCGCGCAGGTCATCTCACGGAGCGTAGCCGTACACCCGCGCTCACCGAGGCCGTAGCGCATCGCTGAGCGTCCACACCGAGATCCCCAGCAGGGCTGCGTCCTTGACGAGGAATTGGCCCGTCGAGCCCAGCATCGGGAAGCCACCTTCCGCCGACT
>Ga0209051_1001595_pt1 | contig 18602 bp, 15 predicted proteins | sample AraplaCvi_mMS_r2_2_FD_184286 | JGI IMG/M metagenome (GOLD analysis project Ga0209051, IMG submission 184286) | Arabidopsis root microbial communities from North Carolina, USA - plate scrape MF_Cvi_mMS_r2 (SPAdes) (version 2) | ecosystem: Host-associated > Plants > Roots > Endosphere | place...
GCTCGTGCTGCCGCGGCCGCTGCGCCCGTGGGCCGCCCGCGGGCTCGGCCACTTCCTGCTGCTCATGGCGTTCTTCGTCCCGCTGGCGGCGCTTCCGCTCGGCCTCGAATACCGGCGCGAGCTCCACCTGCTCGGCCCGGGCGCCGGCGTCTCGGCCGGCGCGCTGCGCTGGCTGTTCGCCGAGATCTACGCCGGCGTGCTGGTGCTGGGGAGCATCGTCGCGTGGTGGATCGTGCTCACGCACCAGAGCCGCCGCGTCGCGCAGGAGGAGTCGAGGCGGCAGACGCAGCTCCTCGTGCGCGAGATCGCCCTGCATCGCGAGACCGACCTGCAGCTGCAGGCCGCCAAGCGCGAGGCCGAGGCCGCGAGCCGCGCCAAGACCCGCTATGTCTCGGCCATCAGCCACGAGCTGCGCACGCCGCTCAACAGCCTGCTCGGCTACGCCCAGCTGATGGAGAACGACCCGCTGCTGCCGCCGCGCCACCGCCAGGCGGTGCAGGTGATCCGGCGGTCGGGCGACTTGCTCCTCTCGCTGATCGAAGGCTCGCTGGACATCGCCCGGATCGAGGGCGGCAAGCTGCGCCTGGAGTCGAAGCCGTTCGGATTCTCCGAGGCGCTGGCCCATCTCGTGCGCATGTTCGAGCCGCAGGCGCGCGCCAAGGGACTCGCCTTCGTGTTCGAGGCGGACGGCCCGCTGCCCGACGTTGTGCGCTGCGACGGCCGGCGCCTGCAGCAGGTGCTCATCAACCTGCTCGGCAACGCGTGCAAGTTCACGGCATCCGGGCACGTGCGACTGCGGGTGAGCCACGCGTGCGAGATCGCCCGCATCGAGATCTCGGACACGGGCCCGGGCATCGCGGCGGACGACCTCGCGCGTCTCTTCGAGCCCTTCGCGCGGGGGCGCGCCGCGGAGCTCGGGCTCGAGGCGGGCAGCGGCCTGGGTCTGACCATCGCGAAGATGCTCGTCGAGCTGATGGGCGGCGAGATGACGACGGACAGCCGACCGGGCGCGGGCACCATCTTCCGCATCCGCCTGTTCCTCCCCGGGATCCGCGATGCGCGCGCGAACGGCGACGCGGGCGCGATCCTGCCCGAGCCGGCGCGCCTGGCGCCACTGCGCGATGCCGCGCGCATCGGCTATCCGCGCGGCGTCGCGCATGCGCTCGATCGCCTGTCCGCCGACTGCCCGGCGAGCGCGGGCTTCGTCGGCCGGATGCGCGCGCTGGCGGGCGGCTTCCGCTTCGAGGAGATCGTCGCCACCATCGATGCCGCGGCGCCCGCCCCGCGGAGCGCGGCACGGAGGATCGCCCCGTGACGGCCGACGCCTGGCGGCGCGGTGGCAACGACGACGTCGTGCTGATCGTCGACGACGTGCCCGACAACCTCGCCATGCTGCACGACGCGCTGGACGAGTCGGGCTATGTCGTGCTCGTGGCCACCAGCGGCGAGGCCGCCCTGCAGCGCTGCCGCGACGCGCAGCCGGACATCGTGCTGCTCGACGCGCTGATGCCGGGGCTCGACGGCTTCGACGTGGCGCGCCTGCTCAAGGCCGCGCCCGAGACGGCGCACATCCCCATCGTCTTCATGACGGGCCTGACCGACACCGAGCACGTCGTGCGCGCGTTCGAGGCCGGGGGCGTGGACTACGTCACCAAGCCCCTGCGCCCCGCGGAAGTGCTTGCGCGCATCTGCGCGCACGTGCGCCAGGCGCGGCACGGCGCGCAGGCGCGCAACGCCCTCGACGCGTTCGGACAGGCGGCGTTCGCCGTGCGGCTCGCCGACGCCCGCATCGTGTGGCAGACGCCGCTCGCGCGGCGGCTGTGCGCGCAGTACTTCGGGTCCGCGTCGGGCCCGGTGCTGCCCGAGCCGCTGGCGCGCTGGGCGAGCGCGCAGGCGAGCGCGTGGCTCGCGGGTGCGCCGACCTGCGAGCACACCCTGGTGCAGGGCACGCGCCGGCTCTCGCTGGCGATGCACGGCGACACCGGCGACGGCGACTGGCTCGTGGTCGTGCGCGAGAGCTCCGATGCCGCCGCCGCGCACGCGCTGTCGCTGGCCCTGCGCCTGACGGCGCGCGAGGCGGAGGTGCTGTACTGGGTGGTGCGGGGCAAGACGAACCGCGACATCGCCGACATCCTCGGCATGAGCCCGCGCACCGTGAACAAGCACCTCGAGCACGTCTTCGAGAAGCTCGGCGTGGAGACGCGCACCGCCGCGGCCTCGATGGCGATGCAGCGCGTCCCGCGACTGTCGCCCGCATGACGCCGGCCCCTCGCGTCACCTACGCCATCTGACGTATTCCGCGCCGGCCGCGCGGCTCCTACCCTGCGGGCGGGATCCATCTTCAGCCACTTCGACAGGAGCCTCACAGCATGAAGGCCACGCGCCGCTTTGCCATCCGTCTCACCGCGCTCGCCGTCGGCGCAGCGATCGTCGGCACCGTCACGACCGCGCAGGCGGCCGACACCATCAAGGTCGGCATCCTGCACTCGCTCTCGGGCACGATGGCCATCTCCGAGACCGCGCTCAAGGACACGGCCCTGATGACGATCGAGGAGATCAACGCCAAGGGCGGCGTCCTGGGCAGGAAGCTGGAGCCCGTCGTGGTCGATCCGGCCTCGAACTGGCCGCTCTTCGCCGAGAAGGCCAGGCAACTGGTCACGCAGGACAAGGTGGCGGTGGTCTTCGGCTGCTGGACGAGCGTGAGCCGCAAGTCGGTGCTGCCCGTCTTCGAGCAGAACGACGGGCTGCTCTTCTACCCGGTGCAGTACGAAGGCGAGGAGCTGAGCAGGAACGTCTTCTACACGGGCGCGGCGCCGAACCAGCAGGCCATCCCGGCCGTCGAATACCTCATGAGCAAGGACGGCGGCTCGGCCACGCGCTTCGTGCTCCTCGGCACCGACTACGTCTACCCGCGCACGACCAACAAGATCCTGCGCGCGTTCCTGCACAGCAAGGGCGTGGCCGATGCGGACATCATGGAGGAGTACACCCCCTTCGGGCACTCCGACTACCAGAGCATCATCGCCAAGATCAGGAAGTTCGCGTCCGAGGGCAAGAAGACCGCGGTGGTCTCCACCATCAACGGCGACTCCAACGTGCCGTTCTACAAGGAGCTGGGCAACCAGGGCCTGAAGGCGACGGACGTGCCGGTGGTGGCGTTCTCGGTGGGCGAGGAGGAACTGCGCGGCGTCGACACCAAGCCGCTCGTGGGCCACCTCGCGGCCTGGAACTACTTCATGTCCATCAAGAACCCGACGAACTCGGCGTTCATCAAGGCGTGGAAGGCCTATGCCGAGGCCAAGGGCCTGCCCGGCCAGAAGGACAAGCCGCTCACCAACGATCCGATGGAGGCCACGTACATCGGCATGCACATGTGGGCGCAGGCCGTCGAGAAGGCCGGCAGCACGGACACCGACAAGGTGATCGCGGCCATGTCCGGCCAGACCTTCAAGGCGCCCGACGGCTTCACGATCACGATGGACGAGAAGAACCACCATCTGCACAAGCCGGTGTTCATCGGCGAGGTGCGCGCCGACGGCCAGTTCAACGTCGTCTGGAAGACGCCGGGGCCGATCAAGGCGCAGCCGTGGAGCCCGTTCATCCCGGAGAACAAGGACAAGAAGGACGAGCCGGCCGCGAAGTGAGCATGAGGCGCTGCATCGCGCTGCTGGCCGCGGCGCTCTCCCTGTCCCTGGCGGCGGCACCGGCCGCCGCGATCGACGCGCCCACGCTGCGCGCGATCGTCGACGGCGACACCGACGCGCGCGTGGCCGCGCTGCATGCGGCGGTGTCGACCGGCGACGCCACGCTCGCGCCGGTGCTGCAGGCGATGCTGGACGACGAGCTCAAGTTCGACGAGGCGCACGTCTGGCGCGTCCACGACGGCCAGGCGAGCGACGCGGTCACGGGCGCGGCGGCCACGTTGCCCGACGAGGCGCAGGACGTGATGGTCAACAACCGCCTGCGCGGCGAGGCGCAGGCCGCGCTCGCCGCGCTGCGCCTGCAGGCGCCCGATGCCGCGGTGCGCGCCAAGGCGATCGCCACCCTGCGCGACGCGCCCGACGAGAGCCAGCTCGCCATCGTCGACGCCGCGCTGGCGCGCGAGACCGATCCGGCCCTGAAGGGCCAGTTGCGCCTGCTCAAGGCGGCGACGCTGGTCGCGAGCCCCGATCGCGCCAAGCGCCTGCAGGCCGCCGGCCTGCTCGCGACGGGCGACGACCCGGCCACGCGCGCGCTGCTCGGCGAGCGCCTGGGCCCGCGGGGCGAATCCGATCCCGAGGTACGCGCGCAGCTCCGGTCGGCGCTCGCCGCGGTCGACGCGCACCTGGCCGCCGGCGAGCGCCTGGGCGTGCTGTTCACCGGCGTCAGCCTGGGCTCCATCCTGCTGCTCGTGGCGCTCGGCCTCGCGATCAGCTACGGGCTGATGGGCGTGATCAACATGGCGCACGGCGAGCTGATGATGATCGGCGCGTACACCACCGCGGTCGTGCAGGACCTATTCCGCGCGCACCTGCCCGCGGGCGCGTTCGACTTCTACATCGTCGCGGCCGTCCCGGCCTCGTTCCTCGCCGCCGCCTTCGTGGGCGCCGTGCTGGAGCGCAGCGTGATCCGCTGGCTCTACGGCCGCCCGCTCGAGACGCTGCTCGCGACCTGGGGCATCAGCCTCGTGCTGATCCAGGCAGTGCGAACCGTCTTCGGCGCCCAGAACGTCCGGGTCGAGAACCCCTCGTGGCTCTCGGGCGGCCTGCCGGTCATGAGCAATCTCGTGCTGCCGTACAACCGCCTCGCGATCATCGCCTTCGCGGTGCTCGTGCTGTGCGGCGTCGCGCTGCTGATCGCACGCACGCGGCTCGGCCTGTTCGTCCGCGCCGTCACGCAGAACCGGCGCATGGCGGCATGCGTCGGCGTGGACACGGCGCGGGTCGACACGCAGGCCTTCGCGCTGGGCGCGGGCATCGCCGGCCTCGCGGGCTGCGCGCTGAGCCAGGTGGGCAACGTCGGCCCCGATCTCGGCCAGACCTACATCGTCGACGCCTTCATGGTCGTGGTCCTGGGCGGCGTGGGCCAGCTCGCGGGCGCGGTCGTCGCGGCGCTGGGCCTGGGCGTGCTGAGCAAGCTGCTCGAGGGGGTCGCCGGCGCCGTGCTGGCCAAGATCATGGTGCTCGTGCTGATCGTCGTGTTCATCCAGAAGCGGCCGCAAGGCCTGTTCGCCCTCAAGGGCCGGAGCGCCGAGGCATGAAGCGCCTGCTCTCGCCCTGGGGCGGCGGGCTCGCCCTGGCCCTGATCGCCGTCGTGGTGGTCGTCCCGGTGCTGCACGTCGCCCTGCCGCCCGGGAGCTGGCTCCATCCGAGCGACTACGCCGTCGCCCTGGCCGGCAAGATCATGTGCTACGGGATCTGCGCGCTCGCGATGGGTCTCGCCTGGGGCTACACGGGCATCCTGTCGCTCGGCCACGGGCTGTACTTCGCCCTCGGCGGCTACGCGATGGGCATGTACCTCATGCGCCAGATCGGGCGCGACGGCGTGTACCAGAGCGACCTGCCGGACTTCATGGTGTTCCTCGACTGGAAGGCGCTGCCGTGGCACTGGGCGCTCTCCGATTCGTTCGGGGCGCAGCTCGCGCTCGCGGTCGCGGCGCCGGGGCTGCTCGCGTTCGTGTTCGGGTACTTCGCCTTCCGCTCGCGCATCAAGGGCGTGTACTTCTCCATCATCACGCAGGCCATGACCTACGCGGCGATGCTGCTGTTCTTCCGCAACGAGACGGGCTTCGGCGGCAACAACGGCTTCACCGACTTCAAGCGCATCCTCGGCCTGCCCATCGCCACGCCGGGCATGCGGGCGGCGCTGTTCGCCCTCACAGGCGCCACGCTGATCGCCTCGCTCGCGCTGGCCCGCGCCATCGTGACGAGCAAGTACGGGCGGGTGCTGCAGGCGATCCGCGACGCGGAGGCGCGCGTCATGTTCTCCGGCTACGACCCGATCGCCTACAAGCTGTCGATCTGGACGCTCTCGGCCATGATGTGCGGCGTGGCCGGCGCCCTGTACGTGCCGCAGGTGGGCATCATCAACCCGGGCGAGATGTCCCCCGCGGCCGGCATCGAGATCGCGATCTGGACGGCCGTCGGCGGGCGCGCCTCGCTCGTCGGCCCCGTGATCGGCGCGTTCGCCGTCAACGGCGCGAAGAGCTGGTTCACGCAGGTCTTCCCCGAGTTCTGGCTGTACTTCCTGGGCGCGCTCTTCATCGCCGTCACCCTGTTCATGCCCGACGGGATCATCGGCGCGCTGCGGGGCGTGCCGCGCACGCTCGCACGCCGGCGCGGGGCCGGGGCGCGCGAGGAAGGCGCGCGCGCCGACGGCGTCCCGGCCCGCACCGACGTCGCCGCGGGCGAGGTCCAGGCATGACGCCCGAGCTCCAGGAGCGCGGCGCGCAGGCGCGACGCGAGCACGATGAGCGGCTGGCGGCGTCGGGTGGCCGCGAAGGCTCCTTCGGCCGCGCGCTGCAACCGCGCACGCCCGACTTCGCGCACGGCATCGCCCTGTACGTGGACGACGTGACCGTGAGCTTCGACGGCTTCAAGGCGCTCGACGACCTCTCGCTCGCGATCGGCGTGGGCGAGCTGCGCTGCATCATCGGCCCCAACGGCGCGGGCAAGACGACCATGATGGACGTCATCACCGGCAAGACGCGCCCCGACGCCGGCCACGTGCACTTCGGCAGCAACATCGACCTGCTGCGCCTGCGCGAGAACGAGATCGCCCAGCTCGGCATCGGCCGCAAGTTCCAGAAGCCCACGGTCTACGAGAACCTGAGCGTCTTCGAGAACCTCGAGCTCGCCCTCGCGGGCGATCGCCGGCCGCGCGCGAGCCTGTTCGCGAAGCTCTCCGCCGCGCAGCGCGACCGCATCGACGCGATGCTCGCGCAGATCCACCTCGCCGCGGAGGCCCGGCGGCCGGCGGGCCTGCTCTCGCACGGCCAGAAGCAGTGGCTCGAGATCGGCATGCTGCTGGTGCAGGAGCCGACGCTGCTGCTCCTCGACGAGCCCGTCGCCGGCATGACGGACGAGGAGACCGAGCGCACCGCGGAACTGTTCCTGTCGCTGGAAGGCCGGCACTCGCTCGTGGTCGTGGAGCACGACATGGTCTTCATCGAGCGTCTCGCCCAGGGGCGCCGCAAGGTCACCGTGCTGCACGAAGGGAGCGTGCTGGCCGAGGGACTGCTGGCGGAGGTGCAGTGCCATCCGCAGGTCGTGGAGGTGTACCTTGGCCGATGAGGGAAGGTCGGGCGCGCTGCTGCGCGTCGAGGGCGTGAACCAGTACTACGGCGGCTCGCACATCCTGCGCGACGTGGCCTTCGAGGCGCGCGCGGGCGAGGTCACCGTCCTCCTCGGGCGCAACGGCGTGGGCAAGAGCACGCTGCTCAAGTCGCTCGTGGGCGCCGTGCCCGTCCGCACCGGGCGCGTCGTCCTCGACGGGGCGGAGCTGACGCGGCTGCCGAGCCACGAGCGCGCCCGGCTCGGCGTGGGCTACGTGCCGCAGGGGCGCGAGATCTTCGCGCGCCTCACGGTCGAGGAGAACCTGCGCATGGGCCTCGCGATCCGCCCGCGCGGCGAGGCCATCCCCGACGAACTGCTCCAGCTCTTTCCGGTGCTCGGCGACATGCGCCGGCGCCGCGGCGGCGACCTCTCCGGCGGGCAGCAGCAGCAGCTCGCCATCGCGCGCGCGATCGCGGCCCACCCCCGGCTGCTGCTGCTCGACGAGCCGACCGAAGGCATCCAGCCCAGCATCATCAAGGAAATCGGCCGCGTGATCCGCCGCCTGGCCGAGCGCGGCACGATGGCCATCGTGCTCGTGGAGCAGTACTACGACTTCGCCGCGGAACTCGCCGACCAGTACCTGGTGATGCAGCGCGGCGCGATCGTGCAGCGCGGTCGCGGCGAGAACATGCACGCCGAGGGCGCGCGGCACCTCATCGCGATCTGAAGCGGCGACCAGCCGGCCCGCGGGCCGGGGCGGCATGCCTCGCCGAAGGCGCCGCGACCGCGCGGCGACCCCGGCGCCTTCATGTCCTCCAGACACGCGGCGGATTCTCCGGCAAGCCCCACGCCGCCTGGCGCCACGCGGCGCGCACGGCGACGAGCAGCGCCATCGCCGGCTCCACCCGGTGCGCCAGCACGCGCAACACCACGACGCGCGCGTGCGGCGCCGTGCATCCGGCCGTGGCGCCGAGGGAGGCGTCGCGCTCCACGACGGCACGCGCCGCGTCCAGCAGGGCATCGCGCCGCGCCGCCGGCAGGCCGGATCCCGCCGCGAACCAGGCCGTGGCGACGACGCCGTGACCCGCCAGTCCGAGCGGCGACCGGAGCAGGCGATCGTCGTCGCCCGCCATCCACCCGCGCTCCAGCCAGGCGCCTTCGATGGCGAGCGATTGCTCGAAGACGCCGCGCTCGAAGGGCCGTCCCGCCTCGGGCAGGCCGAGGGCGACGATGTCCCAGCCCAGGGCCTCCGCGCCGGCGTCCAGCGCGAGATGCAGGCCATTGCGCGCGTGGCAGCCGTCGTAGGCGATGGCTTCGAGGGGCAGCCATTCGAGACGCGCGCCGCCGGCAAGGCGGACGGTGCAGTCCTGCGACGCCTCGGGCCCCTCGCTGCGATAGAACCGGGTCGCGCCGGGCGTCGTGACGAGCGCGTGCGCACCGGATTCCAGCGCGACGTCGATCTCGATGCGGTCGCCGCCGACGATGCCGCCCGGCGGATGCACGATGACGTGATGACAGATTCCGGGCCCCTCCGGATAGAGGCGCCGCAACACGCGCAGCGGGCCCTCGTGGCGATCGTGCGCCAGCGTGTGTCCGTGATCGTCGCGCCAGTAGCGCAGCTCCAGGCGGCCCCTCCAGCCGGTCTCGCTCGTCGTGCTCACGCAGCGAGCATAACCGGAGGCCGGCGATTCGCCGTCCGGGCCACGGCATCGACGGTTCGTCGCAAGCGGCGAGCGCCGTCGCGGGCAGCGCTCTTTAATGCCTTTCGGCCATCCCGACCGAATCCCGACCCTGCCCTGACACTTTCGCGCGCTCGCCTGCCTACACTGGCCGCGCATCGACTTCCCGCCCCAACGACACCGTGTCCATGCGCTCCTTTCCCCCGATCAACGGCGCGCCGCCCTCGGCCGGCCTGCGCGCGCTGGGACTCAGCGCGCTCGAGGAGCAGGCCTATCGCGCGCTGCTCCGCGCGCCCAGCCTCACGGCCTCCCAGCTCGGCGAACAGCTCCACGTGCCGCCGCGGGCGCTGGATGAAGCCATCGCCGGGCTCGCGCACAAGCGGCTGGTCTCGGTCACGCCCGAGCGCGTGGCCAGGCTGGTGCCCTCGCCGCCCGACATCGCGATCGAGGCGCTCTGCCTCATGCGCGAGCGCGAGCTCCAGCTCGCCCGGCTGGAGATCGAGTCGCTCGAGCGCGAGCAGTTCCTGCATGCCCAGGGAACGGATGGCGCGCCCATCGTGGAAGTCATCTGCGACCCGGGTGCGCGCGCGCTGCCCTACGCGCAGAGCCACCAGCGCGCGGTGCGCGAGGTGCTCTGCCTCGTCAGGCCGCCGTTCGTCGTCTCCTCGCCCGACAAGGGGGAGGACGACCGGGCCGCGGCCCGCGCTCGCGGCGTGCGCTACCGCAACATCGTCCATCCCGACACGTTCGCCTCGAAGGAATGGCTCGCCACGGTGCGCGACGGGATCGAGGCCGGCGAGGAGATGCGCCTGCTCGCGGATTTCCCCTTCAAGATGATCGTGAGCGACCGCGAGATCGGCCTGCTGCCGCTGGAGATCGGCAACCCCGAAGGCCCCATGCTGCTGCTGCGCGGCTCGGCCGTGCTCGACGCGCTGTGCGACCTCTTCGAGCGGCTGTGGAGCGTGGCCACCCCCATCCGCATCGGCCCGGACGGCGCGGTGACCGTCGCCGCCGAGGCGGCCTGGCCCGACGCCCTGGAGCCCCTGGTGCCCCTGCTCGCCGCCGGCGACAACGACAAGCGCATCGCCGAGCGACTGGGCATGTCGGAGCGGACGTTGATGCGCCGCATCGACACGCTGTACCGCACGCTCCACGCCCGCTCCCGCTTCCAGGCCGGCTGGCTGGCGGCGATGCGCGCCTACGGGCTGCACACCGCCGCCTGAGCCATCGGCAAGAAGCGTCGTCAGTCGTTGGCCAGGCCGAGGTACATCAGCTCCGGACGCTTCGGATGGAAGGCGATGGCGCTGATCTCGGAGTACGAGTTGTGCGTCAGCGTGACCGCGCGCGTGTCCTGGTCGTAGCGGTACAGGTCGGTGCCGTACTGCATGAACGACATGCCGAACACGAAGTAGAGCACCTGCTCGTTGGTCGGGTGCGGCACCATCAGCGGCCCGTTGGTCAGCGTGACGCGGCTGTCCTGGTCGACCACCGGAGAGAAGCTGCGGCCGCCATCGCCCGAGCGATACACGTGCCGTCCTTGCGACGGTACGTTGGCGTCGGCTTCGGCCAGGTTGATGCCCTGCGCCCACACGATGTCCGGGTTCGCCGGCGACACCACGACGTTGAAGATGTTGACCGAGATGCCCTTCAGCGCGAAGCCCGACGCCGGCTGCCACGAGAGGCCGCCGTCGAAGCTGGTGAACGCGCCGTTGGACATCGTGCCGACCAGGATGTGGTCGGGGTTCTTCGGGTCGAACGCAGTGCGGTAGACGAAGTATCCGGAGAGCCCGCCCGAGACCGCCCAGGTCTTCCCGCCGTCGCGGCTCGCCCAGATCGTGCCCGAGGAGTCACCGAAGCGGAGCTGTTTGGGATGGCCGGGCGCGACGCTGAAGCCCGTCATGCCCGAGCCCGGCACCCAGGTCGAGCTCGCGGCGTCGCCGGCGATGGTCGCCAGCGCGTTGCCATTCACGGCCCAGCCATACGCGCGATCGCTGCCGGCGGCTTCGAGGAGCAGCAGGGCGTTGCCGGTGTCGCCCGTGAGGTCGGCGAGCGGCTGCCAGTTGCAGCCGGCATCCGTGGAACGAAGGATCTTCGAGCCGACCGCGGCCAGCATCGTGTTCTGCTCCCCGAGCGGCACGAGGCCGAAGGCGTAGCTGTACTGGGCCATCTGCCCCGAGGTCTTCGCGAGCTTCGCACCCTCGTTCTTCGTCATGGTGATGTTGGGCGCGCCGGAGATCGACTTGCACTGCGGGATCGTCCAGCCGTCCTGGCCCGCGGCCCCCGCCACGCCCGTGGCGCAGAAACCCGCGACCGCCATGGCGGCGACCGCAACCCTCTTCATGGAAAACAAATGCATGTGAGTCCTTCGTGTGAGCGACCGGCGGCGCGGGTGCGCTGTCGGTTCGTCAACGATAGGGACTCGCGGCCCGATCGGGGTGGCCGCATCGCGCCGTGGCATAAGTCGGCCAGCGGCGGGGCCGGGGCCGTCAGCACGGCGTCGGCAGGCGGACCTCGACGCGCAGCCCCCCCGCAGTCCGCCTCGAGCAGCGCCATGCTTCCGCCCTGCCGCTGCACAACGGCCGCGGCGATCGCCAGGCCGAGCCCGCTGCCGTCGCCCGGGCTTCCCGGCACCCGGTAGAAGCGCTGGAGGACGAGCGTGCGCTGATCGTCCGCGAGCCCCGGGCCGGTGTCGCTGACGACCAGCGTCGCCCGCTCCCTGTTCCGCGACAGGCTCACCGCGACGGCGCCGCCCGCGGGCGTGTAGCGCAGGGCGTTGTCGACGAGATTGCTCACCAGCGCGCGCAGGCCGCCCACCTCGCCGGCCAGCTCCGCCTCGCTGTCGCAGGCGAGGGAGAGCTCGACCCCGCCTTCAGCGTGGCCTGCTCCTCGGGGTCGCCCGTCGCGAGGGGAGGCGGCAGGCTGCCATCGAGCGGGAGATGGTATTCGTAGCTCCGGCTCGACTGGTCGGCGCGGCCCCAGATCTCGTTGAGGCCGTAGGTCAGGTCCATCCACGACACCGGGCTGCTCGTGACGTGCGTGTCGAGGAAGAAGTCGTGCAGGTAGCGCGACTGGCCGGTGCCCAGGGCGTTCTCGTCGTCGCCCTCCTCGTCCTCGCCGCCGCCCTCGAGGAAGTCCTCGCGGAAGAAGCCTTGCACCGCGTTCACGTGCGTGATCGTCCAGGAGGCCGTCGTGTCCCACTGGCCGTAGCGGCCGAGGCCGTGGCCATACCCCAGCACGAACTGCTCGCGCTGGGTGTCGACATGCGCGTCGCCGGGGTTCTGGTTGAAGTCCGGCGACAGGTCGGTGTCGAGCCCGCCGTCCTCGCCGACGGGCGTGGGGCTGGCGGGCTTCTGCTTCAGGAGCTGGAAGTTGAAGTCGAAGCGCAGGTCGCCGCCGGCCAGCGGCGTGCCGAGGCGGTAGCCGGCCTTCGCACGATTGACACCGGCGCGCGGGTCGGAGAGTCCGTCGTGCGAGAGCTCGAGCGCCAGGGACTGCTTGACCACGCCGGTGCTCAGCGCTCGCGCCCCGCTCATCGCCACGGAGCCGTGGCTCCCGCCCGCGAGCGTGAACTCGGGCGCGGCGGTACCAGCCTTGTAGTGGATGATGTTGATGGTGCCCGCGAAGGCCGTCGTGCCGAAGTAGACCGGTGCGGGGCCGCGGAGGACCTCGATGCGTTCGACGTTGGCGAGCGTGATCGTCTCGAACGGCGACGTGTACGCGCCGCCCGCGGGCACGCCCTCGAACAGCAGCAGGAAGTCGTCGGCCTCGCGCTGGCCCAGCAGCGCCGGCACGGCGCCGGCGGGCCCGGCATCGCCGCCCGGTGCGACGGCCGCGCCTCCCAGGAGGGACAACGCCGTGCGCAGGTCGTGTGCGCCCCGCGCGACGAGCTCGTCGTGGAACACGACGCTCATCGAGAGCGGCACTTCCTGCACGGGCTCGCCGAAGCGCGTGGCGGTGATCTGCACGACGTCGATGCGCGATTCCGGCGGCTGCGCCATCTCCTCGGCGCGACATGGCGCCAGGCAAAGGGCAATGCAGGAGAACGCCGCGAACCGCGCGAGCTGGATGCTGTCCATGGGCCGACCGACCTGAAGGGTGGAATCCGCGGTCGCTCGAGGGCGAGGACGCGGCGCGGATCCGGCCCGGCGTCGGTCGACGCACGTCCCCCCGCGGAGAGCCGCAGACCTTAAGGCGCGAAGGATGAAGGAATGATGAAGCCCGATGCGGGCCATCCTGGCCACTCGCGCGTGGCGGCGAGCCTTCGCGCGCGGGCGCACGCGCAAAGCAAGACGGGCTGCAACATCGCTGTTGGCCGGCTCGGAATTTTGGCGGAGTGGACGGGACTCGAACCCGCGACCCCCGGCGTGACAGGCCGGTGGATGAAGCAAGGATTGGCGCGGCCCGGCGAGGATCTCGAATTCCAAAGACGCGAAATTCGAAGCAGCAACCACGCGGCTTGCGCGAGGGCTATTCCAAATTTGTTGAGCATCAGCGGGATCGGTTTCTACAAGCCGCCATCGAGAGCCAGCGATGCGGCGGGGCCGTGAGGCCCCCCCGATCGGAGCCGCCGGGGTCGGAGCGAGGCCGACGCGCCCGCAGTCGTGCTGCGAGTCACAGCGAGCGGGTCGGACGCGCGGCGTTGACCGCGGTCAGGATGCCGCGCAGGATTTCGATAGGCGCAGGCGGGCACCCCGGCACGGCGACGTTCACGGGGATCACGTTGGCGACGCTGCCGCAGCTCGCATACGATTCACCGAAGATGCCGCCGGTGCAGCCGCAGTCGCCGACAGCGACGACGAGCTTGGGCGCCGGCGTCGCGTCGTACGTCCGGCGCAAGGCCTCCTCCATGTGCCGCGAGACCGGCCCGGTGACCAGCAGCAGGTCGGCATGACGCGGGCTCGCGACGAAGCGAATGCCCAGGCCTTCAATGTTGTAGTACGGGTTGTTCAAGGCCTGTATCTCGAGCTCGCATCCATTGCACGAGCCCGCATCGACTTGACGGATCGCCAGCGCCCGGCCGAGAACGGCCAGGATGTCTTCGTGGATGCGCGCGACTTCGATGCGCCATGCGTCGTTGACCGGGGGAGGCCCCTCCGTGACGACGCCGACACGCGCGATCTGCTTCAGGATGCTCCACATCAGAGGTCGTGTCCCGAGTAGCTCAAGTTGAAGGACTTGTTGATGAGGGGAAAGTCCGGGACGATGTTGCCGATGATGGCGTGCTCGAGTACCGGCCAGTTCTGCCAGGACGGGTCGTGGCAATGGCAGCGCACGATGCGCCCCTCGGAGTCGATTTCGAGCGCCACGAACACCTCGCCGCGCCATGCTTCGATCCAGCCGGCACCGGCTGCCGCTTGCGCCGGCAACGTCAATGAGTGGCGCACGCGGCCGGCTGGCGCGTTGGCGCAGAGTTCGTGCTGCAGTCGCAGCGACTCGAACACTTCGTCGAATCGCACGGCCACGCGCGCGGCGACGTCACCCTCCTGTCGCGTGCAGCGCCTCGCGCCCAATTGGCGGTACGGCTCCCAGGGCTGGTCGCATCGCAGGTCGCCCACTTGCCCACTGGCACGTCCAGCCAGGCCCGTGAGACCCAGCCGCGCGGCCAACTCCGGGGTGACCCGGCCGGCTCCGATGAAGCGGTCCTGCAATCCAGCGTGGTCGTCATAGATGAGCCGCAGCGCGCGCACCTCGCGCCCGACGGCATCGCACTGGCTGCGCAGTCGGTCCAGGGCGGCGGGCCCGACGTCGCGGGCGAGCCCACCGGGTTCGATCGCGTCCATCATGAAGCGGTGGCCGAAGACCTCGCACGACAGCCGGTGCCAGTCTTCGCGCAGGCGAGAGAACTGCGCCAGGCCGAAGGCCAGAGCCGCATCGTTGCCCAAGGCGCCGAGGTCGCCGAGATGGTTCGCCACACGCTCGCGCTCGAGCATCAACGCGCGCAGCCACCGAGCTCGGTCGGGTACCTCGACGTCGCACACCGACTCCAACGCCATGCAGTAGGCCCAGCAGTACGCCACCGTGGAGTCGCCGCTGACGCGGCCGGCGAGGCGGTGCGCGGTCATCGGAGGTAGATCGAGAAATCGCCGCTCGATGCCCTTGTGGGTATAGCCCAGGTGCTCCTCCAGCCGCAGGACCTTCTCGCCGACCACCGAGAAGCGGAAGTGCCCCGGCTCGATGATGCCCGCGTGCACCGGGCCGACGGCGATCTCATGCACCCCGTCACCCGCCACCCGCACGAAGGGGTAGGCTCCCGACCCTTCGCCCGTCGACACCGGTGGATCGAGTGGGCCATGTCGCAGCGGGTGTGCGTTGATTCCCCACAGGCCATGATCAAGCCAGGGGCGCGTGTCCGGCGCCGCTTCGGCATGCATGTCCGACAAGTCGGCGACGGCACGCTGCATCCGGTTGGCGCAGGCGAAGGACTGCGTGAGATCGGGGTACGTGGGCGAGTCGTCCGTCGATTCAAGCTCGACCCAAAGCAGACCGGCATCGCCCGCATAGGCCGCGCACACTCCCCTGACTGGTGTCCCGGCGCCACGCTCGACGCTCCACAGCGAGACGAGCCTGCCGCCTCGACTAGCGATCTCACCTGCTGTGGCAACCCATTGATCGCGGTCGACGTGAGCGCGCCAGATCGGCAGCGGCGCGGCCAAGCGATCCTTCGTATAGTTCAGGTGATACTCGCGCACGCCTTCACCTCCCGAGCATGGCGGCGGCCTGCTGATACCACGCGCTGAGATACGGCGGGACATACAGCCCGAGCATCAGCCCGATCCCCAGGTGGAGGAAGACCGGCACGAGCGCGGGCGGATGTGCGAGACGCTGGTGCGTGGTGTCGCCAAACACCATCGGCTGCACGCGGTAGAAGATGGAGGCGAAGGCGACGCCGAGGGCGACAAGCAGGAAAGGTGTCGCCCAGGCGTGCTCGCGCATGGCGGTTGTCAGGATCAGGAACTCGCTCGCGAACACGCCAAACGGCGGCATGCCGAGGATGGCCAGGGCTCCCAGCATCAGCCCCCAGCCAACCGTCGGGCTGACGCGTAGCAAGCCGCGGATCTCGTCCATCATCTGCGTGCCGGCCTTCTGCGCCGCGTGCCCGACGGCGAAGAAGATCGCGGACTTCACGAGCGAATGCACGGTCATGTGCAGCAGCCCGGCAAAGCTCGCGATCGGCCCGCCCATGCCGAAGGCGAAGGTCATCAGGCCCATGTGCTCGATCGACGAGTACGCGAACATCCGCTTCACATCGCGCTGGCGCATGATGAAGAACGCCGCCGTCACGACCGAGAAAAGCCCGAAACCCATCATCAGGCGCCCGGTCAATGGGCTGCCGTGCAGGGCGCCATCGGTCAAGACCTTGCACCGCAGGACCGCGTAGAGGGCCACGTTCAGCAGCAGGCCCGACAGCACCGCCGAGACCGGGGTCGGGCCTTCCGCGTGGGCATCGGGCAGCCAGTTGTGCAGCGGCACGAGGCCGATCTTCGTGCCGTAGCCGATGAACAGGAACGCGAAAGCCAGCGTGACGATGTTCGGATCGAGCTGCGCCTTGACCGCATCCAGGTTCGACCACAGCAGCGCGCCGCCTTCAGGCCCGATCACGCGCTCGGCGGCCATGTACATCAGCACGGTGCCGAACAGCGCCTGCGCGATGCCGACGCCGCACAGGATGAAGTATTTCCAGGCGGCCTCCAGGCTGGCGGCGGTCCGATAGACGCTGACCAGCAAGACGGTGGTCAGCGTTGCTGCCTCCATCGCGACCCACAGGATGCCCAGGTTGTTGGTCGTCAGCACCAGCAGCATCGCGAACATGAACAGCTGGTACATGCTGTGATAGAGGCGAAGACGGGGCGGCGTCATCTTGCCGCGATCGCGCTCGACGCGCATGTACGGACGCGAGAAGATCGAAGTCGTCAGACCGACGAGCGCAGTCAGCGCGACGAGGAACACGTTGAGCGCGTCGATGTAGAACGCGCGATCCCAGGCCAGAATCGGGCCATCGCGCACGACCTGGGCCGTGAGAGCGCAGGCGGCGGCGAACGTCCCGAGGCTGAAGGCCACGTTGACATCGCGCGCGCCGTCGCGATGGCCGACGAGTCCGAGGACGGCCCCGCCAGCCAGGGGCACGATCAACAGCACACCAAGCGCTAGCACGCGGTCAGTCCTCCTTGAGATTCTCGAGGTGGCGAATATCCAGGCTGTCGAACTGCTCGCGAATCTGGAACAGGAAGACGCCCAGAATGAGCACACCGATCAGCACGTCCAGCGCAATGCCCAGCTCGACCACCATCGGCATGCCGTAGGTGGCGGACGTGGCGGCGAAGAACAAACCGTTCTCCATCGCAAGGAAGCCGATCACCTGGGGCAGCGCCTTCGAGCGCGTGATCATCGTCAGGAACGACAGCAGCACGCAGCCCAGGGCGATGCCCAGCGTGCCGCTTGCCAGCGCGGACGACAGTCTGGAGATGGGCAGCGCGAGGTCGAATGCGAAGATCACGACCAGGATGCCGATGAGCATCGTCGTGGGCACGTTGAGCAGCGTCTCCATCTCCCAGCGGATGTCCAGCCTGTCGATCAGTCGGTGCAGCAAGCGCGGGATCAGTAACACCTTGAGCGCGAACGTCAGCGCCGCAGAAACGTACAGGTGCGGCTGGTGCGTGACATAGCCCACGACCGCCGTGGCCAACGCCAGGGTGGCACCCTGCGCAGTGAACAGGTGCACCATGGACAGGATCCGCCGCTGCGAGATCATTGCGAACGCCAGGATCATCAGCACGGCGCCCAACAGGTCGACGAATTGCGCGAGGAGCGTGTTCATCATCCACGGGCCAGCAGGAGGTGCACCAGCATCCCGATCACCGCGAGCAGGAACGCGGTGGCCAGGAACTCGGGGACGCGGAAGATGCGCATCTTGGCCGAGACCGTCTCGAATACGGCCAGCAGTGCACCGCCGATGGCCAGTTTCCACACCAGCACCGGCAGCGCGAGCAGCATCTCGAGCGGCGCCTGCGCTTCGGCGACGCCCCAGGGAACGAATAGCGCGAGCCCGATGCACGAGTATGCGAACAGCTTCAGGCTCGCGGCCCACTCCAGTAGCGCCAGGTGCCGGCCCGAGTACTCCAGGATGAGCGCCTCGTGGATCATCGTCAGTTCGAGGTGGGTGGCCGGGTTATCCACCGGCACGCGGGCGTTCTCGGCCAGGGACACCATCGTGAAGGCGACACCGGCGAACGCGAGACCGGGGTAGATCGCGAATTGGCGATGGGCGAGCGTTTCGACGATCGTGGAAAGCGAGGTCGAATTCGAGATCAGCGACGCCGAGAACAACACCATCAGCAGCGCAGGCTCGGCGAGGAAGCCGATCAGCATCTCGCGCCGCGCGCCCATCGTCCCGAACGCGGTGCCGACATCCATGGCCGCCAGGGAGATGACGACTCGGGCCAAGGCAAAGAGGCCCACCAGCGCGATCGCGTCGGCGGCCGGTGCCAGCGGCAGATCGGTGGACAGCGTCGGGACGATCGCGCAGGCCAACGTCATGCAGCCGAAGATGACGTAGGGCGCGGCGCGAAAGAAGGGCGAGGCGTTGTCCGCGACCACGGAATCCTTGTTGAAGAGCTTGTGCAGCACCAGATAGGGCTGCCACAGGCTCGGTGCGGAGCGGTTCTGCAGCCAT
>Ga0209051_1001599_pt1 | contig 18522 bp, 8 predicted proteins | sample AraplaCvi_mMS_r2_2_FD_184286 | JGI IMG/M metagenome (GOLD analysis project Ga0209051, IMG submission 184286) | Arabidopsis root microbial communities from North Carolina, USA - plate scrape MF_Cvi_mMS_r2 (SPAdes) (version 2) | ecosystem: Host-associated > Plants > Roots > Endosphere | place: USA...
CGCGTCGAGGTTCGCGCGCAGGTCGGCGATGTAGGCGGCGGCGGCCTCGTCGCTGATCTCCTCGGCGAAGCCGATGATGGGCGCGGAGGCGCTCGTGTGGCGCATGAGCTCGACGATGCGCTCGGCGAGCGCGTCGTCCACGCGCCGGTGCCAGCGGTAGTCGATGTCCAGGCGGACGCCGTCGAAGTTCATCGCGTAGCGCGCGGCGTCGTCGTGCAGGGTGCGGATCGTGGGGGTCATGCGGTCACTCTTGGTCGTTGGATGCGGGGAAGCCTCTTCAGGCGGCGGCGCGGTCGGGGCGATCGGCGTATCGCGCCATCCCGTCGACGACGCCGCCGAGGCCGTTGGCGCGCAGCCACTGGTCGTCGTAGACGGTGTCGAGGTACTTGAGGCCGCCGTCGGGGAAGACGAGCGCGATGTTGCAGGGCCCTTCCGCGCGCGCGACGACGCGCCGCGCGGCCTCCACCACCGAGCCGGACGAGCCGCCCAGCAGCAGGCCCTCGTCGCGCGCGACGCGGCGGCAGTTGACGAAGGCGTCGTGGTCGGAGACCTTCATGACCTCGTCGACGAGCTCCGGGCGGATGTTGCCGGGCTGGAAGGCCAGGCCGGTGCCGTTCTGCAGGAAGGGCTTGAAGTCGCCGCCGAAGACGACCGAGCCGACCGGCTCGACGCCGACCACGCGCACGCGAGGGCGGCGCTCCTTCAGGTGGCGCGCGATGCCGCTCAGGTGGCTGCCCGTGCTGGCCGTGCCGATCACGACATCGACGCGCCCGCCGAGCTGCTGGAAGATCTCCGGCCCCGTGGAGTGGTAGTGCGCATCGATGGCGGCGGGGTTGTTGTACTGGTCGAGGTTCACGCAGCGGGGCTGCCGCGCGGCGATGGCCTTGGCGAGCGCGATGCGCTTCTTCTGGTAGCTGCCGGTCTCGTCGGGCGTGTCCACCATCTCCACCTCGCCGCCGAAGGCGCGCACGAGGTTCACGTTGGCCTTGGGCGTCTTCGGGTCGAGCACGCAGATGAAGCGCACGCCCTGGATCGCGCACAGCATCGCGAGCGCGTGGCCCATGTTGCCGGAGGTGGACTCGACGACGGACCAGCCGGGCGCGAGCCCGTGATCCTGCTGCGCTCGGCGCAGCAGCTCGAGCGCCGTGCGGTCCTTGACGCTGCCGCCCGGGTTGCGGCACTCCAGCTTGCCGTAGACCTGCACGCCACGTTCGGGGTCGGACAGGCTCTTGAGGTGCATGAGCGGCGTATGGCCGATCAGCTCGGTGATGGTGGTGGCGAACATCTCGGCTCTCCGGAATTTGGACGGCGGGGAATACGGTGAGCTCACTGTAGTGAGGGGACGCGCCGCGCGAAGCTGTACCTTCGGGCAGAGCGATCCCTAGAGTCGCGCAAGCCCGGGCCGCCCGGCCGGGGCCCGGCTCGAAATAGGTCCAGACGTATTCCGGCCGCCCGGGCGGAAGGCCGCGGCCCCCTCGGAAACGCGCAGCATCGAAGGGCGCGTCGACGCCCACAATGCTCGGTGCGGGTCGCCGCCGTCGCGCGGAGAAGCGCCCGGAGGCGCTGGCGGATTTCGGCGAAGCGCCCCCGGAATTCACAGGGAGGCACACCATGGACACACGTTCCCCACGCCTGCACTTTCTGCCGGGCGCGCTGGTTGCAGCCGTGCTCGCCTGCACCGCGGCTCCGGACCCGGCCGCTGCCCAGGCGCCCGAAGGCACCTATCACCAGATCCATTCCTTCGTCCCTCCCGAGGGCGTCAAGCCAAGGGGCACCCCACTGGTCCTTCCGGATGGCGGCATCGTCGGTACCGCCTCCGAAAGCGACAGCCCTGACCATGTGGGCACCCTCTACTTGTTGAAGCCGGGCAGCCATTCCCTGAAGGTACTGCACGCGTTCGGGGACGGATCGAACGACGGCTTGTACCCTGTCGCCGGTGTGATCGCCGACCGCCAGGGAGACCTCTGGGGCACGACGTACGGCGGCGGCGAGTACGGTCGCGGCACGATCTTCCGGATTTCCGGAAAGCATTACGCCGTCGTGCACATGTTCGGCCAGGATCCCGGCGATGGCTCCTACCCCGCCACCGCGCTCACGCTGGGCGATGACGGCCTGCTGTACGGCACGACGCTCGAGGGCGGCTCGAGCGACCGCGGCACGGTCTTCCGTCTCAACGCCGACGGCAGTGCGACGACCCTCTGGAACTTCGCCCCCGGCGGGCCAAGAAACCCGAATGGCCGACTCCTGCAGGCCTCCGACGGCCTGCTCTATGGCACGACGACCGTCAACTTCGACGACGGGGAAGACCTCGGGACCATCTACGCCCTTGCCCCCGACGGCAGCCAGCAACGCATCGTCCACCGGTTTTCCGAGGCCGACGGTTGGGACAGCCTGAGCGGCGTGATCGAAGGCAGCGACGGCAGGCTCTACGGCACCACCTGGCTGGGCGGCGCCAATGAAACCGGAGGCGTGGTCTACAGGGTCGATCGCGACGGCAGCGACTACGTCGTCCTCCATTCCTTCCAAGGAGGGAGCGAAGGCAAGGTCTCGAGGAGCGAGCTGGTCGAGACCCGCCCGGGCGTGTTCTTCGGGATGACCGAGCTCGGTGGCAAGGCCGGCCGAGGCACGGTCTTCCGGATGCTCGCCAGCGGCGAGCTCACGGTCATCCATTCGTTCACCGGCCAGCCGAGGCACGGCGGCGCGCCCGACGGCATAGAGCCCGCAGGCGCCCTGGTGCCGGTCGGGGACGACATGCTCATCGGCGTCACAGAATTCGGCGGCGTCTACCAGGGGACCATCTTCAAGTTGCGCGCGCGCTGACCGCGCCCGGATAGGGTCGCCGGAGTTCGCGCGCCCTGCCTACAGCTCGCCCGACACGAGCAGCATTTCGGGCGCCTCGGGCACGCGCCGGATCCGCGGATGCCGCGGCTCGGCCTTGGTGCCGTGGTGCAGGAAATCGAGCAGCAGGGGCGCGACGAGCGCGGCGTTCTGGTGGATGAAGTAGTGCCCGGCGCGCTGCAGCTCGAAGTGCGCGAGCGCGCCGGAGCCGCAAAGCAGTGCGCGGGCGCGGCGGTTGTTCGTCGTGGCGTCGAGCTCGCCGGTGACGAGCATCCGCGGCAACGCGCGCCCACCGCCTTCCGATGCCTCCTCCTGCGCCACACGATGGGCGCGGAACGCGAGCAACTGGCGGCTGTAGCCCAGCATGCGCTCGGCGCTCTCGAAGGGGGCGTGCAGCCACGGCGTCGTCACGCGATCGTGGAGCGAGAAGACGGCGGCCCCGTCCTGGTCGCCCTCGGCCGCCGGGCCCGATGGCGCGCCCTTCGCGAGCATCGCCTGCATCGAGCGGGCCATGCCGGCCGCCGAGGCAGGCATGCGCGAGACGACCTGGCACATCGTCGCGAGGCTGGTCTCGAAGGTCGAGTCGCCCTCGGCGTCGGGCTCGCGGTCGCCCGCGAAGGACGGCGCCAGCAGCGCCAGGGAAGAGACGGCCCCGGGCAGGCATCGCGCCAGCTCCAGCGCGAGCTTGGAGCCGCCGCACCAGCTCGCGACGTGGCACGACGCGAGGCCCTCGGCGGCGAGAACGGCGCGCACGGCCTGCACGAAGCGCGCGGGCGCCTCTTCCGCGCCGTAGTAGGGATCGCCGGCGGCGGGGTCGGCATAGAGCGCGAGCACGCGCACGGAAGTCGCCATCCTTCGCGCCAGCTCGTGCCACACGTCCATGGTCAGGCCGAAGGCGTTGACGAGGAGCAGCGCCTGCGCGCCATCGCCGCAGCGCGTGTAGCGCGTCTGCCCGTCGCGGGCGACGAGGCGTTCGAACCCTGGCAGCGCGTCGAAGCGCGGCGCCTGCTGGGCGGCGTGCAGCGCGCGCAGCGGCGCGACGACGGCCTGCACCCGTGCGTGCCAGTCGATCGCGACGGCGCCGGCGGGCGCATGCAGCGCCACGCCGCTGTCGGTGCGCGCCACGAGTTCCGCCTCGCGCCCCAGCCCCTCCCGCTCGCAGGCCTGCTGCAGCTCCAGGCGCACGAGCTCGCCGACCGCGTCCATCGGTAGCGCGCCCGTCGCGGTGCGCACGGGCACGCCGGCCGCCTCTGCGATCGCGCGCACCAGCTCGCGCCGCGAGCAGAGCGGCCGGCCGTACAGGAGCGTCGCGCCCGCGGGCAGCGTGCCGGCGGGCGCGGCGAGGCATTGCGCCACCGCGCCGGCGTCGAGCAGGTGGATGGCGCCGTCGTCCTCGTCGGGCAGCGTCAGCGCGACGCGCTCGAAGTGCGACTCGTCGCGCCGCCGGGCCTCGAAGACCAGGCCGGCGATGGCGGCGACAAGGCGATCGAAGGCGCCGCCGGCCACGGGCCGCGCGGCGTCGCGGGCGCCGGCCGCGCCCGCATGCGCATCCGCATCCGCATCCGCGTCGAGCGCGTTGCCGAGCACCAGCACCTGCAGGTCGACGGCTCGCCCCGCCGCGTCGTCCACCGCCTCGCGCACGTGCTGCGCGAGGCTGCCGATGCTGCAGAACGCCGAGAAGGTGCGGTAGTCCACCAGCACGCGCACGCGTCCGCCGCGCAAGCCCTGGAGTCGTGCGCGAAGCGGCGGCACGTGGCAGCCCTCGTGCAGGGACAGCAGGCGGCGCACCGTGCAGTCGTCGAGGACGACGGTGGCGGCGTCGTCGAGCGAGCCCGATGCGAATCGATCGAGAGACATGGGGTGGGCCTCTCGAGGGTCAGGCCCGCGCGGCGCCGAGCCGCGCGAGCAGGTCGAGCGCGTCGCCGACCGTGCGCAGGTTCGCGACGGCCTCGGAGTGCTCGGACAGCGCGACGCCGAAGTGCGCCTCCGTCAGCGCCATCAGCGAGATGAGCGAGATGGAGTCGAGCATCAGGTCGCCGGCCAGCGTGCTCTCGCGCGTGACCTCGGCGGGATCGATGTCGATCGGCGCGATCTGGCCGACGAGTTCGACGAAGGGGGCCAGGAAGGGGACGGCGCCGGGCGAGTCCGGCGATACGGCCTCCCCCATCGGGGGGAGGAGCGCGACATCGGTCGCGGTGTCGAGCATGGACATGGGGGGTTCTCCTGCGGGGTGTCGGTGATGCCGCATTTGTAGCCAGCCGCTCGTCCGCGCGAACCTGACTTCTCGGACAGGTTCGTCCCCCTATGAAGGCACTAGGGGCCCGCTCTGCCCCATAGGACAGGTTCGCGCGGGCCGGCCTCTGCCTACATTCCCTCCCGTCCGGCGCCCCTCGGCGTCGCCATCCCATCCACCCCCCTGCCCCACCCGGAGAGCCCAGACATGAACCTCGCCCAAGACCAAGCCCGATCGCACGACGCCGACGCCATGCCCATGGACAAGGAGACCTTCGCCCGCGCCCTGCGCGCGACGCTGGAGGAGCAGCTCACGCTGAACCATCCCATCTTCCTCGAGCTGTTCAAGCCCGAGAAGAACCGCGAGCTGCTGAAGGTGATCTCACTCGAGGGCTACCAGATCACCCGCTACTTCCTCGAGTACATCGAGAACCTGCACTTCCGCTGCCCGCTGCCGGTGCACAAGCGCCGCCTGCTGTTCAACATGTTCGAGGAGGAGACCGGCCGCTTCTCGAAGACGAAGAACCACGTCGAGCTGATGCAGGACTTCATCCGCGCGCAGGGCATCTCGGACGCCGAGCGCGACGAATGGTTGCCCTCCGACGCCACGTCCGAGCTGATCGACTACCGCCTGCGCAACTGCTGCTCCGCCGAGACGTACCACATCGGCGCCGCGGCCGTGATGATCGCGAGCGAGGGCCAGAGCCTCGAGACCCGTGCCGGCGAGGCCCGCCACACGCTGCTCGCGAAGACCTACGGCCTCACCGAGCAGGACACGCTGTTCTTCTCCGTCCACCAGCGCGAGGACGTGGGCCACGTCGCCGAGGGCATCCAGCTCGTGTCCGAGCTCTGCAAGACCGTGAAGACGCAGCAGGAGGCGCTCTTCGCCGTACGCCACACCTGCAAGCTGTTCTGGAACATGTACGAGAGCGCCGCGCAGAAATGGTACGCGATCCGCGACGCCCGCGCCGCCGTCGCCGCCGCCTGAACGCCCCTGCCCGCCGCCCCGGAGTCCCCCGATGAAGCTCGTCGACCTGCCCGCCCGCCTGCGCGGCTCGCCCCACACCCTCACGCTCGCCGACGACAAGGGCGTGGAGTTGGTGCGCAGCTTCCACGACCTGCACGAGGACGTGCTCGCGACCGTGGCGCGCCTGCGCGCGCACGGCGTGCGACCCGGCTGCCGCGTCGGGCTGTGCGCGCCGAGCCACTACGCGTTCATGGTGTGGGATCTCGCGTGCATCGCGCTGGGCTGCGTCAGCGTGGCGCTGCCGAACGAGCGGCCCGCGGCCGACGCCGACCTCGGCGCGCCGATCGAGCGCTATCGCCTCACGATCCTCGCGATCGATCCGGCGTGGCGCCCGGCCGGCACGCAGGATCTCGCGCGGCTCGTCGACATCGACACGAGCTTCGCCGCGCCGCTGCCCGAGCGCACGCTCGAGCCCGTGGCCGCCGACGATCGCGCGGGCACGCACTCGCTCGTCTTCAGCTCCGGCACCACCGGCAAGACGAAGGGCCTGGTGATCAGCGCGGCCGGCACCGAGCACCTGCTGGCGCTGTACCACGACGCCTTCGGCGTGGCGGCCGAGGAACGCTTCCTCACCTTCCTGCCGTTCGCGAACTACCAGCAGCGGATGATCTACTACTTCTGCCTCTGGCACGGAGTGGATTTCGTCTCGGTGCCCTTCCCGCAGCTCTTCGCCGGGCTGAGGAAGCACGCGCCGAGCTTCGTGATCGCGCCGCCCATCCTCTACGAATCGCTGCACACGCTCACCCGCGCGAGCGTGGGCACTAAGCTGGCGGAGGACGCCGCGGCGCTGCGCGCGAAGCTGCACGAGCTCACGGGCGGCCGCGTGCGCTACCTCATCACGGGCATGGCGCCGATCAAGCGCGCCACGCTCGACTTCTTCTGGGCGCACGGCATCGCGCTGTACGAGGCCTTCGGCATCACCGAGGCCGGCATGGTCGCCTGGAACAAGCCCGGCGCCGCGCGCGTGGGCACCGTCGGCCGGCCCGCCGAGCCGGGCTGCGTGACGCTGTCCGACGAGGGCGAGGTGATCGTCACCCGCGACGCGCTGCTTTCCTTCGGCTACTTCGAGTCGTCGGAGGAGGACGCGCGCACGACCTTCGTCGCCGCGAACGCGGTGGCCACCGGCGACATCGCCGCGTTCGATGCCGACGGCTTCCTCACGGTGATCGGCCGCAAGAAGGACGCGATCATCACGAAGAACGGCGAGAAGTTCCACCCGGAGCCGATCGAGTCGGCGATCCACCGCGACCCGCGCGTGCACGTCGCCGTGGTGCTCGCGAGCGAGCGCGCCGGCCTCGCCGCCGTCATCTCCACGCGCCATCACGCCGACGCCGGCGCGCTGGCCGCGCTGCGCGCCCACGTCGACACGGTCAACGCCGACCTGCCCGCGCAGCAGCAGGTGCGGCAGCTCGTGTTCACCGATCGCGATTTCACCGTCGAGAACGGCCTGCGCACCCGCAACCTCAAGCTCAACCGGCGCGCGATCGCCGCCGCCTTCCTCGAAGCCTGAGAAGCCCACCCCACCCGGAACCGACCGCCCGAGCCCGCCATGACCACCGCGTTCTTCCCCACGCCCGCCCGCCCCCGCAACCTGATCGAGACGCTCGCCGCCTGGCGCGCGCGCGACCCGAACCGCGTCGCCCTGACGACGCTGCGCGAAGGCGAGCAGGTCGATCGCACCGCGACCTTCGCCACGCTGCACGACGGCGCCATGCGCATGGCGGCCGCCATCGCGCGCCGCACCGAGCCGGGCGCCCGCGTGCTCCTGCTGCTGCCGGAAGGCCGCGACTTCGTCCTCGCCTTCCTCGGCTGCCTGATGGCCGGCCGCGTCGCCGTCCCCGCCGCGCTGCCGCTGCAGCCGCGCAAGGTCGCCCAGTGGAAGAAGCTGCAGGCCATCGCCGCCAGCAGCGGCAGCACGCTCGTGATCGCGCCGGCGACGGCCATCGACCTGCTGCGCCAGCTCCAGGAGGACGAGTCGCTGTTCAGCGCCTGCGTGCTCGGGACGCCGGAGTCGCTGCGCGCCGATCCGCACGAGCCGGCCCTCGGCGAGCGCCTGCTCGCCGCGGCCCTCGCGATCGAGCCCGGGAGGCTCGCGTTCCTGCAGTACACCTCGGGCTCCACGGGCGCGCCCAAGGGCGTGATGATCACGCACGGCAACATCGTGGCAAACCAGGAGGTCATCGCCGCGGGCATGGGCCACCACGCCGACACGCGCGTCGTCTCGTGGCTGCCGCTCTACCACGACATGGGGCTCTCCGCGGTGCTGCAGATGGCGACCGTGGGCACCTCGATCGTGCTGATGTCGCCGGTCGATTTCGTGCAGCAGCCGCTGCGGTGGCTGAAGGCGATCTCCGCGCACGGCGCGAACACGTCGGGCGGCCCCAACTTCGCGTACCGCCTGGCCGCCGCCGCCCTGCGCTCGCCCGAGGCCGTCGCGGCGAGGATCGACCTCTCTTCCTGGAACCTCGCCTTCTGCGGCGCGGAGCCCATCGGGCGCGAGACGATCGAGGAGTTCGTGGCCGCGGCCACGCCCTTCGGCTTCGACGCGGGCGCGTTCTACGCCTGCTACGGCATGGCCGAGGCCACCGTGATGATCACCGGCGAGCGCAAGGGCGACGGCCTGCGTGCCCTCGACGCCTCGCATGCCGCGCTCGCCCGCGGCCACCTGGAGGCCGCGCGCGCCGACGTGGGCGCCGACGCCAAGCCGCTCGTGTCCTGCGGCGCGCCCGCGGACGGCCACGAGATCCGCATCGTCGCGGCCGACGGCCGCCCCGTCGCCGCGGCGGGTGCGATCGGCGAGATCTGGGTGCGCGGCGAGAGCGTCGGCGCCGGCTATTTCGCCAACGAGGCCGCCACGCGCGAGACCTTCGAGGCGCGCCTGGCCGACGACCGCGACGACGCCTGCTGGATGCGCACCGGCGACCTCGGCGCGATCGTCGACGGCCGCCTCTTCGTCACCGGCCGCGCCAAGGACCTGCTGATCGTGCGCGGCCGCAACCTGTACCCGCAGGATCTCGAGGACGCGGTGCAGGACGCCGTGCCCGAGCTCCGGCGCGGCGCGGGCGCGGCCGTCTCCGCGATCGTCGACGGCGAGGAGAAGCTCGTCCTCGTGCAGGAAGTCGGCCGCACGCAGCGCCGGCAGATGGATGTCGGCGACGTGCTGCGCCGCATCGTCCTCGCGATCCACGGCGAGTTCGGGTTGACGCCGCACCAGGTGGTCCTCGTCGAGCCGGCGACGATCGAGAAGACCTCGAGCGGCAAGATCGCGCGCGCCCTCTGCCGCGCTGCCTGGCTGCAGGGCCGGCTGCGCGCGGTGGCCACGTGGACGGAAGGCGAGGAAGCGCCCGTGCAGGTCGTCGTGGCCGCCGTGGCCGAGGTGGCGCCCGCCGTCGATGCGAAGGACGCCCTGCGCCGCGAGATCCAGCGCCGCATCGCGGCGGTGGCCGGCGAGTTCCTCAAGCGCGAGCCCGCGCAGGTGCCGGCCGACAAGCCCTGGGCCGAGCTCGGCTTCGACTCCGTCAATGCCCTGCAGCTCGCGATGCGGGTCCAGCAGGCCACCGGCGTCACGCTCGACGCGACCGTGCTCTGGGACTGCGCCAACATCGCCGAGCTCGCCGCGCACATCGCCGGCATGAAGGGCGCCGCCGAGGCGGTCGGCATCGCGAACGCGCCCGCGCCTGCCACGGCCGCGGCGCCGGCCGTCGCGCATGCCGTGGCGCCGGCCTCCGCCGCCCCCTCCGAAGCCGACCTCGCCGCGCTCTCCGATGCCGACGCCGAGGCGCTGCTGCTCAAGGAACTCGAGCGCTGACCCGCCCGAAGCGCCGCAACCCCTCACGCATAGCCCCATGAGCGAGTCCACGACTTCCGCCGCCCTGACGCCCGTCAAGCGCGCCCTCCTGAAGATCGACGCCCTGCGCCGCGAGCTCGCCGACACGCGCGCCCGCCTCGACGAGCCGATCGCCATCGTCGGCATCGGCTGCCGCCTGCCGGGCGGCGCCGACTCCGCCGAGGGCTTGTGGCAGCTCGTGGCCTCCGGCACCGATGCCGTGGCCGAGGTGCCCGCCGACCGCTGGGGCGACGAACTCCACGACCCGCGCATGGGCCGCGCCGACACCTTCTACTGCCGCCGCGGCGCGTTCATCGACGGCGTCGACCGCTTCGACCCGGCGTTCTTCGGCCTCTCGGGGCGCGAGGCCCATCGCCTCGACCCGCAGCAGCGACTGCTGCTCGAATGCACCTGGCGCGCGATGGAGGATGCCCGCTTCACCGCGAGCGCCCTGCACGGCTCGAGGACGGGCGTGTTCGTGGGCAGCTCGCTCGACGACTACGCGCGCCTCAGCGAGGCAGCCGAGGACGCCGAGCGCAGCTTCGCGCAGACCGAGCTCGGCACCGCCCGGCCCTTCGCCGCGGGCCGCATCGCCTACCTGTTCGGCTTCCACGGGCCGGCCATGCACCTGGACACGGCGTGCTCCTCCTCGCTCGTCACGATGCACCTGGCCTGCCAGAGCCTGCGCCAGCGCGAGTGCGACCTCGCCTTCTCCGGCGGCGCCAACCTCATGCTCAGCCCCGAGATGACGATCGCGCTGTGCGAGCTGCAGGCGCTCTCGCCGGACGGCCGCTGCGCCACCTTCGACGCCGCGGCCAACGGCTACGTGCGCGGCGAGGGCGCGGGCGTGGTCGCGCTGATGCGCCTGTCCGATGCGCGCGCGCAGGGCCGGCCGATCCGCGCCGTCATCCGCGGCTCGGCCGTCAACCACGACGGCCGCAGCAACGGCATGACCGCCCCCAACGGCCGCGCGCAGCGCGAGGTGATCCGCGAGGCGCTCGCGCGCGCCGGGGTCGCCCCGGGCGAGGTCGACTACGTGGAGGCGCACGGCACGGGCACGGCGCTCGGCGACCCGATCGAGCTGCGCGCGCTGCACGACGTGTACGGGTGCGACGTCGAGCGCACGCACGACCTGCACGTGGGCAGCATCAAGACCAACATCGGCCACCTGGAAGGGGCGGCCTCGGTCGCCGCGCTGATCAAGGTGGTGGGCGCGCTCCAGCACGCCGCGCTGCCGCCGCACCTGCACTTCCGCACGCCCACGCCGCACCTCGACTGGGAGACGCAGCGCCTGCGCGTGCCGACGGCGCTCACGGCCTGGCCCGCCAACCGGCCCGGCCGGCGCGTCGCGGCGATCAGCGCCTTCGGGATGAGCGGCACCAACGCGCACCTGGTCGTCGAGGCCTGGGACGACGCGGACGCGGATGCGGCGCGCGACGACGCGCCGTCGACGCACGATGCCGCGGGCGCGAGCGACGATCCGCAGGTGCTGCCGGTCTCGGCGCACACGCCCGCCGCGCTGGCGCGCGCGCTGGAGGATCTCGCCGACCATGCGACGGGTGCCTCGGCGCCGTCCCTCGGCGACCTCGCGCACACGCTGCGCACGGGGCGCGACGCGCGGCGCCTGCGCGCGGCGATCGTCGCGTCGACGCCCGCGGAGTTCGCCGACATCGCGCGCCGGCGCGCCCGCGCCGCCGCGAGTCCCGCATCGGCGACCGCCCCGCTCGCCTTCCTCTTCACGGGCCAGGGCGCGCAATACGCCGGCATGGCCCGCCGGCTGTACCAGGCGTGCGCGGCGTTCCGCCGCACGATCGACGAATGCGACGCGGCCTTCGAGGCCGAGACCGGCGAATCGCTGGTGGACGTGATCTACGCGGACGATGCCCCCGGCGCCGCGCGCATCGACGAGACCCGCTGGACGCAGCCCGCGCTGTTCGCGATCGAGCTCGCGCTCGCGCGTCTCTGGGCGCACTGGGGCCTGCGGCCCCAGGCGCTGATCGGCCACAGCGTCGGCGAGTACGCCGCCGCCTGCTTCGCGGGCGTGTTTTCCCTCGCCGACGGCATCCGCCTCGTGGCCGCGCGCGGCCGGCTGATGCAGGAGATGACGGCACCGGGGAAGATGAGCATCGTGCTGGCACCCGAGGATCTCGTGCGGCCGTACCTGGCGCCGTATGCCGGCGCAGCCGCGATCGCCTGCGACAACGCGCCCGCGAGCGTCGTCGTCGCCGGCGAAAGCACGGCGCACGACGATCTCGTCGCGGACCTCGCGCGCGCCGGATTCGGGACGCGCACGCTCCCCGTCTCGCGCGCCTTCCACTCGCCCCTGATGGATCCCATGCTCGCGGCCTTCCGGGAGGTGGCGCGCGGCATCTCGTACAGCGCGCCGACGATGCGCGTCGTCTCCAACGTGAGCGCCGCGTTCGAGTCGCGGCGCCTGTGCGATCCGGAATATTGGGTCGAGCACGTGCGCGCGACCGTGCGCTTCCGTGAAGGGCTGCAGACCGTGCTGGAAGACGGCGCGGGCCTGCTGCTGGAGGTCGGTCCCGGCGTGGTGCTGACGGGTGCCGCGAAGGACGCCGCGGCCCGTCACGCGCGCGCCGCGACGATCCATTGCCTGGCGAGCCTCGACCGCAAGCGCGAGGATCGCCGCGCGCTGCTCGAGGCGCTCGCCGCCGTGGCCGAGACCGGACACGAGGTGGACTGGGCGGCGGTCGACGCCGCCTTCGATGCGCCCCGTGCGCCGCGCCGCGTGGCGCTGCCGCCGGTGCCCTTCGACCGGGGCTCGTACTGGGTCGGCACGCGCCGCGGGGCGACGCAGGCGCGTCCCTTCGCCGTCGCCGGCGCGCGTGCCGCGGCCGACGCAGGCATCGCGGCACGGGGCATGCTCGGCGAGGAACTGCGTTCGCCGGGCATGAGCGACCGCCGCTTCCAGCGCCGGCTCGCGCTCGACGCGCTGCCGCTGCTGCGCGATCACGGCTTCCGCGATCGCATCGTGTTCCCGGCGGCCGGCTTCGCGGCCATGGCGCTCGAGGCCGCGCGGCGTCTCGCGCCCGCGGCGGCGCGCATCGTCGTGTCCGACCTGTCGATCGACACGCCGCTCGTGCTGGACGACGCGCAGGCCGTCACGCTGGCCAGCGTCGTGGCAAACGCGGGAGCGGCTTCGCGCATCGACATCCATGCCGGCGTCGAGGGGCAACCCGGGTGGACGCGGCATGCAGGCGCGACGCTGGCGACGGACACACCGAGCGCCGACGATGACGCGCTCCCGGCCGCCGACGCCCCGGAGGCCATGGACGTCGACGCCTTCCACGCGGCCATCGCGCGCACCGGCCTGCGCTACGCCGGCGCCTTCCGCGCGCTGCGGTCGCTTCGGCGCGGGCAGGCGCAGGCCGAGGGCCTCGTCGCGCTCGACGCGACGGACGCCGCGGCGCGCTGGCCCGTCGTCCATCCCGCCGTCCTCGACAACGCGCTGCAGGTCGTGGCCGCGGCGCTGTGGCCATCGACCGGCGAGGAGGCGGGTGCGACCGCCTTCCTGCCCGTGGGCATCGACCGGCTGGAGGTCGACGGGGCCGTCGACGCCTCGCGGCCGCTGACCGCGCGCGCCCGCGTCGTGGCGCGCAGCCCGCTCGTGCGGGCGGACGTCGACCTGGCGGACGATGCGGGTCGCGTCGTGGCGCGCCTGCGCGGCGTGCGGCTGGCGCCGGTGGATGCGCGGCGGCTGGATGGGGCCTCCGTGTTCGAGGTGCGCTGGCAGGCGCGCGAGGACAGATCTGGTTCAGCCGTTGCCGCGCCGCGCGCGCTGGTGATCGGCGTCGATGGCGAAGGGGTCGATTCGATCGCCGGTGCGGCACCGAAGGCGCGCGTGCTGCGCGTGCCGATGGCCGATGCCGCGATGGATCGCGCGGCGCGCCGGCAGGCGTGGGCGGAGCGACTGGCCACCGCCCTGGCCGGGGAAGAGCGTCCCGACGTCATCGTGTACCCGTGGCCGATGGCGGAGGGGGTCAGGTCTTCAGACCTGACCCCGAATTCCACCGGCGCGAACGCAGAACACGGGGTCAGGTCTGAAGACCTGACCCCCTCCGCTGCGGCGGCCGGTCAGCCGGCCAGCGGAATGCCGGGGTCAGCTCGGAGAGCTGACCCCGCGGCCCCGGCGTCTTCGGGGTCAGGTCTCCGACCTGACCCCGGCATTCCCGACGACGCCCACGCCGTCGCCGCCGCCCACCACCGCTTCGCCGACTTCTGGGACGCCCTCCAAGGCCTCGCCCTCGCCGGCGACACGCCTCGCGTGACCGTCGTCACCCACCACGCCCAGGCCCTCCCGGGCGAAACCCCCGCCGTCCCCGCCCAGGCCGCCGCCTGGGGGCTTGTCCGCGGCCTGATGCACGAAGGCGAAGGCGCCGCGCTCGCGCTCGTCGACGTCGCCAGCGACGATCCCGCCTCGGCCGCGGCCGCCTGGCGCTGCATCGCCACCGCCCCCGCGGCCGAAGAGCGCCAGTTCCTCGTCCGCGGCGAGCGCGTCTTCCTCCCCCGCCTCGCCCGTGTGCCCGCGCCCGCCCAGCCCACCGCGGACAGCCAGGCGCCGGCCGGCACCTGGCTCGTGACGGGCGGCCGCGGCGCCATCGGCACGCGCCTCGTCGAGCGCCTGATCGCGCGGGGCGCGCCCCGCATCGTCTCCGCCAGCCGCGCCCTGCCGGCGGCCGCGGAGTGCGAGCGCCTCGCCGATCTCGCCCAGGCCGCCGGCGCGAGCCTGGAGTTCGCGCCCCTCGATCTCGCCGATGCCGGCGCGGTGCGCAGCCTCGTCGACCGCCTCGCCGCCGACGCCGTGCATCCGCTCGCCGGCGTGCTCCATGCCGCGGGCGTGCTGGAGGACGGCCTGCTGCGCGGCCAGCCCGATGCGGCCGTCGAGCGCGTGCTCGCGCCCAAGGTCGCCGGCACGCTGAACCTGCACCGCGCCACGGCGCACCTGCCCCTCGTGCAGTTCCTGTGCTTCTCGTCCCTGGTCGCGACCATCGGCTCGCCCGGCCAGTGCGCCTACGGCGCGGCCAACGCGTACGTCGAGGCCCTGGCCGCCCACCGGCGGGCCCACGGCCTTGCCGCGCAGGCGATCGGCTGGGGCCTGTGGGCCGGCGACGGCATGGCCGACCGTCTCGACGCGGCGCAGCGCCATCGCCTCGACGGCGCGGGCATCCACGCGCTCGACCCGGAGCTGGCGCTGGGCACGATGGACGCCCTCGTCGCGGGCGCCGCGTCGCTCGCCCCGGCCCTCGTCGTCGCGCGCCTCGACCCCGCGGCGCTCCATGCGCGCGGCGCCAGCCCCGGCCTGCGCGCCATGCTGGCCGGCCTCGTGCCCGCGAGCCGCGCGTCGCCGAGCCGCTCCGGCGCAGGGACCGACGCGCGCCCCGAGGCCGCCGGTGCCCTCGCGGCACTGGCGCGCGCCACCGCGCCGCAGGCGCGCGAGGCCGTGCTCGTCGCGCACCTCGGCGCGCGGCTCGCCGCGGCCCTCCAGGTGAGCGCCGACCTGATCGGCGCCACGACGCCCCTGATCGAAGTCGGCCTCGACTCGCTGGCCGCCACCGAGTTCCGCGCCACACTGCGGCGCGAGCTCGACGTCGACATCCCTTTCGGGCGGCTGCTCGAAGGCGCCACGCTGCGCGACGTCGTGCGCGCCATCGAGGATCGCCTCGCGAGCGACGCCCGCGTCGCCGCGAGCCCGGCCGCGCCCTCCCCCGAACCCTCCGCGCCCCGCGACGCACGACCCGTGCGCCTGGCCGCGGTCTCCGCCGAGGCGACCTTCGGCGCGGACATGGAAGCAGGTGAACTATGAGCTCCATCGACTACCTCAACGCCCTCGCGGCCCGCGGCATCGAGCTGTGGACCGAGAACGGCAAGCTGCAGTACAAGGCCCCGAAGGAGGCCATCACACCCGAGCTCATCGCGGAGCTGAAGGCGAACAAGGCCGCGCTCGTGGAGCTGCTGGAGCAGTTCGCGCACAGCGCCGGCACCTACCCCCTGTCGTATTCTCAGAAGTCGCTGTGGTCGCTGCACCGGCTGCAGCCGGAGAGCGCCGCCTACAACGTCACCTACGCCGCCGCGCTCGCGGACGACCTCGTCGTCGCCGACCTCGCGCGCTGCGTCGACTACCTGATCGCGCGCCACCCGATCCTGCGCACGCGCTACGCGGTCGAGGACGGCCAGCCGGTGCAGCAGGTGGGCCGCGCGCCGACCGCGCGCCTCACGGTGGATCGCGTCTTCGGCGCCGACGAGGCCGCGATCCGCGACTGGATCGAGCAGGAGGCGAACCGCCCCTTCGACCTCGCGGCCGCGCCGATCCGGCTGAAGCTCCTCGTCAACGACGCGGCGCCGAACGGGGCCGCCCCCACCGGTCCGCGGCACGCGCTGCTGCTCAACGTCCACCATGTCGCGGCCGACTTCTGGTCGCTCGAGATCCTCGTGCGCGAGCTGCGCGCCCTCTACGACCTCGCTCGCCGCGGGGAGCCGCTGAAGCTGGCGCCGCTGAAGCTCCAGGTCGCCGACTGCGTGCAGCAGGAGCTCGACCGCCTCCAGGGCGAGGAAGGCCGCGCGCTCGCCGCGTTCTGGGACCGCGAGCTCGCGGGCGGACTGCCGCCGCTGGCGCTCGCGACCGACCGCGTCCGCCCCGCGGTGAAGACCGAGAACGGCCGCGTGCTCACGGCGAGCCTCGGCGCGGACCTGGCCGCGCGCGTGCGCGACGCCGCGAAGACGCTGCGCGTCACGCCCTACATGCTGCTGCTGTCGGTCTACCAGCTCTTCCTCTTCCTGCACACGGCGCAGGAGCGCCTGGTGGTCGGCGCGCCGACCGCCGGCCGCGGCACGCCGGGCAGCGAAGGCGTGGTGGGCCATTTCGTCAACACCATCGTGCTGGCCGCCGACGTCGCGCCCGGCCTCGGCTTCGACGCCCTGCTGGAGCGCACGCGCGCCACGCTGCTGCGCGTGCTCGATCACGCGGACTATCCGTTCCCGCTGCTCGTCGAGCGCCTGCGCCCGGCGCGCGACCCCAGCCGCTCGCCGCTGTACCAGGTGATGTTCAACTGGAACCAGCGCCGCGCCGAGGACGCCGCCGCGCCGGAGGCCCACCCGCTGTTCGGCCGCACGCTCGTGGCCTCCAGCACGGGCACGCGCGGCGCGACGCACGACCTGGTGCTCAACGTGCAGGACGCGGGCGACGCCTACGACGCGGCCTGGACGTACAACAGCGACCTCTTCGACGAGGCGACGGTCGCCGCTTTCGCGCGCCAGTACCGCGGCCTGGTCGAGCAGGTCCTGGAAGATCCGCGCCGGCCCCTCGCGGGCTACGCGCTTGCCGACGCGGGTGAACGCCGCACGCTGCTCGACGCCCTGGCGCGCCGGCTGCGCCTCGCGGCGCCGGGGTCGGCGCTGCCCGAGGTCGCGGCGCGGTGGGCCGGGGATTCGCCCGGCCACGCCGCGTGGATCCTCGGCGACACCGAGGTCTCGCACGAGGCCGTGGCGGCGGCGGTCTACGTGCTCGCGAAGCGCCTGCGCGACGCCGGCCTGGGGCCGGACAGCCGCGTCGCCCTGCGCGGCCTCGGCGCGGCCGATCGCGCCGTGGCGCTGCTCGCGCTGATGACGACCGGCGCCTCGGTGCTCGTGGGCGACGACGGCGCGGCCGGCGACGTCTCGCTGCCGGCCGCCGCCGACGCGATGCTGGAGAGCGACGCGAGCACCGGAGACGCGCTGCGTCCCGACGCGATCCGCATCGAGCGCGCGCCGGTCTCGCGCGCGCCGCTCGCCGATCGCGCGGACGCGGCGTCGCCCGCCCGGATCGGCGGCTTCTGCCAGGCCATCGCCGACGCGCTCGACCTGCGCGCGGGCGACCTGGCCGTGATCCCCGCCGGCACGCCCGTGAACCTCGCGGCGGCGGCGCTCGTCGGTGCGGCCGCGCGCGGCGCCACGATGCGCATGCCGGCCGCGCCCGCGCTCGCCGACCTCTGCGCCGACGACCCCGAAGCCGCCACGCGCGCGGCGGCCGCGCTGCGCGCGCTCGTCGCCCCCGGCGCCGGCGCCGCGACCGCCCTGCTGCTGCCGGCCGGACTGGTGCCGCGCCTGGACGCCTGGGTCATGGCCAGCGGAGTTCGCGTCGTCGCCCATGGCGATCGTCCGCCCCAGGTCCCGCGCCCGGTTCGCGCCGACGCCTCGGCGGCGATCCGCTTCGTCTCCGCCCACGGCCTCGCTCGCTGGATCGGGCCCGCCGTGTTCGAGCCCGTGAATTCGGGCGGCTGGTGCCTCGTCGACGTGGACGGCGCCCATGCCATCCCGGTCGCCCTCGGGCCCACCGGCGACCTCGCGCCCGCCGGCCAGTCGGCCCGGCTGCACCTCGTGATCGACCACGCGGCGCCCGACGCCACCGGGCCGGCCCCCGCGCACGACCGCCATCCGCCCGACGTCTTCGGCGCACTCGCGCTGCGCACCGTGGCCGCCACGCCCTTCAGCGTGGTGCGCCGCGCCGACGGCCGCCTGCACGCCCAGGACGCGCGCGGCGCGACCGCGCGGCGGCGTGACGTCGAGGTCGCGCCCGGGGCGATCGAGGCCCTCCTGGCCGAAC
>Ga0209051_1001601_pt1 | contig 18474 bp, 18 predicted proteins | sample AraplaCvi_mMS_r2_2_FD_184286 | JGI IMG/M metagenome (GOLD analysis project Ga0209051, IMG submission 184286) | Arabidopsis root microbial communities from North Carolina, USA - plate scrape MF_Cvi_mMS_r2 (SPAdes) (version 2) | ecosystem: Host-associated > Plants > Roots > Endosphere | place...
AGGTTGCCCCCCTCGGGCACCAGCAGGCCGGCGGCGACGCAGCGCTCGACCGCCTCGGGCGCGGGCGCGAGGACGGCCTCGAGCAGCGCCAGCTCGATGGCGCGCGGCACGACGGCCGCGAGGTCCAGCACCTCGCGCGCGGCCGCGTCGAGGCGGTCGGCGCGCGCGAGCACGGCGTCGCGCACCGTCGCCGGCACGCCCTCGCCCGCGTGCGCCAGCACCTCGGCGACGAAGAAGGGGTTGCCGCCGGTGGCCTCGTGCACGCCGGCGGCGCTGCGCCCCGCGCCGTCCGCCAGCGCCTGCACCGCGGCGGGCGTCAGGCGCGGCACGGCCACGCGCGCGACGTCCGCCGGCGGCAGCTCGCCGAAGACCGCGCGCAGCGGCGCCATCGAGGCCGCGTCGTCGCGGTGGCTCGCCACCAGCAGCGCGGGCACGCGCGCGATGCGGCGGCCGAGGTACTTCACGAGGTCCAGCGTCGCCGCGTCCGCCCAGTGCAGGTCGTCGATCACGAGCACGGTCGGCGCCGGCGGCGCGGCGAGCTCGTCGAGCAGCGCCGCGAACAGCGTGCCGCGGTCGGCATGCGCCGCGAAGGCCTGGCGCAGGCGCGCGCCCGTGGCGTCGATGAAGTCGTGCAGCGGCCCGAAGGGACGCGGCGTGGCCAGGGCCTCGCAGCCGCCCCAGAGCACGCGGGCGGCCGGGGCCCGGGCGGCGAAGCGCTGCAGCAGGCTGGTCTTGCCGATGCCGGGCTCGCCGCCGACGAGGACGACGCGGCCGCGACCCTGGGCGGCGGCCTCGGTGAGCCGGGCCAAGGTGGCAAGAAGGTCGTCGCGCTCGAGGAGCGCGGCGGCGGAGGGGACTGGCCTCTGGCCTGTCCCCGCATGGCCCGGCGGCTCGAACGCGGGGACAGGCCGCAGGCCCGTCCCCCTTCCTTCCGGCTCGCTCACTTCGCCTCCAGGACGACCGGGCGCGCGACCTCGAGGCGCCAGCGGCCGCGCCCCTCCTTGACGATGCGCACGGGCGCGGCGCGCTCGTCGAGGCGGCGCTGCAGCAGCAGCAGGCGCACCTCGAGGTTGTCCTGCACCTCGGGCAGGCCCAGCCCCTCGGCCTGGCGCAGCTCGCGGTTCGTGAACTGCGCGCGGCCGGTGCGGCGCCAGTCGTCCAGCAGCTTCCAGAGGATGGCGCCGGCGACGCCCTTGATGACGTAGTCGTCGTCGAACCAGACGCTCTGGTCGCGCGCGAAACGGCGCACGCGCAGCGGCGCGGCGCCCTCGTCGGGCGGCGCCGCCGCGACGGCCGCGGGCGCCTCGACCGGCGCCTCGGCGCGGCCCTGCAGCAGGCGGATCGCGAAGGCGAGCTGGCCGGCGACGGTGGCGAGCGCGTCCTCGTCGTCGTAGCTGAAGAACTGGGCCTGGTCGCTCTCGACCAGCAGCGCGCCCAGCGTCTGCCCCGCGGCGCGCAGCGGCACCACGACCTGGCTGCGCGGGCGCTCGAGGCCGGGCAGCGGGATCTCGGCGTCGAGCACGCCCGTGAGCCCGAGCGCCTCGGTGCGCCGGCGCGCGGCCTGGCCGTAGAGCGTCATCGTCGTCATGTGGCCGACGCGCAGCGCCACGCCCTCGCGCACGGCGATGCCGGCCAGGCCCTGGTCGAGCGGCAGCTCCGCGCCCACGCCGGAGACCGGGTAGCCCAGCGTCGCGACCGTGTACAGCACGTCGTTCGCGCGGTCGACCATCAGCAGCATGGCGTGGCCGATGCGCAGCTCGTCGCGCAGGCCGGCCATCACGCCGTCGACGATCTCGTCGAGCTCGGTGCAGTGGCCGATGCGCTCCACGATGGCACGCGCGCCGGCGGCCACGTCGCAGCGCGCCCGCGCGGCCGGCAGCTCGCGCCGGCCGGCCACGCGGCGCACCTCGCGCACGCGGTAGACGTCGGCGCCCTGCAGGCGGAACAGCTTCTCCATGCCGGTCTGCGAGGCGATGGCGGCCAGGCGCACGCGCAGGCGCTCGAAGACCGGGCCCGAGGTGTCGGTGCGCACGTAGTCGATCTGCATCGTCACCGCGCCGCCGGTGTAGGGGTCCTCCACCGAGACCGCGGCCTGGCGCGTGGCCAGCACGTTCTCGCGGCTGCGGTTGAAGAACTGCCAGGACAGCGCGACGTGCTCCTCGTCGAGGTACTCCACCATCGAGAGGTAGCTCACGTGCGGCACGCCGTCGGCCGAGGCCGTGGCCATCGCCGGCGGGATCACGCCCTCGAGCATGCGGCGCACCGACTTCAGCGGCAGCAGCGCGGAATCGCTGAGCCGTCTGTCGGGCGTCACGGCAGCAGCTCCACCGGGCCGCCCGCGCCGGGCCCGGGCGTCTGGTTCCACGCGCCATAGGGCGTGAAGCGGATGCGCGCGAGCTGGCCCTCGGGCACGTCGTACCAGCCGGCGAGCAGCTCGCGCTGGAAGCCGAGCTGGCTGACGTCGCGGAAGAAGGCCTCGTGGCGCTCGGCCAGGCGCGCGCGCCAGGGCGGGGTGTCGACCGTCTCGACGACGGCGTCGGCGCCCTTGAGCAGGATGGTGCGCAGCGTCGAGGGCTGGCACAGCACGAGGGCGACCTGGCGCGTCGCCGCGATCGCCGCCAGCGCCTCGGGACTGGCCAGGGCGGACAGCAGGACGGACACGCCGCCGTCGTCGTCGGCGAGGGCGCCGAGCGCGCGCACCACCCACGGCTGGCCGTCGGGGCCGCACGCGCCGACCTGGTGGGCCAGGCCGGCGCCCAGGTAGGCGGCGAGATCGGGGGTGAGGCGGGACATGGCCTGCGGCGTCTTCTCCCCCGGGCGGCGGGGGCGTCGCGGAATCTTAACTTTGCTTAAGCGAGTGTTCCGCGGCGCTTAGGCGTTTCTTAGGAACGCCCGTTCCCCCGGCTTCCTAGACTGCCGCTCCATCGCATCACGCACCCCGCTGAAGAGAGGAAGCCCCCATGTCACTCCCCGTCCTCGTCGTCCTCGGCGCCACCGGCGCGCAAGGCGGCGGCCTCGCCCGCGCCGCGCTCGCCGACCCCGCGCGCCGCTTCGCCGTGCGCGCCGTCACGCGCCGGCCCGACGCCCCCGCCGCGCGCGCCCTCGCGCAGGCCGGCGCGCAGGTGGTGGCGGCCGACCTCGACGACGCGGCCTCGCTCGCACGCGCCTTCGACGGCGCGCACGGCGTGTTCGCCGTCACCAACTTCTGGGAGCACTTCTCGCCGGAGCGCGAACTGGCGCAGGCCGGCGCCATCGCCGGCGCCGCGCGCGGCGCCGGCGTGCGCCACCTCGTCTGGTCGACGCTCGAGGACACGCGCCGCACCCTGGCCCTCGACGACCCGCGCATGCCCACCCTGATGGGCCGCTACAAGGTGCCGCACTTCGACGCCAAGGGCGAGGCCGACGCGCTGTTCACCGGCGGGGGCGTGCCGACCACCCTGCTCTACACGTCCTTCTACTGGGACAACTTCATCCACTTCGGGCTCGGCCCGCGCCGCATGCCGACCGGCGAGCTGGCGCTGGTGCTGCCCATCGGCGACGCGGCCATGCCCGGCATCGCGGCCGAGGACATCGGCGCCTGCGCCTACGCCGTGTTCCGGCGCTCCGAGGCGACCCTCGGCCGCAGCCTGGGGATCGCGGGCGAGCACCTGACGCTCGCGGCGATGGCCGCGGCCATGGGGCGCGCGCTCGGCGAACCCGTGATTCCGTACGCGATGCCGCCCTCCGAGTTCGCGCGCCTCGGCTTCCCCGGCGCCGACGACCTGGCCAACATGTTCCAGTTCAAGCGCGACTTCGAGGACGCGTTCCGCGCGCGCCGCCCGGTTGCCACCACGCAGGCGCTGCTGCCCGGCGTGCTGGACTTCGAGGGCTGGCTGGCGCGCCACGCCGCACGCATTCCCGTCGCCTGAAATGACGACCCCCACTCGCTTCGCGAGTCGCCCCCCGAGGGGGGCTCCGGAGCAGCCGAGCGCTCGCAGATGCTCACGGATGCCAAGGCCGCCCCGGCCCGGAGCGCGTCAGCCGTGCGCCGCCTCGGCGAGCAGCCAGTCGCGGAACGCGCGCATGGCCGGCGTCACCGGGCGCGACTTGAGCCGCGAGAGCCAGTAGCGGCCGGTGGCGACGCCCTGCTCGAAGGGCTGGACGAGGCGCTCGTTGCGCAGGTCCTCGCCGAACAGCGCGACCGGCAGCAGCGCGACGCCCGCGCCCTGGGCGGCGGCGCCGGCGAGCGTGATCGAGGAGTCGAACACCGGCCCGCGCAGCAGCGGCGGCGCCACGCCGGCCGCGGCGAACCAGCGCGGCCACTCGTCGGCGCGGTAGGAGCGCAGCAGGGTCTCGCGCGCGAGGTCGGCCGGGCGCTGCAGGCGGCGCGCGATCGCCGGGGCGCAGACGGGCGCGAGCGGCGCCTCGATCAGCGGCTCGGCGTCGGTGCCGTGCCAGGCGCCGTCGCCGAAGCGGATCGCGTAGTCCAGCCCTTCGGCGGCGAGGTCGACGCGGTTGTTGTTGGTGAGCAGGCGCAGGTCGATGGCCGGCTGGTCGCGCTGGAAGGCCGGCAGGCGCGGCAGCAGCCAGCCGACGGCGAAGGTGCCGACGGCGGCCACGGTCAGCACCTCGACCGGCACCCCGCCCTGCATGCGCTCGAGCACCGCGCGCATGCGCTCGAAGCTCTCGCTGAGCGAGGGCAGCAGGGCCGCGCCCTCGTCGGTGAGCGCGAGGCCGCGCGGCAGGCGGCGGAACAGCGGGACGCCCAGGCGCTCCTCGAGGTTCTTCACCTGCGCGCTGACCGCGTTCTGCGTGACGCTGAGCTCGAGCGCGGCGCGCGTGAAGCTCAGGTGGCGGGCCGCGGCCTCGAAGGCGCGCAGGGCGTTCAGGGGAAGCTGCATGGCGAAGATTATCTGGGGGCTTGCCCTCGAATAACGCGTTTGAGGGCGACGCCGAGGCCCGCTATCGTGCCCGGCACCGCAAGCACGGAGTTTGGAGGAACCACGATGAAGAGAAGAGACCTCGGCGGCCTGTTCGCCGCGCTGCTCGCGCCGCTCGCCGGCGGCACGACGCCACAGAAAAACGGGGGCGAACCGCCGGATCCCTTCGAGGCGATCGAGGCGCGCGTGCGCGGCCGGCTGGGCGTGGCCGTGTTCGACGCGGCGAGCGGCCGCGTCGCCGGCCGGCGCCTGGACGAGCGCTTCCCGATGTGCAGCACCTTCAAGTGGCTGCTGGCCGCGGCGGTGCTGCAGCGCGTGGACGCGGGCCGCGAGGACCTGGCGCGCCGCGTCGTCTTCGGGCGCGACGCCCTGCTCGCGCACTCGCCGGTGAGCGAGCGGCGCGTGGGCGGCGCGGGCATGAGCGTCGCCGAGCTGTGCGAGGCGGCGGTCACCGTGAGCGACAACGCCGCGGCCAACCTGCTGCTCGCCGCGGTGGGCGGCCCGTCGGCGGTGACGCAGTGCGCGCGCTCGCTGGGCGACGACCGCACCCGCCTCGATCGCACGGAGCCGTCCCTGAACGAGGCGACGCCCGGCGACCCGCGCGACACGACGACGCCGCGCGCGATGAGCGTCGCGCTGCGCTCGGCGCTGCTCGGCGACGGCCTGTCGCCCGCCGCGCGCGCGCAGCTCGCGGCGTGGCTGACCGCGACCACGACCGGCGCGCACCGGCTGCGCGCCGGCCTGCCCGCCGACTGGCGCATCGGCGACAAGACCGGCACCGGCGAGCGCGGCTCGACCAACGACGTCGCCGTCTGCTGGCCGCCGCGCCGCGCGCCGGTGGTGGTCGCCGCCTACCTCACGGGGTGTGCCGCGCCGATGGCGGCGCGCGAGGCGGCGCTGGCGGAGGCCGGCCGCGTCGCGGTGGGGATGCTGGCGCCGGCCCTGGTCCGCGCCGAATAGCGCGCGCACCGGCCCCGCTTCCCCTCACCGACCCGCCGCCATCGCGCACGTGACATAGTGCGGACGGGCACCCGCCCGAGGCCCACTCCCTTCCGATGAACGACAAGCTGCTGGCCCTCCGACTCTTCGTGCGCGTCGCCCGCACCGGAAGCTTCTCGGCGGTGGCGCGCGAGCTCGACCTGTCGCAGCCGTCCGTGTCGCGCATCGTCGCCGCGCTGGAGCAGGACGTCGGCAGCGCGCTGGTGAGGCGCACGACGCGCGCCGTCACCCTGACCGACGTGGGCAACGACTACCTGGCGCGCGTCGAGGCGATCCTCGGGTCGCTCGACGAGGCGGATCACATTGCCCGGGGATCGAAGGAGCTGCGCGGCGAGCTGCGCGTGGCCATGTCGTCGAGCTTCGGGGTGCGCGAGATCATCCCGGTGATGCCGGGCTTCCTCGCGCGCCATCCGTCGTTGAAGGTCAGCCTGCTCCTGAGCGACCAGCGCCAGGACACGCTCAAGGAGGGCGCGGACGTCGCGCTTCGCCTCGGCGAACTGGCCGATTCGACGGCGACCGCGCGCCTGATCGGGCGGACGCAGCGACTGATCGTGGCCTCTCCGGCCTACCTGAGGGAGCGGGGGACACCCTCGAAGCCCGCCGATCTCGCCGGCCACTCGGCCATCGTCGGCCCCGCGGGCACCAGCGCGGGCACGTGGTCCTTCGAGAAGGACGGCCAGCGCGTGTCGGCCCGGATCAACAGCCGCCTGAACGTCTCCGTCAACGAAGCGGCCGTGGCGGCCGCGGTGGCCGGCATGGGCATCGTGACCACGGCGCTGTGGGGCTGCCGCGCCGAGCTGGCCGCCGGCACCCTGGTGCGGGTGCTCCCCGACTGGAACATGGGCGACGTCGACGTGCACGGCCTGTTCGCGCCGGGACGACACGCGAAGCCGGCGGCACGCGCGCTCGTCGACCATCTGATCGCGGCGCTGCGTCCCTGAGTCGACGCGTCGGCGCGCCGGCCCGCGACGCGGCCGGTCGTCAGCCGGGCATCTTCACCGCGAGCAGGTCGACCTTCTCGATCGTCGGCGGAACGGCGAGCAGCGCGGCCGCGTTGGCCATCAGCGCCGCGGCGATCGGGCCGTCCAGGTGGGCCTGGCGCCCCTGCTCGTCGGCGAAGGTGTCGAAGACGCCGAACGTCGAGGGGCCGAAGCGCAGCGCGAACCAGGACTCGGTGGCCGGCTCGGCGTTGGCCAGCGGCAGCGCGCCGGCGAGGAAGTCGGCGACGGCGGTCTCCTGGCCGGGCTTGGCCTCGAGGCGGACGAACAGGGCGAATCGGGACATGGTGGGCTTCCTGCTTGGAGGGGTGAGTCGCCAGTGTCCGCGCCGCAGGCACGTCCGACCAGTGGCAGGAAGGCCAACGTTGATACCATTGTTGCCATGCGCATCCACGTCCTCGCCCTCGACGGCGTCTTCGATCTCGGGCTGGCCGCGCTGACGGACACGCTGGCCACCGCCGAGCAGCTCGCCGCGTCGCAGGCGCAGGGGCCGGCCCCGGTCGAGGTGACGGTCGTCGGCGTGCGCCGCCGCGTGCGCACCGCGCAGGGGCTGACCGTCCCGGTCGTGCCGGCGCACCGGGCGGCGACGCCCGACGTCGTGCTCGTGCCGGCGCTCGGCGCCAAGATGCCCGATGCGCTCGACGCGCGCCTCGCGCAGGCGGACGTCGCGGACGCGGCCCAGGCCCTGCGGCAGTGGTCGGCCGCCGGCGCCGTGACCGGCGCCGCCTGCACCGGCACGTTCGTGCTGGGCGAGAGCGGCCTGCTCGATGGTCGACGCGCGACGACCTCCTGGTGGCTGGCGCCGACCTTCCGGCGGCGCTATGCGCGCGTCTGCCTGGAGGAGTCCCGCATGCTCGTGAATTCGGGCAAGGTCGTCACGGCCGGCGCCGCCCTGGCGCACCTCGACCTCGCGCTGAGCGTCGTCCGCAGCCGCAGTCCCGCGCTGGCCGCCCTGGCCGCGCGCTACCTGCTGGTCGAGGCGCGCGCCTCGCAGGCGGAGTTCGTGATCCCGGACCACCTCTCCCACGCGGACCCCGTCGTCGAGCGCTTCGAGGGCTGGGCCCGACGGCAGCTCGCGCGCGGCTTCTCGCTCGAGGAGGCGGCCGCCGCAGCCGGTGCCAGCAAGCGGACGCTCTCGCGGCGCCTGCACAGCGTGCTGGGCAAGACGCCGCTGGCCTATTTCCAGGACCTGCGCGTCGAGCGCGCGCTGCATCTGCTGCGCACCGGCAGCGACAGCGTCGACCAGATCGCCGCGCAGATCGGGTACGCCGACGGCGTGACCCTGCGCGCCCTGCTGCGACGCAAGCTGGGCCGCGGCGTGAGGGAACTGCGCGGCCGCGCGTGAGGGCGCGCGGCGTCGTCTTCCCCGCGGCGGGCGAGGCCTCTGCGCCGGGCGAATAAGTCTTAGTTGCCGGCGCACCTACTCACGCGCGGATCGTTCGACGACAGTCGGATCCAGACGCCGACGTGGCGCCCTTCATCCCCAGGACAGATACCCCATGACCTCACTCAGCGGCAAAGTCGCCATCGTCACCGGCGCCTCCAAGGGCATCGGTGCCGCCATCGCCAGGCTCTACGCCCGTTCCGGCGCGTCGGTCGTCGTGAACTACTCGAACAGCCGGGCCGCGGCCGAGGCCCTGGTCGCCGACATCGAGCGGTCCGGCGGCAAGGCCGTCGCCCTCCAGGCCGACTTCTCGAAGACCGCGGACGTCCGGCGCCTGTTCGAGGAGACGAAGCGTCGCTTCGGTGCGCTCGACATCCTCGTGAACAACGCGGGCGTCTATGCCTTCGCGCCCCTCGAAGACGCGACGGAGCAGGAGTTCCAGCGCGAGTTCGGCACCAACGTGCTCGGCGTCATCACGGCGACGCAGGAGGCCGCGAGGCACTTCGGGCCGGACGGCGGCAGCATCATCAACATCAGCTCCATCGCCAGCGTCGGCTTCATGCCCAACTCGGTGATCTACGCCGCGAGCAAGAGCGCCGTCGACGCCATCACGCGCGTCACCGCCGTCGAGCTCGCGCCGAGGAAGATCCGCGTCAACACGCTCGCCCCCGGCGCCACCATCACCGAAGGGATCGCGGCGCTGGGCTGGCCGGAGGAGGCCGTCAAGTCCATGGTCGCCACGATTCCGTTCGGCCGTCCGGGCCAGCCGGAAGACATCGCGCGCGTGGCCTTGTTCCTGGCGTCCGACGATTCGGCCTGGGTGACCGGCGAACGACTCACGGCCTCGGGCGGCCAGCGCGCCTGATCGGCCGGCGCGCCGGCGCGGCCTCAGCGCACCGTGCGCCAGCGCGCGGCGGCCTCGCCGCGCGACTTGGCCTGCAGCTTCTGCAGGATGTTGGCCACGTGGCGCTTGACCGTGTGCACGCTGAGGTCGAGGCGGCGTGCGATGTGCTTGTTGCTGTCGCCGGCGTCGATGCATGCGAGCACCTGGCGCTCGCGCTCGCTCAGCAGCATCGGGCGGCCGCGCGGGACGTGCGGCACGTGCGCGGCGGCCGCCTCGTGCGGCATCGCGGCCGGGGCGTGCACGTGGTGCCCGGGCGCCGAGGCGCGCGTGCGCGCCAGCGTCTCGCTCAGCGCCTGCAGCAGCAGGGCCTCGAGCGCCGCATCGAGGTGCGCGCGCGTGGGCGCCGCCGGATGCGTGGTGTTCTTGGCGCGCGCGATCACGTCGCGCCGCCATGCGCCGGCCAGCGTGGCCGGGTCGAGGATCACATCAGTCAAGGGGAGTCTCCCGACGGGCGTTGGATCCTCGCCGAGGCGAGGCCGCGCACTTCGCGCGGACGTCCGCACCGCGACGCCCGAGATTCGCGGCGGGCCGGGGCTTCGTGGCCCCTGGCTGTCCTGGGGCGCAAACGTTTGCGACCCGGCAGGAACGCACTGTAGACGCAGACCCGTGCGGTCCCCATCCCCCATGCGACGGGTGGCGTCCCGGCGGGGACGAAACGCAAGAAGCGCGGGACGGGCACGCGCCGCGGACCGCCGTCTCCCCCGGAAGGGGTGGTCACAGGCAGGACGTCGTGGCTCTCCCGGGCGATGCGATCCGGACGTCGCTTGCCGACACTGACGACCATCGCAACCGACGACGAGCTGATCCCCATGTACCCGATCGAGATCCCCCGCCACGACCTGTATGCCGGCATCCACAAGGCGCTGCGCCACTTCATGCTGGACACCCTGATGCGCGTCGGCTGCCTGGAGACGCGCGACGCCGCCGAGACCGGGGCCGTGCTCGGCCAGGTCGAGGCGCTGCTCGCGCAGTGCGGCGGCCACCTGCGCCACGAGAACGACTTCATCCATCCCGCGCTGGAGGACTGCCGCCCGGGCAGCGCGGCGCGCGTCGCGGCCGACCACGTCGACCACGTCGAGCACATCGCGTCGCTGCGCACGGACGTGCGCCGCCTGCGCGCCGCGCCGCCCGAGATGCGCGCTGCCGAGGCGCTGCGCCTGTACCGCCACCTGGCGCTGTTCGTGGCCGAGAACTTCCAGCACATGCACCACGAGGAGACCGTGCACAACGCGACGCTGTGGGCGCACTACACGGACGACGAGCTCGGCGCGCTGCACGGCCGCCTCGTCGCCAGCCTGGCGCCGCAGGAGATGTTCGACGCGGCGCGCTGGATGATCCCCGCGATGAACCCGTCCGAGCGCGCCGCCCTGCTGAACGACATGCGCGACAACGCGCCGGCGCCGGCTTTCGCGGCGCTCGTCGCGCACGTGCGGCCGCACCTGGACGCGACGGCCTGGAGCCGGCTGGCGCCCGAGATCGGCTACGCGCCGGCCGCCGAGCCGGCGTGACGCGGGGGGCGAGGGAGCGTCTCGTAGCGTCCGCCGGCGGATTCGACCAGCGCGACGCCGCGCGCGGTCCACGTCGGCGGCTCGTCGGACGCGACCAACGTCGCCCCGCCCGCCTGCCGCGCCAGCGTGACGTGCGGCCGGTAGGCCCGCGTCTCCGGCGGCAGCCCGAGGCGCGCCAGCACCGTGCCCAGGCGCGCATGCAGCGCCGCGAGGGCGGGCGGGACCGCGTCGGGCTCGAGCACCGCGATGCCGCCGTGCCACAGCGCCGCCTTCGACAGCACGAGCGCGACCGGTTCGACCGGCCCGGCGAGCGCGGCGCCGAGCTGCGCGATGCGCGCCCGCGGCACCGCGCCGAGGAAGTGCAGCGTCACGTGCAGGTGCGCGCGCGGGACGAGGCGCGCGCCCGCGGGCCACGCGCACGCGGCCTGCCACGCCGCGATCGCGGCGCACGCGGGGGCGTCCGGCCAGAGGGCGAGGAACAGGCGCGCCGGGTCGGCCGGGCCGGCTTCGTCGGGGGTCTTCATCGGGCGACTATGCTCTGGAGTCCGTCATCGCCGCAAGGAGTCGCATGCCCGCGCCCAGTTCCACCTTCGAGGCGTTCGACGCCCACGGCTACGAGTCGCTCATGGGCCGCTGGAGCCGCCGGCTGGCGCGCCGCGTCATCGAGTTCGCGGGGGCCGCGCCGGGCGAGCGCGTGCTGGACGTCGGCTGCGGCACCGGCAGCCTCGCGTTCACGCTGGCCGAACTCGCACCGCCGGCCGAGCTGCAGGGCGTCGACCTCGCCGCGCCCTACGTCGCCGAGGCGCAGGCGCGCAACACCGACCCGCGCCTGCACTTCCAGGTCGCCGACGCGTGCGCCCTGCCCTTCCCGGACGCGTCCTTCGACCGCGTGTTCTCGCTGCTGGTGCTGCACTTCGTGCCGCGGGGCGCGGATGCCATCGCCGAGATGAAGCGCGTCGCGCGCCCCGGCGCCACCGTCTGCGCCGCGGTGTGGGACGTGCGCGGCGGCTTCGTCGCCAACCGCATGTTCTTCGACACGGCGGCGGCCCTCGACCCGGCCGCGGGCGAGCTGCGCGCGCGCAACTACACGCGGCCGATGACGCGGCCCGGCGAGCTCGGCGCGGCCTGGCGCGCGGCGGGCTTCGAGCAGGTCGAGGAGACCTCGCTGGGCATCCGCATGGACTTCGCGAGCTTCGCCGACTGGTGGGCCCCCTACGCGGCCAAGGACGGGCCGCAGGCCATGTACGTCTCGACGCTGGCCGAGGCGCCGCGCGAGCGCCTGCGCCAGGCGCTGGAGGCGGCCTACCTCGACGGGGAGCCCGACGGGCCGCGTTCCTATGCGGCGCTGGCGTGGACGGTCAAGGGGCGCGTGCCCGGCTGACGCCGGGGTCGGGCCGGAGGCCGCCCCGGATCGCCCCGCGCGCTCCTGGCGCGGGGATGCCTCGGGCGGGGACGGGCCTGCGGCCTGTCTCCGTGTTCGTCGCGAACGCCCTGCTGGCACTCGGGGAGAGGCCGGAGAGCGTGAGTGCCTTTCGTCGTGACGGACGAACGTGGGCGCAAGCGTCCCCGCGTACCGCTTTCGCGCGCGAGCGGCTCGGCCAGGCAGCCGGCCGACGCCGCAGGCGGCGGCGCCTCGTCGGTCACGAGAGGGAGCGCGGGCCGACCGCTGCGCGATTCGCGTCAGGCCCGGTGGCGCACACGCGCGCAGGCCGCGGGCATCGACGCCCCTCGATGGGGCGGCGATGCCACAACCCCAACAAATCCCGCCCGGTCTTTTGTCTCCCCGCCAGCACGCCAGCCCTGCGAGGTGCGCCAGCCCGGCCCCCCGCGGGCCGTGTGCGGCGCCGAGCAGCGCAGGGTGGGGGGCGGCGCGCGCAGCGCGCTTCCTGATCTGACTCGGCGCGCCCTGTCTGAACGGAGCGAGCGCAGCTCGCGCAGTGAGTTGCGCGACGCGCCCCCCGCCCGAGCAGCGCAGGGTACCCGGCCCGCAGGGCCGGGCGCCGCACTCGGCCCGCGGGGGGCCGGGCTGGCGTGCCTCGCAGGCTCGTGCGCAGGCACGCCATCGAACGCGAGAACTCTCGCGCTCGAAGGCCCGTCCCCGCCGCCGGCTTTCAACGGCGGTGCACCACGAGTTCCAGGCACCCGGTCGTGGTATCGGGCTCGCGCGAGAACGCCCACTCGTCGAGCAGCGCCAGCAGCACCTCGCACGTCGTGCGCACGACGCTGCCGTAGCCCAGATGCCCGCCGAGCACGGCGCCCGCGGCGTCCGCCACGCTGGCGTGGACGTGCGACGCCGCGCCCGCGATCGTGCCGGCCAGCGTGAGGATCTCGAGGTCGCCCTGCAGGGGCGTCGCCTCGGCGTGCCCGGCCAGGCGCAGTTCGGCGCACGACAGGCTGCCGATGCCGCTGACCACGAAGGCCGCCGTGCAGCCCGCGCGCGCGACCGCGTCCTCCAGCGCGCGCCGCACGTCGTCGCCCGGCGCGAGGCGCAGCGGCAGCGGCCTCATCGCGCGCCCGCCCCGGCGAGGAAGTCGGCGACGATCGCGAGCACGCGGGCCGGGCGTTCGCGGTGCGGCACGTGGTGCGTGTCCGGCAGGATCTCCATGCGCACGGGCCCGCCCGCCAGCGCGCGCAGGGTCTCGGGCTGGCGCCGCGAGCCGTACTCGTCGTGGTCGCCGTGCAGCGCGAGCACGGGGCAGTGCACGCGCGGCAGCACCTCGGCCAGCGACCAGTCGGCGAACGCCGGCGCGAGCCAGGTCTGCGTCCACGCCTCCAGCACCCAGCGCGCCTTGTCGCCGTGCCAGCGCGCGAGGCGCCCGAGCTGGGCGGGATCCTGGAACTGTTCGCGCGCGACGCGGATGCCCTGCAGCGTGCGGTCCTCGATGAAGGCCTGCGCGGCCTCGGTGACCAGGGCCTCGCAGTCGGCGCCGGAGCGCGCCGCGCACTCGACGGCCATGCCGCCGCCCACGCTGTGGCCGAAGAGGACGAAGCGGTCGATGCCGAGCGCCTCGCGCAGCGCCGGGAAGAAGCTCTCCGCCTCCTCGGCGACGAAGCCGCGCTGCAGGCGGTCGGCGCGGACGTCGGAGCGGCCGAAGCCGAGGCGGTCGTAGGCGACGACCGCGCGCGAGGTCGCGGCGCACAGCGCGGCGGGGAAGTCCCGCCACAGCTCGACGCTGCCGAGCGAATCGTGGAGCAGCACGATGGGCGCGCCGGCCGGATCCGGCGGCGTCCAGGTGCGCGTGAACAGGCGGCCGCGCGGGTGCGCGGCCCAACGGTCGAGCGGGAGGGGAGGCGGTGGCACGTCGGAAGTATCGCCGCCCGCGCGATCATCCGACCACCGCCGCCGCCGCGCCGCGCACCGCGGTGCGCGCGCCCGCGGGCAGCCGGACGGCGCTCAGCGCATCGCGACCCAGGCCGCCCCGGCGCGCGACGAGGCGAGCGCGCGCTCGATGAAGTGCACGCCGCGCGCGCCGTCCTCGACGCGCGGGTAGTCGCCCGCCGGCCCGGCGCCGGCGGCGCGGGCGCGGATGTCCTCCGCGACGCCGACGTAGACGTTGGCGAAGGCCTCGATGAACCCCTCGGGATGCCCGGCGGGCAGGCGGCTCGCCAGGCGCGCCGCCTCGCTCAGCCCGGCCGACATGCGCGTGAGGACGCGGCGCGGCCCGTCGAGCGGCGCGTGCAGCAGGCGGTTGGGCTCCTCCTGGTGCCACTCGAGCGAGCCGCGCTCGCCGTGGACGCGCAGCCGCAGGTCGTTCTCGTGGCCGATCGCGATCTGCGAGGCCATCAGCACGCCCTTGGCGCCGCCCGCGAAGCGCAGCAGGATGTTCGCGTCGTCGTCCAGCTTGCGTCCGGGGCCGAAGGAGGTGAGGTCGGCGCACAGCGACTCGACCTCGAGCCCGGTGACCGTGGCCACGAGGTTCTCGGCGTGCGAGCCGATGTCGCCCATCGCGCCGGCGGGGCCGCTCAGCGCCGGGTCCTTGCGCCAGGCCGACTGCTTGTTGTCGCCCGTCTCGAGCGCCCCGGCGAGCCAGCCCTGGTGGTACTCGACGACCACCTTGCGGATCGCGCCGATCGCGCCCGCGGCGACGAGCGCGCGCGCCTCGCGCACCATCGGGTAGCCGGTGTAGTTGTAGGTCACGCCGAAGACGTTGCCGTGCCGGGCCACGCCGGCCACCAGCTCGTCGGCCTGCGCGCGGGTGTGCACGAGCGGCTTGTCGCAGACGACGTGGAAGCCGGCCTCGACGAAGGCGCGCGCGGCCTCGAAGTGGACGTGGTTGGGCGCGACGATGCAGACGAGGTCGACGCGCTCGCCCGCGGGCCGCTTCGCCTCGTCGGCCAGCAGGGCCTGCCAGCTGCCGTGGTTGCGGTCGTCGGCCAGGCCGAGGTCGCGCCCGGAGGCGAGCGACTTCTCGGGCGTGGACGACAGCGCGCCGGCGACGAACGCGTAGTGGCCGTCGAGCGCCATCGCCTGGCGGTGCACGGCGCCGATGAAGGCGTCGCGGCCGCCGCCCACCATCGCGTACCGCAGCTTCGCGGTCATCGGGCTGCCCTGCGTGCTCACGACGTCGCCCCCGCCATGCCGCCCTGCTTCGACTTGTCGAAGACCGCGTCGAAGGCGCCCTGCGCGGGCTCGAAGTCGAGGCGCTTGCAGAAGGCCGCGCTCTCGGTCGCGCCGTGCACGCGGTCCATGCGGCTGTCCTCCCACTCCACCGACAGCGGGCCGCGGTAGCCCACGTCGTTGAGCGCGACGATGAGCGACTCGAAGTCGATCATGCCGCGGCCGACGCTGCGGAAGTCCCAGGTGCGGCGCGGGTCGCCGAAGGAGGTGCAGCCGCCGAAGGTGCCGACGCTGCCGTCGCCCTTGCCCCACCACACGTCCTTCATGTGGGCGTTGAAGATGCGCGGTCCGAACCGGCGGATGAAGCGGATGTAGTCGACCCCCTGGTAGCCGAGGTGGCTCGGGTCGAAGTTGAAGCCGAAGCGGCGGTGCTGGTTCACCGCCTCGAGCGCGCGCTCGGCGGTGGCGATGTCGAACGCGATCTCGGTGGGGTGCACCTCGAGGGCGAAGTCGACGTCGTGCTCGTCGAACACCTCCAGGATGGGGCCGAAGCGCTTTGCGAAGTCGGCGAAGCCCGCGTCCCAGAAGGATTGCGGCGTCGGCGGGAAGGCGTAGGTGGCGTGCCAGACGGACGAGCCGGTGAAGCCGGTCACCGTCTTCACGCCGAACAGGGCCGCGGCGCGCGCGGTGTCGGCGAGCTCCTGCGCGGCGCGCCGGCGCACGCCCTCGGGATCGCCGTCGCCCCAGACGTGCGGGGGCAGGATGGCCTGGTGGCGCGCGTCGATCAGGTCGCACACGGCCTGGCCGACGAGGTGGTTGCCGATCGCCAGGCACTGCAGGCCGTGCGACTCGAGCAGCGCGCGCTTCTCGCGCGCGTAGGCCTTGGAGGCGAGCGCCTCCTGGACGTTGAAGTGGTCGCCCCAGCAGGCGAGCTCGAGGCCGTCGTAGCCCATCCGGCGGGCGAGCGGCGCGAGTTCGGAGAGGGGAAGGTCGGCCCACTGGCCGGTGAAGAGCGTGACGGGACGAGCCATGAGGACCTCCGGCAAGGCAGGTGGGGGATGCCGCCGCGCGGCCCGGTGCGGGGCGTCGCGGCGGCGTCGTTCGCTCCCTCGAAGCGAGGGAGGGCGTGGGATCAGAACGGCGAATCGGGGAAGTAGAAGTCCTTCGCCGTGTCCTTGGTGATCAGCACCGACGGGATGATGGTCTTGGCGGGCAGCTTCTCGCCCTTCAGGCGGGCCTCGGCGGTGAGCTTGATCGCGTCGTAGATGAACTTCGGCGAGTACGACACGTTGGCCTGGATGCGCGGGTCGCTGCCGTCCTTCAGGATCTTGATCATGCCCTTCGCGCCGGCGCCGCCGAAGACGAGCTTGACGTCGGTGCGCTTGGCCTGGTCGATCGCCTTCAGCACGCCGACGGCCATGTCGTCGTCGGCCGCCCAGACGGCGTCGATGTGCTTGAAGCGCGTCAGGTAGTCCTGCATCACCTTGAAGGCGTCGTCGCGGTTCCAGTTGGCGTACTTGGCGTCGAGCAGGTGAATGCCGGGGTAGCCCTTCATCACCGCGTTGAAGGCGTCCATGCGCTCGTTGTCGAGCGTCGTGGCGATGCCGCGCAGGGCGACGATGTCGCCCTTGCCGCCCAGCGCCTTGGCCATGTACTCCGCCGGCACCTTGCCGAAGGCGGTGTTGTCGCCGGCGACGTAGGCGTCCTGGCCGCTCTCGTCGGTCAGGCCGCGGTCGACCACCGTGACGTAGACGCCCTTGGAATGCACCTGCTGCACCGGCTTGGTCAGCGCGGCGGACTCCTGCGGGAAGATCACGAGCGCGTTGATCTTGTTGGCCGTGACCAGGTCCTGCACCTGGTTGGCCTGCTCGCCGGCCGTGGCCGCGGTCTTCACCGTGACCTTCAGGTCGGGGTACTTCTTCTCCAGCTCCTTCTTCGCCTCGTTGGCCCACCAGACGATGCCGGCGGTGAAGCCGTGGTCGGCGGACGGGATCGCGACCCCGAGGTTGACCTTGTTCTGCGCGAAGGCGCCGCTGGCCGCGAGGGCCATCGCGGCCGCGAGGGCGAGTCGGCGGGTGATCGGTTGCATGCGTGTCTCCTTGTCAATCGTTGCTCGAGAGAAATGAAGGCCTGGCTCGCTTCGCTCCCCGCTCCCGAGGAGCTCGCGCCGGCTCGCTCCGCAGCGGCCGCGCGCTCGCCGGCCAAAGGCATCATCGGCGCCTTCGCTGCATGAAGGCGACGACGATGATCACGCCCCCCTGCACCGCCGCGTTCAGGTAGACGCTGATGATGCTGGTCAGGTTGAGGATGTTGCTGATGACCGAGAGCAGGATGGCCCCGACCACGGTGCCGGTGATGCTGCCCGAGCCGCCGCGCAGCGCGGTGCCGCCGACGATCACCGCGGCGATCGCCTCCAGCTCCCACAGCAGGCCGGTGGTGGGCGAGGCCGAGCCCAGGCGCGGCACGTACAGCAGCGTGGCCACGCCGACGCAGGCGCCGAGCAGGCCGTAGGTGAGCAGCTTGACGCGGTCGACGTCGACCGCGGCGTAGCGCGCCACCTGCTCGTTCGAGCCGATCGCCTGCACGTAGCGGCCGTAGGCGGTGCGGTTGAGGATCAGCCCGCCCAGCAGCGCGACGACGAGGAACACCCACACGGGCACCGGGATGCCCAGGATGGCCGCGTAGTAGACCGGCGCGTAGGCGTCGGCCAGCGTGTTGTCGAGGGTGATCGCGCCGCCGTCCGACAGCCACGTGAGCAGCGCGCGGAAGATGCCCAGCGTGCCGAGCGTGACGATGAAGGGCTCGATGCGCCCGCGCGTGATCGCGAGCCCGTGCATCAGGCCGAACACGGCGCCGAGCACGACCGCGAACGCCGCGCCGGCCAGGACCGCGAGCGTCGGGGCGACGCCGTGCGCGCCGAGCGCGTTCATCAGCAGGATGACGCCGCCCGCGATCAGCGCCGCCATCGAGCCCACCGACAGGTCGATGCCGCCGGAGATGATCACGAAGCACATGCCCACCGCGATGATGCCGATGAAGGCGGTGCGCGTGAGCACGTTCATCGCGTTGTCGAGCGTGGCGAAGTCGTGGTTGAGCAGCGTGCCGGCGATGCACAGCACGACGAGCCCGGCGATCGGGCCGAGGCCGTGCAGGTGCGCGAGCGCGCCGCGCAGGCGCGTGCCGGCGTCGACCGCCGGGGGGGTG
>Ga0209051_1001602_pt1 | contig 18462 bp, 16 predicted proteins | sample AraplaCvi_mMS_r2_2_FD_184286 | JGI IMG/M metagenome (GOLD analysis project Ga0209051, IMG submission 184286) | Arabidopsis root microbial communities from North Carolina, USA - plate scrape MF_Cvi_mMS_r2 (SPAdes) (version 2) | ecosystem: Host-associated > Plants > Roots > Endosphere | place...
ACGAGGATCGATCGGTTCATGAACAGCCACCGCCTGAGCCTGCGGGCCCAAGTGTCACCACCAAGACCACCGGAACTGTCACCTATGTCCTGATGCAGAACTGTCACCTATGTCCTGCGACATGACACTGGATCTGCGGGAACTCGGGCGGCTCCCATCCGACTAGATCCCAAAGGGCGCCAGAGAGGGACGGACGATGGCCATGCTGAGGCACTTGGGCAATCTGGAACGCGAGGTGATGGACCACCTCTGGGACGCGGACGGGCCACAGACCGTTCGCGAGGTCCATCACGCCATCTGCGCCGAACGCAAACTCGCGTACACAACCGTCATGACGGTGCTGCGCAGACTCGCCGGCAAGGGCGTCGTCCACCAACTGCGCGACGACCGGGCGCACCGTTACGTCGCGTCGCGCAGCCGCGATCAGCTGGTGGCCGGTCTCATGGTCGACGCGCTCGGACAAGCCGCCGAGCGAAGTGACCGGCACGCGGCGCTGGTCCACTTCGTCACGCAGGTCGGGGCTGACGAGGTCGATGTACTGCGGCAGGCACTCGCCGCCGTCGATCCCGCGGTGCGCCTGGTATCCAGACGCACCGCGTAATCGCTAGAAGCCGTCAGGCAGGCCGGGAGCGACGGGCCAGCCGAATGCAATCGCGGTCCGGTGCACGGCGCCCGGGGTGAGCTCCTCCACAAGGCCCGCGGTCGCCAGCGCCTGCAGACTCACACCACCGAGGTATATGGTGCCGAGGTCACGCACTGAGAGCGCGATATCAGCCGGATCTGCGGTGGCTCCGCATTCGGCTCCGTCAGGGCCACCACGCAGGCGCCACCGACCGGTGTTCCAGGGGCAGAACTCGTCGACGATATCCAGCACCACGTCAATCGGACCTGCATAGCTGCGCAGCGCCAATGCGCGAGGCACATCGACAAGACGTACATAGATGCCATCCCCGACTTCGCACGCGAGTGCGCGTTGGTCAGCCACGAGGCTACGGAGCGGCTCGTCGACAGCACCGTCGTATTCGAAGCTCCTGACCAGGTCCATGTCCATGAGGTAGCGCCAAATCTTGGCGTACGCACGATGGTTGGTGGCGAGCACTTCCCGAATGTGTAGCTCGCTGTTGGGTTGACCCCGATCGGTCCAGCTGTTCTTGGGCCGGTAGATCGCAAATCCACTGACAACGCCGTCGGCCTCTCGATGCAGCAGGAAGCGAATCTTGCTGGCGTCCTTGCGCCTTTCCTCACTGTCATGGATCCAGTTGTCCCACCACGCGCGCGGACGCTCCATAAGCCCGGGCCGCTGCACCATCGCCCGCTGGTGAATCTCGGGTGCACTGTCCATGAATGTCTCTGCATCGACATGCGTAACCGACCCGTCGCCGAGCTCGACTCCGGCACGGAATCCGAGCTCCCGCACTTGGCCCGAGAACTCCGCGTCCGATGACGCCATCCCATAGCCGAAACGGCCGTAGATCGACGCTTCCGATGCGAACAGCATCGCCAACGCCTCAGTGCCGCGTGCCCTGATGTCGTCCAGCTGGTGGCGCATCATCGCCGTGAGCAGACCGCGACGCCGATGGCTCGGCGAAACGGTGACCATCGTGACGGCGGCCACTCCGGTCGTGCTTCCGCCGGGCAACACCACCTGCTTGCCGAACGCCCCTGCAGTGGACACCCACCCAGAGCCGTCGTGGAAACCGAACATGCGGTCGTAGTCGGTAAGCGCACGCATCAGATCGATTTCGTCCTCTTGCGGATCCTGCAGGAAGACCGCATAGGACGCAGCCATGAAGGCGTTGAAATCGTCACTGTCGCTGACGGTGCGCAGCGTCAAATCACTCATGTACCAACGGATATCACACACCGGCACCGCAAGTCATCTGAATATTTCGGCAGTGGACACGGCGGAATGACGATCTCTATTGCCGGCAGCGGGAGCAGTCGCACATGCTGTTTCGCACTCTGCGTGCCGCTGCACGGCACAGCGGACGGTCACCATCCCGCGCCGTTGATACCGTCGAGTTTTGTGTGTCGGCAACGGTCGGGAGCATGGCCGGCGAATCCTCCCGCCCACGATTCGATGTCGTCGCCACCATGGACATCGCGCGAGAGAGAACTACTCGCGGCGGCGCTGAAGTTGTTGCAGCAGAACGGCTACGAGCGGATGACCGTCGAGGGCGTGGCGGCCATGGCCCACGCGAGCAAAGCCACGGTGTATCGACGCTGGCCGACGAAACAGGAACTCGTGCTGGCCGCTGTGATGGACAGCGCACGTCGACACATCGCGGTGCCCGACACCGGCACATTCCGCGGCGACCTCATGCAGTTCGGTCAGATGATCATCGGCGAGAAGTCCCAACAGGCAAGCACTTTGCGGGCGATACTCGGAGAATCGTTCCGAGTACCCGCGTTACGGGACACGATCGAGCAGGAGTTCGTCGAACAGTACAAGGCTGCGGTCCGAGGGATGTTCCAACGGGCAGCACATCGAGGCGAAATCGCCTCGCCCACAATAAATGAAGACTTGTGGGACCTGATACCCGGATACCTGATCTACCGGTCAATGGTGCCGGGGCGGTCCCCCTCCATGGAAACCGTTCATTCGCTTGTGCATGGCGCGGTGATCCCGAGTTTGATGGGCCAGAGCCAACACTGACCTCGCGAAAGCCTGGACCACTGATCGGATTCAATAACCACGTTTCCGAAGCGCCGAGGCCGCCTGCCGCGTCGCCTCGGTCAGCGGGTCGGGCAGGTCATTCAAACTGAACCAGCGCATCGCCGACAACGCTTGCGGTTCAAGCAATGACGTTGTGCCGTCATAATGTTCGATCAGATACACCGGCGCTATCCAGTGCTGCCTTCTCGGCCGATCAATGTGGTCCACCACGCACAGCAGATCAGTTGGCTCGATGGAGATGCCGAGCTCTTCGCGGATCTCACGTGCGACCGCAGCTGCCACGGGCTCGAATGGGTCGACCTTGCCTCCGGGCAGACCCCAGTGGCCGGCTTCTGGATCGCGTCTCCGGTGGACAAGCAACAGATTGCCGTTCTGCACGATTGCTGCTCCGCATCCCACGCGTGTGCGCCCAGCTGCCTCCATGTCCACAAGGTTACTGGGAGTTGGGTTTCCGTGGTCGATGCTGCCCATCATGTGCCCGCGAGCGGACCGTAGAGCTCAGGACGCAGGTCCGATAGATACGGGTTTTGACGTCGTGCCTCCGCGACTATTGCCGTATCGACATCGCCGTAGATCAGCCCGTTGCCGCTGACGATGCTGTCGAGCACAGTCGCATCGGGGGCGACGATGCTGCTTCTCCCCACGTACACGGTATCGCCCTCGCGCCCAGTGTGGTTGATGTACGCCACGTACATCTGGTTCTCCCAGGCCCGTGTCCGGATCACCGATTCCGCAACGAACTCGAACGGTTCCATTTGTGCGGTCGGCACAGCAAGGAAGTCGGCACCTTTCAGCGCCACCATGCGGGTGTTCTCCGGAAACTCCACGTCGTAACAGATCATCATCCCGATCCGCAGCCCCAGGTAGTCCACCATCGTGACGGCGTCTTCTCCAGCGGTGAAGTATCGGCGATCGAGGTCACCGAAGAGGTGGGTCTTACGATGAGTCGCCTTGGGCTCTCCCAGCGGATCGATGAATACCGCACTGTTGTACAGCTTTCCGTTCACCTGCTCGGGCATTCCCACGATCAGCGCGATGCCACTATCGCGGGCGATCTGACGCACCGGGGACAGCAAATCTTCGCTTGCGAGAGATCGGATCGAGTCCCCGACGTCATACCCCGTCACGAATAACTCTGACGTGACGAGCAGCTGCGTACCGCGGTCGACAGCGGTGATGGCCGCTGCCGACAGTTCATCGAGGTTGGCGGCCACATCACCGGGGCTTCCCGCGCTCTGAAGACCGGCCACTCGAACTCTGCCGAGGGAAATGTTCATGCCCCACACTCTATTTCGATAACAACCGGACGCGGCTTCCCGTCTGCGCCGTTGGTGGGATAGTGGTCGTCAGGACACGCCGACAGCACCACCGTCAGATCCATCAGAGCCTCGACCGTCACTGACATGCCGGGCTTCAGCGGCGGCCGGGCATACGCGATGGCGCCGTCGGCAGCGACAGCGGCCGTCATGAAGAGATTCCACGGCTGTGGCGGGTCCGCGGGCAAGCCAGCGGGAAATGCTTCGTGGTAGTTCGATGTACAGCTTCGGTGGCCGGGCGGACAGCCGAGGAACCGGTACATCGCTGAGCTGCACGGCGCGATCAAAGTGTCATGACGGATTCCGGTGTCGTCTTCGACGATCGTCAGCATCGGGTTGTATCTGTTGCTGATCAGGGTGTCTCCAGCGGCGAAGTAGATCCGTTCCAACACCTCCCGGCACTGCCCGAGCGCGAGGTACTCGGACCGATCGTCCGAGTTGTGTGCCCAGAAGTCGACGACCTGCGTCCCGTGGAGATTCACGATCTTGAGCACATTGCCTGCATCGACGGCGATCGCCTTGCCGTAACCGCCCGGGATCTCGAGCGCGGTTTTCTTCAACTGCTCCACGCGGCAATCAGCTCCTTCTCGGAAGTACGAACCCATAGACCAGCGCCACGACCGGCAGCACGGCCAACACAGAACTGACAACCACCGACTGGTCCGTGACCAAGGTGAAGTTGGCCATTACCAAGTACACACTGACGCACAAGCCCAAGACTGCCAGCAGCGGAACGACATAGGTGGTGAGAACCCGGCCACGCCGCGCCTCCTGATTCCGATAGAAGAAGGCCGGTACAGCAATCGAGGTCAGGATGAGCAGCATCAGCATGCCGATTGTCGAGATTCCGGCCATTGCCGAAAACACTTGAACCAGTGGATCAAGCCCGAGGATTGCGACGAGTACCACGACGGCCAAGGCAGTCACGGATTGCAGAACCGATGATCGGTGTGGTGACCCCTCGGTCGGATGCACGTCGCCGAACCGTGCCGGCAATACACCTTTGTTGGCGAGCGAAAACTGGTACCGCGTGATCACGTTGTGGAACGACAGCACGCAGGCGAACAGGCTGGTCACCAGAAGTACTTGCATGAAGTCGCGAAACACCGTGCCGACGTAGATTTCAGCGGTATCCAGCAGCGTGTTCCCGCCGGACTCCAACGATTTGTTCACGACCGCCTTGATATTCGCCGGCCCCCAGGCCTCGACGACCGCCCAACACGAGACGGCGTAGAAGACGCCGATGATGCCTACCGACAGATACGTGGCGCGCGGAATCGTCCTTTCAGGTTGCCTGGCCTCATCCCGGAACACTGCAGTGGCCTCGAATCCCATGAATCCGGCGAAGGCGAACAAGACGGCGATGCCGAGGGGACCGGACGTCGCCGCCTCCGGGGTGAACGAGTACAGCGAAATTCCGTTGTGTCCGCCAGACCAGACGATGGCGGTATCGGTCACAAGAACGACCGCGATTTCGAGCACCAGGGCTACGCCGAGGACCTTGGAACTCAACTCGATGTTGCGGTAACCCAGGAATGCCACGAGAGCCAAAGTGGTGAGTGCCCAAACCCACCACGGCATCCGCGGACCACCGTAGGAGGTGACCAAATCGCCCAGCGCCCAACCCATATAGCCGTACATCCCAACCTGGATGGCGGTGTACGTCACGAGCGCGACGAACGCTGCACCCAGTCCCCACCGCTCACCCAGACCCCGGGTTATGTACGAGAAGAAGGCACCTGCCTCGGAGACGAACGGAGTCATGGTGACGAAGCCCACCGAGAACAGCATGAGAAGGACACCCGCGATCAGGAAGCCCAGTGGCGCACCAGGACCCGGCCCTTCGGCGATCGCGAGGAGCCCGTCCCCTCCGATCACCGTCAGCGGAGCTGCCGCCGCGATGACCATGAGGACAATCCCCGTGACACCGAGTTGTCCGTCTAGTCTGCGTCTGGCCGGCGGCTCGTCACTGTTCGAACCGGATTGCCGACGAGACGCTTGTCCGGAAGCTGTCACCTGGTAACTCCATCCATACATGAGTTGCGGAGCTGCGCCCATTCGGGCTGCGCTGTGGTGAAAGTCATGTTTCCGGCAATCGGGCGCGGCGAGACACGACACGATGTCCGCCGATGCTCGAAGTTGGCTACACATTGCACTGGAGTAGCGGACCAACTCGTGCCCGGGTAGCGCCGCCCCAACCGACGACGCGCCGAACAGTGTGCCGGATCTCCGAGACTCGAACGACAGGTTGTCTGCACCGTTTGACGCCTGGTCGAGCCAAAGTGTGGGACGTAGCAAAACCAACCTGCCGCCAAACATGCTGGAAGGAAACGTGATTCCCACAACCAACGTGCAAGTCGAGGCCGACGTCGAGGACAACCCGTTGTCAGCCGCTCGCACACAACTAGCGGAAGCCATCAATCACCTCGGCTACGACGAGAGCATGTACCAATTGCTCGCGACGCCCCGGCGCGAAGTCACCGTGACTGTGCCGCTGCGTCGTGACGATGGGAGCACCGAAGTCCTTACCGGCCATCGGGTTCAACACAATTTCTCCCGTGGCCCCGCAAAAGGCGGGTTGCGGTACAACCCGAATGTCACTCTCGACGAGGTTCGCGCACTGGCCATGTGGATGACGTGGAAGTGCGCCCTGCTCGATGTGCCGTACGGGGGCGCCAAGGGCGGGATACGGATCGATCCCCGCTTCTACTCGACCACCGAGCTCGAACGCGTGACCCGTCGATACATCAGCGAAATCAGTCCGCTGATCGGCCCAGCGCACGACATCCCCGCTCCCGATATCGGCACCGACGAGCAGACCATGGCGTGGGTCATGGATACCTACTCGGTCCTGCGCGGACACACCGTCCTCGGCGTCACGACGGGCAAGCCGCTGAGTCTGGGCGGATCACTCGGTCGGCCCACCGCAACTTCACGAGGCGTTGTCCACGTCAGCCTGGCTGCGCTGCAGTCACGGGGTATCGACCGCGGCCGAGCCCGTGCCGTCGTCCAGGGATTCGGAAAGGTCGGACAGCCCGCCGCACAACTTCTGCACGAGGCCGACGTGCGAGTCATCGCGGTGTCGGACCAGTACGGTGCGATCACAAACGACAACGGTCTTGACCTTTGCGAACTCGAAAAACACTTCGCGGCAACGGGTTCCGTCGTGGGGTTCAGCGGTGCGCTGCCCATCGACGGTGGCGATATGCTCGAACTTCCCGCCGACCTGCTCGTTCCCGCGGCCGTCGAGGGAGTCATCAACCGGAACAACGCGGACCGCATCCAGGCAACCGTTATCGTCGAAGGCGCAAACGGGCCGACAACTCCGGACGCTGACGAACGACTGATGGCAGCCGACAAACTGGTGGTGCCTGACATCCTCGCCAATGCCGGCGGCGTCATCGTTTCGTACTTCGAATGGGTTCAGGCCAATCAGGCGTACTGGTGGAGCAGCGCCGATGTCGAAAATCGCCTCGAAGAACGAATGCTCAAGGCGTGGAACAATGTTCGCGACCACAGTGAACGAGGCGGGATCTCACTACGCAAGGCGGCCACCGCTCTCGCCGTGAGCCGGGTGGCGCAGGCACACCACCAGCGCGGCCTCTACCCGTAACGCGGAGATCTCGCGCGTTCGGTCGACGTGCTATCGCCATCGAGCAGGTCCGCAGCGAGCACAGCGACGTGCAAAGAGACGAGGATGTCCGGATCTCCCAGGTCGACGTTGAACACCTGGGAGATTCGGCCTAGACGGTCGTAAAAGGCGGTGCGCGACATGTGCAGTTCTGCCGCCGCATCAGATTTGCTCCACGGATGCCGGACCAGTGCCCGCACGCAATCCACCAGATCGGTACCGTGCGCGGCGTCATGTTCCCTGAGCGCGTCCAGCTCCCGTGCCACGAACAACCGCAGCCGATCATCGTTGGCCAGCATCGTCAGCAGTCCCCGCAGATGCACGTCTTCGAGGCGGTAGACCGTCTGTTCAGGCGTGCCGTGGCGAAGGGACTCGATGACATGCTGGGCTTCACGCAGCGTCCGGTCGATCTCGCCGACGCGCTCGACCGCTCTTCCTGCGCCGATCACGACACGGACCTTCCGCTGCAAGCGCCGGGCGAGGGCCGCAGTCAGTTCGACGCCATCGACACCCGGCCCCACCGACAGCAGCGCGCGGACCATGCCGTCGATTTCACACACGAGAGCGGGCGCCCGCAGCTCATGTGCTGAGTGGACCAGTGCCGCGACGGCAGCGTCCATTCGCTCTGCATAGCGGCCGGGTTCATCAGCCGTATGCGACAGTCGGACAGCGAGTCCGATGAACTGCCGCTGGCCCAGCGGAACACCAGCGAGTTCGCAGCGCCGTTGCAGGTCGGGCGCGCTCGGATCGCTGAGCAGGCCCACGATCAACTCGTGATGGGTGCGCCGGACCAACCCGTCCCGCTGCCGATCATGTAGCCGATGGAGCGCAAGCGCGGCAGCCGCCCGCTCGGCAGTGGCGACCATTCGACGGCTCGGTGTCTGGGGCGATTCGATCACCAACCGGCCCCAGCCCCGATCCGGCTTACCTACACGAGTGACAAGCCACCCGTTTGCTTCATCCCACGTTGTTCGTCCATCGAGCACCGTGGCACGCGAGCGGGTCTGCCAGTCGGTCAGGAATCCGGCGTTGTCTCCGGGGCCGGGCCGGTAGTCGACGACGCCGTGCTGTCCGTCTTCCAGCACCACGGCTGCGCCGGCGAGACGCTGCACCGACTCGAGTATCTCGAGTGGGCCGGCCTCGGCGATGCTCAGTTCGGTGAAAACGTCGTGGACGCGTTGCGCTTCACGAAGCTCTTGGATTTGTCGATCGATGATCTTCTCGCCGACGGCCTGAGCCACCGCAGCGAAGCGCACTTCGCGGCGCAGGGCGATCAGCGGCAACCGCAGCTGCTCGCAAGATGACACCAATGCCGCGGGGACCTCGCGCCACCGCCGGCCGAGCTCGACCACCAGCCCCGCAACGCCGGTGCGCTCAAGGCTTTCCACGAAGGCCGTCAAGTCGCCGGGTTGGCTGGGCAGCGCGATCCCTGTCGTCAGGACAAGGTCGCCGCCGCGAAGGAGAGGACCGATGTCGACCAACTCGGTGGTGTGCACCCAGCGAACCGCCCGCAGGAGTCCCGGTTCTCCGGCAAGGACAACCGGGCCGGCACTGCGAACGACCGGTATCGCCAGGACTTCCTTGACCGTCATGTCCACGACACCGAGCGCAGTGGACAGTTCAGGTGGTGGAGTGAGCATCGTCGGCGAGTCTCGAGACGAAGCCTTCGGCAGCCACGACTTCGCGCTCCGCTTCGAGATCAAGCGTGCGCGCCAGGACCAGGTAGACCAGAGCCGAGACCGGCAAACCCACCAGAATCGAAAAGTCCACGGAGCCAAGGTCGCGGGCCAAGAACCCTACGTATGGCGCAGTCACCATGAACGGGGCCATCGCCAATAGTCCGGCCGCGTACGCGGTGGTGCCGCGCCAGCCCCACCGGCCATACATCCCGTCCGGACGGAAGATTTCACGAATCGAGTATTGCCCGCGGCGCACGCAGAAGTAGTCGACCAGGTTCACCGCAGTCCAGGGGATGAACAGGTACGTCAGGAAGACGATAGCGTTGGCATAAAACGCGTTGAACCGCTCGATTCCGATGAATTGCGATGCGAGCCAAACGATCAGGAACATCACGGCAAGCGTGATCACGCGGATGCGACGTGACGGTGTGATGGGGCGGAACGAGTCGAGGATCGAGATCATGCTCATGCTGCCGCCGTACTGATTCAGAACCATGCAGGACATCAGCCCAACCATCAAACCGGCAACGCAGATCCACGACACGACGGGTCCGAGGCTGCCGGTTGCCAGCGACAACGCCTCGATCGGGTCAGCAGAAGGAGCCACAGAACCGACCACTACGCCGATGCCCAGCACCCATAAACCTGAAGCCGCACACGGCCAGAAGGTCCAGTTGAAAGTCTGTCTGACCGGCGTGCTCGCCGGTAGATACCGCGAGTAGTCCGAAACGTAAGGAGACCAGGCGATTTGGAATCCCGCCATGATGACGAACACGGTCATGAAAGGTGCCATCTGAAATGCAGTCGGTCGCCACGCCGACGCCGAGACGTTCGGGCTCATCAGGCAGGCGGCGGTGATCAGGATCATGACCGCGATCAACGGCGCCGTCAGCCAGGCATTGATCTTGTGGATCCACGCGTAGCCGTACAGCGCCACCACCGAGGCAATCGCCGCTGCCACAAGGTATCCGATGCTGCTGGGGATCCCCGTCAGCTTGGCCATGGCCGCACCTGAGAGCAAGGCATCGCTGGTGTTGTACGCAACATAATTGATCAGCGCGGCAATCCATACCGTGATCGCCGCGCCGCGGAAGCCGAACTGTGCGCGAGACTGCACGAGTTGCGGCAGGCCCAGATGCGGTCCCTGCGCGCTGTGGAATGCCATGAAGAACGTGCCGAACGCGATACCGAGCACAGCCGCCACCAAGGTCCAGAACAACCCAGCACCCAGCGAGAACGCGGTCACGCCGGTCGCCATCGCCGTCAGGTTCACATTGCCGACGAACCAGATGCCGCCGAGACTGATTGGCTTTCCGTGCCTTTCCGCGTCGGGAATCCAGTCGATGGATCGACGTTCGATGGTGCGATCAGTCGACATTGTGTGCTCCTGGAAGGCCATTCGGGTGGGGGAACCGATCCCCTATCGGGGGGCGGGCGTGAATCATCACGGGGTCGTCGCAGTGCGGTCATGCACGACGTGACCGCCGACGATTGTCAGCTCCACGGGGAGGTCGACCAGGTCGTCGGCATCGACCGCTACCGGGTCCTCGGCGAACACCGTGAGATCGGCGAGATATCCGTGCGCGACGCGGCCGAGTCGGGTATTGCCGGCAGCGCGCGCGGCATTGACCGTGTAGCCGGCCAATGCCTGTTCTGCTGTCAAAGTTTGTGCAGGAAAACGGACCTCACTGCCTCGGTCCTTGGGCGGCCGGCCCAGGCGCGCCCAGGCCATACCGACACGAGGGTCGGCGCCAGAGACGGGCCAGTCTGAACCCAGTGCGACGGTGCCCCCTGCTTCGACGATGTCGCGTGCGCGGAACGCCAACGCATCCGCGCGGTCGCCGACGCGGTCGCGCCACGGGTTGTCGCCCGGCGATGTCAGCCATTCCAGGTACGCCGGTTGCATCGATGCCACGAATCCCCCACGCGCGATGCGCTTTACGGCGTCATCGGTGGCCAACTCGAGATGCTCGAGCCTGTGCGGCGGTCCCGAGAGTCTTCGGTCCCGTTCCAGTGCGTCGTAGATGTCGAGCACTTCGCTGACCGCTTTGTCACCGATGGCATGGCAGGCGCACTGAAACCCGTGCCCCGCAAGGGTTGCCATGACGTCACGGAGCCGGTCCACGTCACGCCAGAAAGAGGCGCCTCCGCCGCCGCAGCAGTCCGCGTCGTGAAGCCACGCAGTGCCGGTCTCGATGACCCCGTCGACGAACAGCTTCACCATTCCGGACATCCAGTGCCTGCCCCGTCGATCGCGGAGTCTGACGAACTGCTCGATGTCCGCGTCGGTGATTCCGGGTTCCACCCACAACGCCACATTGACGCGTTGCGGCAGAATGACATTGGCTTCGATATCCGCCAACAAAGTCAAGGTCTCTGGCGAGCCGTCCATCACGTGACCGCCGGTGAGACCCATGGCAGCGAGCTTGTTCGCCACCGATACCACGCGCTGCGCAGCGCCCGAATCATCGCCTGCCGCGACCGCCAGTACCCGTTTGTACGCACTGGGCTCTCGCAGCTCGCCCGTCGGCTTGCCGTCGCGGACAACCACCTGCGAGGTGTCAGGGAAAACGGTGTGCCCGTCAAGACCGGCAAGTTCCAGAGCCCGCGGAGTGGCCACAGCGGTGTGCAGGTCGTAGAACATCAAGAACGCAGGTCGCCCGCCCACGGCGTCGGCGATGGCGGCACCGTCGATGTGTCCCGCGAAGAGCTCGTAATGCAGATTCCACCCGCGCACCCACTGATCGGGTGCCAGCTGCGTGCTGTGAGCTGTCAACGTCTCGGCGAGTTGATCCACCGATGTGACGCCGGCGAGATCGACGCCGACCGACAAATCGGCGGCCCAGATCTGGTGCGTGTGCGAATCGACCAGTCCGGGAACAACAGCCAGCCCGGGACGGTCGACTACCACGGTCTCAGGTCCGATGAGCGGCCGCACATCCGCTTCGTCGCCGACCTCGACGATGATGCCGTCCCGGAGCGCGACGGCCGATGCCTCGGGCCGCACGGGATCGAAGGTACGGACCGTAGCGCCGAGGATTATCAGCTCGGCTGGTGTCATCGACATCACACGGCGAACGTAACCTAAAACGTTTAAGGCGACAAGAGCCGATTTCAGCCGAGTTCCGAAGGACCGATGCACCAAGCACCTGCTAGCGCGCTACAGTCGGTTGCTATGGCGCAGCGACGGGTGACGATTCGTGATGTCGCCGCGGAAGCCCAGGTATCCACGGCTACCGTGTCACTCGCACTCAACGGCAAAGGTGAGGTCGATCCCAATACTCGCGCGAAGGTTCTCAAAACTGCTGAGCGACTTGGATATAAGGCGAACCCGGCGGCGCGCGCACTTCGCGAGGGCAAGTTCGGCACGCTGGGGCTGACCATTCCGACCTTCGGGGCCGACCCGGGCGCCGAGATCATTTCGCTCGACTACTACATGCAGCTGGCGGCAGGCGCCGCGGGCGCGGCCCTGGACGCAGACCGGCCGCTGATTCTCGTTCCCGCCCGCGATGACGGCTCGACAGTCACGAAACTTCGCGTCGACGGTCTCATCGTTTGCGACCCCACCCCCGACGATCCTTACGTGGCCGCATGCCGAGCGCGCGGAATCGCTGTTGTGACAGTCGAATCCGACATCGCCCATCCAGACGATCCCTGGCATGTCAACGCCGACAACGACGCCGATACCCGACTGTTGCTCGACCACCTGTGGGACGCCGGGGCTAGAACCATTGCCATGATCGCTCCGGAGCCAACATGGGCGTGGGTGCAGGAATCCCGGGACGCATACCTGTCCTGGTGTGCCGAGCGGAGCGTGTCGCCCCGTATAGAGCACGCGGCGCTGGAGCAGCTAGAAGCCAGCGCCCGGCACACGGCCACGCGGCTGCTTTCCCGCGCTGATCGGCCGGACGCACTTCTGACGGTCGCTGATCGTCACGCCGACGGTGTGGCCAGAGCAGCACGTGATCTCGGGCTGAACGTCCCCGGCGATCTGCTGCTGGCAAGCGCAATCGACAATCGCAGCCTGGAGTTCAGCGACCCTGCCATCACGGCGCTGGACCTGAGACCTGCGTTGCGTGGCGCGACAGCAGCCCAACTCTTGCTGGGCCTGATCGACGGCTCCGATGTCAGCGGCCCGGTCATGATCCCCAGCATTCTGCGCGTCCGCGCAAGTACCACGCCGACGGGAAAGAAGACGCGGAAGCGGTCCGCAGGTCGGAAATGACAGCGGCTGCGATGACCGTCAGCCGCACCCCGGTTCGACGCTGAACCGGTACATGCCGTCGTCAAGACCATCCGGATGCCAGCCAGTCGCGGAGAAGAACGCTAGGGCAGCATGGTTGTCCGGATCGACGAACGCCACCCAGCGTGTGGTCGGAGGATGCCCATGCCATCCCAGCGCCGACTTCAGCGCCCGCTGTCCGATACCGGTTCGCCTCGTCCATGGGCATACCGCGAGATCCGTGATCCGGTGCTCGGATCCGGCGGGATCCCACGCACACCCGACCAGTGCGACTGGTGTGCCGGAAACGGTTTCGACAACCAGCTGCACGCCTTCGCGATCTGACAGGACATGCTCCAGCCACTCGCCGTCGAGCGGACCCAAGCGCTGATCGAGTTCCGCATCGCGGAACCACTTTTCGACCCATTGCCAATCTCGTCGCGTCATTTCGCGGGCACGCAGGGGCGCATTGTCGCCCGGTTCCGGCTGGCCCAGGTAGCTGCTCAGCGTGCCGTCCGCCAATGCCTCGTCCAATCCGATCTCGAACCGCGGATCATCGGGGTCTGGCGACCAGGCTCGGTGGTCACGCAACAACGACACGGTGCCCATCACCAGACGCTCGGCCGCCGCCGCGACATCGGCCGTGACGGAGGGTCCGTCGGAGAGACCGAGACAAAGTAGCAAATCATCGCGATAGCCTTGTGGCGCAATGGGAAACGCCAGTGCCGCATCGATCGCCGCGCGAGCGCTGGCAACCGGTTCGGCGGGATGGCCGGGATTGACGACCGCCAACACCGACGGAGACAGACGCGCTGCAGCCTGCGCTGCCAAACGCACGCCCAGCTCGTCGCCGGCCACCCAGGAGTTGCGAACCTTGCCGAGATCGGAGAAGAAATCTTCAAGCTCAGGCTGAGTGGCCGGATGGCGAACTCCCGAACCGCGCAGCCGCTCCGCGTCCTCGTCCACTGCGGCCCAGATCAATCTGAACACTTCGTCTGCGGCGAAGCCCATTGCCCAGTCAACGGGCTCCGCCGCTTCTTCCCACCACTCATCCCACGAACGAATCGCGACAGAGATATGGCGCAGCCGACCGTGTTCTTCGTCGAACCATGCTAGGTAGCAACTGTCTTCACGACCGGCAACCAGGACATCGAGATCGATGTCACTGTACGGGCCGGCGTCGCCACGCACGTGGCTGCCTTTCAGAAGAATCGCACGCGTACCGGGATAATCGCGCCGCGTCCTTGCTATCGCACGATCAAGGATGGTCTCGATATCCCGCTCGGCCCCGAGGTATCCAGGCGAAGACGGTGCCGGCATGCATCAACTCCGATTCTAATGTCAGTGACGACCGAAATCGTTCCGCCACCACCCGCCACGGCGCGGCAGGGCGGATAGCCTGAATCCGTTGTAGCACAGCTGCCGGAGCTCTTAGACTGGCGCTAATTCAGTATCTAGAACTCACCACAATTCGGTGTAGTCGGGACACCGTTGAAGCGGTCGGTCACCCAGGCCATGCTTCGCTCGCCATCGACGTAGCTCGGCACGAACGTATTGAAGGCGAGCTTGTTGAACAACGGTGGCTGTTCATTGGTCCAAAGCGTCATGTCTGCGCCCTTTGCACAATAGTCGACAGCGGTTTGCCTGACTGCAGTGTAATCGGCCAGCGGATCATAGCGGTTGATCGAGATATACACCGGCCCCGTGGGTTTCAGGTTACCGATACGTTGTGCCGCCAGCAGGCTCTTGAACGGATCGACACTGACCATTTCGTGGACATCGCCATTGAACCAGAACTGGAGATGCCGGAACGCATAGTCGATGCCTGCCTGCATCATGCACGTATGTCCCGACCAATCGAGCATCTGCAGACCCCGAGGGGTCATCGAGTCACGAATCGGCTGTTCCAATTCGGGATAAGAAGCGAAAATGCCGCGCAAGATGTATCCGGTCGTCCCAGCCAAGAAGCTTCCGTCGATTCCGGGTAGTTCGGCAGCCAAGTCGACGAGCGGACTGTCGGCGAAAGTCCCTACGACATGAAGTTCCGGGGCGTAGGTAGCAACCTGCTCTGCAGCCGACAGCGATGCGTGACCACCAGACGCAATACCCCAGAACGCAACTGGGCCGTGCGGATCCAATGAGGTGTCAGGCAGTTTCATTGCAGCACGCGCCGCGTCGATCAACGCGGTACCAGCCGCAACGCGATTCAGGAACTGCGGCGATTGCGGCCCGTGAATACCCATGCCGACGCCGTCGGTGACGACGATCGCAAAACCCCGGGCCAGCAGGGTTGCCACGAACCCCTCTTCGATGTTCATCATGAGGTCCATCCCCTGAGAAAAATGGATTCCCTGATCGAACAGGCGCGACGGAGCGCATTGCTCCCCCGCCCCGTACGGCAGCGTCGCGTAGGCCAACAGCGGTCGCGGACCCTTCCCCGGCCACGGAACGGTCGGTTCGATGTAGGTTCCGGTCACCGGCACCGGGTTTCCACGAGCATCGGTGCTGCGGTACATGATTCGCGTCCCGGTGCCCTGAAACGCCCCCAATTGGCCGGACGGTTCGAGCACCAGCCGTTGCGGCTCGGTACGGATGAGATCACCCGGACGTCCCGCGGGCAGCGTTTCGGGTGGGGTATAGAACTGCTCGTAATGCCGGTCGTCGGCGTGGGCTTCCGGCAGGACCGTCATCAGTGCCGTCACCACCAGCGGCACGATCAACAGTGCCACCAGGTATTTCCCGGGGTTCCAAGGCGGCATGCGCCTCACCGAGCGACGCGGGTCGGCAGGCTCCGCGCGTCGGTTACTGCTGTGATGCGAGGCATTCAGATCGTCTGTTGTGGCACAGGTCTCAGTCACAGCGAGTGATCGTTGCGCCGAGGATCGGTGTCAACGAAACGCCTGTGCCGCCACGCGGAACAGTAGGGAACAGCGGGCCGACCGTAGCGGGGGTTCAGACGCGGGCGTCAGATCGCCTCTGAGACAACAAAAATCATCAGGTCGCGCAGCCCGGGGCGACCCTCGGTCGAGCGCGCAACCGCAGCCGCCACCACTCTTGACTGGCGAACAAGACTCTCTTAACCTGGGATCAAGATCCGTCGACCGGGCGGTCGACCTGAGAGCAAGGAGCAAAATGGCGGATGGAATCGGCGCCGGGAGTGCCACTGCGCTACCCGTGCTGGATGAAGCCGGACGGGCAGCCCTTTTCACCCAGGCGCGGACAATCAGCGGCTTTGCCGACGTTGCAGTGCCCGACGACAAGCTTCTCGAGGCATGGGAGTTGGCACGGTGGGCACCCACTTCGGTCAACACTCAACCGTTGCGAATTCTGTTCGTACGCAGGGGCGAAGCCCGCGAGCGACTGATTCCGCACATGTTCGAGCCGAACAAGGCCAAGACCGCCGACGCACCCGCTGTCGCCGTGCTGGCGATCGACACGCGGTTCCACGACCAGATTCCGGTCGTATTCCCGATTCGGCCGGAAATGGCGGAGCTCTTCGAAGCGAATTACGAATTACGTTCCAGCACAGGGATATTCAGTGGGGCACTGCAGGCCGCATATTTCATCATGGCGCTCCGGGCGGTCGGCCTCGGGGCGGGACCGATGGGTGGATTCGACTCGGTAGGCATCGATCACGAGTACTTTCCTGATGGAGAGTGGAAGTCCGTTCTGGTCGTGAACATCGGTCTTCCTGGCGAAAATGCGTGGTCGGACCGGCTGCCCCGGCTCTCCCCGGCAGAAGTCATCCGGTGGGTCTAGAGACAGGGACAGTTTGATGCGGCTCTACACGACCACCCGAGGCATCGCGCGTGAGAATCCCGACGGCACGTTGGGCCTGCTCGACTTGCCGTATCACGACGTGGGCGCTCTGATCCGCGCTGGGCGTCTTCGCACCGCGGCAACCAGCTGCGTCATCGAGACGCTGACGAAGAACGAAGTGCCTCTGGCGCCGTTGATCACTCGACCCGGGAAGATCGTTGCCGTCGGACTCAACTACTCCAGCCACGCCGAAGAGGCCCGTGAGAAGTTCGCGTCAATCGGCCGGCACGATGTGCAGATGCCGACCGAGCCGAACATCCAGGTCGTTGCGGGCTCTGCTGTCATCGGCGACAGGCAATCGGTGACGCTCCCGCCGGCAGCGGCGGACCACGTCGACTATGAAGGCGAACTCGCCGTGGTCATCGGCCAGGCGGGCTTCGCCATACCGGCAGACCGAGCCTGGGAGCACGTTGCGGGATTGACCGTCGTCAATGACATCAGCGCCCGCGACATTCAGCAGCGGGCATACGCGGGTGACACCGCCGCGTCCATCGGAGTGGCCAAGAGTTTCGACACGTTCAAGCCGCTCGGCCCCTGCCTCGTCACGCACGACGAGTTCGGCGGAGATATCGACCTGCGACTGCAGACCCGGGTCAACGGTGAGATGCGGCAAGATGATCGAACCGGCAATCTGCTCCACTCGATACCGAACCTGATTGCCTACATCTCGCAATATCAGACACTGGAACCCGGTGACGTCATCGCCACCGGAAGCCCGCGCGGTGCAGGGCAATTCATGGATTGCTATCTGCGGCCCGGCGACCTGATCGAGGTATCCATCGAACGGATCGGTGTACTCACCAACTCGGTGCAGTGACAACAACACTCGTAGGCGATCTCCCAAGTGATACGGGAGATCGCCTACGAGTGCTGCTGCTTCAACCGTTGTTCCAGTTCCAGACGCTCAGGTCGCCCTTGGGGTAGTTCTGGCAGACGTCGGAGGCCTTGGCGACGACGCCCTTGTTGTTGAAGAAGATCTTGGCCCAGTTGCCCCAGTGGGTGGCCACCTGCTCGTAGTAGACGTTGGTGGCGGTGTCCTCGGAGTACTGGCGGCGGCCCACCGGGTCGAGCGAGAAGAACCAGTGGATGCGGTCCTGGGCCATCTGCTGGATGTCGGC
>Ga0209051_1001603_pt1 | contig 18454 bp, 14 predicted proteins | sample AraplaCvi_mMS_r2_2_FD_184286 | JGI IMG/M metagenome (GOLD analysis project Ga0209051, IMG submission 184286) | Arabidopsis root microbial communities from North Carolina, USA - plate scrape MF_Cvi_mMS_r2 (SPAdes) (version 2) | ecosystem: Host-associated > Plants > Roots > Endosphere | place...
GGAGTAGATGGCTTCGGCGATGAAACTGGGTCGAACGCAATCCCCGACTCGGTATACCGCTTCGATCCCGTTTGCCGCCCAGTCCTGTCCTCGCCGCCGCAGTTGGTGAAAGAGCGTGTCGTCGGTGACACGTTGACCGACGACGACCACTGTGTCGACTGTCAGTGCGTCCACGCCGGTCGCCGTGGCCAGCGTGAGCGTGGAGTTCGTGGCGCCGGTGACGGTGGTGCTGGTGCGGATGTCGACGCCGAGAGCGCGCAGGTCGGCGATCATCCGGGTGTGCTCCATGGTGAGCTTGGTGTAGTAGCCGACGGTGTCGGCAGGGGTGAGCAAGGTGACGTCGTGTCCGCGGAGGCCTAGGTACTCGGCGATGCCGGGGCCGACGAAGTAGCCGTCGGTGTCGATGACGGCGACCCGGTGACCAACGGCACGGCCTCGTGCCAAGACGTCTTCGGGTGTCAACAGGTGTGGGGCGAACTCCGCCAGGAAGCTCGTCGACGTGCGGTCGTAGGGGGAGACGCCGTCCACGGTGTAGTGCGAGCCGGTGGCGACGACGACGATTTCGGCTCCGTAGTCGAGGATGTCCTCGGCGGTGAGAGTGGTGCCGAAGATGGTCTCGACGTTGCGCAGTTTGGTGAATTGATGTTCGCGGTACTCGATGACGTGGCGCCATTCGACGCGACCGGGGATCTTGGTGATCCAGTTCAGGCACCCGCCGAGGGTGTCGGTGGCTTCGATGAGATGCACGTTGGCCATGCCTCTCTTCGCGAGCACCAGTGCGCATTCCATGCCGGCGGGCCCTCCCCCGACCACGAGGACGTTCTTGTCCTTGTTGGTTGCGGCGGTGAAGGTTTCGGGATGCCAGCCGCGGCGAAACTCTTCACCAATGGTCGGGTTCTGCGTGCAGATGATGCGGCCGTTGCCGATGTTGGATCGCGATACGCACATGTTGCAGCCGATGCATTCGCGAATTTCGTCGATGCGGTCGGTGCGGATCTTCTCGGGCAGAAAGGGGTCGGAGATGCTGGCGCGGGCGGCGCCGACGAAGTCACACTGGCCGGATCGGATGAGCTTGACCATGGTGTCGGGGCTGCTGAATCTGCCCACGTTCACCACCGGTTTGGTGGTGTACTTCTTGAGATGCGCGACGAAGGGAGCTTCGTGGTTCTCGGCCGCGGTGCGTGAGGACTGTGCGTCTTGGCCCCAGTCGAACCCGCCGATCACCAGGTCCCAGTAGTCGACGAGGTCGTCGAGGTGTTCGATAAATCGTGGTGCGTCGTCGTGGGCGCGGATGCCGCGCTCGCCCAATCCGATTGGTGCGTCGAGGGTGTCGACGCCGAACCGCAGCCCGACCGCGGCGGTGTCGCCGATGGCGTCGCGGACCTTGGTCAGCGTCTCCTTCGTAAACCGCGCCCGGTTCTCGAAGCTGCCGCCGTATTCGTCGGTACGGGTGTTGTAGTACGGGATCAAGAAGTGGGCCAGGATGGAGGCGGCGTGGCCGCAGTGCAGGGTGATCAGGTCGAAGCCGGCGTCGCGGGCGCGCAGCGCGGCCTTGACGTGCAGCTCCTGCACCTCGGCGATGTCGTCGAGATCCATCGCAGCGCAGGTGCCGGCGTAGCCGACGGCCAACCCGGATTCTCCGGCGATGGGGATGACGCCGCGGGCATGCAGACCGCGGCCTTCGGTCACGTAGGAAGTCGACGAGTGGTATTCGAGCTCGGTGCCGGCCAAGCTGCCGTGAGCGTGGATCGCGTCGACTGTGAGCCGTGAGTTGCGGATGTCGCCCTCGTCCCACATGCGGCCCAGGACGTACGGCGACTTGTCGACTTCCGGCGCGATCGAGGTGGCCTCGGTGAACACCACACCCCATCCGCCCTCGGCCTTGATACCGCGATAGCTGGCCATGGCGCCGGGGAAGTCCGTGCCGAAGCCGGAAGCATGCGGGGTCTGCCAAAAGCGGTTGCGCGCCGTCTTGGGTCCGACCTGGATGGGGTCGAACAGGATGTCGTATCGGTCGGACAAGACCCACTCCTCCGGAGTTCGTGTCGTTCTCGACGTGCGGGGCGCGCCGGACCGCCTGGACTGGCAGCGCGTCTGAGAGCAACGGTAGGTCGTCGCTGGCGTGACTCACATTGTGAGGCTGATGAAGAACCTGACCCCGTTCAGTGATCTATACAACGCATTGGCCCTCCGCGTCCTGCCACTGTGAGGACAGTTGCACCCCTTGCGCAACGAAAGTCGAACGAGGAGGTAGGTCATGGCGGTAGACATGGTGCGCGCGATGGTGCTCGACGATGCGGTGGTGACGCGGTTCGAACCGGCGCGCGTCGAGCACGTCACCGCAGCAGCATCCGGGCTGGAACACCTTGGGGCGGTGTTCATGACCTTCGATCGGGACGGCGACACCGAGCCGTGGACGTTGCAATACGAGGAGGTCATCTACGTCGTCAGCGGGCAGGTCAAGGTGACCGTCGTCGGAGACGGGGTCGCCGAGACCGTTCGCACGGGCGCAACCGGTGACGTGCTCACACTGCATCAGGGGGCAACCGTTCGCTACGCCGGTACGCCCGGCACACGGTTGTTCGTGGCGTTGGTGCCCATAAAATGGCGCGAACTCGCCCAATGACGCCACGTCGCCAGACCGGCGGTCGCAGGCGCCCCGCGCCTTGCGACCACCGGCCGGCGGGTAGTCACTCGCCGATGTAGGACATCACGTGCTTGATCCTGGTGTAGTCCTCGAACCCATACGGTGACAGGTCCTTGCCATACCCAGAATGCTTGAACCCGCCGTGGGGCATCTCGCTGACCGTGTAGAGGTGGGTGTTGATCCACACCGTGCCGAAGTCGAGGCGTTTTGACATGCGGAGTGCGGTGCGGTGATTGGTCGTCCATACGCTGGCGGCCAGTCCGAAGTCGACGTCGTTGGCGTAGCGCACCGCCTCGTCTTCTCCGCTGAACTGCTGGACGGTGATCACCGGTCCGAAGATCTCGCGTTGGATCTGTTCGTCGTCCTGCCGCAGACCCGAGATGACGGTGGGTGCGTAGAAGTAACCGCGGTCGCCGTGGCGCGACCCGCCGATGTCGAGTCGGGCATGGCTGGGTATCCGCTCGACCATGCCGCTGATGTGGTCGAGTTGGCCGGCGTTGTTGATGGCGCCGTAGGTGACGTCCCCGGCATCGGGACCGCCGGTGGTCACGGTCCTGGTGACCGCGACCAGCGCGGCCAGGAAGTCGTCGTGGACGCCTGAGCCCACCAGTACGCGGGTGGCGGCCGTGCAGTCCTGCCCGGCGTTGGCGTAGCCGGCTTCGGCGATCGCGGCGGCCGCGGCTTCGACGTCGGCGTCGTCGAACACGACGACGGGGGCCTTGCCGCCCAGTTCCAGGTGTACGCGCTTGAGGTCGGCTGCGGCGGACTGGGCGACTTCCATTCCGGCTCTGACCGAGCCGGTAATTGCCACCATCTGGGGGATGCCGTGGGTGATGACGGCGCGGCCCGTGTCTCGGTCACCGCAGACGACGTTGAGCACACCGGGCGGAAGGAATTCTTGGCAGATCTCACCGAGCACGGTCGAGGTGGCCGGTGTGGTGTCGCTGGGCTTGAGGACGACGGTGTTGCCGGCGGCCAGAGCGGGCGCGATCTTCCACGCCATCATCATCAATGGGTAGTTCCACGGCGTGACCTGCCCGACCACGCCGATGGGTTCGCGTCTGATCCACGAGGTGTGGTCACGCGCGTACTCCCCCGCCGACCGCCCCTCCAAGATTCGGGCCGCTCCGGCGAAGAAGCGGAACGTATCCGAGGACACGGGCATCTCGCCAGACAACGTGGGCAGGAACGGTTTCCCCGTGTCGGTGGCTTCGAGTCGGGCGAAATCCTCGGCACGGCCGTCGATGGCGTCGGCGATGCGCAGTAGCGCCTGAGCCCGTTCCTGCGGTGGCGTGTCCGCCCACGAGGACCGGGCGACGGCGGCCGCGGTGTAGGCACGGTCGACGTCCTCGGGTCCTGACTTGGGCGCGTGGGCGTACACCGCACCGGTGGTGGGGTCGATGACGTCATAGGTCTGTCCGGAAGCACTGTTGACGGCGTGGCCGTCGATGACGTTGGTGAAATTCGTTGTGGGCATTGCGATGGTGTCCTTTGCTTCGGGAGGTGGTCAGGCTGTGGCGTATGCCAGCGCGGCGTGGGTGGTGTCGGCGGCCCTGGAGGCACTGTTGAGGGCGCCTTCCATCCACGTACGCCACACGGAGTCGTCGATGTCGGTGCCGGCGAACGCGATTCGATCCTCGAGCTGGTTCATCACAGTCAGCACGTTGAGGGTTTCCCCCGGTGGGTCTAGGCGGTACGTGCCGTCGAACAAGGGGTCGGCGTTCCAGTCGTGAGAGTCGACGGCGACGACGTCGGCGTCGGGGAAGTACTGCCGCAACGCCGACTGGACCTGTTCGCGGTCGGTGATGTCCAATTCGCCGATACCCTCGCAGCCGAATCCGTACAAGATGTGCGAGTCGTCGCCGAGATCGTAGGCATGACAGATCATTTGCAACGCTCCCGTGCCGAGGGCGAAGGGACGATTCGGGAAGTTGCGGACCAGAATGCTCGGCTTGATGGCGCGGCTGACGTGGTTGTCGGCCAGCACCTTTCGTTTGGCGGGGTCCAGCGCGGGGGTGAATTCGATGTGTCGCAGCACGTTGGTGGGTGCGGCCATGACTACTGCGCGGGCGGTGAAGTGGACCCCGTTTGCGGTTCGGATGACGACGCCGTCGGCGGCGCGTTCCACGGCACTGACACGGTGACTCAGCCGCACGTCCAGCCGAGCCTGGGCGATCATCGCGTTCATCAGCGTCGCGGCTCCCCCGACGAAACGCTCGGTCAGCGCGCCGACGAATCCGTAGGGACTGTGTCCGTAGGCGGCGACTTGGGCGACGATGTGCAGCATCGACACCTCGTCTGCGGGTGCGCCCGAGTAGGTGGCGACCATGGCCTCGATGAGGTCGCGAGTCGCGTCGGGAAGGTTGAGCGGGGCGAAGAACTGAGCGGCGGTGACGTCGAAGTCCGTCAGCGACTGCGCGGTCAACGGCACCTGAGGCAGGACGCGCTGGGAGGCGTCCCGTAGGAAGGACAAGGCGCGTTCCAGGTCGCCGAATTGCTCGGGCGGCACGGGAACCAGGCGGCGCTGGCCGCCGGTGTGGAACGACGCCGCGGTGGCGGTGGCGTCTTCGGTGATGGTGATGGCGTAGCGCTGCACCTCGCGGCGCATCAGGGGTTGTAGGTCGCGGTTGATCCAGCTGCCGCCGAGATCCACGTGCAGGTCGGAGCGCCCGGCGAACGCGCGGTTGTAGGCCCGCCCACCGATGCGGTCACCAGCCTCCAGGATCACGGTGTGGTGTCCCAGGTCGGTCAGCGTGCGGGCGGCGGCGACACCGGCGATGCCGGCGCCGACGACGACGACGTCGTAGTCATGGTCCATGTGTGGTGTCTCCTGGTGACGCGGTAGTGGGTGCGTGAAAGGTGATGACCGGTTTGATCAACCCCGCAGTACGGTCGGCGACATCGGCGAACGCGTGCTCCGCGTGGTCGAAGGTGTAGTGGTGGGTCAGCAGCGGTGCGGTCGGGATTCGCCCGGCGGCCACCAACCGCAGCAGACGACCCAGGCGTTCGTTACCGGTGGGCGCAAACGTCGAGAGCACGGTCTTGTCGCCGATCCCCCAGCCCCAGTGCGCCAAGGGGATCGGCAGTACCGTGTCGGGCGGTCCGCTGTAGGAACTGAGCACGGCGATCACCCCACCGGTGCGGGTTGCCTCGACGGCCCGGGGGAACGAGGCAATGACTCCGCTGGCTTCCACGGCGCAATCAGCGCCGACACCCCCGGTGTGTCGCATGATCTCGGCGACGACGTCGTGCTCGTCGAGGTTGAGGCACACGTCGGCGCCCATGGCCGACGCAACCTCCTCACCGCCGGGTCGTGCCTTGACGACGATCACCATGGCCGCGCCGAGTACCCGCGCCCCCGCCGTCGCGCCCAACCCGATGTGACCTTGCCCGAATACCACCACCGTGCCGCCCATCGGTATCTTCGCGGCTTCGGGCCCGGCAGTCCCGGAGGCCAGGGTGTCGGTGACACAGAGGGCCGCGGCGTCGTCGACGTTTGCGGGGATGATCGCCAGATTGCGTTGAGGCTGTGGGACGGTGAAGTATTCGGCAAGACTGCCGTCGCGCGTGACGCCCGATGAGTACGCACCCCACGTCGTGTCGCCGCAGTGACCGTCGAACCCGCGTTGGCAGTTCGTGCAGCGTCCGCACGCGGTGCCCGAGGACACCGCGACGCGTTGCCCGACGCTGAAGCCCTCGACCGCCGCTCCGAGGCGGTGGATCACACCGACGGCCTCGTGGCCGAGGATGCAGCCCTCCCCGCCGCCGCCGGCTGCGGCCACGACGTCGGCCGAACACAACGACGCCGCGGTCGTGGCGACCACTACCTCGTCGGGGGCCGGTGTCGGGATCGGTCGGGTCTGCAACCGTGCGGTGCCCGCGTCGGCCACCAACGCCCTCATCGTGCCGCCGGGGGTGGCCACGCTATTCGGCGCTGGCAGCTAGTTGACGCGCGAAGTCTCCGCTGTCCCAATAGAACCGCTCCTGGGCGACGTGCCCGTCGCGAATCTCCTCGGCTACGCAGTAGCGCAGTCGTACGGCGCCAGGACGCTCCTCGCAGAACGGTGCGCCGACGTAGTCGGCAGTGACGTCGAGCTCGCCAATGACGAGATCTTCGCCGGCGGCGACGTGGGTGACGTCGACCGCGACGTTGCGCAGCGTCGCGAAGTAGCCGACCAGGAAACCATTTATGGCGTCCTTGCCGATGAAGGGGTTGGCGGGATCGGCCATGTCGACGAGGACGCAGTCCGCGGTGAAGGAGGCCAGTAGTCCCTCGACGTCGCAGGCGGCGTAGGCGGCCATCTGGGTCCGGAAGACAGCTTCCGTCGATGCCGGTGATGTCATAATTTCTCCCTTGCGGTGATCGATTGCCTTGCCCAAGTTGACGTTCGATTGGTCAATGCCGGCCTCTGCTGTGTCGCGCGTCAGGGTCGATCCGCTCAGTCGGGAGCGGTCACGTAGATGGGTCCCCGGTCGCGGACGGGAGCCAGCAGGTCATCGGAGACCCTTTCGTCGGGAGTGGCCAGCGCGATCGGCCGCGGGCCCACCCCGGGATAGTCCAGCGCACGCAGCACCTCGCGCGAGAGGTAGTAGGCGGCGGTCAGCGCGAACACCACCGACTCGCAGTGCGCCGGCTCCCACTGGGCCATGTCAGCCAGTGCCGGACAGCCATCGTGGGCGGCCCGTCTACCAACGGCGACGACGGCCGCGGCCAGAGAGGGATCCGCGGCCAGCACCCGGTCAAGCAGGTCGAGGTGGGCGCCGACGTCCACCCCGGAGGGCAACCGGTCGGTGCCGGGCAGCACGACCTCGCTGACGGCGGCCAGACCGGCCCGCACCTCGTCGGTCACGTCGTTGGGCGGCGCGACGTCGGCGGTCATACCGGCACCTTCTGGTCGTGGGCGGTCTCCATCAGATGTTCCACGGCACGGGCGGCGAACGCGACGATGGTCGGGGTGGGGTTGACCGACGACGAGGTCACGAAGACGCTGCCGTCCATCACGAACAGATTCGGCACGTCGTGGGATCGACCGTACTGGTCGACCACCGAGGTGGCCGGATCGTCCCCGCAGCGGGCGGTGCCCAGCATGTGCCAGCCCACCGCAGGCATCCAATCCACCACCTGGGTGTCGACCGCTCCGGCAGCCTCGTGGGCCTCGCGCATCCGCGCAACGTTCCACTCGATGTTCTTGTAGCTGTCGGCCGACATCTTGTAGACCAGCTTGGGGGCGGGCAATCCACTGTCGTCGAAGACCTCGGTGCTCAGCGTGACGTAGTTCGATTCGTCGGGCAGGTCCTCGATGGAGGCGCACCATTCGAAGGCGTGCCCGAGGGTCTTCTGCACGAGTGCCATGCCGGCCGCGCCGCTGCGCTGCTCCAACGGCAGGTGGGCGTAGCGCAACAGAACCTCCATCGGGCTGGTGATCGGCTGGGCCGACCACTTCGCGCCGCGACCGAAACCGCGGCCGAGGTCGGTCTCGGCGAATTGCAGGGAGTACAGCGAGGCCCCAAAGGGGCCCAGCCAACTCTGCAAATCTTCTTCGTATACGCCCATCACGCCGACGAACGGGTGCATCATCAGCCGCCTGCCGACCAGACCCGAGGAGTTGGCCAGGCCGTCGGGGAACCGGGCGGACTTCGACATCAGCAGAAGCCTCGGAGTGCCGACGCCGTTGCCGCAGACGATCACCACCGAAGCCGAGGTGTGCTGTTCGGCGCCGTCCTCGTCGATCCACGTTGCGCCAGTGGCTAATCCAGCATCGTTGACGGTGATCTCGCGAACCCGTGCGTAGGTGACGAGCGTGGCTCCGGCGGCCAGCGCAGCTGGCCACATCGCCACGTCGAATGACCCCTTGGCTCCTTCCGGGCAACCCGACATGCAGGTGCCCCACCGAGCACAGGCGCCGCGGTCACCGTGCGTCTTGGTGGTGATGGCGTGGGTGCCCGGCCACCAGTGCCAGCCCAGTTTGTTCATTCCCTCACCGGCCTTGCGACCCAGGCGTCCGATGGGCACCCCCGGCATCGGCGGCTCGACGGTGGCGGGATAGGCAGGATCGCCGGCCACCCCGGAGACGCCGACCATTTCGTCGCACAACGCGTAGTACGGCTCGAGGTCGTCGTAGGTGATCGGCCAGTCGTCGGCGAAGCCGTAGAGGCTCTTGATGCGGAAGTCCGACGGGATGAACCGCGGCCATTCCGCACCGAAGTACACAGTGCTCCCGCCAACGGCGTTGAAGTTCAGCGGATGCATGTCGGACTCGGAGACGTCGACGGGATAGTCACCGCGTCGCTTGCGCACGTTGGGGTCCGGCGACCAGGGCCCGGCCAGGAGCACGTCACGCTCGGGTTTGTCGCTGGGATAGTCCACCCGGTTGACCCACCCGCCTTGTTCCAGGCAAGTGACCCGGTACCCCTCCTCGGCCAGGATGCGCGCGGCCGTGGCCCCGGATGCTCCTGCACCAATGATCAGGACGTCGGGCGCGGACGCGCGGGATGCGGTTGCCATGAATGCTCCTGGGCTGTGAGACCGGGGTTGTGCCGCTACTGAGGGCAATGCGGCAGTCCGGGTGACCGTGTTCACACCGTAGGACGACGGCGCGGCGCCGGGCACTGTGACGCCCACGAAATTGCCCGCCGTTCGTTAGCGCATTTCCTAACGAGTCCCGGTGCCGGCTTGCCGGGCAACCGCCGCCGCGGCCGCGGTCACCGGTCCGTTCCCCCGTGCCCACTTCCAATACCGCACCACGTTTCGTCATTCCCACGTGGGCAGCTTGGCGTTCGCCGAGGACGGCCTAGGCAGACGAGTCCGGTTCGGTCCTGGGGGTCCCTGTGCACGTCGCCCATCAATTGTTCGCCGAGAGCTTCACCGCCACGATCGACGGTGCCGCCCCCCGGCCGACGACGTCCTCGGCGGCTGGTCGCGTCACCATCGCTTCGGGTTGGTGGTCGACTCCGCGCTGGGAGCTCGGGGCGGACCCGCTGCTGCAGTTGGCGATCGCGCACTTCTACGCCGTCGTCCCAATGCGCCGCGCGGACCGGCCGGCCAATCCCGGCGTGTACCTGTTCCACGTGGGCGGCCCGCATGGCGACTTCAGTGCCTTCGACTCCTGGCCCCACGCAAGGAGGTGCTCGTCGCGTCCGGTCGGCCGGTGGCGTTGTTGGAGGCGATCAACGACCGCGCGATCACCCAATTGGCGTTGCCGCACAACCGAATCGGCGATCCTCGGGTGCTGGCCGGCGCAGCGAGCACGCGGGCCGAGCAAGCCAATGCACGTGATCGCCTACGGTCCTGCTTCCTGTACGGCGCCGACGGCGAGGTGCCCGACGCCGACGTCGAGACGGCGTTGGCCCGTCTCGCAGCGTTGTGAGGTCAGCACCATTCTGTGTGATCGGTTGCCGCACAACGACTGTCGCCGCATCCACACCCGAATGAGCAAAGAGGCCTGCATCACCAGTCAAGCGACCGGTGACGCAGGCCTCGGCGTGATCGGGGCGCCGGCTCAGACGCCAGACGATGGTCCTCCGACCTCGGTGGCGGCGGCCACCATGTCCTGACGTCCGATGCGGGCGTAGATCGCCGGCGCCGTGCGACGCAGCGTCGCCGCCACGATGCAGCCGAGCACGAAGGCCACCACGATCGCAATGAGCATCACGTTGGCCAGTGTCTGCGAGCCGCCGATCAGGCTGGCGAAGTTCTTGGCGCCGAGCACCGCGAAGGTGGCCAGGGCCAGAAAACCCAGTAGCGGTGCGACCATGCCGTGCCACCAGGACACGGCGTGCTGTCGGTTGCGTCGGAAGTAGACGAACGCGGCAAGACTGGTCAGCGCCATGGCGATCAGGGTGGTCACCGAGGCCAGCCCGGCGAACCAACCGTAGACCTCCGCGGCGGTCAGGCCCGCGAGGACGGCGATCGTGGTCAGGACCAGGTAGGTCGCGCTGGTCACCATAGAGGCCCGTGACGGTGAGCGGTGGCGAGCATGGGCCACCCCCAGCGCCTTGGGGAAGATACCGTCGATCGACATCGAGTAGACGTAGCGGGTGGTGACGTTCTGGATGGCCAAGTGCGCCGCCAGCGTGCTGGTCAGCACCAAGACGGAGACGACGTCGTAGAACGCGCGCCCGACGAAGTCGGTGGCGACGGTGAAGAACGCCCCAGCGGGGTCGGCGGCGGACTTGTCGATGGCTTGCGAGGTGCCGAGCCCGGTGATCAGCGCCCAGGAGGTGACGATGTAGAGAATGCCGATGAACAGGGCGACGATGATGGTGGCCCGCGGAATGGTCCGCTCCGGGTCGCGCGCTTCTTCGCGGTAGATGGCGGTGGCCTCGAAACCCGCGAACAGGGCGGCGGCGAAGACCAGTGCGATGCCAAGCTCACCGGAGCTGAAGTTGCCCCAGCTGAACACCGAGGCGGAGATGCCCTCGGCGCCACCCTGGGTGAATACCGCGCCGTCGAAGATGGCGATGGCGACGATCTCGGCGATCAGCAGCACTCCCAACACCTTCGCCGAGATGTTGATGTGGAAGTAGGCGAGCGTGGCGACGACGGCCCAGAACACCAGGCTCATCGACCACCACGGGACCTCCGGGCCGCCGTGGCCGACGATGAATTGTTGGGTGATCAGTCCGGCGAAGCCGTAGAAGCCCACGCCGATGGCGAGGTAGGCGAACATGATCAGAAACGCCGATCCCAAGCCGGTGATGCGGCCCAGACCCGCGGTGATGTAGGCGTAGAACGCCCCAGGGTTCGGAACGAACCGCGTCATCGCGCCGTAGCCGAAGGCGAACAACAGCAGCGCCACGGTGACCGGTATGAAGGTCGCCGGAGCACCCAGCCCGTTTCCGAAGGCGATGATGAACGTGATGTAGCCCGCGGTACCGGTGAGCGGCCCGGTGTAGGCAAGCGTCGCGAGCACGATGTCGCGTGTGCCGAGTTTTCCTTCGATGCCCACCCGGCGGCGGGGCGCCGCCGAGTCCGGTGTGACCGCGCCGAGTGCGTCCGGACTTCCCAGATGCGTCATGGAACTCCTTAAGGGAAATGCCTTGCGTCGCACTCTTCGTGGCGACGATGGCGAAACAGTAAGTCGGATCACAGTGGAGGCGTATTGGGAGTCTTCTAGACCTGTGGTGTGCCCGCTGTCCGTTTTCACAACGGTCGAGCCGGCAAGTTAACGGCGTCGGTCAGGACGTCGGCAGCACGGCGCGCAACCGTGCGGCGACCTCGGCGGGCAGCGGCCGGGAGGTCGCCGTGTCGGGGTCGACGTTGACGTAGACGGTGTCAACGGTGGCGACCGGGTAGGCGCCGCAACGCAAGTGGAAGCTCAAGGTGAAGCTGGAGCGGCCGACGTGAGTGGGGGTCACCTCGACGTCGAGCACGTCGTCGAAGCGGGCGGGTCGAAGAAAGGCGATCTCGGTCTTCGCCAGCGATGGGTCGGTGCCCCCGGCAACCAACTCGTCGTACCGCCAGCCCAGGCTCCGAAACAGTTCGGTAAGGCCGACGTCGGCGATGGTCAGCACGTGGGCGTTGAACAGGAAACCCTGTTGGTCGACTTCGTGGTAGCGAACCTGGTGGCGGTAGACCACGGCCATTAGGGGCCGCCGACCTCCGCGCGCAGCGCGGCGTAGAGGTCGGGGCGTTGAAGTGCCAGTCCGGGCGCTTCGGGTGCTGCGCGCGAGGCGAGAATCTTGTCGCGGTCGAGGTCGACGGTGAGGATGTCTTCTTTGGTGCCGTCCAAGGTGGCGAGCAGGCCGTCGTTGAGGCCTAGGGTGCGATCGACCGGGGTGGTCACCAGTGCTGCGCCCGCGGCATGCATCGGGGCGTCGGCCGGCAGACCGTCGGATCCGATGAGGGGTGACATCACCACGTACAGCTGGTTTTCTATGGCGCGTGCGCTGCAGCCGGTGCGCACCCGGTGGACGCCGCGCCGGTTCCAGGTCAGTGATGGACAGAGGATCAGATCGGCCCCCTTGGCCACCAAATAGCGGCTCAGTTCGGGGAATTGGATGTCGGCACAGATGAGGATTCCGGCGGTGAACGGGCCGATGCGGGTGAGGGCTAGTTCATCACCGCCGCGCATGCCCAGCTGATGTTCCTGAGGGGTCAGGTGCATCTTGTCCTGCGCGACCAGGGTTCCATCGGGATGGCACAGCACGGCAGTGTTGCGCAGCGAGCCGTCCTCGGCCAGCCGAATGTGGCTGCCCCCCAACACGATGACGCCATGTGCTTTCGAGATCGCACGTATTCCGTCCTGGATCTGATCGAACAGGCCCGACAGCACGTTCCAGTAGTCCGAACGGATCGTCTGACTGGTCACCTGGTGATCGTCGATGGACCCCAGCAGCCCGGTGCTGGCCAGTTCGGGGAAGACCACGCACTGCGCGCCCTGGTCTACGGCGAGGCGGGTGAGCCGGTCGAGGTGGTGAAGGAAACCCTCGACGCTGCTTTCGGGTTCCAGCATGAACTGCACTGTGGTCAGGCGCATCGTGGTCACGAGTGGATCTCCTGTTCTTGCAGGGCGGCGGCGACCCGGCGGCGGTCCACCTTGCCGGTGGTGGTGTTCTGCGGCAACGCCTCGACGACGACGTAGGCCGTGGGCACCTTGTAGGCCGCCAGGTGCTCGCGGGCGAACCGGGTGAGCAGCTCGGTGTCCACGGTGTCGTCGGTTGCTGTGACCAGCGCGGCGACCACGCGTTGGCCGTAGGTGTCGTCGGGCAGGCCGACCACCGCGGCATCGGCGACACCGGGGTGAAGTCGCAGCACGCGTTCTACTTCCGCCGGAGAGACGTTGCTCCCGCCGCGGATGATCATGTCCGACAGACGTCCCATTACGTAGACGTAACCGCTGGTGTCGACCCGGACGAGGTCTTTTTGCCGGTAGTAGCCGTCGGCAGTCAAGGCGGCTGCGGTGCCCTGCTCGTCGCCCCAATACCCCAGCATCAGACCGGGCCCGCGCACCAGCGCCTCGCCTACCTCGCCGTCGGCGACGTCGTGTCCGTCAGCGTCCAGGATGCGCATGTGCGCGCCGGGCACCAGCTTGCCCGCCGAGCCCTGCACCGGCACGGGGTCCGTCGTCGGGTCGTAGGTCACCAGCGGGAAGCATTCCGAGGAACAGAACGTGTCCAGCACCGCGCAGGAAGTCAGCGAGGTCCATTCGTCGAACACGGTCTCGTTTCGCGGTTCTCCTCCGGAGATGCACAACCGCAACGACGTCAGATCCGGGCGTTCGGCCAATGCATGCAGATGGCCCACCAGCTTGGCGAACATGGTCGTGACCCCAGCTAGGAAGGTGGCACGGTGGGTCGCGATCGCCTCGCAGATCGCCCCAGGGTGTGCGCGGCGCAGCACGATGACCGTGCCGCCGGAGAACAAGGTCACCATCGACGTCGAGGCCAAACCAAACAACCACGCCATCGGCAGCGCGACCACGGTGCGGTCGCTGTCGCCGAGGTGCCATACGTCTGCGTATGTGGAGGCACCGTTGAGAAGCGCCAGCCCCGACAGCATGATCGCCTTGGGTCGGCTGGTCGTGCCGGAGGTGTAGCAAATCAGCCGCAACGGTGCCCGGAGCCCGTCGGGGTTGGCGATGGTGCTTCGGCGTGCGGGGGGAGGCTCGAACGAGTCGGCGTCGATACGGGCGATCGGGCGGGCGTCGGTGATCGATCCCGCCACAGCTGCCTCGGTGTACTTGTCGACCAGCACCAGCGCCGGGTCGGCACTGTCGATGCTGTAGGTCAGGTCGTCGACGGCCGAGGAAGGGTAGATGGTGACCAGCACCGCGTCGGCCTTCCAGACGGCGAAGGCGGTGAGCAAGAAGGCCGAGGAGTTCTCGGCGATGAGGGCCACGCGGTCCCCGGAGCCGATGCCAACGGCGGCCAGCGCATCAGCGCGTGCGTCGACGGCGGCGAGCATCTGGCGGTAGGTAAGGGTGCCGTCGTCGTCGATGAGTGCCGCGCGGTCGGCCTGGTGATCAGCGGTGCGCGCCATCGCGTCGAAGAATTCCGCGAGTTCATCGGTCATCGGCGGTCCCGGTTCGTCGTAGGGGTGTGACCGGCCCCGATGCCGGCGCCTTCACGGTAGGGCGCTGGACGCGCGGGCGGCATTGGTCGACTTACCGGCGGTCGGGGCGTTGCTTTGGAATCGTCACAGCGGCAACCGCTCCCTACGTCAAGGCAGCGCGCGTTCGGTGCTGGCGGCGACGTGCAGCGTGTTGCGGTCCGCGCGTAGCTCGTCGGCGAACTCGGTGCGCTCACCGGCGATGATCTGGGCCAGGATGCGGCCAGAGATCGGTCCGGTGGCGATACCGCTGGTGTGGCCGACGTTGACGTACGATCCGTCGACCCGATCCACTACGGGCAGCCCGTCGGGCGTGGTGGATTGCAGCCCCGCCCACAGCGCGGTCACGCCAGACTGGGCGTGGGTGGGATAGCGGTCGATGACCGTCCCGATCATCGCTTGAGTGGCGCGGATGCTGATGTGCGGATTGAGCGAACCGGTGACGTCGACGCTCGATCCGATGTGCAACGAACCGTCGGGGTAGTGGGTGATGCAGTCGTCGTAGGTCCACCCGTCGCCGTCGTCGGGCTGGTGGGTGGACACGCCAGCGAAGGGATCTGGTGCGGCGAAGAGTTCCGCTCGAAACGACGAGAGAGCGGTCAGGGCGCCGCAGAATGCCACGCCCCGGGGACCGTGCAGCACGACACTGGGTCGCTGATCGATGGGTTGAGTGATGATCTGACCCATTCGCGCGGTCTGCAACGGGATGGTGATGCCTTCGGGTTCCAAGTCCCGAGCCCAGGCTCCGGTCGCCCAGACCACGCCCGCGCCGTGCACGTCGCCGCGCACCGTCCGTACGCCGGTGACGGTGTCTCCGCGGCGAATCGTCGAGAGCACCGCGGTGTTGTCGAACCGCTTGACGCCGGCCTCGGTGCACGCCTCTGCCATGGCACGGACGAACCGTTGCGAGTCGACTTGGGAGTCCTCGGCGCAATAGACCGCACCGATAGCCGTCGACGGCAGCAGCGGCGCGTGTTTGAGGGCTTGTTTGCGGGTAACGAAGTCGACGGTCAAACCGTGCGCACGCCGATCGGCGACGTAGTCGACGAGGACCTCGTGCTGGGCGTCGGTTTCGTAGAAGAACAGCCCGCCGCGGGTGCGCAGGTCGAACCGCGTGCCGATGCGATCGGCGTATTCCTGGTACATCGCCACGCCGGCGCGGGCCAACTGCAGTTCTGTCCCGCCGCGCTGCAGCTGCAACCAGACCGCGCCGGGGTTGCGGCCGGATGCCGCGAACGCCGGGAACCGCTGTTCGATGATCGCGACGTCGAATCCCCTGTGCCGCAGCTCGAAGGCCGTGCACACCCCGGCGATGCCGGCGCCGACGACGATCACGTCGGCCGTGGCCAGTGGTTCAGTCTTCATCGACACTTCCTTTCACCCCGGCGCACCGCACGTGCACCGTTGGCGACGGCCGCTAGGCGCGCGTGACCGGTGACGCCCCACGCCGTCGCCCGCAATGTTCGCGCCGCACGGTTAGTTGCGACACTACTGTGCGCCCGCCGACGCGGTGCACTGTGACATGTCCAAAGCCACGCGCCGTTTAGCTGTAATTTTCACTATGGCCTGTGTCGCGGGGAGCGGTATGTTGGCCGGTAGCGGCTGGCCCGCAACCGCACGTGGAAACGGTGCCCGGTACGACGAAGAAGGTGGCCATGTCCGATACGGCGCCCATGTGCACGTTGGGCATGGTGTTGGCCGAACTGGGCGCTGCCGGATCGTTGATCGGCAATAGCGACACCTGGCTCAACCGTCCGGTTTCGCGCACGGTCATCTGGCTTCCCACTCTTACGCTGCCTGCGGCGGCCGACGTCCTAATCGTATGCGCCGAGTACCCCCGGGATCCGGCCACGCTGTCGTCTCTCATGAACACCTCTGGTGATCGGATGATCGTCGTTCCCGTCCCCCACGGCGGGGCAACGTCCCGCGATCTCACTGCCCTAGCGAACCGCCACGCCGTGGTGGTCCTGGAAGGGGACGACGTCGACGTCAGCGACATCGTCACCGCGTTCGCCCGGGCAAATCAGTCCACCGAGGAATCGGTGTCACGCCGGTTGGCCTCGTTGCAGCGCACGCTGAGCCAAGCGTTGTCCGACGACACGCCTGTCGAGGGCATCATGGCGCGCCTCAAACGACTGTGCAACGCCACCATCGTGGTGGTGGACCGTGCCGGAGAATCGCTGCACGCGACCGGGCCGGTGCCGTTGGCGTTGCTGTTCGCCGAGATCTCCAAGACCACCGCCGAATCGCAGATCGTCGACACCGGCGGATGGAGGGGTGTGGCCACCCGCCTCGTCGACGTAGACGCCTCCGACGAGCATCTCGGGTGGCTCGTCGCCGTGACACGGCGGCAGGGATTCCCCGATCCCTACGCCATGTCCGCGGTGCACATCGGCGCCACCCTGATCGAGGCCAACCGTCGGATGACCATCGTGGCTCGCAGTCAGGAACGCGCCGTGCGCGCTACGGTGCTGGAACAGGCGATGGCGGTGCGGCCGCAGCGACACGATCCCGAAATCGCCGGCCGCATGGCCGGTTTGGGCCTGTCCTTCACCGAAGAATTGCGGGCAGTCGCCACGCGTCCATTGCGCTCCACGCGTCGGGGTCGCGGCAGCGACGTCTTGGAGACACTGGCCAATGCGACCGCCGCAGCATTGAATGCCGCCGCGATGCCCAATCTGCAGACGGTGCGTGAACAGAGCGTGGTGACGGTGGTTCAAGGTGACGGCCCAGCGATCAGCCGCGCCCTAGCCGGCATCGGTGAGGTGCACGTCGGGATAGGGCGTCCGATCAGTGACGTCGCCGGCGTCGCCGATTCGTACCACGATGCCCAGCTCGCGGTGCGCACGCTGCGTCGAACCTCCTCGCAGTCCGCCGCGATGGCCTTCGAGGACTTCGACTTCGCCACGGCGCTGTTCTCCGAGGTTGGGTTGGACAACATGGCAAGCCGCGCCCGGCGATATCTGGGCGCGATCATCGACCGTGAGACCCTCGTCGAAGGCCTTCAGGCCTACTTCGATCACGGTCAGAACATCATCGCCGCCGCCGAGGACCTCAACATCCACCACAATTCGCTGCGCTACCGGTTGTCGAAGATCGAGACGCTCCTCGAAGTCAGCCTGAAGGACGCCGGCGACATCGCGTCGGTGTTCTTGGCGTTGACCGCACTCGATCTCAGCGGACTTCTCACCGCACGTAGTGAACGTCTCGCTGCTCGCCCAGCTGACCGCACAGGACGCGCCGCCGATGTGGCCGCCTCGGGCGCTGCGACCGAATATCCCACTGAACGAGGCGGTTTGGGCGTCGTCGTCGGCGGCAACGACTAGCCAGACCGGTCACACTGCCGTGGCGCGCCGCCGCCCCGTCAGCGCAGCCCCAAGACCGTGTCGGCGACCTGCAGCATGAGGATGTCGTTCATCCCCTCGCCGATGGCCATCAGTGGCGCGTCGCGGTAATACCGTTCCACGGGAAATTCGGCGGTGTATCCGTAACCCCCGTGAATGCGCATGGACTCCAGCGAGTTCTCGATCGCCGTTTCCGAGGCGAATACCTTGGCCATCGCCGATTCCGCACTGGCTCGGCCTTCGGCTTGGGTCTTGGTAGCCGCGTTGACGGTCAGCAGGCGAGCCGCGTCGACGTTCATCGCCATCTTGGCCAGCTTCAACTTGATCGCCTGGAAGTCCTTGATGGTGTGGCCGAACGCTTCTCGTTCACCGGCGTATCGGGTGGCGGCCTCCAGTGCCGCGCGTGCGATGCCG
>Ga0209051_1001604_pt1 | contig 18452 bp, 19 predicted proteins | sample AraplaCvi_mMS_r2_2_FD_184286 | JGI IMG/M metagenome (GOLD analysis project Ga0209051, IMG submission 184286) | Arabidopsis root microbial communities from North Carolina, USA - plate scrape MF_Cvi_mMS_r2 (SPAdes) (version 2) | ecosystem: Host-associated > Plants > Roots > Endosphere | place...
TCATGTACGCCGTCGTGCGCAAGGGCGTCGAGTTCAACCCTCGAATGGGCCAGCTGGCGCTTGACGCTCAAGACGGTATCTGACCCCGTATTCCGGTCGCCCACGAGCCTCCAGGCATCGGGGTCGGGGCCCGCCCTGCCGCCCGCCCCCCGCATTGCTGCCGTCCCCCTCGCGGCCCATCATCGGGCTCGCCGCCCGCACGGCGGAGAAGGAGTCCCCATGCCGCGACGCCTCGCACCCGGGTTCCTCGCGATCGTCGCCTGCGCGGGGGCCCTCGCCCTCCCGCTGCCGGCGCAGGCGACCGGCTGGGTCGTGGTGCTGAAGGACACGCCGGCCGAGGATTTCAACGACGAGGACATCCGCCAGTTCCTCACGGCCGCCGTCAAACTCCTGAACGCGCCGGGCGAGGGGCCGGCCCCGGACGTGGCCTGGAAGAATCCGGAGAGCGGCTCGGGCGGCGACTTCAAGGAGCTCGCGCGCTCCGTGGACGCGGCCGGCCACGCGTGCCGGCGGATCCGCCTGTCCATCTACTCGAAGCAGCGCGCGGGATCGGCGGCGACGTGGACGGTCTGCCGCGGCGACGACGGGCGCTGGAAAGTGACCAAGGGGCGTTGAATTTCAACGGAGGACATCATGGGCATCATCACCACCATCATCGTCGGCCTCGTCGTGGGCGCCATCGCGCGCTTCGTGCTGCCCGGCGAGCAGAAGATGGGCTGGATCATGACCTGCCTGCTCGGCATCGCCGGGTCGGTGGTCGCGGGCTTCGTCGGCCAGGCCCTGGGCTGGTACGAGGCAGGGCAGCCGGCCGGATGGATCGCCTCGGTCGTCGGCGCCGTCATCCTCCTCGTCGCCGTCGGCATGTTGCGCAAGCACTGAGCGGCGCCCGCGGCCGGGTGCGAGCTCGGGTCGGGCGTGGAGCGGCGCGCGAGGGCGCCATCGTGAAAACGGCCGGAGGCTTGCGCCTCCGGCCGAAGCGGCATACGCGGTAGATGTATGCCGTGTGCTGCAACGAAAACTCAAGCGAGGTCGAACGGCAGCCGGGTGAGCCGCTTTCCCGTCGCCTCGAACACCGCGTTGGAGACCGCCGCCGCCGTCGGGTGCGAGGCCGGCTCGCCGATGCCCGTCGGGGCGGCGTCGCTCTCGACGAGGATCGTCTCGACCTGCGGCATCTCGTCGATGCGCAGCAGCGGGTACTCGTGGAAGTTGCCCTGCTGCACGCGGCCGTCCTGCACGGTCGCCCGCCCCTTGAGCGCCGCGGTGAGCGCGAACACGACGCTGCCCTCGACCTGCGCGCGCACGAGCTGGGGATTGATCACGCGCCCGCAGTCGACGGCCGTCACGACACGGCGCACGCGCAGCCCCTGGCCGTCCGCCGCGGGCCCCACCTCGGCGACCTGCGCGACGTAGGTCTCGGTCACCGTCGAGGCCAGGCCCAGCCCGGCGCCGGGCGCGCGCGCCGCGCCCCATCCCGCGGCCTCGCAGGCCAGGCGCTGCACGCGCGCGAGGCGGCCGGTGTCGACGGTCTCGCTGTCGTCGGGCGGCCCGAAGGTGCTCGCGCGGGCCGGCAGGAGCCGCGCCTGGCGCCAGGCGAGCGGGTCGGTGCCCGCGGCGCGCGCGCACGCGTCCAGCAGCACCTCGTTGGCGAAGGTGTTGTTGGGCGTGAAGCCGCGGCGCCACCACAGCACGCGGATCGCCTGGTCGACGAGACGCTGGCTCACGTGAAGCTGCTCGACCTCGTAGGGGAACTTGATCGCGTCGAACACGACGGAGCCGTCGACGGCGCCGAAGGCCACGCTCCCGGGCTCGATCTGCCGCAGCACCGAGAGGGCGGCCACCGCGTGGTCGACCGCGAGCAGGCGGCCCTCGGCGTCGAGCGCCGCGCGAATGCGATGCTTCGAGGGCGGGCCGAACAGGCCGTGATGGAAGTCGTCCTCGCGCGTCCACACGACCTGAACGGGGCGGCCCAGCTCGCGCGAGACGAGCGCCGCCTCGACGGCGAAGTCGGGCTCCAGCCGGCGCCCGAAGCTGCCGCCGATCAGCGGCGTGTGGATCACGACACGTTCCACCGGCAGGCCCGAGCGCTCGCGCAGCGCATGGAGCAGGTCGCCCTGGCAGTGGCACGGCGCCCACACCTCGCAGCGCTCGGGCGTCCAGTGCGCGATCGCGTTCATCGGCTCCATCGGGGCGTGCGGCTGCAGGGGCACGTCGAGCGTGAGGTCGACGGTGCGGTGCGCGCGGGCGAACGCCTCGTCGAGACCGGCCTCCGTGCCCTTGCGCACCGCGGTGACGCGGGGGTGCAGCCCCTGGCGCTCGTCGGCCGGCGTCGCGGCGTCGAGCGCGCGGGCGAAGTCCTGCTCCAGCGTGGCGCTGGAGGCGAGGGCGCCGCCGTTGGAGCGGCGATCGCTGCCGTGCTCGTTCCAGGTGACCTGCAACGCGCGCCGGCCCTGCAGCGCGGCCCAGGTGCCCTTCGCCACCACGGCGACGCCGTCGCGCACGTAGGGGAATGCGGGGAAGGGCGTGCCCCGGACCGGCACGACCGCGACCACGCCCGGCATGCGGCGCGCGGCGCGGTCGTCGATGGTGGCGATGCGCCCCCCGATCGTCGGGCTGCGCTCGATGACCGCCACGAGCATGCCCGGAACGCGAACGTCGAGGCCGTAGACGGCCTCGCCGCGGAGCATCTCCGGCAGCGGCTTCGCGTGGACTGGGCGGCCGACGAGCGCGTAGTCCGCGGCCGGCTTCAGCGGCGGCTTCTCGGGCGCGGCCTGGGCGGACGCGGCGGCCACGAGATCGCCGTAGGCCAGGCGGCGGCCGCTCGCCTCGTGCAGCACCGCGTGCGCCTGCGTGCGGCATTCGGCGGGCGCCACGCCCCACGTGGCGGCCGCCGCGGCGCGCAGCATCTCGCGCGCCTGGGCGGCGGCCGTGCGCGCGGGCGTCCAGGTGGATGAGAGGCTGGTCGAGCCGCCCGTGCCCATCGAGCGGCGCCCGTCGGGCACCTGGATCTCGACGCGCACGCGCGCCCAGTCGGCGTCGAGCTCCTCGGCCACCAGCATCGCGATGCCGGTGGTCGCGCCCTGCCCGAACTCGGTCTTGGTGAGGATGACGTGCACCGCGCCGTCGGGCTCGATGCGCAGCCAGGCGTTGGGGCGCAGCGCCGCGGCCCCCGCGGCCGGAGCCGCCGCGGCCGCGCCGGACGCCGGCTCGATCCGGAAGCCCACGGCCAGCGCGATCGTGGCCGCCGCGCCGGCGCGCAGGACCGCGCGGCGGCTCACCGGCAGGCGATCGTTGCCGGGGATCATCCCGCGCTCCTGGCGGCGGCCGGCGCCGCGGCCGCGATCTCGGCGGCGCGGTGCACGGCCGCGCGGATGCGCGCGTAGGTGCCGCACCGGCAGAGGTTGCCGCGCAGCGCGCCGTCGATCTCCTCGTCGGTGGGCCGCGGCTTGTCGCGCAGCAGCGTGGCCACGGCCATCATCTGCCCGGCCTGGCACCAGCCGCACTGCGGCACGTCGAGCTCGAGCCAGGCCTGCTGCACGGGGTGCAAGGAGTCGCGCGAGGCGGCGAGGGCCTCGATGGTGACCACGCGCCGGCCCACGACGGCCTTGACCGGCACCACGCACGAGCGCTGCGCCTGGCCGTCCACGTGCACCGTGCACGCGCCGCAGGCGCCGATGCCGCAACCGTATTTCGTGCCCGTCAGCGCGAGGGCGTCGCGCAGCACCCAGAGCAGCGGCTGCTCGGGGTCGCCGTCGTAGGGGTGCGTCGTGCCGTTGACGGACAGCCGGGTTCGCAGCACGGGCATCGTCGACCTCCTTTCCCTCGGGCGCGAGGCGTGCTCGAGATGGTGATCCGCGAGGCCACGCCGCGCAGCCGCGCGGCGACGGACGACGGATTCCGGGGCGCGAACGAAGGCCTGCGCGACCCGACGGCCTTGACTCGCCGCGCCAGGGGTCCACACTCGGCTCGTGATCCCCTCGGCCAGCCATCGCCCGGCCGCCGTTGCCGGGCTGTTCTATCCGGACGACCGCGCCGCGCTGCGCGCCGAGGTGCGTGCGCATCTCGCCGCGGCGCACCCGGTGCCCGCCGACGCGGCCCCGCCCAAGCTCATCGTCGTGCCCCACGCCGGCACCGTCTATTCCGGCGCCATTGCCGCGCAGGCCTATGCGTGGCTCGCCCGCTGGCCCGGCCGCTGGAAGCGGGTCGTGCTGCTCGCGCCCGCGCACCGTGTCCACCTGCACGGCCTCGCCGGTCCCTCCGCGGCCTTCTTCGACACGCCGCTCGGCCCGGTGCCCATCGATCGGGATGCGCTGCGTGAGGACGAGCCGGGGGCGGGCTCGGGAACTTCAGACCTGGCCCCGGGTTCGCGAACCGTCGCCATCGACGACCGCGTCCACGAACGCGAGCACGCCATCGAGGTGCAGCTACCCTTCCTGCAGGAGGTGCTGGGCGCCTTCACGCTGGTGCCGTTCGCGGTCGGCGACGCGCAACCGGCCGCGGTCGCGGACGTGATCGAGCGGCTGTGGGGCGGCGACGAGACGTTGGTCGTCATCAGCACCGACCTGTCGCACTACCTGCCGTACGAGAAGGCGCGGGCCGTCGATGCCGCCACCGTGCAGCGGGTGCTCGCGCTCGACGCCCGCCTCGGCCACGAGCAGGCCTGCGGCGCCACGCCGCTGAACGCCGCCCTCGCGGTCGCGGCGCGCCATGGCCTGCGGCCCCGCCTGCTCGACCTGCGCAACTCGGGCGACACGGCCGGCGACCGGGAGCGGGTCGTCGGCTATGCCGCCTTCGTCTTCACATGATCACATGAGCCCCGCCGACCCCGATCCCCGCGACGACGCGCATCCCGCGCGCTGGTGGCATGCGCTGCCCGACGGCCGCCTGCAATGCGACCTCTGCCCGCGCGATTGCCGCCTGCACGACGGCCAGCGCGGCCTGTGCTTCGTCCGCCAGCGCCGCGGCGACGCGATGGTGCTCACGACCTGGGGACGCAGCTCGGGCTTCTGCATCGACCCGATCGAGAAGAAGCCGCTGAACCACTTCCTGCCCGGCTCGAGCGTGCTCAGCTTCGGCACCGCCGGCTGCAACCTGGCGTGCCGCTTCTGCCAGAACTGGGACATCTCCAAGAGCCGCGAGTGGGATCGCCTCACCGACACGGCGAGCCCCGAGGCGATCGCCCGCGCCGCGGCGCGCGACGGCTGCGCGAGCGTGGCCTTCACCTACAACGATCCGGTGATCTTCGCCGAGTACGCGATGGACGTCGCCGACGCCTGCCACGAGCGCGGCCTGCAGGCGGTGGCCGTGACCGCGGGCTACATCGGCGCGCAGGCGCGGCGCGCGTTCTACGCGAAGATGGACGCGGCCAACATCGACCTGAAGGGGTTCACGGAAGACTTCTACTTCCGCCAGACCGGCGCGCATCTCGCGCCGGTGCTCGAGACGCTGGAATACGTGCGCCACGAGACCGCGTGCTGGTTCGAGATCACGACCCTGCTGATCCCCGGCCTCAACGACGGCGACGACGAGATCGACGCGATGACGCGCTGGATCGCCGGCCACCTCGGCACGGACGTGCCGCTGCACTTCACCGCCTTCCATCCCGACTACAAGATGACCGACCGGCCGCCGACCCCGCCCGCCACGCTGACGCGCGCGCGCCGGATCGCGCTCGCCAACGGCCTGGTGCATGTCTACACCGGCAACGTCCATGACCGCGAGGGCGGCACGACGACCTGCGCCGGATGCCACCGCGCGCTGATCGTGCGCGACTGGTACGACATCCTGCGCTACGACCTGGATGCGCAGGGACGCTGCCCCGAATGCGGCCGGGCGCTCGCGGGGCGCTTCGCGGCGAAGGCGGGTGGGTTCGGGAGACGGCGCTTGCCCGTTCGCATCCTTGCCGCCTGATCGCGAGAGACGGGGTCAGGTCTTCGACCTGACCCCGCGACCCGCTCAGGCCGTCGAGAGAAGCGCCACGAACAGCCCCACCGTCGCCGCGATCAGCGCCGTGCCGTAAAGCACGCTCGCGACGCTCGCCCGCGCGATCGTCGCCCACCATCCCCCGTCGTACACGGTGCGCATCGCCATCACCCCGTACACGGGAATCGCCAGCAGCAGGAGGTCGCTCGGGTCCTTCGGCAGCAACGCGATCGCCAGCAGCGCGAGGAACCAGAACGCATGCAGGTGCAGGCTGAACACGAAGTGCTCGCCGTACGTCCTGCCCCGGCTCCGGTAGACGAGCATCACGATCGCCGCGAAGACCGGCAGCAGCAGGAAGATGGCGTAGGGCGCGATGGCGAGCGCGTGCGCGCGAAGATGCTCCACGAACGCCTTCGGATCGTCGCGCGAGCGCTGGAGCAGGCCGTTGAGCCAGCGCGCCGCGGGGCCGCATGCCGCGTGGCCCGGCCGGCCGCAGTCGCTGACCATCAGCGCGGGCGGGCGTTCGCCGGCGCGCGGCGGCGTGGCGGCCGATGCGCCGCTCGCCGCGGCCATGCCGACGGGGGAGAGGCCCCGCGTCGCCAGCCCGCCGCGCGCGGCGCTAGCGATCTCCACGGCCGCGGCGACGCGCTCGTCGTTCGCGTTGACGTTCACCGTCGTGGCCTCGCCGATCGCCGACGGGATCAGCTTCATCACGACGAAGAACAGGAAGCTCGCGCTGAGGTACAGGCGCAGGGGCAGCACGTAGCGGCGCCGCCGCCCTTCGAGATACTCGCGAGTGAGTCGTCCGGGGCGCCCCAGCAGCAGGCCGAGCGAGCGCCAGATCGGACCCTCGAGCGCCACGTAGTGGCCGACGAACTCGTGCAGGAACTCCGCCAGCGTGGGCGGATGCAGCGTCCGCTCCTGGCCGCACTGCGCGCAGTAGTGCGGCGGCGGGGTCTGCGCCACCGGCACCGCGCCGCAGTTGCGGCACGGCGCGAGGGCTGCACCGGCGTCTGCCTCCATCGTGATCGCTCCTCCGAGGGTTCCAGGACGGCGGCCATTATCGGCGCCGCGCGGAAGAGGTCAGGACTTCAGACGATCGCCGCCGCGATGCAGGCGAGCCCGGCCACGCGGGCGATCCAGCGCCCCCACGGAGTCAGTTTTTCCAGCAGCACGAGCAGCGAGAGGAGCGCGATCCAGAGCACGTTCATCACGCCGACGACGAACAGCAGCGCCATCAGGGCCCAGCAGCAGCCGACGCAATGGGCCCCGTGGTGCAGGCCGAGCCTCACGCATCCCCGCACGTCGCCGCGGAAGCCGCCATGAAGCATCAGGAATCCGAACGGCGTTCGGCAGCGGGCGAGGCAGAGGTCCTTGAGCGGCGTCCACTGGTAGACGCCCGCCGCGACGAGCACGGCCGTCTCGAGCGGGTGGCTGGCGCTCGCCATGCCCGGATCGAGCAGGGCCTGCCGTTCGAGCACCCACTGCACCAGCGTGGCGGCCAGCGAGAAGCCGGTCCAGGCCAGGAAGTAGCCCGAGGCGAACCACCCGGTCGCGGCGAGCGGCCTGCCCGCGATCCTTCCCTGCCGCACGACGCGGGCGTACACGAGGATCATCGGCGCCGCGGCCGGCGCCATCATGCCGACCATCATCACCGCCCACATCGCGAACACGAAGGCGAACTCGATCGCGCTCCAGGGGGCCGAGGCCGGCGCCATGAGCCCGATGCCGGCGGGGACCATGCGCAGCCCGGTCATGTCCATGCCGCCCATGTCCATGTCGGCGGCGAGCCAGGCCACGTAGGCCCACGAGAGCGCGATCAGGGTCGCCATCGCGCCCGCGACGAGCACGCGATCGCGCCTCAGCACGGCTTCGAGGATCCCGTCGCCCCGTGCCGCGAGCCGCGCCGGCCCGGCCGCCGAACCGTGCAGGGCGGGCTTCACGCCTGGTTCGACCAGCGGATGGCTGCGTAGTGGCCGTTCTTGCCGGAGTTGTCCCAGTGCATGCCGTGGTCGTCGTACGTGTTGCCGGCGGCGCCGACGGCCAACGCCAACCTGTCGGGCGCGACCGGATGGCCCACGTTCACCCACATCTCTCCGCTCGGGTGCATGGTCGGCAGCGGATCGACGGACATGTGCAGGACGCCGGGGATCTCGGCGGAGCGCGTCTTGCCGTCGATGCGGAACGTGATCGGCACCTTGCGCACGCCCAGGTTCGTGCTGATCAGGGGCGAGAAGGCCGACATGGGCCCGCCCGCGGCGCCGCTGAAGATCGCGGCGAGGGCCTCGGCCTGCGCGTCGTCGGCGCGCTCGTCGACGTAGGCGGCCACCGACCAGTTGCCCTCCGCCATCACGCCGGGGGAGTGGAGCATCACCGCCACGTTGAGGCCGTCGAGCGACACATCGCCGTAGCGGCCGGTCTCGACGTGGAACATCAGCGGCACGTCGCAGAAGCCCTCGGTCGGCCGCGCGGTCAGCGGGGCGGCCGGCGACACGAGGCAGGGACAGACCACGCTGCAGCTGCAGTTCTCGAAGTAGTCACCGGAAAGTTGCCATTGGACCGTGTCCGTCATTGCACCCTCCTGCAGTTTCGAAAACGACGGATGGCTCGCGGATGAGCCATCCGAGCGGGATGCTACGCTTCTCGGCAGAGTGCCGGAAGTCGGTCTCCCACGGACCATCGATTCGTGGACGAGCTTCCTGCAAGGAGGAGAACGGCGATGTTGATTCGATCTATCGTGCCGCTGTGCCTGGGCGCGCTCCTGGTGGCCGGCCCCGCCCGGCCCGCGCCGGCGGAGTCCGCGGGCCATGTCACGGGCGTCGGCGGCATCTTCTTCAAGGCGAAGGATCCGAAGGCCCTGTCGGCGTGGTATCGCGACGTGCTGGGCCTGCCGATGGAGGCCTGGGGCGGCGCGGCGCTGAAGTACGACGCACCGAAGCATCCCCCGGCAGTGATCTGGAGCGCGTTCCCCGCATCGACGGCCTACTTCGCGCCCTCGACCGGCGACTTCATGATCAACTACGCGGTCGACGAGATGGACGCGTTCCTCGCGAAGCTGCGTGCGAAGAATGTCCCCATCCTGAAGCGCGTCGACGACGACCCGAACGGCCGCTTCGCGTGGATCCAGGATCCCGAAGGCAACAAGATCGAGCTCTGGGAGCCGAAGCCGAAGGCGGCCTCTTCGCCTTGAGCCAACCCCTCAGACCTCCAGGCGCACCATCTTCGGGTTCACCCCGCGGAACTCCCGCGGCGAGCATCCCACTTCGCGCCGGAACGCGCGGTTGAAGTTCGACAGGTCCGCCCACCCCGCCTCGTAGGCGACCTCGATGACGGGCAGTGCCGTGTCGCGCAGCAGCGCGATGGCGCGCAGCAGGCGCTGGCGCATCAGGTACTGGTGGGGCGTGACGCCGATCGCGCGATGGAACACGCGCAGGAGGTGGAAGGCGCTCAGGCCGGCCGCCTGGGCGACTTCTTCCAGCGAGAGCGCTCCCGCCGCACGCGACTCGATGCAGTGCGCCGCGGCGCGCGCGCGATCGTCGAGGCGCGGCGCCGGCGAGGCCGACGACATGGACTCCGGCGCGCCGTCGTCGATCGACGCCCGATCGACGGCGCCCACCGCGGCGAAGGCCGCCTCCTCGAGCGCGAAGCCCTCGCCGCCCGCCATGCGCAGCGCGCTGAACAGGGCCGCGACGCGCGGCAGCGGCGGCAGGCTGGCGCGCTCGAACCGGAGCGCCGGGCTCGAGGCGCCCCATGCCGCCCGCGCGCTCTCCAGCAGCGGCGCGGAGAGCGACAGCGCGACGCAGTCGTCGCCCGAGCCGTCGCTCTCCTCGTGCGAGCAGACGTAGCCCTCGCCCTCGTTGCCCAGCATGAGCCAGCCCGGGCGCAGCACGGCGCCGCCGCCGCGGGTGCGGTACGTGAAGCTGCCGCGCTCGACCAGCGTGACGGAGAACGCCTGGTGCTGCTCGTCGACCGGCCGCTCGTGGACGCCGGCGCGGCAGCGGCAATGCATCAGGCGCAGGCCGGCCAGGCGCCGCACCGGACGGTAGCTGCGGTCGGTCGTGGGGACGTCGGGGGCGGGCGCGGCCATGGCGCGAATGGTAGCGGCGACGCGCCGACCGCAGGATTTGCAAAGTCTTTCGTGCGGGGCACGCCTACGCTGCGAGCCCTCACCTCCATCGAATCCCGCAACCTCCATGCACGCACGCAAGCTCCCCCTCGTCGCGGCCCTCGTGGCCCTGCCGCTGTCGACCCCCGCGATCGCCGCCGATCACCTCGACACGCCGACGGTCACGGCCGATCCCGCCGCCGACATCGGCGATCTCTACGCCTGGACTTCCCCCGACGGCCGGCGCCTGAACCTGGTGATGGACGTCGTCGGCCGCCGCTTCTCCGACCAGGTGCAGTACGTGTTCCACGTCGACAGCGGCGCGGCCTACGGCGACACGACGTCCGCCACGACGGTCGGCTGTCGCTTCGATGCCGCCGGCCTCGCGCAGTGCTGGGCCGGACGGCAGGATCGCGCGCAGGGCGATGCGGGCGCGGGCGACGGGATCGAGGGCCGCGATCACCGCTTCCGCGTGTTCGCCGGCCTGCGCGACGACCCGTACTTCAACAACGTGCGCGGCACGCGCGCGGCGCTGGACGCCGCGGGGGCGGCGATCACCCGCGGCGCGGCACCCGCGGATGCGACCGGCTTCCATCGCTTCGACAAGGACACGCTGGCGGCCATCCGCGAGAAGTGGCGCCACACGCGCGACGGCCCGCCGGCCAACTTCCTCGCGGGCTGGAAGACCGGGGCGCTCGTTGTCTCCGTCGATCTCGACGTCGTCACCGCGGGCGGCCCCATGCTCGCCGTGTGGGGGACGACCGAGAAGCGCCGCCTCGCGAGCGCGGGCGACGATCCGCTTCCCGCGCTGCCCGGCGCGCCCATCGACCGCATGGGCCGGGCGCTCACCGGCAACGCGTTGCTGGGCACGCTGGCGGAGGAGGACATCGCCGACCAGCTCAAGGAGGCCTACAACCGGGCCGACCCGCCGGGGTGGAGCGCCTTCGCCACCGAGATCGCGCGCAATCTCGCGCTCTACGACAGCTTCGACGGCATCGCGGGCAACCAGTGGCTGGCCGATGCGAGCGTCGCGACGCCCGCGCGCTACCAACGCCTCGCTCGCCTGCTGGCCGACGACCGGCTCTGGGTGGACAGCCGCCGCACGACCTGCCGCGAGTACCTCGCGGTGGAGCGGGCGGCCTTCGGCGCGCCGAACGCCGACTGCGGCGGGCGCACGCCGAACGAGAACGTGAACGCCGTGTTCCGCTCGCTCTTGATCCGCGGCACGGCCGACACCGTGGACGACGGCGTGGATCGCGACGACCACGAGCATTCGACGACGGCGTTTCCCTTCCTGGCGGCCCCATGAAAGGCATTCGATCGCTCGTCGCCGCTGCCCTGGCCGCAGCTAGCCTGCTCGCGTCGGCCGTCGCGGGCCCGTCGACGATGGCCGGGTCCGCTCCCGCCACGAGCAGCGCGATCGCGCTGGCGAACCTCGATCACCTGATCGCGCAGGGCGGCGACGATCCGGGCGGGGCCGACTTGCTGCTCCTGCGCATGCAGGTGCTCGGGGAGCCCGGGACGCTGGATCGCATCGCCGCGCTCACCGAGGGGCAGGCCGCCGACGCGTCGGGCCTCCTGCGCCGTGCCCGCGCGCGTGCCGCCGCGCACCGCTTCGCCGATGCGCTCGACGACCTCGACGCGGCGCGGCGCGAAGGCGCCGCCGAGGCCCGCGTCGAAGGGCAGCGCGCCTCGCTGCTCGTGGCGACGGGACGCGCGCGCGAGGCCCTGCCCTGGCTCGACTCGCAGGCCGCGCGCCATCCGGGCTTCGCGACGCGCTGCGCGCTGGCCCGCGCGCTTGCCGACCTCGGCCGCTACGACGAAGCGGACGCGCTCGACGCCGCGGCCCTGCAGGCGCTGGACACGACGTCACCCTTCCCCGCCGCGTCGATCTGGTTCGCGCGCGGGATGATGTGGGCGGAACAGGCGCACGATCCGACGCGGGGCGAGGCGATGTACCGGCAGGCGCTGCGACTGGTGCCGGAGCATGCGGCGGCCAGCATCCATCTCGCCGAGATCGAGGCGGGGCGAGGCGAGCTCGCGTCCGCGGTGGCGCGGCTCGAGCGGGTGGCGACGCCGGCGGGCGACCCCGAGGCGCTGGCGCTGCTGGGGGAGCTTCACCTGCGGCTCGGCGAGGTGCAGCGGGGAGGCGACGAGATCGCGCGGGCGGGGCGGCGGTACGCGGAGCTGCTGGCGCGCCATCCCCTGGCCTATGCGGACCATGCGGCGGAGTTCTACCTCGGCCCGGGGCACGATCCCGCACGGGCCTTCGAGTGGGCGTCGCTGAACCTGCGCAATCGCGAGACGCGGCGGGCGTTCGAGCTCGCGATCCGGGCGGCGCGTGAGGCGCATCGGGAGGAGGAGGCGGAGCGGCTCGAGCAGCGGATGAATGCCGGGGTCAGGTCGAAGACCTGACCCCGAACAGCCGAATGCCGTTGCCAGGTCGGTGACCTGGCACCGAACTCCGGCCGTCGGCATTCGGTGCCAGGTCACCGACCTGGCAACGGCATTCGAACGCGCCGGCTTGACGCCGTACTGCCCGGTGCGTAGATTCCATACCATCCGGTACGCCTCCAGATGCCCGCCACCCCCTCCTCCCGCGACCGCCTGCTCGATGCCGCCATCGCCCTGATCCGCACCAAGGGCTACACCGCGATGCGGGTGGAAGACGTCTGCGAGGCCACCGGCCTCACCAAGGGCAGCTTCTTCCATCACTTCGCCAGCAAGGAAGATCTCGCGATGGCCGCGGCCGAGCGCTTCGCGGCGCGCGCCGACGCGATGTTCGGCAAGGCGGACTACCGCGAGCACCGCGATCCGTTGCAGCGGCTCCTGGGCTACATCGATTTCCGGCAGGCCGCGATGCAGGGCGAGCTCGCCGGCTTCACCTGCCTGCTCGGCATGCTCGCGCAGGAGACCTACCGCACGCATCCGCAGCTCACCGATGCCGCCGGCCGCTACATCGAGGAGCACGCGGCCACGCTGGAGGCCGACATCGAGGCAGCGAAGCAGGCTCGCGTCCCCGCGGCGCCGTGGAGCGCGCACAGCCTCGCGATGTTCACGCAGGCCGTGATCCAGGGCGCGTTCGTGCTCGCGAAGTCGCAGCAGGATCCGGCGGTCGCGGCCGGCTGCCTCGATCACCTGCGCCGCTACCTGCAGGCGGCGTTCGAGGTCGCGCCGCCGGCGGGGCCGCCGCGTCTCAGGCCGCGCTCGCCTCGTCGAGCGTCCTGATCTCCGCGGCGGCGAGCGTCAGCTCCGCGGCCTTGCGGAAGCTCTCGAGCTGCTCGATGCGGGTGGCGCTGGCGATCGGCGCCGTGACGCCCTCGCGCGCCATCAGCCAGGCCAGGGCGACCTCCGCCGGCTGCGCCGCGTGGGCGGCGGCCACCTCGTCGAGCGCAGCCAGGATGCGCAGCCCGCGCGGCGTGAGGTACTTGCGCATGCCGCCGCCGCGAACGCTCTGGCCCAGGTCGGCCTCCGAACGGTACTTGCCCGTGAGGAATCCGGAAGCGAGGCTGTAGTAGGTGATCACGCCCAGCCCCTCCTTCAGCGCGAGCTCGCGCAGGGGGCCCTCGAACGAGGCGCGGTCGTGGAGGTTGTACTCGGGCTGCAGCGTCCGGTAGGCCGGCAGGCCGTGGTCGCGCGCGGCCTTCAGCGCGGCCGCGAGCTGGCGCGCATCGAAGTTCGAGCAGCCGATCGCGCGCACCTTGCCGGCGCGGATCAGGCGGTCGTAGGCCGCGAGCGTCTCCTCGTGGGGCGTGCGGTCGTCGGGCCAGTGCGACTGGTAGAGATCGATCGCGTCGACGCCGAGGCGCCGCAGCGAGTCTTCCGCGGCGCGCTCGATCCACGCGGCGGACAGGGTGCGGCCCGATCTCATGTCGGCGCCGGCCTTCGTGAAGACCAGCACCTTGTCGCGCCGCGTCGGCCGGGCGCGCAGCCAGCGGCCGATGATCGTCTCGGATTCGCCGCCCGCGTGGCCCTGCACCCAGCGCGAATACACGTCCGCCGTGTCGATGGCGTTGAATCCGGCGTCCACGAACGCGTCGAGCAGCTCGAAGCTGCGACTCTCGTCGACCGTCCAGCCGAACACGTTGCCGCCGAAGACCAGCGGTGCGATGGAGAGGCCCGTGGAGCCGAGTGCGCGCAGTTGCATGCGGGCGACTATCCCACTTTCCGCCGCGGCGGCGCGGCGGCGGCCGCAATGACCGCAGGATCATGCAAGGCAGGCCGGAGGGGGTGCTACCCTGCCGCCATGAAAGCCCTCACGCTCTACGGCTCGCAAGGCTCCGGCTCGGTGGCGGTGGAAGCCGCGCTTACGCTGCTCGACATCCCCTTCGACCTCGTCGAGGGCGCCACGTGGGCCGAGCCCGCGGCTCGCGAGCGCGTCGCGCCCGTCAACCGCATGCGCCAGATTCCCACGCTCGTGATGCCGGACGGCGAGGTGCTCACCGAGAGCGCCGCCATCCTCGTGCACCTCGCGGACAGGCACCCCGACGCGCGCCTCGCGCCGCCGGTCGACGATCCGCGGCGCGGGCAGTTCCTGCGCTGGATGGTCCACGTCTCGTCGGCGATCTACTCGCTGCACTGGATCAAGCCCGACGTGCGCCGCATCGGCGCGCCCGAGAGCGCGCGCGACGCCGTCGTCCACGCGGTGCACGAGCGCATCGCGTTCTGCTGGCACGTGATGGACGAGCAACTGCAACCCGGCGCCTACCTCCTGGGCGACGAGTTGACCGTGCTCGACCTGTACGTCGGCGTCGTCTCGCGCTTCGGGCCCTGGCGCGAGCGCTTCCATCGCGAGGCGCCGCGCATGAGCCCGTGCGTGCGGCGGGTCGACGAAGACCCGCGGCTCGCGCCGCTCTGGCGGCGGCGCTTCGAGGAATGAGAGGGGTCGGGTCTTCGACCTGACCCCGGCATTCCGGCGCGTGCGATCAAGCCAGCTTCGCAGCCAGCACGTCCACCGGATCGATCCGCGGCGGTTCGCTGAGAAGCGTCGGGGCGTTGGCCATCAGCGCCTGCGCGATCGCGCCCTCGAGGTGCGCCTGGCGGCCCGCCTCGTCGGCGAAGGCGTCGAAGACGCCGAAAGTGGAAGGCCCGAGCTTCAGCGCGAACCACACCGTCGTGCGCGCCTCCTGGTTGGCCAGCGCCAGCGCGCTGACCAGCAGGTCCTGCACCGCGCCTTCCTTGCCCGGCTTCGCTTCGAGGCGGGCCAGCAGTGCCTTGTGAACGGTCATGTCATCTCTCCTTGGGTGAGCGTGGAACCCGGAATTGGGTGATGCGAACGATAGAAGTCTTCGCCCAGGGAAGCGATTGGCAGGATCGCCATTTATGATATGGTTCTTGCCATCATGCGCATCGACGTGCTCGCTCTCGACGGCGTCTTCAGCACGGGCCTCGCCGCGCTGCTCGACGTGTTCGGCACGGCCAACGAGCTCTCCGGCGGCAAGCCGCCGCTGCGGGTGCGCACGGTGGGCGTGCGCCGGCGCGTGCGCACCGACCAGGGCCTGTGGGTGCCGCTGCAGGCGGCCGATGATCGCGACCCGCCCGACATCACGGTGGCCCCCGCGCTCGGCACGAAGACGCCGCAGGCGCTCGAGGCCGCGCTGCGGCGGCGCGACGTGCGCGACGCGGTGGCGCTCCTGCGCGATCGCTCCCGCGGCGGCGCGCGCCTGGCCGCGGCCTGCACCGGCACCTTCATGCTCGCGGCCAGCGGCGCGCTCGATGGGCGGCGGGCCACCACCACCTGGTGGCTCGCGCCCTTCTTCAGGCAACTGCATCCGCAGGTGCAGCTCGACGAGTCGCGCATGATCGTGCCCGCGGGGGATGTCGTCACCGCCGGCGCCGCGCTCGCCCACCTCGACCTGGCGCTGTGGATCCTGCGCCAGCACAGCCCCTCGATGGCGGGGCTCGTCGCGCGCTACCTGGTCGTCGACGAGCGGCCCTCGCAGGCCGCCTACATCGTGTCGGATCATCTCGCTCACGCCGACCCGCTGATCGAGCGCTTCGAGCGCTGGGCGCGTGCCCGCCTCGCGCAGGGCTTCTCGTTGAACGAGGCGGCGCGGGCCGTCGGCGCCAGCGAGCGCACGCTGGCGCGCCATCTCGATCGCGTCCTCGGGAAGACGCCTCTCTCGTACTTCCAGGACCTGCGCGTCGAGCACGCCGTGCATCGGCTGCAGACCGGCACGGCGAGCGTGGACACCATCGCCGCCGAGGTCGGCTATTCCGACGGCGTCACCTTGCGCAACCTGTTGCGGCGCAAGCTGGGCCGAGGCGTGCGGGAGCTGCGCGGGCGAGGCTGAACTCCCCGTGGAGGATAGGGCCGGGTGTATGGGTGTCTTCGCTACGATGATCGCCCCGCCCCCCAAGCGGCCAGGGGCGAACAGGCCGCCATGCGTCCAGGGAGAGCCTCCATGATGTCCACGTCGATCCGTGGTGCCGTCCTCGCCATCCTGCTCGGGGCGACGACGCCCGCGCTGTGGGCCCTGCCCACGCTCTATCACCTGCAGGACCTCGGGGCCACCAGCAGCGGCGAGCACATCAACGCCTCCGGCGAGGTGTCGGGCATCGATCCCCGCTTCGGCCTGCGCCCCGCGGTCTGGATCGACGGCGTCGCCAGCGACCTGGACGACAAGGGCATGGGCGGTTGGGCCCACTGGGTCAACGCCTCCGGCGTGGCGGCGGGAGCCATCGGCTCGAGCGCGGCCCTCTGGTCGGAAACGGGCGTGCTCACGGACCTGGGCGAGATCCTCGGCTGGGACCACAGCGACGTGAAGGCCATCAACGACGCCGGCGACTGCACCGTGCTGCGCCTGGCCGCCGACGGTGAGCGCTCCTTCCTGCTCCCGGGCTGCACGGGCGCGAACCCCGTCGACCTGGGTTCGCTGGGCGGGGACTCCACCACGACCGTCGGCATCAACGCGCGGGGCCAGATCGCCGGGACCTCGGCGCTCGAGAACGGTGGCTACGGCAATCGCGCCTTCCTCTGGGAGAGCGGCCACATGAGGAATCTCGGCGTCCTGCCGCTTTGCATCGCCAGCTATGCGCGCGGGCTGAGCAGCCAGGGCCACGTAGCGGGCTATTGCGTGGACAGGAAGCACAAGCCGACGGGCGTCTTCTGGAACGGCAGGAAGATGGCCAAGGTGGGCACGCTGGGCGGCAAGCACTCGACGGCGCTGGGCGTCAACCACTTCGACATCGTCGTGGGTTCCGCGCAGACGAGCGACGGCACGTGGCACCCGTTCGTCCTCGACAAGGGCACGCACGGTGCCACGATGCGTGACCTGACGACGATGCTCGATTCGAGCGGTGCCGGCTGGCATCTGGACGCCGCGCTGGGCATCAACAACGCGGGCCGGATCCTCGTGCGCGGTGTCGTCGACGGTGACGGCGCGGAGCGCTCGGCGATCCTCACGCCCGTGAAGTGACGACCCGCCATCGGACGAACGCGACAAGAACCGGACGATCTTGATAGATCGTCCGGAGCGCGCTGCCGATACTCCTCGAACCCATTTCCAGGGCCCATTCTTCGAGGAGCAGACCATGTCACAAGCATCCGGACGATCGCTGGTCGGCGCGCTTCTGTCCTGTTCGTTCCTGGCCGCGGGGCTCGCGTCGACGCCGGCCCTGGCGCGTGGCGATCGCGCCTTCGCGGAGGGTGCGGTCGCCAATACCCAGGAAGGGCCGGTGCGTGGCGTCGTTCGCGACGGCGTGAGCACCTTCCTGGGCATCCCCTACGCAGAGCCTCCCGTTGGCGACCTGCGCTGGCGCCCGCCCGAGCCCGCCGGTCATCGATCGGACGTGCTCGATGCCACGGAGTTCGGCAGCAACTGCCCGCAGGTGACCGAGCTCGGGGCGTTCGCCGGTCCGCCCGGCGCCAACGAGGACTGCCTGTTCCTCAACGTCTTCACGACCGACACCCGGCAGAGGGCGCCGGTCATCGTCTGGATCCACGGCGGCGGCAACTTCGACGGCGAGTCCAACGACTACGACGGCAGCAAGCTCGCCCGGGGCGGCCCGCTCGGGTCGCCGACCGTGGTCGTCACGCTGAACTATCGCCTCGGCCTGCTCGGCTTCCTCTCGCACCCGGCGCTGAACACGGAAGGGCATCCGTTCGGCAACTACGGGATCATGGACATCCAGGCGGCCCTGCGCTGGGTCCGCAAGAACATCGCCTCCTTCGGCGGCGACCCGGATCGCGTCACGCTGGGCGGCCAGTCCGCCGGCGCGGTCGACACGATGGCGAACATGATCTCGCCGCAGGCCGCGGGCCTGTTCCACCGCGCGATCCCGCAAAGCTCGCCCGTCGACACGAACCCGTTCGCGCCCCTGCCGTGGGCGACGAAGGCGGGCAAGGCCTTCGCGGAGGCCGCGGGCTGCCGCGGCGCGGATTCGGACACCGCCGCGTGCCTGCGCAAGCTCCCGGCCGCGCGCATCC
>Ga0209051_1001609_pt1 | contig 18419 bp, 17 predicted proteins | sample AraplaCvi_mMS_r2_2_FD_184286 | JGI IMG/M metagenome (GOLD analysis project Ga0209051, IMG submission 184286) | Arabidopsis root microbial communities from North Carolina, USA - plate scrape MF_Cvi_mMS_r2 (SPAdes) (version 2) | ecosystem: Host-associated > Plants > Roots > Endosphere | place...
TCGTAGAGCGAGTCGATCTTCGCGTCGCGGACGTACTGCTCGAGCGGATAGTCCTTGAGGTAACCGGAACCGCCCAGGGTCTGCAGTGATTCCGACAGGTACTGGTAGGACCGCTCCGACCCGACGCCCTTGACGATCGGCAGCAGCAGGTCGTTGACGCGGCGGGCGAGGTCGGCGTCGGCACCCGAGACCAGCTCGGCGACGACGTCGTCCTGGTGGGCCGCGGTGTACAGGTAGACCGCCCGGAGTCCCTCGGCGTAGCACTTCTGCATCAGCAGCGAGCGCCGCACGTCGGGGTGGTGCAGGATGGTGACCTTGGGTGCCGTCTTGTCGGTCATCTGCGTGAGATCGCTGCCCTGCACCCGTGTCTTCGCGAATTCCAGCGCGTTCAGGTAGCCGGTCGACAGCGTGGCGATCGCCTTGCCGCCCACGGCCATTCGGGCGAATTCCATGATCTTGAACATTTGGACGATGCCCTCGTGGGTGTCGCCCACCAGGTAACCGACCGCGGGGGTGCCGTGAGCTCCGAACGTCAGCTCGCACGTGGCCGACGCCGTCAGTCCCATCTTGTGCTCGAGACCGGTGACGTACACCCCGTTGCGGTCACCGGGGGCCGCCGTCTCGGGGTCGGGCAGGAACTTCGGCACCAGGAACAGGCTGAGTCCCTTGGTGCCCGGTGCCGCGCCGACCGGTCGCGCCAGCACCAGGTGGGCGATGTTCTCGAACAGGTCGTCGCAGTCGCCGCTGGTGATGAAGCGCTTGACGCCGTCGAGGTGCCAGGTGCCGTCGGGCTGTTCCACGGCCCTGGTGCGCCCGGCCCCGACGTCGGAGCCGGCGTCGGGCTCGGTGAGCACCATCGTCGCGCCCCAGTTGCGCTCGACGGCCAGTGCGGCCCAACGCTTCTGCTGCTCGTTGCCGACGTTGAACAGGACGTCCATCATCGGTGGGCCGTCGAGATAGAAGAACGCCGCGGGCAGTCCGCCCACCAGGAACTCGTTGATCGCCCACCGGACCATCGCGGGTGCGGGCAGGCCGCCGATACCCTCTGCCAGGCCGATGCGCGTCCACTCCCCGCGCTGCCACGTCAGCACCGACTCCTTGAACGCCGCGGGCAGGCTCACCGTGTGCGTCTGCGGGTCGAACGTCGGCGGGTTGCGGTCGCTCTCGGCGAACGACGCGGCCAGCGGCCCCTCCGCCTGCCGGGCGGCCTCCGCCAGCATGCCGAGCACGTCGTCGACCTCGAGTCCACCGAATTGGCCACTGCTGAGCGATTTCTCGAGGCCGAGCACGTCGACGAGATTGAACGCCAGGTCGCGGACGTTGGCCTTGTAGTGGCTGGTGGAAATTAGAAGGCTCCCTCGTCGAGTTCCATGGTGGCCAGGTCGACCGTGTCGATGATCTTGCGTTCGGCAGTGAGCCGCGGCAGCACGTTGTTCGCGAAGAACTTGGCGGCGGTCACCTTTCCGCGATAGAACGCACGGTCGCGTTCCGACGGCCCGGCGTCGAGCGCCGCCAGGGCGATCTCGGCTCCATGCAGCAGCCGCCATCCGATGAAGAGGTCGCCGACGGCCAGCAGGAACGACACCGAGCCGAGGCCCACTCGGTAGAGCTCGCGCGAGTTCTGTTGCGAGGAAATGAGATAACCGGTCATGGTGCCGACCATCGCCTGCACGTCGGCCAACGCCGTTGCCAACCGCCCGCGGCACTCGCCGAGTTCCGCACGTGCGGACTCGGCGTCCAGGAACGCCTGGATCTCACCGGCGACGTGCGCTAGTGCGCCGCCCTGATCGCGGGCGATCTTGCGGAAGAAGAAGTCCTGCGCCTGAATGGCGGTGGTGCCCTCGTAGAGCGAATCGATCTTCGCGTCGCGGATGTACTGCTCGATCGGGTAGTCCTGCAGGAAGCCCGAGCCGCCGAAGGTCTGCAACGACTCCGTCAACGTTTGGTAGGCCCGCTCGGACCCGACACCCTTGACGATCGGCAGCAGCAGGTCGTTGACCCGGCCCGCCATTGCGCCGTCCGCGCCGGAGACGACGTTGGCCGCCGCGGCGTCCTGATGCGCGGCGGTGTAGAGGTACAGCGCGCGCAGACCTTCGGCGTACGCCTTCTGCGTCATCAGTGCCCGGCGGACGTCGGGGTGGTGCAGGATGCTGACGCGCGGTGCGGTCTTGTCGGTCATCTGGGTGAGGTCGGCGCCCTGGATGCGCGTCTTGGCGTAGTCGAGCGCGTTCAGGTAGCCGGTCGAGAGCGTGCTGATTGCCTTGGTGCCGACCATCATTCGGGCGTACTCGATGATCTTGAACATCTGGGCGATGCCGTTGTGGGTGTCGCCGACCAGGTAGCCGACGGCGGGGGTGCCGTGCTGTCCGAACGTGAGCTCGCACGTCGCCGACACCTTCAGGCCCATCTTGTGCTCGAGACCGGTGACGAACACGCCGTTGCGCTCACCTGGCGCCCCGGTCTCGGGGTCGGGCAGGAACTTGGGCACCATGAACAGCGAGAGACCCTTCGTGCCGGGCCCGGCACCCTCGGGCCGGGCCAACACCATGTGCACGATGTTCTCGAACAGATCGTCGGAGTCGCCGCTGGTGATGAAGCGCTTGACGCCGTCGAGGTGCCAGGTGCCGTCGGGCTGTTCGACGGCCTTGGTGCGCCCGGCGCCCACGTCTGAGCCGGCGTCGGGCTCGGTGAGCACCATCGTGGCACCCCAGTTGCGTTCGACGGACATTGCGGCCCAGTGCTTTTGCTGCGCGTTGCCCTCCTGGTGCAGGATGCCGGCCAGCACCGGTCCGGCCAGGTACATGAAGGCGGCCGGCTGCGCGCCGAGGGGGAACTCGTTGATCGCCCACGACAGCATCGAGGGCGCGGGCACGCCGCCGACGTCCTCGGACAGCCCGATGCGGAACCACTCGCCCTGCTGCCACGCGCGGAACGACTCCTTGAACGCCGCGGGCAGGCTCACCACGTGGGTGTCGGGGTCGAAGGTCGGCGGGTGACGATCGGAGTCGGCGAACGACTCGGCCAGCGGGCCCTCGGCCAAGCGCGCGGCCTCGCTGAGCATGTCCCGGATCGAGTCCGCGTCCAGGTCGCCGAACTCCCCGGTGGCGAGCACCTTCTCGAGGTGGAGGACCTCGAAGAGATTGAATTCGAGATCGCGCACGTTGCTCTTGTAGTGACCCACGTCCTGCGCCTTTCACGGTCGATCTGCGTCCTGCAGCGTAGTCCGATCGGGCCGGGGCGGCCAGGAGATGGGGTCCGCGCTCGGTATGCACGATGCCATAGTCGGACGGCCAAAGTGTGACACGGAATACAAATGGCGCCGCCAAGCGTTCACCTGACTATGCTTTGCACCATAAACGAGGAGGCAGCCATGTGGGTCGTCGAGGTCAACGTCCTGGGCCGCCGATTCCAGCTGTCCGCCGACGCCCGGCGCCGCCCGCTGCCGGGCAGCGCACACGTCGCGCAGTGGCGCGACCGGCTGCACCGTCAGTCGGGTGCCGCCGCCTGATGCCCTCCCCCGTCGACGCCAGCCCCACGCGGGGCACGACGCGTGACCGGATGCTGTTCACCGCCGCCGAGGTGTTGCGCGAGAAGGGTGCCGCCGGGGTCACGATCGACGAGGTGCTGGCCCGCAGTGGTGCGCCGCGCGGGTCGGTCTACCACCACTTTCCCGGCGGTCGCAGCCAGCTGCTGACCGAGGCGCTGAGGTTCGCCGGGGACGCGATCGCCGGATTGATCGACGACGCCGCCACGCAGGGCTGCACCCCGCTGATACGCCAGTTCGTCGCCTTCTGGGAACGCACCCTGGCCGAGAGCGACTTCGCCGCCGGCTGCCCGGTGGTCGCCGCCGCGATCGGCTCGGCCGATGCCGACCCGGCGCTGACGCCCATCGCCGGTGACATCTTCGACCGCTGGCGGGCGGCGCTGACCCGCGCCTTCGTCTCCGACGGCTTCGACGAGGCCGACGCCGGCTCCTTGGCCGTCACCAGCATCGCGGCGCTGGAGGGCGCCGTGGTGCTGTGCCGGGCGACCCGGACCGCCGAGCCGCTGCGCGAGGTGGCCCGTCAGGTCGAGTTCTTGGTCCAGTCACGCGAATTCGTGCACCGGTTCGGACTGCCCTCGCGCCCCTAGGGCGCCAGCAGGATGCGGCTGAGCTGCGTCGTGGTGGCGACGCCGTCGTCGTAGCCGCCTTCGCCACCGAGGGCGTTCATGATCGCCAGGGTGTAGCGCTGGCGGGGACCGGCGAAGCCCACCGAGTTGACCACCCACCCGCCCTGCTCCTGCGACCAACCGTTCTTGTTGCCGGGGGCCATGGCTGGGCCGGCACCCCACACTCCCCACTGCTGGTCGGGGTCGACGCGCTGCATCTCGGCCACCACGGCGGCGGCGTCGGTGGGGCCGAGACCGGTCAGCACGTAGTTCATCAGCCCGTCCAGGTCGCCAGCGGTGGACTTCTGGAACCCCCAGTAGGGGAACACGTCGCCAAAACCGGCCTGCGGCACCACGTTCGGCATCCCGTAGCGGGGGAAGTTCGCGTTGAACGCATTCGCCGCTCCCCCGTAACGCGACCACAGCGCGTCGGCGGCGTCGTTGTCCGATTTGCGCAGCATCGCCACCATCAGACGGCGATCGGCGTCGGTGAGGGTGACCGTGCCGGCCCGTTGCCTGGTCAGCAGATCGGCCACCATCGCCAGCTTGATGGTCGACGCCGTCCAGATCGGGGTGGCGGCGTCGGCGTTGCGGTACACGGCCCCCGTCGCGCGGTCGCGCAGCACGAAGCCAATCGTGCCCGGGCGGTCTTGGAGGTACTGCTCGGCGGCGGTGATGCGCTGCCGGAGGTCGCAGTCCGACGTACCCGTGCCGCAGGGCGCGCCCGTCGACGGCGGAGCGCCGAAGAGCAGGGCCAGCACTATGACGACGACGATCGTGAAAGATCGCATGGGCTAACGCAACTCGTTCTCGATGGCGGTGCGCAGATCGTCGACGACCCGGGGGGTGATCCGTTCGCCGTTGACGAAGAACGTCGGGGTGCCCTGGACGCCGAGCGCCCTGCCGTCGTCCAGGTCGACCTGGATGCGGGCCGCGGTGGCGGGGTCGGCGTAGGCCGCGTCGAAGGCGTCCAGGTCGAGTCCGAGTTCGGCGGCAAAGCCGCGAAATACGTCGTCGGCGGGAGTGCGCCGCTCGCCCCACTGGGCCTGCGCCTCGTACATCGTGCGGTACATCGCCTCGAGTCTGCCCTGCCGGGCGGCGGCCTCGACGGCGCGGGCGGCACGCTCGGCGTTCACGTGGCCCGGGAGGGGAAAGTAGCGCAGCACGAACTCGACCCGGTCCCCGTAGTCGGCACGGAGCTGCTCGACCACCGGGTACGCGGCCCGGCAGCCCTCGCACTCGAAGTCGAGGAACTCGACGAACGTCACCGCGGCGTCGGGCGGCGCGTTCAGCCGGTGACTGTCGTCGCGAACCACGGCGGGCGTGCCCACCTCGGCCGAGACCCGGTCGGGGCGATCGGCGCCACCGCGGCCGACCAGGAGCGCCACCGCGGCGACGACCACCGCGACGATCGCGCCCGCGGTCACCCCGATGCGGCGGACGGTCGTCATCGCCAACGGGCACCCCACCTTCACTCGACCTACGTAGCAAGTACGTAGAACAGTAACGCAGGGGTCAGTGGTGGCAGAGCACGTTGACCACGACGGGCGCGGCGATCATGGCCGCGATGACGGCCGACGTCGCGACCCGATGACACCACCGGGTGGACGGGCGAGCGGGAACCAGCAGGCGGTGTGCGCGTGCCGCCGTCGCCGTGGCCGCGACGGCCAACCCACCCGCGGGTGGCGGCGGTGCGGCCAGCGCGAGCATCCCCGCCACCAGTGAGCGCGGACCGTGGCGCCGCGCTGCCCGGTCGTCGGCACACATCTCGAGCAGCTCGGCCACCGCACCCGCACCGCGGGTGAACAGCGGCACGTACGCCAACCGGGCGGCCAGCGCCCGCAACACCATCAGCAGCTGGTGATGTCGCCCGGCGATGTGGGCGTTCTCGTGGGCGAGCACCGCGTCGAGCTGAGGGCCGTCGAGCGCCGCCACCGCCGCCGTGGTCACGACGATCGCATGGGGCCTGCCGACGACGCAGTACGCCGCGGGACGCTCACCGCACACCACGACCACACCGGCTGCGGCGGCGGGCGTTCCGACCATCCTGGCGGCGTCGGCATGCTCGGCGCTGCTCGTCCGTAGCCCGCGTACCGTCCGGGCGACACCGAAGGCCACCACCGACGAGATCGCCAGGGCGACGGTCAGAAGTGCCACGGCGCCAGGGGATCCCAGCGTCGCCCGGCGCTCCGGCACTCCAAGGAGTTCCAGGCACAACACGACGACCGACGCCGTCGGGCCGCCGCTCAGGAGGGGCACGACGACGACGATCATGGCTGCGATCCAGGCCAGCACCACCCCGGCCATCGCGGTCAGCCATGCCGCCACGCCGAAGCGCGGGTTGGTGCCACGGCGGGTCAGTCGCGCCAACGGCGACGGCGCCAGCCAGGCGACCCCCGCGCCGTACAGCAGCAGGTAGACGGTGCCCGTCACGGGCGACGCCTGGTTCCGCCACCGAGCCGCAACGCGGCCTCCAGCTGCGCCGACTCCTCGGCCGTCATCTGCTCGACGAAGAAGGCGAGCACCGCCCCGGTGTCGCCGCCCGAGTCGAAGGCCGCGCGCATCAGGTTCGCCGACCGCTCCTCGCGCGTCATCGTCGGCCAGTAGCGGTAGGCCTTGCCCTCGCGATCCCGTCGCACCCAGCCCTTGCGGTGCAGGTTGTCCATCGTGGAAAGCACGGTGGTGTACGCAATCTGCCGCACGCCGACCAGCTCGTCGAACACCTCCCGGACGGTGACGCCGTCCTCGCGCGCCCAGACGCGGTCCATCACGGATGCCTCGAGATCGCCGAAACCCCGCTGCTGCATCGTCACCTCCGGTGGATCGTCATCCGAATCTAGTCGGCGGCGCCGCGCTCGGACACTCCCCACCTCGCACACACGAAGTCGCCGTTGCGACCGATCTCCCGCAGGGACCAGTCGGAGCGAATCGGCAGCACGCGCGCGCCCGCGCCGAGCGAGCAGGGCGCGTACGACACGATCATCTCGTCGACGAGCCCGGCGGCGGCGAACTGCGCGGCGACGTCCCCGCCCCCGACCACCCACACGTCGCGCCCGGCCGCTGCCGCCACCAGGACGGGATGCAGTTCGGCGACGGCACCGGCGAACGTCGTCACGGGATGGCCGGCGGCGACGATGCCGGGCCGGTGGGTGAGCACCCAACTCGGTTGGTCGTACATCCAGGCCCCGGGCTGGTTCGCGACGATCCACTCGTAGGTGGACGCCCCCATCACCAGTGCGCCGACGCCGTCGGCGAAGGCCTCGTAGCCGAAGTCGCCGCGCGGGTCGACGGTCCTGGAGGTCAACCAGTCCAGGCAGTCCGCCTCGTCGACGACGAAGCCATCCAGGCTCGACGCGGTGTAGTACACGGTGGCCATCTCAACTCCTCCTCATCCAGTCCAACGGGTCGCCGGTGCCCGCGAAGATGCCGTGCCGCCGGAGCATCGACCGGCCCAGCTCCCGCCGGTGCGCCGAGTAGACCAGCACGTGCGCGACGATCCCGTACAGCTGGAAGGACTCCGGCGGGTCGCACAGCGCGTCGATGACGGTGTCCCCCAGCCGCCCCCGTTCAGCGTGCTCGGCCACCATGGTCGTCCAGCGCTTCGCGATCACGGCGTGGTCGTCGAGGAGCTTTGGCGCCGAACGCAACTCGGGTCGTCGAGGTTGGTCGTCACCCTCGATGCTGGCGATCCACACCTCCTTGGCCCACACGGTGGCGTCGAGGACCGCACCGACGCTGGCTTCGACGCCGTCCCAGTCGAGCACCACCTGCCCGGGCGAGATCTCCTGTCGCCATTGATCTTCGGTGAGTTGGTCGGCCGTCTGGATCAGGTGGGCGGTGTCGGCGACGTCGTGGGCCACCATCAGCTGGGACACCTCGGGGGCCGGGGCGTCGTCGGCACTGGTCAGCCACAGCGACTCCGGCGGATGAAAGTGCAGACCGTTGGGGGCGGGCAAGCGGAACTCGACGTCTCGGGCACGCGACGGCGGCACGCCGTAGGACCGCCGGAAGGCACGGGAGAACACCTCCGGTGACGACCAGCCCTCCTCGGCGGCCACCACCGCGACGCCTTCGCCCCGCCGGAGCCGCCAGGCGGCCCGCTCGAGCATGACCCGGCGGCGTATCGCGGCGGGTGGTTCACCGGCGAGCCGGCTGACCTGGCGGGAGAAGTGGAACTCGGAGGAATGGCTGCGCAGCGCCATCGCCGCCACGCCCGAGTCGACGCCGTCGACGACGGCGTCGAGAAGCTCGCGCAGCCGGTCGCGTCCCGGCGGGCAGGAGCGCAGCGACTCGGGGGATGGATCCGGCGGGCAGGAGCGCAGCGACTCGGGGGATGGATCCGGCGGGCAGGAGCGCAGCGACTCGGGGGATGGATCCGGCGGGCAGGAGGGCTGATCCGGCGGTTCGCTCACAGTCATCGAGTATGGCCGCGCGCCGCGACGATCGACATGACGATTCCTGCTGCGCTGCGGCACTACACTCGGAACTCCTGTGAGCGAATTCGATGCCTTGCGCGCCGATGGCGCCGACCTTGCCGGGCTGCGCGCGGCGATCCGAGCCTTTCTCGTCTCCGACCGGGAGACCTTCGGGTGGACTCCGGCCGTGGACTGTTGGCTGTCCAGCTGGGACACCGACTTCAGCGTCCGGCTGGCCGAGGCCGGGTTCATCGGCCTGACGATTCCCCCCGAGTACGGCGGGCGGGCGCCTGCCGACGGAACGGGCTACCTGCATCGCTACGTGGTGACCGAGGAGCTGCTGGCCCATGGCGCACCGGTCGGGGCGCACTGGATCGCCGACCGCCAGGTCGCCCCGGGTCTCATGGCGTATGGCACCGAGGAGCAGCGGCGACGCCTACTCCCCCAGATCGCGGCCGGGCGGCTGTATTCGGCGATCGGCATGAGCGAACACGGCGCCGGGTCGGATCTCGCGGCCGTCGCGTCCCGGGCGACGCGCGACGGCGACGGCTGGGTGCTCAACGGCACCAAGGTGTGGACCAGCGGCGCGCACCTCGCGCATCAGATCGTCGTGCTGGCCCGCACCAGCCCGCTGGACACCGACCACCGGCACGCCGGCTTCAGCCAGTTCATCGTCCCGACCGACCTGCCGGGGATCACGATGAGCCCCATCGTCTTGATGAACGGCGAGCACCACTTCAACGAGGTGCAGTTCGACGACGTGCGACTCACCGACGACGACGTGCTCGGCGAGATCGGGTCGGGGTGGCACCAGGTCACCTCCGAGTTGGGCTTCGAACGCAGTGGGCCCGAACGGTTCCTGTCCACCGCCACGATGGTGTTCGAGATCGTCTCGGCGTTGCGCGGCACCGACGTCGACGACCGAACCGCCGCCGCGGTGGGTGACCTGATCGGGCGGATGGTCTCGCTGCGGCAGCTGTCGATCGCGGTGGCCCGCGCCCTCACGTCGGGTGAGGACGCCAACGCGCGGGCGGCGATGGTCAAGGATCTCGGCACCCGATTCGAGCAGGACTCGGTGGAACTCGCCGCCGAGCTCGTCGACGGCGTCGCCGGTCCCGACCGGGCGCCGTTGCGCGCGCTGCTGGCCACCGCGCGGGTGCACTCACCGATGTTCACCCTCCGCGGCGGGACCAACGAAGTGCTGCGCGGCATCGTGGCCCGAGGAACGAAGGCGGCGTCGTGAACGACGAACTGAGGGCGCTCGTCGACGAGATCGGCCGGCAGTCCTACGACGCGCACGTGGGACGGCACGGGTTGCCCGATCCGTTCGACGCCGACCTGTGGCGGGTGCTGGAGACCTCGGGGCTGACGAGGTTGACCGGCGAGCAGGGCGCCGACCCGGCTGAGGCCGCCGTCGTGCTCGGGGAGCTGGCCCGCTGGGCCGCCGCCGTCCCCGTCGCCGAAACCGACGTGTTGGCAACGTGGTTGGCGGCTCAGGCCGGGCTCGACGTGCCGGCCGACGGCCCCATGACCGTGGCGATCGCCGAGGTCGATGCCGGCGCCGGCCGGATCGACGGCGTCGCGCACGACGTGCCGTGGCCGGCCGTGGGCCCCGTGGTGTTGGCCGCGCGCTCCGCCGACGCGACCCATGTCGCGGTGCTCCCACCGGCCCCGGCCGACGGCACGGCCAATCTGGGCGGCGAGCCGCGCGGCGACGTGGCATTCGACCTCGCCGCCGACGACGTCGTCCGGCTTCCCGTGGCGGTGGCCGACGAATTGGCGCGGCGCGGAGCGTGGGCGCGGTGCGTGCAGATCGTGGGGGCGTTCGACGCCGCCGTCGCGCTCACCGTCTCCCACGTCGGCGAGCGCAAGCAGTTCGGCCGTGCGCTCGACGCCTTCCAGGCCGTCCAGCATTCGCTGGCGACGCTCGTCGGTGACGTCGAAAGAAGCCGTGCCGCAACCACATTGGCGACTTACGCCGCCGTCGACCACGGATTCGGCAGCGCGCAGGCCGATTACGCGGTGACGGCGGCCAAGGTCGCGGTGGGCCGTGCCGTCGGCCCCGTGACGACGATCGCCCACCAGTTGCACGGCGCCATCGGGGTGACGATCGAGCACCAGCTGTGGCTCGCCACGATGCGGGCGCGAAGCTGGGCCGACGAGTTCGGCACCACCGGCTGGCACGCCACGCGACTCGGCCGGATGGCCCTGGCGGCCGACGACCCGTGGGACCTCGTCGTCGGAAGGTGAGCCGGGCGGTTAGGCGTCGAGCAGTTGGCCCACCCGGGCCACCAGGACGTCCGGAGTCGCCGCGTCGGCCAGATCGAGACCGAAGGTGTTCCTCAGCGCCTCGACGACGTCCTCGGCGGTGTCCAACCGGATCCTCTCCGTCGCCCCGGCCCGATGGACGGCGAGGTGGCGGCCGCGCAGATTCCAGCGCGCGTCGTCGGTCACCAGCGCCGCGGTCAACCCGGTGACGAAGTGCGACGCCGGATGGGTGGAGACGTACCAGCTTCCAACCTCGAGGTCGACGCGCGGTTGCGGGACGGTGGTGAACTCGTAGAGCGCCTGCCACGTTTCGCGGACGAGGGCCTGCAGCACCAGCCCCTCGGTGCCCTCGATCAGCCGGTAGGGCTCGTGCCGGGTCGCCCGCTCGACGCCGACGGTCAGTCCGATCGGCGAGGTCAACGTCTGGCCGCCGAATCCGACGTCGACCAACCACCGACCCTCGGCGCCGGGAATCGTGACTCCGAGCACCTGGTGTGTCCGCGCGGGCAGGGGGCTGCCCGGCTCGCTCATCCACACCACGCGCCCCGCGAACCGGTCCACGCCGTAGCCGAGGCGTTCGAGGACGTAGCCCAGCAAGCCGTTGAGCTCGTAGCAGTAGCCGCCGCGGCGCCGCCGCACCAGCTTGTCGACGAGCGCCTCGGCGCCGAGGTCGAAGACGGGCACCCCGAAGACGGGGTCGAGGTTCTCGAAGGGAATCGACCGGTTGTGGGCGGCGACGAGGTCGGCCAGCACCTCCCCGGTGGGATCCGTCGGCCCGCGGTGACCGATCCGGGCGAGGTAGTCGGTCAGGTCGGCGTCGGTCACGACGTGATCGTCTGTCATGACTACATGCTGCACTCGTGCCGACCGGATCTAAGGTGAGTCATGAAGAAATTGACGCCTACGGCATGCTTTGCCGCAACGGCAGCCCTGATGTCCTCGCTGGTGGCGACGGCTCCGCTCGCCGGCGCCGCCCCGGGATCGGCGAGTTCGGCCATGCCGATGTCGAGCCAGTGGCGGGCGTGTGACTTCTCGAAGTTGCCGTGGGTCGACGCCGTGGGCGACGCCCGACCCGTCGCGCACCTGCGCACCGACGGCTCCGGCATGCTGGTCGCGACGGTCGACATCGCGACCGCGCTGCCGAACACCCGCTACGACGTGCGGGTGATTCAGACACCCCGGCCGTCGGCGTATTGCGGTGCGGGGGCTCCGGGAGTGGTCACCGGCACCCTTCAGACCGACGGGATCGGCGGCGGTTCGACGACGTTCGGCGGCCCGGTCGCCGGCAGCGCGACCGGAGCATGGGTGATTCTGGAACGGCCGTCGCCATTCGCTCAGACCCCGGCCGAGTTCTACACCACGGAGTTCGTCGCGGCGGTGTGACGCTCGCTACCTGCGGATTACCGTGTCCCCGGATGCCCGGGTAATCTGAAACTAGAACACGTTTCACTTTCAGCAGGGAGCACCCGTGGACGCGAACGACATCGATCCGGTCGACATCGAGCCGACTGCCGTCACGAAGTGGGATCCGGGTCTCACCGAGCGCGTGATGGGCGTGCTGCGGCCGCTCATCAAGGGCTATCACCGCGCCGAGGTGCACGGCCTCGAGGACTTCCCGAAGGGTGGCGCCCTGGTGGTGGGGAACCACTCGGGCGGGCTGTTCGCGATGGACGTCCCGGTGTTCGCGACGGGCTTCTACGAGAAGTTCGGCTTCGACCGGCCGGTCTACACGCTGAGCCACGACATCATCTTCACGGGCCCGACCGGTGACTTCTTCCGCAAGACCGGCTTCATCCCCGCCAACCACGAGAACGCCGACGAAGCACTGCGGGCCGGCGGAGTGGTGATCGTCTTCCCCGGCGGCGACTACGACGTCTACCGGCCGACCCGGTCGGAGAACCAGATCGACTTCGGCGGCCGCACCGGTTACGTGCGCGCGGCGCTCAACGCCGGGGTGCCCATCGTGCCGTCGGTGTCGATCGGCGGACAGGAGGCCCAGCTGTTCCTGTCCCGCGGCGAGGGGATGGCCAAGGCGCTGCGGCTCGACAAGTTGCTACGCGTGAAGATCCTGCCGATCTCGTTCGGCTTCCCCTTCGGCCTCTCGGCGGTGTTGCCGGTGAACGTGCCGCTGCCGACGAAGATCGTCACCCGCGTCCTGTCTCCGATCGACGTGGTCGCCCAGTTCGGCGAGGACCCCGACATCGACGAGGTCGACGCGTACGTCCGCCGGGTGATGCAACGGGCACTCGACCAGCTGGCCAAGCAACGCCGACTCCCCGTGGTGGGCTGACTGCATCATGGCGCTGACCGATCCCCTCACCAACACCCTCGGCCTGTTGTCGACGATGGTGCGCGCGGGTGTCATCGCCCCGTTGCGCCCGGACAAGTACCTGCGCATCAGCGCCGCCATGGCGCGGGAGAACATGGGCATCACATCGGGTTTCGCCAGCGCGGCGCAGCGCTGCCCCGACCGGCCCGCCCTCGTCGACGAGCTCGGAACCCTGACGTGGCGTGACGTCGACCAGCGGGCCGACGCGTTCGCCGCCGCACTGCAGGCCCTACCCGGCGGAGCCCCGCAGACCGTGGCCATCATGGCCCGCAACCATCGCGGCTTCGTCGACTCGCTGATCGCCGCCAATCGCATCGGCGCCGACGTGCTGCTGCTCAACACCTCCTTCGCCGGACCGGCTCTGGCAGAGGTGATCTCACGCGAGGGTGAGGGCAAGTCCGTCGCCGTGGTCTACGACGACGAATTCGGCCCGACGGTCGACGTGGCCCTGCGCGAGCGGCCCGACACCACGCGCATCGTGGCCTGGCGGGCAGACGACACCGACGACGACCACCACACCGTCGAGACGATGATCGGCGAGCACTACGGCCGCCAGCCCAGGCGGGCGGGCACCAAGTCCAAGGTGATCCTGCTGACCTCGGGCACGACGGGAACCCCCAAGGGCGCCAGCCACTCTGGCGGCAGCCCGCAGACGCTCAAGGCCATCCTGGACCGTACGCCGTGGCGGGCCGAGGAGGTCACCGTGATCGTGGCTCCGATGTTCCACGCCTGGGGCTTCGCGCAACTGGCGTTCGCCGCGTCGATGGCGTGCACGATCGTCACCCGGCGCAAGTTCGACCCGGAGGCGACGCTCAAGCTGGTCGACCGCCACCGGGCGACCGGATTGTGCGTCGTCCCCGTCATGTTCGATCGCATCATGGCGTTGCCCGAGGACGTGCTGTCGAAGTACAGCGGGCGTTCGCTGCGGTTCGCCGCCGCCTCCGGTTCCCGAATGAACCCCGACGTGGTGACCGCGTTCATGGACCGCTTCGGCGACGTCGTCTACAACAACTACAACGCGACGGAAGCAGGCATGATCGCCACTGCGACGCCCGCCGACCTGCGCGCCGCGCCCGAGACCGCGGGAAAGCCGGCCGAGGGCACCGACATTCGCATCCTCGACGCCGAGCGCCGAGAGGTGCCCACCGGCGAGGTCGGCACCATCTTCGTGCGCAACTCCACGCAGTTCGACGGGTACACCTCCGGTGCGACGAAGGACTTCGAGGACGACTACATGAGCTCAGGCGACGTCGGATACCTCGACGCCGACGGGCGACTGTTCGTCGTCGGCCGCGACGACGAGATGATCGTCTCCGGCGGCGAGAACGTCTACCCCATCGAGGTGGAGAAGGTGCTGGCGGCGCACCCGGCGGTGGCGGAGGCGTCGGTGCTCGGCGTGGACGACGCCGACTACGGGCAGCGGCTGGCGGCCTTCGTGGTGCTGACCGACGCGTCGGCGACGCCGGACGACCTCAAGGCGCACGTCAAGGAGAACCTGGCCAACTACAAGGTGCCGCGCAGCATCACCGTGCTGGAGAGTTTGCCGAGGGGCAGCACGGGCAAGATCGTTCGTCGTGACCTCCACGCGCTTCTCCAGACGGACGACCATGCGACGTAGACACCCCGTGCTGCGGGCCGTCGCCGAGGTGCTCAACGCGGCCAACGCCGTACAACCGCTCGGCCGCGAGGGCTACGTCACGATTCCGGTGTTCTTCCTCGGCTGGCCGACCGGTGAGGCCGCGCCGGTGGTGGCCGGGGCGTCGATGCTCGACGCGGCCCGGCGCGGCCTGCGCGGCGACTTCGCCGGCAGGCGAGGCAAGGTGGCGCTGGGGTTGACCGCGTTGTCTTGGGCCGCACTGGGTTTCGTGTACCAGCGAAACGCCCGCTCGCAGGACTGCTTCGAGGCACCCCTGCGGGACGTCCTCGGTGACGACTATGCCGAGATCGCCGCCGAGGAGCGCCGTCGTCGCCGCGGTGGCGTGCTGCGGACCTCGTGGGCCCGGCGGCAATACGTCAAAAAGGACGACGTCATCCGGTACGGCCCGCATCGCGCCAACGTCGCCGACGTCTGGCATCGCGGCGACCTGCCCCGCGACGGCAAGGCCCCCGTCCTGCTTCAGGTGCCCGGTGGCGCCTGGGCCATCGGGATGCGCCGTCCGCAGGCCTACCCCTTGATGACGCACATGGCCGAACGCGGCTGGATCATCGTCTCGATGGCGTACCGGGTGAGCCCGCGCAACACCTGGCCGGCCCACATCGTGGACGTGAAGCGCGCGCTGGCGTGGGTCAAGGAGAACATCGCCGACCACGGTGGGGATCCCGACTTCGTGGCGATCACGGGTGGATCCGCGGGCGGGCACCTGACGGCCCTTGCCGCGCTGACCCCCAACGAACCGCAATGGCAACCGGGCTTCGAGGATGCCGACACCTCCGTGGTGGCCGCGGTCCCGATCTACGGTCGCTACGACTGGTTCACCAGAGAGGGCAGCGGACGGCCCGAGTTCATCTCGATCCTCCAGCGCTACATCGTCAAGAAGCGGTTCCTCGAGCACCGTTCGGAGTATCTCGACGCGTCGCCCATCACGAAGGTGCGGGCCGACGCGCCACCGTTCTTCGTGCTGCACGGCACCGACGACTCGATCATCCCGGTGCAGGAGGGACGCGCGTTCGCCGAGGCCCTCGAGCAGGCGTCCGACGGTCCGGTCGCATATGCCGAAATCCCGCATGCCCAGCACGCATTCGACTTCTTCGGCTCACCGCACGGGGACTACACGGCGACGGCCGTCGCCCACTTCCTGGACTGGGTGCGGGCCAAGCGGGGCTGACGCCTACGGCAACACGGTGTGCATCAGCATCACGTTGTAGGCCGACCACAGCGACAGGTTGTAGTACAACTCCTTGCCCGTCGACCACGGGTGGAGGTAGGGCGCGTAGATCCCGCCAGGAAACTCCATGTGGCTCACCAACATCGACTCCGGGCTCCACGGTCCCTGTGGCGTGGGCGACGTCCGCATCACGACGTCGTTGGCCCCGTTGCAGTACAGCGCGAGGTACTGCTTGAGGTAGGTGTTGTACTGGGCCGACATCTCGCCGACCGGGCCGGGTATCACCGGCGTCGCGGCCGCCGGATTGGCGGGGACCCACGACTGGTTGTCGCCGTTCCAGTACTCGTACTTGGTCAGGTCGGGGATGAGACCCGGTGCCACCCGCGCCACGTAGGCCGAACCGCCGCGACCGTTGGGGGTGCCGTAGGTGTACAGATACTGGTCGCCAGGCCCGGGCTTGAGGAACGCACCCATCTGGAAGTTCTCGTTGCCCGCTCCCGGCGTGCGGATGGTGCCGGGGTAGACGCCCCACGTCTCGCCGTTGTCCGGGGACATCGCAATCGCCGAGTAGTTGGTGGTCCAGGCGCCGTTGGCATCCCAGCTGCGAATCGACATGAAGTTCAGGTACTGCTTGCCGCCGGCGGCGACGCCCGCGGTCGGGATGATGCCGGTCTCCTGCGGCGCCTGGCCGATGGTGTTGACGATCTGCTTGGCAATGCCGGGGCGCCACACCGGAGCACCCGAATACTTGTTTCCCACAACCCCGTTGGGCACGGCGACGGTACTGGACAGCGAGCGGTCCTGGCTTCGGAACAGCGCGTTGTACCGCCACTGCTTGCCGGGGATGCCGCAGTAGCCGTTGGTGTCGCCGAAGGCCATCAGCACCTGGTTGTTGGCGGGATCGCCGTTGTCCCACATGATGCCGAGGTCGGTGCCGGTGATGGCGAACTTCTTGATGGTGTCGTTGGGGCTGTCGGGGCCGGTCACCCAACCGACCAGCGAGGTGCCCGGTGGCGCCGTGGATACCGGCGCGGGGGCCGCAACCGGAGCGGGCGCCGGAGCCGCCGTCGTCGGCTGGGTCGCGGCGCCACCCGGTCGGGGCGTGGGAATCACGCCGGCTTGCTGCTGCACGGGCGCGGCGGGCGGGGTGAGCGCCTTCAGCAGTGCCGGCAGCAGGCCGAGCTTGGGCAGCGGGGCAGCGTCGTTGGCACCCGCGGGTTTGTGGCCGATCGGCCGGTTGAACGGCGAGATGCCCGACGGACTGGGGATCTGGAACGCCTGCCCGGGAAGCGGCTGAGCTTGCGCGGCGGCACCCTCGCACGGCTCGGCGTTGGCCGGTGGTGCGACGCCCACGACGGCGCACAGTCCGAGCACCGCCGCCGTCGCCACCGATGCGGATGCAAGACGACGACGGGGCGACATGTCACACCTTTCCCGGAGGACGTCGCAGTGACGTCAGCAACTTAGGTTGTGACGATAGTTACCGGTGGGACATTTGTGATTGGTGAGTCACGGCTTGGTATGCATCCGTGACCGTGTCGCAACCTAAGGCTATGGCGCCATCGCCCCGTCGACGGCGGTGAGCTCTTCGGAAAGCCCTGCGGCACGCCGAATCTCGACGAACGCCGCCACCATGGCATCGGTCAGCTCGTGGGCGTCGGAGAGAGTGGCACCGTCGGACAGTACCGAGACGTTGAGCTGGTCGACGTAACTCCACACCGTGATGTTGAGCCCGCTGCCGGTGGTCAGCGGACCCACCGAGTAGATCTCGGTTACCAAGGCACCACCGACCCGACCGTGTTCCCGCGGACCGGGCACGTTGGAGATGGGGAGGTTGAGGACCTTGTTTTGACCGTCCTTGCCGGCTAGCCAGCGGAACATCGCCTCCGCGGGTGCGGGCGGGAAGTACGCCGACCATCGGCTCACCAACTCGGGGCCCATCAGGTTGTGGGTCTCCTTCGCCGACACCGCGGCGTCGTGCACGGCGCGGACCCGCTCGAGCGGGTCGGCCATCTCGACCGGCAGCGTCATCATCACACCCGTGAAGTAGTTGCCGGAGACTCTGTCGCGGGAGAAGTCGAAACTGACTGGGACGGAAGCCAACAGCGGATGGTCGGCCTGCCCGTCGTACTTCTCCAGCAGCTGCCGCAGAGCCCCGGCGGAGATCGCCAGCACCATGTCGTTGATGGTGACGCCCAACTGCTTGCCGGTCTGCTTGACGTCGACGAGTGGCAGCGTCGCGGTCGCGAACCGACGGGTCCCGTCGACCATGTGGTTCATGAAGGTGGGCGGCGGCGTGAACGGCCGGGTCAGCTCTGGTCCCAGTTTGCGCGAACTCTTGCGCACCCGGCCCAACCCCTGGGCGGTATACCGCAACGTGCCCGGCAGGCGACCGATCTGGCGCAGATGGTCACCGAAGGCCGTGCGCACCAA
>Ga0209051_1001610_pt1 | contig 18408 bp, 15 predicted proteins | sample AraplaCvi_mMS_r2_2_FD_184286 | JGI IMG/M metagenome (GOLD analysis project Ga0209051, IMG submission 184286) | Arabidopsis root microbial communities from North Carolina, USA - plate scrape MF_Cvi_mMS_r2 (SPAdes) (version 2) | ecosystem: Host-associated > Plants > Roots > Endosphere | place...
AGCGTGCGGATCACCCGCCCGATGTCCTTGATGATGGACGGCTGGATGCCTTCGGTCGGCTCGTCCAGCAGCAGCAGGCGCGGCCCAGGCGCGAGCGCGCGGGCGATGGCGAGCTGCTGCTGCTGGCCGCCGGAGAGGTCGCCGCCGCGCCGGCCGCGCATCTGCGCGAGCACGGGGAAGAGCTCGAACAGCTCCTCGGGCAACGTGCTGCGCGCCGGCCGCGAGGCGAGCCCCATGCGCAGGTTGTCCATCACGGTGAGGCGGCCGAAGATCTCGCGCCCCTGGGGCACGTAGCCGACGCCGCGCCGCACGCGCTGGTAGGGCGCGAGCCCGGCGAGGTCCTGCCCGTCCAGCGCCATCGTGCCGCTGCGCGTGGCCACCACGCCCATCAGGCTCTTGAGCAGCGTCGTCTTGCCGACGCCGTTGCGCCCGAGCACGACCGTCACCTCGCCCGCGGGCGCCTCGAAGGCGACGTCGCGCAGGATGTGCGAGCCGCCGTAGTACTGGTTCAATCCTTCGATGTGCAGCATTCAGCGTCCCAGGTAGACGTCGATGACCTGGGCGTTCGACTGCACGTCGGCCAGCGTGCCCTCCGCGAGCACCGCGCCCTCGTGCAGCACGGTCACCTTGCGGTGTCCCTGCGTCAGCATGTCGACGAACTTCATGTCGTGCTCGACGACCAGCAGGGAGTGCTGCCCGGCGAGCGAGAGGAAGAGCTCGGCGGTGCGCTCGGTCTCCTCGTCGGTCATGCCCGCGACGGGCTCGTCGAGCAGCAGCAGCGTGGGCTCCTGCGCGAGCAGCATGCCGATCTCCAGCCACTGCTTCTGGCCGTGCGAGAGCAGCCCCGCCGTGCGCCCCGCCTCGCCGAGCAGATGCACGAGGCGCAGGATCTCCGCGATGCGCTCGCGCTGCGCGGGGCGCAGCCGCGCGAACAGCGCGGCGCGCACCCCGCGGTCGTCGGCCAGCGCGAGCTCGAGGTTCTCGAACACCGACAGCTCCTCGTAGACGGTCGGCTTCTGGAACTTGCGGCAGATGCCCGCCTTGACGATCTCGGGCTCGCGCAGGCGCAGCAGGTCGATGTTGGAGCCGAAGTGCGCGCTGCCCGAATCGGGGCGCGTCTTGCCGGTGATCACGTCCATCATCGTGGTCTTGCCCGCGCCGTTGGGCCCGATCAGGCAGCGCAGCTCGCCCACGTCGATCGCCAGCGAGAGCCCGTTCAGCGCCTTGAACCCGTCGAAGCTGACCCGGATGTCGTCCAGGTACAGCGCCACGCCGTGGGCGAAGTCGGGCACGTGGTGGTGCACCAGGCGCCCGAAGCTCGCGCCGCCGGACGGCGCCTTCGGTGCCTGCAGGCGATGCCTGGCCAGCACCTCGGCGCCGGCGTCCATGAGTTCCGGCGTCATGCCTTGATCCTCCGCGCCGTACGCTGCGTCGTGAAGCGCGCCGCCAGCCCCATCAGGCCGCGCGGCAGGAACAGGGTCACGGCGATGAACAGCGCGCCCAGGAAGTAGAGCCAGAACTCGGGGAAGGCCTGCGTGAACCAGCTCTTGGCGCCGCTGACGAAGAAGGCGCCGACGATGGGGCCGACCAGCGTCCCGCGCCCGCCCACGGCGGCCCAGATCGCCATCTCGATCGAGGCCGCGGGCGACATCTCGCTCGGGTTGATGATGCCGACCTGGGGCACGTAGAGCGCGCCCGCCACGCCGCACATCACGGCCGACAGCACCCACACCGCGAGCTTGTAGCGCAGCGGGTCGTAGCCGGTGAACATCACGCGGCTCTCGGCGTCGCGGATCGCCTGCAGCACGCGGCCGGCCTTGCTGTTGACGACGGCGCGCGCGAGCAGAGCGAAGCCGACCAGCGTGCAGCCCGTGAGGACGAACAGCACCATGCGCGTGGACGGCAGCGCCAGCGGCACGCCGAGGATGCGCTTGAAGTCGGTGAAGCCGTTGTTGCCGCCGAAGCCCGTCTCGTTGCGGAAGAACAGCAGCATCGCGGCGAAGGTCAGCGCCTGCGTGATGATGGAGAAGTACACGCCCTTGATGCGCGAGCGGAAGGCGAACCAGCCGAACACGCCCGCGACGAGCGCCGGCGCCGCGACCACGAGCAGCATCTGGAAGGCGAACGAGGACGAGCCCGCCCAGTGCCACGGCAGCTGCTTCCAGTCGAGGAAGACCATGAAGTCGGGCAGCTCGCTGCGGTAGTTGCCGTCGCGCCCGATCTGGCGCATCAGGTACATGCCCATGGCGTAGCCGCCGAGCGCGAAATACAGCCCGTGGCCGAGCGAGAGGATGCCCGCGTAGCCCCAGATCAGGTCCATCGCCAGCGCGCAGATCGCGTAGCACATGATGCGCGCGACCAGCGCGACGCCGTAGTCGCCCAAGTGCAGCGGGTGGCCCGCGGGCACGAGCAGGTTGAGCACCGGCGCCACGACGGCGACGGCGAGCAGCGCGACGACGACGGCGACGCGTCCGGCGGGGCCCAGCAGCAGGCCGCGCCGCGACGCGGGCAGCAGGTCGGCGGGAGCGGCGGTGTTCACGATTCGGCGCTCCGGCCCTTGAGGGCGAACAGGCCCTGCGGCCGCTTCTGGATGAACACGACGATGAAGACGAGCACCATGATCTTGGCGAGCACGGCGCCGGCCACGCCCTCCAGCACCTTGTTCATCAGCCCCAGGCCGAGCGCCGCGAGCACGGTGCCCGCGAGCTGGCCCACGCCGCCCAGCACGACGACCATGAAGGCGTCGACGATGTAGCCCTGCCCCAGGTCCGGCCCGACGTTGCCGACCTGGCTCAGCGCGCAGCCGGCCAGGCCGGCGATCCCGGCGCCGAGCGAGAAGGCGAGCGTGTCGGTGCGCGCGGTGTCGATGCCGGTGCAGGAGGCCATGCGCCGGTTCTGGGTGACGCCGCGCACGAACAGGCCCAGCCGCGTGCGCGCGATGAGCAGCCCGGTGCCGGCCAGCACCAGCACCGCGAAGGCGATGATGGCGATGCGGTTCCACGGCAGCACCAGGTTGCTCGCCACCGCGATGCCGCCCGACATCCACGCGGGATTCTCGACCTGCACGTTCTGCGCGCCGAACAACGAGCGCACGCCCTGGATCAGCACCAGGCTGATGCCCCAGGTGGCGAGCAGCGTCTCCAGGGGCCGGCCGTAGAGGAAGCGGATCACGCCGCGCTCCAGCACCGCGCCCACGCCCGCCGAGACGAGGAAGGCCGCGGGGATGGCCGCCACGAGGTAGGCGTCGAACAGCCCGGGCGCGAAGCGGTGGAAGAGGTTCTGCACCAGCCACGTCGTGTAGGCGCCGATCATCATCAGCTCGCCGTGCGCCATGTTGATGACGCCCATCAGGCCGTACGTGATGGCGAGTCCGAGCGCGACCAGGAGCAGGATGGATCCGAGGCTGATGCCGGTGAAGAGCACGCCCAGGCGCTCGCCCCAGGCGAGGCGGGCGTCGACCTGCGCCAGCGCGCGCTCGATGGCCACGCGCAGCGTCGCGTCCGCCTCGCCGTCGGGCGCGAGGCGCGCCTGCAGCAGCGCGCGCACGGCGGGTTCGTCGCTGTGGGAGAGCAGGTCGATCGCGGCCAGGCGCTGCGCGCGGTCGGGCGAGGCGACCTGCACGGAGGCGCGCAGGCGCCCGAGCTGCGCCTTGAGGCCGGCATCGGTCTCGCCGGCCCAGGCCTTGTCGACCAGCGGCAGCAGCGCCGGGTCGGCGCCGTTGCGCGAGAGCTCGTCGATGGCCGCGCGGCGCGCCGCCGGATCCTTCGAGAGCAGGCGCAGGCCGCCCAGGGCGGCTGCGAGCGCGCCGCGCATGCGGTTGTTGTTGCTCGCGTCCTCCGCGTCGTCGGGCACGGTCGCCGGCTGGCCGGTGGCGGCGTCGACCGCGTGCTCGTCGCGCACGACGAGCACCGCGCCGGCGGGCGTGGTCTTCACGGCGTCGTCGAGCAGCGCCTGCGCGAACTCGGCGAGGCCGGGCTCGGCGCGCGCGACGGCGGCGCCGAGGGCCGCGATGCGCGCGTCGTTGTCGCCGGTCGCGATCGCGCGCGCGGTGGCGGCGTCGAGCGCCGCGGCGGGCGCGGCGAGCGCGGCCGCCAGCGCGGCAGCGGCCAGGCCGCGGAGGAGGCGGATCAGCATCGCGGCGGCCCCGTCACTTCTTCTCGGGCTCGTCCTTCTTGCCCTTGTCCTCGGGGATGTACGGGCTCCACGGCTGCGCCTTGATCGGGCCCGGCGTCTTCCACACGATGTTGAACTGGCCGTCGGCCTTGATCTCGCCGATGAAGACGGGCTTGTGCAGGTGGTGGTTCTTCGGATCCATCTCGGCGACGAAGCCGCTGGGCGCCTTGTAGGTCTGGCCGGCCATCGCGGCGATGACCTTGTCCGTGTCCGTCGACTTCGCCTTCTCGACCGCCTGCGCCCACATGTGGATGCCGATGTAGGTCGCCTCCATCGGGTCGTTGGTGAGCGGCTTGTCCTTGTGGCCCGCGATGGCGTTCTTCTTGGCGTAGTCGCTCCACTCCTTGATGAACGCCGCGTTGGTCGGGTTCTTGATGGACATGAAGTAGTTCCACGCCGCGAGGTGGCCGACCAGCGGCTTGGTGTCGACGCCGCGGAGCTCCTCCTCGCCGACCGAGAACGCGACCACGGGGACGTCGGTGGCCTTCAGGCCCTGGTTGCCGAGTTCCTTGTAGAAGGGCACGTTGGAGTCGCCGTTGATGGTCGAGACGACCGCCGTCTTCTTGCCCTCGCTCGAGAACTTCTTGATCTTGGCGATGATGGACTGGTAGTCCGCGTGCCCGAACGGCGTGTACTCCTCCATGATGTCCTCGTCCTTCACGCCCTTGCTGTGCAGGAAGGCGCGCAGGATCTTGTTGGTCGTGCGCGGATACACGTAGTCGGTGCCGAGCAGCACGAAGCGCTTGGCCGACCCGCCGTCCTTGCTCATGAGGTATTCCACCGCCGGGATCGCCTGCTGGTTGGGCGCCGCGCCCGTGTAGAAGACGTTCTTCGACAGCTCCTCGCCCTCATACTGCACCGGGTAGAAGAGCAGGCTGTTCAGCTCCTCGAACACCGGCAGCACCGACTTGCGCGAGACCGAGGTCCAGCAGCCGAAGACCACCGCCACCTTGCTCTGCGTGACGAGCTGGCGTGCCTTCTCGGCGAACAGCGGCCAGTCCGAGGCGGGGTCGACCACGACCGGCTCGAGCTGCTTGCCCAGCACGCCGCCCTTGGCGTTGATCTCCGCGATGGTCATCAGCGCGGTGTCCTTGAGCACGGTCTCCGAGATCGCCATCGTCCCCGACAGCGAGTGCAGGATGCCGACCTTGATGGTGTCGGCGGCCAGCGCCTGGCCCACCGGCGCGAGGGCGGCGAGCGCGGCGAACGCGCTCAGGGAGAGGCCGAAGTGGCGGCGGGTCGGGGTCATCGTGGGTGCGCTCCTGTTGGCATGGGCCCTCGAGGCGTCGAGGCATCGAGACGCAGGTTAGGCAACGCGACGGTGCGGCGGAATACGACACATGCCGTAGCCGGGCGCGCGGGTTGCCGCGGGAATGGGGAATGACCTGAACACGCGTTCACGGACCCAGGCGCAACATTCGCACCGCGAAACCGGTCGCACAGCTCGACCGCACGGCGCCACGGGGGGTGAGCGCGCGCGGAACTCCGGAAGACACAGACGCCATGCAGCGAAAGATTGCAATCCTCAACGCCGCCAACCAACATTTCGCCCGCCACGGCTTCCGCGGGGCCAGCCTGCGCGACATCGCCCGCGATGCAGGGGTTTCCCTGACCCTGCTGAACCACCACTTCGGCAGCAAGCTCCAGTTGCTCGGCGCCGTCATCGAGACCCATCGCAACGTGCTCGACCAGCGCTCGAGCGGCCTGATCGAGGTGATGCGGCGCGGCAACGGCAACTACACGCTGGAAGACCTGGTTCGGGTCTGGATCCGCCTCGGCTTCGAGACCGCGGCGCGGCCCGAGGGCGAGATGTTCCTGCGCCTGGTCACGCGCGTGATCGACGACCCGACGGAGGAAGCCGTCGAGGTCGTGCGCGAGAAGCTCGACGACGCCGCTCTGGTCTTCATCGACGGCCTGCAGCAGATCTACCCCCACGCGACCCGCCACGCGGCGGCCTCGGCCTACCTGTTCGTGAGCGCGGCCATCCTCAAGTTCCTGGTCGGCTCGAAGCGGCTGTTCCGCCTCGTGCAGGCGAGCCCGCCGGCGCACGCCCCGGCCGAGGACGAGGCGCGGCTGATGCGCTTCATCACCGCCGGCGTCGACGCGGCGATGCGGCCCGGCGCCAACTGACGCCGCGCGTCGGCGTGACGCAATCCACAGTCGGCGTGGTGCCTTCTCCCGACGGCCGGGTCCCGGCTCGGCCGTTTTGGCTACCCTGTGCCCTCAACCAGGGAGAACCTCGCCCCCCATGTCCCGCTCCGTCGACGATCTCATCAAGGGCCTGCGCTCGTTCGAGCCCGTGGACGACGACAACGACAACGTCCACCGCCTCAACGAACTGTTCGACGGCTTCCACGTGCTCGCCGACCGCGAAGAGGCGCTGCCCGAGTTCTTCTTCCTCCTCGAGCGCCATCCGCAGGCCGACTTCGGAACGCCCATCCCGGTCGTGAAGGAACTGGAACGGCTTGCGGGCTTCCCCAAGGCCCTGGCCGCCTCGCTCGAGCGCCAGCCGACCGACCTGGCCGCCTGGATGGTCAACCGCCTGCTCAACTCGCCGCTGCCGCGCGAGAAGCGCGCCGCCTGGATCGAGCGGCTGACCGCGGTGACCGCGCACGCGCGCGCGCCCGCCGCGGCGCGCGAGTCGGCCACGCGCTTCCTCGACTTCCAGGCGAGCCGCTCCGGCCGCCTCGATCCCTGATCGGGCGGGGGACTGGCCAGGACTGGCCTTGGCCCTGTCCCCGTGTGGGTCGCGGTCGCCCTGCGGGAACACGGGGACAGGCCGGAGGCCGGTCCCCGCCGCGCGCCTGCTCACGCCTTGCGCACCAGCTCCGGCAGCGTGCCCAGCACGCGCGAGGCCGCCGCGGTGCGCGTCTCGACGCCGAGCTTCTCGAAGACGTGCTCCAGGTGCTTGGTGATGGTCTTCGGCCGCGTGCCGAGGATGTCGCCGATGTCGCGGTTGGTCTTGCCCTGGGCCACCCAGTACAGCACCTCCGCCTCGCGCGCGGTCAGCCGGAACTGCAGCGCCAACGCCTCGACGGCCGCGCCGTTGCTGCTCTCGGTGAGGACGACGAGCCACTCGTCCTCGCCGCTGGCCGGGTGCAGGCTGCACTGCAGGCGCTGCGTGCCGGTGACCCCGGTCCAGGTGTCGCCCGCGTCCGCGTCCGCGGGGCGACCGGCGCGGGCGCGCACCCAGGCGCACAGGTCGGGCGGCGCGTGGGCGACGGCCGCGCCGGCGCCGAAGTGGCGCGCCATCAGCTCGCGCGCCAGCGGCGTCTGCCAGAGCACGCGTCCGTCGGTGGGCCGCAGCGCGATCGAGGCGTGGCCGAAGGCGTCGAGCGCGTGGCGCGCCTGGCTGGCGTGGCGCGCGCTCTGCAGGTGCGCGCCGATGCGCGCCACCACCTCGCGCGGCCGGATCGGCTTGGGGCAGTAGTCGACGCCGCCGGCGGCGAAGGCGGCGAGCACGTGCTCGGTCTCGGTCAGCGCCGTCATGAAGACGATGGGGATGGTGGCCGTCGCCTGGTCCGCCTTGAGCCGGCGCGCCACCTCGAAGCCGTCCATGCCGGGCATCAGCGCGTCCAGCAGCACGATGTCGGGCAGCGCCTCGGCTGCGCGCGCGATCGCGCCCGCGCCGTCGGTGGCGACGATGACCGTGTAGCCGCTTTCGTCGAGCGCGTCGTGCAGCACGGCCAGGTTGTCGGGGATGTCGTCGACGATCAGCACGAGACCGGCGCTGTCGGAGCGGGCGTCGGTCACCGGGCGGCCTCCCGCGCGCGCAGGGCCGCGGCGAGTTCGTCGCGCAGCGCGTCCAGGCGGAACTGCGCCGCCAGGGCGCGCCAGCGGCGCGTCAGCGCGGCGCAGGCGGGCTCGCTCGCGTCGACGTGGTCGAGCCAGCGGTGGATGCCGCGCGGGTAGCCGAGGCGCACCTGCTCGGCGAGCGCCTGCAGCGAGGACGCCGCGGGCAGCGTCGGCACCTCGTCGTCGGCCGGGGCCGCCGGCGCCTCGACCGCCGCCGCCATGAGCCAATCGAGCGCGAGCGCACGGCCCAGCCAGTCCAGCAGCTCCTCGGCGCGCACGGGCTTGAGCACGTAGTCCGTGGCGCGCAGCCCCAGGTCGTTGTCGAGCCGGCGGTCGAAGGCGTTGGCCGAGACGATCGCCACCGGCGCCGCGCTCAGGCCCTCGGCACGCACGCGGCGGATCGTCTCCCAGCCGTCGATGCCCGGCATGGCGAGGTCCATCAGGATCGCGTCCGGCGCGGCGCCCTCGCGCAGCCGCGCCAGGGCCGCCTCGCCGGAGGCCGCGAGCTCGACCTCGAAGCCGAGGGGTGCGAGCAGTTGCCGCAGCAACTCGCGGTCGACTTCCTCGTTGTCGACGGCGAGCACGCGCCGCCGAGCGCCGCCGTAGGCGATGCGGCGCGCCGCCGGCCGCGCGGCCGGCGCCTCGCCATGCTGGGCCGGCAGGAACAGCCGGATGCGGAAGCAGGTGCCCTCGCCGGGCGTGCTGCGCACGGTCATCTCGCCGCCCATCAGGTCGGTCAGCATCTTGGCGATGGTGAGCCCGAGGCCGGTGCCGCCGGATCCCGACGCGCCCCGGGCGAAGGGCTCGAAGACGCGCTCGAGGTCGCGCGCGGCGATGCCCGGGCCGGTGTCCTCGATCTCGAACTGCGCCATCTCGCGCTCGTGGCGCACGCGCAGGCGCACGGCGCCGCGCCCGGTGAACTTGACGGCGTTGCCGAGCACGTTGATCAACACCTGGCGCAGCTTGCGCTCGTCGGCGCGCACGCGCCGCGGCAGGCCGGGCGCGAAGTCGCGCTCGAAGCGCAGGCCCTTGGCGCGCGCCTGCAGCGCGAACATGTCGGCAAGCTGGCCGAGCGCCTCGCCGAACTCCATCGGGGCGACCTCCAGCGAGACCTTGCCGCCCTCGATGCGCGCGAGGTCGAGCGTGCCCTCGATCAGCGAGAGCAGGTGCTCGCCGCCGCGCCGGATCACGCCCACGGCCTGGCGCCGGTGCGCCGGCAGCGCGGGGTCGTCGTCGAGCAGCTGGGCGTAGCCGATCACGCTGTTGAGCGGCGTGCGCAGCTCGTGGCTCAGCGTGGAGATGTAGCGGCTCTTGGCCTGGTTGGCCGCGTCGGCCGCCGCCTTGGCGCGCTGCAGCTCGGCGTCGGTGCGGCGGTGCGACTCGATCTCGCGCGTGAGCGCGAGGGTCTGCTCGCCGAGCGCCTGCGTCTGGCGGTTGCTCTCCTCCTGCGCCACGCGCCGGCTCTGGCGCGTGAGCACGGCCCACCAGGCGACGATGCCGCTGGCCAGCAGCAGCATCGCGAAGAAGCTCACGCAGGACTGGCGCAGGCTTGCCGCGGCGGCGGGCGGCGCGTCGCCGAGCACGCGCAGCTCCTGGTGGTAGAGCAGCGCGCACAACGCGCCCAGCAGGGCGGTGATGGGCAGCATCAGCGCGAGCCAGGCGCCTAGGCCGCCGTCGAAGGCCGGCCACCAGCGCCGCGGCAGCAGCGCGTGCATCGCGCCGCGCGCCTGCGTGGCCAGGCGCGCGTCGGGCTTGCACAGGTCGCCGCAGCGCGCGTCCAGCGAGCAGCACAGCGAGCAGATGTCGCCCTGGTAGGCCGGGCAGCGGGCCATGTCCGGCGCCTCGTACTCGCGCTCGCAGATGCAGCAGCGCAGCAGGCGCCAGCGGCCGTGCACCGGCGGCGGCACGTCCTCGGCCGGGCGCGCCAGGTAGTAGCGGCCGCGGGTGGCCCAGGCCAGCAGCGGCGCCGCGACGAACGCGGTGACGGCCGAGACCAGCGCCGAGAACGCCTGCGCCAGCGGCCCGAAGGCGCCCAGGTGCGCCGCCACGCCCAGCACGGAGGCGAGGCCCATCGCGCCCACGCCGACGGGATTGACGTCGAACAGGTAGGCGCGGCGGAACTCGATGCCGCGCGGCGAGAGCCCGAGCGGCTTGCTCACGACCAGGTCGGCGACGACCGCCATCAGCCACGAGATGGCCAGGTTGGCGTACAGGCCCAGCACCTTGCCGAGCACGGTGAAGACGTCGAGCTCCATCAGCATCAGCGCGATCGCCGTGTTGAACGCGACCCAGACGACGCGGCCCGGGTGGCTGTGCGTGAGCCGGGCGAAGAAGTTCGACCACGCGAGCGAGCCCGCGTAGGCATTGGTGACGTTGATCTTGAGCTGCGACAGCACGACGAACAACGCCGTCGCCGCCACCGCGAGCGACGGGCGGCTGAAGACCGTGTCCCAGGCGGCGAGGTACATCTGGTTCGGGTCGACCGCGCGGTCGCCGGGCACCGAGTGGCCGATCGCGATCCACGCGAGCAGCGTGCCGCCCAGCATCTTGAGCACGCCCGGCAGCACCCATCCGGGCCCGCCGAGCGCCACCCCCGCCCACCAGCGGCGGCGGTTGGCGGCGGTGCGCGCGGGCATGAAGCGCAGGTAGTCGGCCTGCTCGCCCATCTGCGTCATCAGCGCGATGCCCACGGTGGTCGCGCTGCCGAAGCGCAGCAGGTCGAACGTGCCGCCGCGGCCGTCCTCGCCCGCGTAGGCCCACAGGCCCGCCAGCGCGTGCGGGTGCGCGCGGAACACGAAGACGTAGGGCAGCACCAGCAGCGCGAGCCACAGCGGCTGCGTCCACACCTGCAGCCGCCCGATCGCCGTGACGCCGTGCGTGACCAGCGGCAGCACGACGAGCGCGCACAGCAGGTAGCCCCAGGCGGGCGGGATGTCGAAGGCGAGGTCCAGCGCGTACGCCATCACCGCGGCCTCGAGCGCGAAGAAGAGGAAGGTGAAGCTCGCGTAGAGGAGCGAGGTGAGCGTCGAGCCCAGGTAGCCGAAGCCGGCGCCGCGCGTGAGCAGGTCCATGTCGAGCCCGTGGCGCGCCGCGTGCACCGCGATCGGCCACCCCGCCAGCGCGATGACCAGCGCCGTGGCGAGGATGGCCCAGAAGGCGTTGGCGAAGCCGTACTCCACCATCAGCGTCGCGCCGACGGCCTCCAGCACGAGGAAGGAGGCGGCGCCGCCGAGCGCCGTGTTCGCCACCCGCCACTCCGACCAGCGGCGGAAGGACTGCGGCGTGTAGCGCAGCGCGTAGTCCTCCAGCGACTCGCGGGCGACCCAGTCGTTGTAGTCGCGGCGCACCTTGACGACGCGCTGGGGCGCGGGCGCGGTGGCGTAGGGAGTCGCGTCGTCGGTCATGGAACCCCGGGGCAATCAAGACCCGTGCCGTCGAGAGAGTTTCCCCGCAGGCGTTTGGCAAGATTCCTGCAATACGCTGCGCCACATGAACCTCACGCCGCGCGAGAAGGACAAGCTCCTCGTCTTCACCGCCGCCCTGCTCGCCGAGCGCCGGCGTGCCCGCGGGCTCAAGCTCAACCACCCGGAAGCCATCGCGCTGATCAGCGCGGCGATCATGGAGGGTGCGCGCGACGGGCGCAGCGTGGCCGCGCTGATGTCCGAGGGCCGCGCCGTGCTCACCCGCGCCGACGTGATGGACGGCGTGGCCGAGATGATCCCCGAGATCCAGGTCGAGGCCACCTTCCCCGACGGCACCAAGCTGGTGACCGTGCACCAGCCCATCGCCTGACGCACCACGGCCGTGCCCATCCCCGAACGCCAGGAGACCCGCATGACGCCCGCATCGATCCGCTCCCTCGCCGCCGCCGCGCTCGCGGCGCTGCCCGCGCTCGCGCTGGCGCATCCGGCCGCCGCGCCGCACGCGCACGGCTTCCTCGACGGCCTCGCGCATCCGCTCGGCGGCCTCGACCACCTCGGCGCCATGCTCGCGGTCGGCGCGCTGGCCGCGCGCGCAGGGCGCCGGGCGTGGCTCGCGCCGACGGTCTTCGTGGCGGGCCTGCTCGCCGGCGCGCTGGCGGCGGCCGCGGGCCTCGCGGTGCCGGCCGTCGACCCGCTGATCGCCTTCTCGCTGTTCGCCTTCGGCGTGCTGCTGGCCTGGCACGCGCCGCTCGCGCCGGCCGCCGTGGCGGTACTGGCCGGCGGGTTCGCCTGGTTCCACGGCGCGGCGCACGGCGCCGAACTGGGCGCCGGCGCGGCCCTCGCCGGCATGGTGCTCGCCACCGCCCTGCTGCACGCGGCCGGCGTCGGCCTGGGCCTCGTGCTGCGGCGGCAGGCCGTCCTGCGCACCGGCTCGGGGCTGGCGCTGGCCGGCCTCGGCCTCTCGCTGCTGGCCGCGTGATGGTGCCCGGCGAACTCCTCGTCGACGACGGCGAGCACGACCTCAACCCCGGCCGCCGGCGCCTCACGCTGGTGGTGGAGAACGCGGGGGACCGTCCCATCCAGGTCGGCTCGCACTATCACTTCGCCGAGACCAACGCGGCGCTGCGCTTCGACCGCGACAGCGCGCGCGGCATGCGGCTCGACATCGCCTCGGGCACCGCGGTGCGCTTCGAGCCCGGCCAGCAGCGCACCGTCGCCCTGGTCGAGTACGCCGGCGCGCGCGCCGTGTTCGGCTTCCGCGGCCTCGTGCAAGGATCCCTCTGATGCCCACCCTCGGACGCCGCGCCTACGCGGAGATGTTCGGCCCGACCACGGGTGATCGCGTGCGCCTGGCCGACACCAACCTGGTGATCGAGGTCGAGCGCGACCTGACGCTGGCCGCCGGCGGCTACGGCGAGGAGGTGAAGTTCGGCGGCGGCAAGACCATCCGCGACGGCATGGGCCAGGGCCAGGCGCCCAACGGCCCCGGCCCGGGCGACGCCGTCGACTGCGTGCTCACCAACGCCCTGATCGTCGACCACTGGGGCATCGTCAAGGCCGACATCGGCCTGCGCGGCAGCCGCATCGCCGCCATCGGCAAGGCCGGCAACCCCGACGTGCAGCCGGGCGTGGACATCGTCATCGGCCCCGGCACCGAGATCATCGCGGCCGAAGGGCTCATCGTCACGCCGGGCGGCATCGACACCCACATCCACTTCATCTGCCCGCAGCAGATCGAGGAGGCGCTCGCCTCCGGCATCACCACGATGATGGGCGGCGGCACCGGCCCGGCCACCGGCACCTTCGCGACCACCTGCACGCCCGGCCCCGCCAACATCGAGCGCATGCTGCAGGCGGCCGACGCCTTCCCGATGAACCTCGGCTTCCTCGGCAAGGGCAACGCGAGCCGGCCCGAGGCGCTGCGCCAGCAGGTCGAGGCCGGCGTGGTCGGCCTCAAGCTGCACGAGGACTGGGGCACGACGCCGGCGGCGATCGACTGCTGCCTGGCGGTCGCGGAGGAGACCGACGTGCAGGTCGCGATCCACTCCGACACGCTCAACGAGAGCGGCTTCGTCGAGGACACCATCGCGGCCTTCAAGGGCCGCACCATCCACAGCTTCCACACCGAGGGCGCCGGCGGCGGCCACGCGCCGGACATCATGAAGGTGGTGGGCGAGGCCAACGTGCTGCCCTCCTCCACCAACCCGACGCGCCCGTTCACCGTCAACACGCTGGACGAGCACCTCGACATGCTCATGGTGTGCCACCACCTGGACGCCGGCATCGCGGAAGACCTGGCCTTCGCCGAGAGCCGCATCCGCCGCGAGACCATCGCGGCCGAGGACATCCTGCACGACCTGGGCGCGATCAGCATGTTCTCGTCCGACTCGCAGGCCATGGGCCGCGTCGGCGAGGTGATCCTGCGCTGCTGGCAGACGGCCCACAAGATGAAGGCGCAGCGCGGCGCGCTGGCCGGCGACACCGAGCGCCACGACAACGAGCGCGTCAAGCGCTACGCCGCCAAGCTGGGCATCAATCCGGCGCTGACGCACGGCATCGCGCACGAGGTCGGCTCGATCGAGGTCGGCAAGTGGGCCGACCTCGTGCTGTGGCAGCCCGCCTTCTTCGGCGTCAAGCCCGCGCTGGTGCTCAAGGGCGGCTTCATCGCGCTGGCCGCGATGGGCGACCCGAACGCCTCCATCCCCACGCCGCAGCCGGTGCACATGCGGCCGATGTTCGGCGCCTTCGGCGGCGCGCTGGCGCAGGGCTCGCTCACCTTCCTCTCCCAGGCCGGCGTCGCCGCCGGCGTGCCCGCGCGCGCGGGCCTGAGGAAGAAGGTCGCCGAGGTGCGCGGCTGCCGCACGGTCACCAAGCGCGACATGGTGCGCAACGACTGGTTGCCGAGGATGGAGATCGACCCGCACACCTACGAGGTGCGGGCCGATGGCCAGTTGCTCACCTGCGAGCCGGCGACCGAGCTGCCGATGGCGCAGCGCTACTTCCTGTTCTGACCCGAAGCGGCGGGCGGGGGCGGCGGGGACGGGCCTTCGGCCTGTCCCGGTGTTTCCCACGCCGGCATGCCGAATGCGGGGACAGGCCGTAGGCCAGTCCCCTTGCCCGCACTCAGGGCTTCCAGCCGTCCGTGAGGGTCCCCAGGAAGGAGACGATGTCGTCCACGTCCTGCTCGCTCATCCCGAGGTTGCCCATGTCGCGGTCGTTGATCGTCTCGGGCTGCTCGGCCACGGGCCAGCAGCCCTGCGCCTCGGCGTCGGCCTCGCTGGTGAAGTCGTCGGCGCAGCGCGGCTTGGCGTCGCGCGTGTTGTAGAAGTCGACGACCCCGCGCAGGGTCTTGAAGTACCCGTTGTGCATGTACGGGCCCGTGATCGCGATGTTGCGCAGCGTCGGCGCCTTGAACTGGCCGCGCGAGAGCGGGTCGAAGAAGATCGCCTCCAGGCCCAGGTCCACGTAGTTGCGTCCGTCCGGATTGAACTGCACCGGGTCGCCGTAGAAGCGGTTGGCGGGGTTGCGCGGCACGCCCGCGTTGTCGTAGCCGAAGTCGGTGAACAGCGGGCGCAGGCCGCCCGCATGCTGGGGCGAGACCGACAGGTGGCACGACGCGCAGTTGCCGCGCGCCGGGTCGTTGAAGGCGGCCATGCCGCGCGTCTCGGCGTCGGTCAGCGTGGCCTTGCCCTGCTGCCAGGCGTCGTACTTGGAGTCGAAGGGCGCGAACACGCGGGTGCGCTCGAAGGCGGCGATGGCGCTGGCCATCGAGTCGTAGGCGACGCTCGGGTGGTCGAAGACGTGGGCGCCGAAGACGGCCTGGAACTGCGCCGCGTAGGGCGCCGCGGCGAGCTTGGCGACGACGGTCGCCTTGTCCGGGTTGGCCATCTCCACCGGGTTGAGGAAGGGCTCCTTGGCCTGCGCCTCGAGCGTGTCGGCGCGGCCGTCGCGGAACAGGCCGCCGAGGTAGCCGCCCTCGAGGCCGTTGGACTGGAAGCGCGGCGTGAACGCCGCGTACTTCAGGCTCGGCGCGTTGCGCGGCCCGAACAGGCTGGGGTCGACGCCGCGGGAGGTGGGCGTGGCCCGCGGATCGGAGAACGCGTGCGCCGCCTGGTGGCAGCTGCTGCAGGACTGGCCCGCGGGCTCCGAGAGGGTCTTGTCGAAGAAGATGTCCTTGCCGAGGGCGGCCTTGGGGTCGAGGGTGTTGTCCGCGGCGGGCGCGGGGGCGCTCGCCGCCAGCGCGAGCGCGGCGGCGAGGAGGAGGCGGGTGTGCTGCATCGGGAACGACTTCCAGGGAGCGGCGCGCGGCGGGAGGCCGGCGCCCATGCGCGCCAGTCTAGGGACGCCGGGGCCCCGGCGCGCATCGGACTTTCCTTGAGGGGACTTCCGATTAGGGGGATGGGGTGTCCCGGAGCGCGTGGTGTTGCACCTGAGCGGGATTTCCCTCGATGCAGGCCGGGCCGCGCAAGGCATGCTGCCCGGCGGACAGCTCCTCGTCCGGAATCCACAAGCACGAAAGATCCCCATGCAGACTCACAGTTTCAAGCGCACGCTGGCGGCGGCCGGCGTGCTCGCCCTGATGGCCGCGGGCGCGCAGGCGGCGACCTGGACCACCCTCGCGCACGCCGCCCCCGGCGGCACCGGCATCATGCTGCAGCTGACCGACGGCACCGTCATGGTCAAGTCGGGCAACGCCGCCTGGTCGCGCCTGTCGCCGGCGGCGAACGGTTCCTACTCGGACGGCACGTGGTCGTCGCTCGCGCCGATGGGCACGGGCCGCCTCTACTTCGCGTCGCAGGTGCTGCAGGACGGCCGCGTCTGGGTGCTGGGCGGCGAGTACAGCGGCCCCGCCATGGCCGCCAACTGGACCAACACCGGCGAGATCTACGACCCGGTGGCCAACACCTGGACCCCGATCGCCAACTTCCCCGAGAGGCAATACGGCGACGTGCCCTCGATGCTGATGCAGGGCGGCAAGATCTTCGCGGGCTCGCTCACCACGAACAAGAGCTACTACTACGACATCGCCAGCAACACCTGGTCGCAGACCGGCAGCAAGGTCTACGCCGACCAGAGCGACGAGGAGAGCTGGGTGCGCCTGCCCGACGGGCGCGTGATGACCTACGACCTGTTCCAGAGCTTCGGCACCGGCGGCGCGTACGCCGAGGCGTTCAGCCCCGCCACCAACACCTGGTCCAGCGTGAGCCCGAGCGACGGCACCGCCGCCGGCACCATCCCGCAGCTCTCCAGCAACGCGCTCGGCGCCGAGCTGGGCGCGGGCCTGCTGCTGCGCCGCTCCTCGGCCGCCGGCGACGTGCTGTTCATCGGCGCCACCGGCCACACGGGTATCTACACGATCGGCACCAACACCTGGAACGCGGGCCCCGACGTGATCGGCACGTTCAACGGCCAGCAGGTCCTCTTCGGTGCCGACGACGCTCCCTCGGCCGAGATGCCCAGCGGCCACGTGCTGCTCGCCGCCGACGCGGGCCCGAGCCAGGGCACGTTCTCGGGCCCGACCGAGCTGTTCGACTTCAATCCCGCCACCCGCACCATCGCGCCCGTGCAGCCCGCCTTCCCGCGCCCGCAGGCGCTCACCGGCTCGGCCTTCGGCATGAACATGCTGGTGCTGCCCACCGGCCAGATCCTGGTGAGCCTGGGCTCGACCTCGCTCTACCTGTATACCCCGGACGGCGTCGCGCCGAAGGCTTCGCAACCGACCATCGGCAAGCTGAACTACACCGGCTCCGGCAAGTTCACGTTGCAGGGCAAGCAGCTCGACGGCGTCTCGGCCGGCGCCGCCTACGGCGACGACAACCAGATGGACGAGAACTACCCCATCGTCCGCCTGACCTCGGCGACCGACGGCACCGTCTACTACGCGCGCAGCACCAACTGGAGCAAGGTCAGCGTGGCCGACACCAGCGTGCAGACGGTCGACTTCACGCTGAAGCCGGGCACGCCGGCGGGCAACTACTCGATCGTGGTGAGCGGCGCGGGCGTGCAGTCCAACCCGAGCTGCATCGTGATCACCGCCAAGGAGGCGGCGGGCACCGGGCCGGCGAAGGCGGTGAAGCTCAACGCCTGCCAGTGAGCCCCCGGGCGGGGACTGGACTTCAACCAGTCCCCGCCTTCCTCGTGCTCAGCCGGGAATGTCGAGCGGCGCGAAGCCCTTCACCAGGTCGTCGATCGCCTTGATCTGCGTCAGGAAGGGCTCGAGCTTGTCCAGCGGCAGCGCGCTCGGGCCGTCGCACTTGGCGTTCGCCGGGTCGGGATGCGCCTCGAGGAACAGCCCGGCCAGGCCCACGGCCATGCCGGCGCGCGCCAGGTCGGCGACCTGCTCGCGACGCCCGCCCGAGGCGGCGGCGCCCGACTCGCGCTGCTGCAGCGAATGCGTGACGTCGAAGATGACCGGCAGGTCCTTCGTCGCCTTCTTCATCACGCCGAAGCCCAGCATGTCCACCACGAGGTTGTCGTAGCCGAAGCAGGTGCCGCGGTCGCACAGGATCAGCTGGTCGTTGCCGGCCTCGACGAACTTCTCGACGATGTTCTTCACCTGCGAGGGGCTGAGGAACTGCGGCTTCTTGATGTTGATCACGCGGCCGGTCTTCGCCAGCGCCACGACGAGGTCGGTCTGGCGCGCGAGGAAGGCCGGCAGCTGCAGCACGTCGACCACTTCCGCCACCGGCTGCGCCTGCCAGGTCTCGTGCACGTCCGTGAGGACCGGCACGCCGAACGTCGACTTCACGGCCTCGAGGATCTTCAGGCCTTCCTCCATCCCGGGGCCGCGGTAGGAGTGGATCGACGACCGGTTGGCCTTGTCGTAGCTGCCCTTGAAGACGTAGGGAATGCCGAGCTTGGCGGTGACGCGCACGTACTCCTCGGCCGAGCGGAGCGCGAGATCCTTCGACTCGAGCACGTTGATGCCACCGTACAGCACGAACGGGCGCGCGTTGCCGGTGACGATGGCGGGGGTGATCTGGACGGTGGTCATGACGTTCTCCGAAGGGCCGGGTCG